>Ga0228700_1000212_pt1 | contig 56883 bp, 44 predicted proteins | sample McNCre317_Aug_MG_FD_178019 | JGI IMG/M metagenome (GOLD analysis project Ga0228700, IMG submission 178019) | Freshwater microbial communities from McNutts Creek, Athens, Georgia, United States - 3-17_Aug_MG | ecosystem: Environmental > Aquatic > Freshwater > Creek | place: USA: Georgia...
CAAATTTAAATAATCTGTAGCCTTGTAGTTCAACATCGCATTTCCGAAAATACGAGAACGTGTATCATTCTCATAGTTTTGGTAACGAGTCCAGTAGTAGTTATCTGTATAGATTGGTTTCAAACCTGCTGCAGTTGAAGGATCACCCCAGTTCCACGTAATGTTTTGGTTATTACGGAAATAAGCAGATTTTTGATCTTGGATATCAACGTTAGTTTGATACCATTGACGGAAGTTTTGGTTCACGTTCAATCCACTGTAACCAGAACCATAACGACCTAAACCATCTACTGTAGAGAAGTTAGCTGTTGCTGATGCTGTCAACTTGTTATTAATATTATACGAACCACCCAAGTTGATAATATTTTTAGAAACTAATGAGTTTGGCAAAGTACCACGCTCTTCGTTACGTGTAAATCCTAATTTGAAAGTACCTTTATCGTTCGCACCATCTAATTGAATCGCTGTGTTATTTGAAATAGCCGTTTCATAGAATGTAACTGGCGTATTTGCAGCAGCAGCCCAAGGACTTGTTTTCATGTAGTTAGGACCTGCTGGATCAAATGAATCCCAAGTATAAACTGGACGATTGTCAAATTTCACACCATAAGAAGCATCTTCAGATGTTGGAACAACGTAATCTTTTACGCCATCACCATTTGCATCAAAATAGAAGAAACCATCTTTTTGGTATGGATCAGAATAACCCGCACCATATTGGTTTTGGTATGTTGGGAATGTAGTCTTATCAATCGTACCTACTGTTAAACCAGCATTGATTGACAATCCTAATCCTTTTTTCGCTTTCTTCGTTTGGATCATGATCACACCATTTGATGCACGTGAACCGTAAAGAGCAGTTGCAGCAGCACCTTTCAATACCGTCATTGACTCGATATCATCTGGGTTAATATCTGAAGCAGCATTACCGTAATCGTAACCACCACGACCAGTTACCTGGTTAGATGAGTTCTTGTTCGAGTTATCGATAGGTACACCATCCACAACGAATAACGCTTGGTTATTACCTGTTAATGATTTGTTACCACGAATAACCACGTTAGTAGAACCACCCACTGCATTACCTTGTGTAATTTGCAAACCTGCTACTTTACCAGAAAGTGCTTGGAATGCATTACCAGTACGCACACGAGTTAATTCATCTCCTTTTACTTGCTGAGCAGCATAAGGTAACGAGTTTTTCGTACGAGTCAAACCTAAGGCAGTTACCACAACTTCATTTAACTCAGATGCATCTGAAGCTAAAACTACGTTGATCGCCGACTGGCTTGCGACTGAAATCGTTTGTTGTTTGTATCCAACAAAAGAGTATACCAAAACGGCTCCATCTCCTACAGAGATTTTGTATGAACCATCGGCACCTGTTGTTGTACCACGAGAGGTACCTTTTAGGCTGACACTAACTCCGGGTAGAGCAGAACCATCCTCTGAAGAAGTAACCTTACCAGTTACTTGCCTTGTTTGAGCTAATAATGAACTGAAAACAGTCATTGTTAAAACCCAAATGAGTAAGAGTTTTTTCATGTTGATTAGTTTAATTAATGAAAAAATAAAACATTTAGTTTGGCAAATTAGGAATTTTCCGATAAAGGCCAAAGAAAATATTAAAAAAATAGGGGTTCCCAACTTGGAAACCCCTATTAAATGGAATAAATCCGAATCTTATTTTGGATTCTTTAAAGGAGCACTACCCGCTCCCGCTGGATTATTTGCCAATTCATTATCTGGTACATCCCAGTAATCTAAGTAGCTATACTTGATTGTTGCATTTTTCGAGATAGCAGAACCATCTTTCGAAATAACAACAGCTCCTGTACGACCATTTTCCAATACACCCCAACGGCGTGCATCGTAGAATGATAATCCACGGAAAGCTAACGCCACACGACGCTCTTTACGTAATTCTTCTTTTACCGTTGCAGCGTCTGTCGACGTGATTGCCGCGATACCAGCTCCTTGATAAGCACGAACGGCGTTGATGCTTGCAGCTGCACCAGCTACATCACCTGTCCACAATTTCGCTTCTGCTTTCATCAATTCGTTTTCTTCGTAGCTACCAGCTAAATAAAGTACACCTGCTCCTGCTGTACGGTTTGAATAAACCATCACACCTGCTAAGCCTGCTCCTTTATCTACAATCGCCCAACGTGTATTGAATGCATTACCACGGTCAGCATTACCAATCCAGATTGGATATTGCTTGAAGTTATTCGCTAAACGTTGGTCACCTGCATTAAAATCTTGAATCAAACGTTCCGAGATTTTGTACGTGTTACCTGATGCGTTCGAACCTACTGCACGTGCTGCCACGTTGTAGTTGGATGGCGAGAAAATATCGCCATTCGCATTTGTTGTTCCAGCAAATACCGGATCAGATGCACCTACACCCGCGTTCGCTAAAGTCAAAATTTGACCCCATTGCGCAGCTGTCATCGTAGCCGTCGTGTTATTTACCAAAATATTACGTGCCTTCAATGTGTTAATGTTTTTAACCCATTGTGCTCCTGAAGGAACAGCACCTTTGTCATTTTGGAAGAAATCAGGAATCAAACCTGTTAATACCGATTGAAAATCCGCATTTGAACCCGAAGCCGTTGCCGCAGCAGCTGCCTTATCAAAGTTTGAATTCGCTTCATCAATGATCTTTTCTTTCGAAACATACGTATTGTTTGTTACAGACGCAGTGTTAACGATCAAACCAGCATAGTACAATGAACCAATACGTGAATAAGCAATTCCTTTCCAGAAATACGCCCAAGCTTTGATCGCATTTTTCTTTGCCGCTGCATCTCCTGTGAAAGTAGTCTTATCTACCGCCTCAAGAATCGTATTACAAGCATTGTTCAATTGATACATCATTGCCCACTCATGAAAACCAGGATTTTGTCCTTGTTGAGCATTTGAGTTTACAGAACGCAACAATACTTTTTGTTGAGCAGGGTTATTAGGATTTGGAACTTGTGCTCCATTGTCTAAGATAACCATGTCAGGTGCCGACAAGTTATTCATGTAGGTATTGGCTGCCTCAGCAGTAACAATATCTCCCATTAATTCATGAATACCCACAACACCGTTGTAGAATGCTCCTACAACACCATCATAATACTTATTACCAGCAGAAGTAAATCCGTTTTTATAAACAGACCCTTGCGCTAACGCCACAATACCTGCTTCTGAAGAAGCCGTAGCTGGGGTTGGTTGGTTTGGATTTTGAATATCCAATTGATCCTTACACGACATCACCGTTCCACCTAAAAGCAGAAAGGAAAGCGCGGTTATTTTTATATTTTTCATGTTCTTCAAATTTAAATAATACCTTTTTCTATTCTGAAATTAGAAACCAATGTTCAACTGTACTTGGTATGAACGTAAGTTTGGCATTGTGTTGTGATCCACACCACGATCCCAAGCCGAGTTACTACCACCAGAAGAAATTTCAGGATCCATACCTGTGTAGTTTGTCAAAGTATACAAATTACGTCCAGATGCTACTAATTGTAACTTACGGAATCCTTTAACACCTAAAGCTTTTACTAAATCCACACCGATAGAAAGGTTACGCAAACGAGCAAATGAAGCATCTTCGTAGAAGTAGTTCTTCGTACCGTTACGAGATACCTCTGCATATACTCCACGGTAGAATGCAGACCATGCACCCGTTTGTCCGTTGATTGTAATTGGCTCTTGGTAATCAGAGTGAATACCATCACGGTACATCCATTCTTTTGTTTGGTTGTACAAATGAGCTCCTTGAACTAAATCAACTTGTAAGTTGAATGTTACAATTCCTTTGTATGACAACTCATTGATAAACGATGCATTGAATGCAGGGTTTGGATCTCCAAAGCTGAACATTTTCGTAGAGAAATATGGCGCCTTGGTTGATTTGTTAACCACCCAGCCATTACTTGCTACCTCATAAGCTGAGCGCTTATCAGCTGCAATTGCATCTGTTCCATCTGGCAATTTAGCATCTAAGCTATGAACTCCCATGAAACCATACAATTGACCGATTTTCTCACCTGCACGTAAAACATAACCAGATGAACCTGCAGCAGATAATACAACAACCTCTGCATTACCACGAACCGCTGTAATTTCAGAAGTTTGCTTACCAAAGTTTGTTGTAAAATTCCAAGTCCAATCCGCATCCTTGTAGATTTGTGCATTTAAGCTCGCTTGGATACCTGAAGATGCTAATGAAAATGCATTATCTTTTACTATACCGATACCTGTAGAAGGTGCTGCATCTACGTTAAAGATCGCATTATCAGTAGAACGCTTCCAGTAAGATCCAGAGAAATTCAATGAATTCAACCAAGCAGAAGACTTACCTAAATTCAAACCGATATCTGTACCAATCTCTAATTCTTTCGAAATCTCAACGTTCAAATTAGGGTTTGATTGAGTTAATGGGAAGTAGAAAGCATTACCTGAACCAATAACACCCGTGTTCAACGTGATGTAACGGTCAAACGCATTGGGCTGAATACCTGCCTCACCATAAGCTGCACGAATTTTGAAATCTTCTAATGTAGTTGAGATTTTAGAATTCTTGAAGAAGCCTAATTCAGAGATACGTAAGTAAGCATCTCCACGAGGGAATGTTTGTGGCGTAGATGCCGCACCAAACGCAGATGAGAAGTCAGTACGGAAACCACCTGAAATACCTCCCAATGTTCCATAATCGAAACGTTGTGTCGCTAAGTAACCATACGTAATGAATGGCTCACGGTAATCACGCGCTACATACGTTGCAGCTGCTTGCGAAGTATTGAATGGTGTGTAGTTTGGCAAACCGATACCATAAGATACATACTCCTTGTTTTCACGGTTACGGTAGTCAAATGCTACTTGAGTCGTCGTGCGCAATGGAATGTTCAAACCAAAATCTTTCTCTAAGTCTGTCTTGATGTAAGCAGAAGCCAAGAAGTTTTGGAAAGATTTCGTGTATTCATATTTATTTAACTCACCTGTTGCATCATTTCCATTCCAATTATAGATCCAATATTGTTGGTCCATAATGTTCTTATTACCTGTTTGATTCAAGTAAGTATAAACACGATTATCTGTTTGGTAGTTGATTCCATATTTCGCATCTAAAGTCAAGAACTTGTTTACTTCATAATTCAAGTTCAAGCTTTGATTGATATCAATACGCTTCGAATCTGTCGTAGAATAATTGTTAACCGCATTAGGGTTATAACCGTTCACACCTACTGCATCACCAAAATACGCTGGATAATTTCCATCAGCATCTTTGAAATCATAGTTTGCAAATGGACGCGAGTTAAATACCGAATAAATGATTGAACGACCCGTTCCATCATTGATCGTATTCTTCGTATAAACTAATTGAGTAATTGAACGCAATTTCAAACCTTTCGCTAACTCAAAACCTAAGTTGGCCGTCAAGTTCGTACGATTCAAACCACCCACATTTTTGAATGGACCTGCGTTATCTGCATTTGACAATGTCAAGCTATAATCACTTTTATCAGCACCACCTGAAATAGCCACTGAGTTTGTATAGTTCGTTGTAGGAACAAAGAACATATTGAAGTGATCATAATATTTCAAGTTCTTGTCATATGGCTTGTTGATCAAGACCGTAGGATCCGTACTTGCAAAAATTACGTTTTCTGAATAAGAACCATACGTAGGATCTAATGCCAAAGGATTTCCTGAACCACCAATAACCTCGTTATTAGCATTTGTCTTGAAACCGTGCATCGTTGCTTTATGTAAACCACCCACATTCAAAGGAGTAGAAGTAATGACCGACGAATTAATGTCAATGTTTACTTTACCTGCTTTACCTTTCTTCGAGAACAATTGGATAACCCCATTTGCTCCTTGTGCACCGTAAATCGTTGCAGCCGCAGCTCCTTGGATAACCTCCACACGCTCAATGATGTTTAAGTCGATTGAACCAAAGTCAGTTGAACCTAATTCAACTCCATCCAATAAGATCATCGGCGAAGTTCCACGGTTAATCGTGTTAATACCACGCAAAACGATGTTTACCGGTTGGCCTGGCATACCGTTCGTCGCAGAAATCTGCGCACCGGCGATTTTACCTACCAAAGCTTGGTCAATCGAAGCCGACGGAACCGATGGTAAACTTTTCGCTGTAATTGCCTGTACATCAATCGCCGTCGAACGCTTGTCGATCGCCGTACCTGTACCTGTTACAACTACCTCAGATAATTGGCGTGCATCTGTCGTCAACTTCACGTTGATAACCGATTGACTTCCTACCTGAATACTTTGAGCATTTAATCCTACAAAAGAGAAAACTAATGTAGAACCATTTGGAACTGCAACGGTATATTCTCCGTCTACGTTGGTTTGTGTTCCTCTTCCAGTTCCTTTGATCGAAACTGTTACACCGGGTAAACCTGAGCCGTCCTCAGCCGAGGTCACCTTTCCTGTTACCTTTCTATCCTGCGCTACTAAACTCGTAAGCGAGAAGAAAGCCAACAAAAAAGTCATGAGTAAATTTTTTTTCATGTACTTGTTTAGTTAGGGTTGAAAAATTTGTTGATAAATAATCAATCTGATTGAAAATTAGAGAAATATTAATAAACTGTCAAATTTTAACCAAATTATTAATGGCAAAATTGACTAATCTCAGAATATTCAAAGGAAAATAGCCCAAAATGCACCCCATTTGATCTATCCTACAAAAAATAGTTTCACTATTCGCAGAAAACAAAAAGAATGCATTTGGGAATAAATTAAATTATTCCAAGAAATCAGAGAATTTGATTTAAAACAAGAACCCCTAAGAGTCCCGTGATCGAAACGATTGTCTCCATCAAAGACCAAGATCGTATGGTTTCTTTGACAGATAAATTAAAATATTCTTTAAACATCCAAAAGCCGGTATCATTCACATGCGAGAACATCAAACTTCCTGCGCCAATACTCAATACCATTAAGTTGGGATTCACACCACCCGCACTCACAATAGGCAAAATCATTCCCGCTGCCGTTAAGCCAGCAATCGTTGCAGAGCCAATACACACGCGAATGATGGCGGCCATCAACCAACCAAGCACTAGAGGAGGAATGGGTAAATTCCCTAAATGACCCGCAATTTCTTTACTTACACCTGATGCTAATAAAACCTCCTTAAATGTCCCCGCTCCAGCAATAATCAATAAAATCATCGCCACATCTTTCACCGCATCCCCATAAATAGACATGACTGATTCCATCGATTTCCCTAGTCGGAGCCCTAAGGTATACGTCGCAAAACAAATTGCAATCAGCATCACCATGGCTGGATCCGCGATTAAATGTAAAATCGGAGACGCTGGCGAATCCTTTCCTAATTGTATATCCAAGGCTGTTGTACATACTAAAAGGAATACGGGCAACAAAGCAGTTAAAAAACTAGATGTCATACTCGGCAATTCATCCGCTGGAATTTCTTGCGTCACAAAAGATTTTGAGGCCTTTGGCTGAATATGACCTAAGGTTTTCGCGAAAAGTGGCCCTGCTAAAATAATCGCAGGAATCGACACCAATATACCATAACTCAAAGTCAAGCCCATATTGGCACCAAATTGTGCCACCAATGCCGCTGGAGATGGATGTGGAGGCAAATACCCATGCGCTACCGATAATGAAGCCATCATAGGAACGCCCGCCATCAAGGGATTTAATTTGTAACGCTGAACAAGGGCAAAAATTAATGGGATCATCAAAACAAATCCCACATTATAGAACAATGGAATGCCAATCACGAAACCGGTGACCATGAGGCCCCAACTAATATGTTTCTCGCCAAATAATCGAATCAAAGACGAAGAAATTTGTTGGGCCGCACCACTCGATGCCACTAATTTCCCAAGCATTGCACCCAACACGATGATGGTCACCAAGGAACCTAGGGTATCTCCTAAACCTTTTTGAATCGATTTGGCTAAATCTGGCAAGGGCAAACCTAGCAGTATCCCGCTGAAAATACTGACCAATAAAAAAGCGATAAATGAATTTACCTTTAAATAGGTAATCAAAAAGACCAAGAGTCCTATGGACAGTATTACAAATGCAATCGACATCTTATTAAATAGGTTTTGCACCAAAGTACAAATAATTCCTAGATAACAAAAGGTGTTGGACGTGGGACTTTAGACATTGGACGTTAGACGACATTTCATTACGAGTTAATAAAACGTAGAGACGCGATACCTCGCGTCTTTTATTTATTATTTACGAGTTATCGTATATATACAAATCAAAAAAAAGACGCGAGGTATCGCGTCTCTACAATAAAATTAGCATGCTAGAAATCCCCGTAGGTCTCTTCCAAATATTGCTGCATCACCATGATATCCTCTTTCGAAGTCAAATCAGGCACATTTTCCGCCAAAGGAATCGCGTAAAATCCACGCCCCTCACCTTCTCCAAACATGACAACAGATGTAGGCAACTCCTTCTCATTACGTACCGGATGAAATGGTGTCTTTGCCAAATAAGGCAAGAAGGTCGATGCCTCAAATACAAAAACATTCATGCTTACTCCTAAACGACCAATCTTAGCCATCAATTCTGCAGCTTGCTCCGCCGTCGGCTTTTCAATGATCTCCAATAAATAGCCTTCCTCATCCGTACGAATCAAAGCAAATGCTGAAATACGCTCCGCTGGATACAATAAACTATCCCGGTGATACGAAATTAGCGCATTAGGTTCCGGAGAATTCCAAAGCGTTTTCAGCGCATTCACACTGTATAAATTATCCGAGTTACAAACAATAACACGCCCTTTTTGCCAGTCGGCATGTTGCATCAATGCTTGATATACCGCATCTGCTGTACCCGCTGGTTTCTCACGATCCGCTGCGATTTGTTGGCGTGCGAATACGATCTTCATACCCCAACAAGCATCTTTGGCCATTAATTCCTCACAATATTCTTGCGATACGGTATCCGTAGGATGCAATAAAAGCATTACTTCCTCAATCCCCGCCAAATGCGCATTGTATAATTGATAATCAATTAAGGTTTTTCCATTTTTACCTACTTGAATCATCCCCTTCGTCACCGAATTCGCCTGTGCTACCAAAGAAGGATCTAAATCACTCGCACCTTCAGCCATCGCTTTCTTCATCCGCGATGCCATTCCGCCCGCCAAAATCAATAATCTCTTTTTCATATCTTAATAAAATAAACTTGCTTTTTCTACTTGAGTACCCACATCCACTCGGATGACATAGGCTTTCCCTCCTTCTTTTTCAATAGCTTCGACGACTGCCTCTGGATTTGAAGGCGCATAAGCAAACATACAACCTCCTCCCCCTGAACCATTGATTTTAGCACCTAATGCACCTGCCGCCAAAGAAGCCGAAATCATCCGGTCAATTTTAGGCGTCGAGATTTGCTTATGTTCACGTAGGTTTTCTTGATGTTCATTTAATAGTTTCCCTAATCGAACATCATCCCAAACTTCATCTCCTTCAAACATTTTCTTTGCTGCCAGGAGTATATCCCGATCAGATATATTGGCAGTTAATAACACCCATTCATCTTCACTTAATTGACTACGATATTGCTCACAAAAAGCCACATTTGTTGTTGCCAAATCAAACGAAGGATCAATTGCTTTAATCTTTTGAATTCCTCCCAAGGTTCCAAATTTAACACGAGATAAAATCCCCAAGGTATCTTTAGGTTCACATGAATCTCCCAAGACAAATGTTCCCAAAGCTTGCTGGTAAGTCGTAATCGAAATTTCGGGTTGGCTCGCTAAATAAATCACATTCCCCACTGCCGTTGAATATTGATCCATCATACCACCTGGCTCTGTAAATTCCAAAACCTCCGCTTCATAAGTAATCTCACCTACCTCTTTCTGCGAATAACCTAATTGGTACATTTCATTCAACAATTCTACCCAAGAAACGAGTAATGCTGATGAACTCGAAGTACCTGAATTTATGGGAATATTTCCGCGTACTTCAATTTCTAAACCCTTATCAAACACATGACCTTTTCGGGCCAATACATTTAAGACACTTTTGAAATAATCACGCTCTTTGGTATATACAAGCGGAAAATCAAGGCTAAATGTTTCTGATTTTTGAATATCAGGCAATTCAAAATGAACCATCCGATCTGGTCGGAATGCACCCTTCAATTGAATACGTTTTGATATCGCAGCCGCAATGACAGGCAAACCCAAATAATCTTGATGTTCACCAAACAAGCAAATCCGACCCGGGGTAGATACAATCATATTTTTTTGTTCGTAAACAAAAGTACAAAATTGAATTTAAAAAAATAGTTTACCTTTGAACGTCATAAGCTAAACCCATGATCAAAAAACGCCTCCCCGCTGTTGATTATTTCCGAGGTTTTATTCTCGTACTACTTGCCGCCGAAAGCGCGGGCGTGTACAGCAAGCTGGAGAATTTATTTCCCCATTCCTTCGTAATCCAACAATTTTTTCATGCTTCCTGGGAAGGATTGCATTTCTTGGATTTATTCCAACCTGGCTTCATGATGATAGCAGGTTCAGCCTTGTATTTTTCTACCTACAAACGCATGGATGAAGGGGCATCATATGCAGAATTATGGCCCAAAGTACTGAAACGATCATTTCTATTACTTTTCTTCGGGATTGTTTTGATTTGTGTTCACCGGGGCGAAATGGTTTTTGAACTATGGAATGTGTTGTGCCAACTCGCCTTCACGACGATTATCACTTTTGCATTATTGCGATTTTCCATCCCATTACAACTTGCGGCGTCTTTGTTTTTATTGTTATTATCACATTCATTATACGTCTTTACCGACATCCCCGGTTACGATCAGGCATACACACCCGACAAAAATTTTGGCTCCTATATCGACATGATTTTAATGGGTAAATTGAGCCAAGGGCATTGGATAGCCATGAATGCTATTCCTACAGCAGCACATACGATCTGGGGAGCGTTAATCGGCCGATTGATACATCGCACTTCGCCACCCAAAACAGTATTAAGAACATTAATTGGCCTAGGTTTATTAGGCATATTAGTAGGTTATGGTCTCGATTTAGCTGGTTTACCTATTATTAAACGCACGGCAACACTTTCCTTTACGGTGGCTTCCGCAGGTTGGGTTACACTCATGATGGCTTTATTTTATGCCAATTGGATCAACGAAAAACCACGTTTCCAATTACCAAACTATTTGAATTCGATGGGAAATAACTCGATATTCATTTACCTCTTTTTTGAAACCTTAGTTCCGCAATGGCTGACGAAAACGACCTATGTATTTGTAGGATTTATTGCACAAATCAGCCATATCCCGTCGGATTGGGCTCAGGTTATTAATGCGTTTGTAGCATTAGCCATTGTAATCAAATTGGCAAGCTTTCTGGATAGCAAGAAGATTTATTGGAAATTGTAGATTGGACGTTGGACTTTAGACGTTGGACGTCGGAGAATAATGTAGAGACGCGACACCTCGCGTCTTCCCTTACACTAAAATCTGCGACAAAAATCATAACCTCAGGTTTTAACCTGGGGAATCCATTGGCTGAAGCCTATGGCTATAAAACCAATCCTCATCAAATATTAATAACCCCAGGTTTTAACCTGGGGAAATAAAAAAGACGCGAAGTATCGCGTCTCTACTGATTTATCAACTTAAATTTATACGCCCACGTCTGCGCAATGTTCCACGCTTTCGTTTTGGCCTCCTCGGTTTTAGGACCCGCAAAATGTGCATCTAAAGTAGCGGAAAACAATTCGAACCAACGGTCAAAATGTGCCATTGTTAAAGGTTCTTTTTGGTTTACTTCCATGTGAGGACGCATCGGTGCACCTTTGTAATTTGTCCCATCGAGCAACAGCATTTCCCAAAAATCATACATTTTAGGCAAATGATGCGACCAATCTACTTGCATCAAATCAAGGAAAATATGCCCCACCAGATCATCCGATTTCATGCCGCCGTAAAAAGCATCCACAAAAACCTTGATGTCATCCCGAGAGGCTATATCATGCATTATTTGCGTGTTTTAACTTTGGCTAATAAATATTGTCCCACTTTTGAGCCTTGTTTCGCACCTTCATCTAATGCAGGACGGAAGTGAATTCCCCCATATAAGCGACTGATAGATGCCTCATCTGCAGCCTGAATAAATGATGTGAATTTACGTGGTGGCAAACCATATGGAACCTCCGTTGAATCATTAAATGCAACATTATCACCATACACTTTAGTCAATACTTCTGCTGCCGCACGCGAAATCGTACTATGACCAGAGGTATATTCAGGGAATGGAGGCGTCTGTAAAACCGGAATCCAAGATTTATCAATCGAAGCATTAATAATCGTTTCTGGACGGATACGAATCGAACGATATTTTTCATCCCAACAAGAAATAAAGCCATCGAAAATGGCAATCGACGTTAAAGCTAAAGCCTCGGCGGTTTCCGTATATCCTTTCTTGTATTGACGCGAAATTTGCGCAACAATGCCCAACCAGTGACCACCTGGCGACATTTTTTTCGTCGCAAACATCGCATGTCCAGTGATATTCATTTTAAAAGGATTACAATCCCAGAAATTCGCAATATCACGTTGTTCATTTGTCAAATTCTTCACAGTCAAATAGGAATCCATTACTTCCTTGTAATATGGACTCCCTTTCGTTAAATCAAACTTCGAAGGCACTGGAGCACGAAATTGGCTGGCTGTGTCCAACATCGCAGGGCGAACTTTGTTCCAATAGGGCTCCACTGCATCCATATACGCTGGAGGAGTTGGTGTCCATGTTCCTGGCAAATTTGTTACCGTAAAACGGAAACCACGCGTTTGCTTATAATGATCTTTCGCGGCCCATCTCATCACCGAAGCTGCAATGGAATCCCCCAAAGCAACGGAACGTTCATACACATCATCCGGCATACCTGTCTTGCGAAAATCTTCCTCGATTTGCTTATCAAACTCCACGTATAATTCTTGTGCGAAAGTCAATTTCTTGCCTACCGATAAAAATGCACGCGTAGATGCTAAAGGGAAACAATATTCTAAGCCAGGCTCTGGTTTCGCTACTGATTCGAATCCATTTAATTGACCAACCAATGATTTAAATTTAGGATCCCCCAAAATCGCAGCCTCATACCCCGCCACACTTGAGTACATATAAATACGAGATGAAACCGGAGGTGCAAAAATATCATGAATGATACTTTCGGTTAACATGTTCTCCGCACGCTCTAAAAAACGTGGATTGGCAGCTTCTTTTTGATAGTCTGGGTTAGTTTTTTTACACGATGCAGCTACAAAAACAAGTGCCAGAAGGACGAATAGTTTCTTCATAAGGGTCAATTTACGGGACAAATATACGTGAATTATCCCAAAAAATCCCTGATGAAAATCAGTTAAATAAGGCTTTGAACGGCTGCCTTTTGACCGGATACTAAAGCTCCATGCAAAGACGGCATTTCACAATAATCGCCTGCTAATATAATTCCCTTCGCTTGAGCGGCATGTTTAAGTGCTTCAAATGAGTCCATCTTAACTAGTGATCGCGGAATTTCATAAGCTCGTAAAAAGGTATATCCTGTTACATCTTCATATTCAGCTAACAAGTTGAGTACCTCATCTTCATTCAATAATACATCCAAGCTTGTTACCTGCAATAACTCCTTCCCTTCGGGTGCGTAAGTGGGCGCAATTTGCGATAAGAAGCAATAATGCAGCAATTTTGAGCCACCCGGAATAAGATGCAATAGTTTATCTTTTTCCTTTCGCAATGGTACTGAAAAATAGAACGTTTTAGCACCTAAATGCACAGAATCAGGCAAGTCGACATGCAATAATCTTGAAGCTGCATGTGGATCAATTGCCAAAATCAATCGTTCAAATTCGATTTTTTCTCCGCTTTTTAATTCCACAAAATCATCGCCTAAGTGTACTACCTCGGTACCTAAACGAACAGAACCCCTTGGCAAAGAAGCCAACAGTTGGCTCACTAATTCTCCCATTCCTTTCGCAGGTAATGCAGCTTGCCCTTCCAAAAACTGTCGCATGTAAAAGAAAAACAAAGAGGCTGGCTGCTGTAAATGTTGATCTAGTAAAATACCTCGAAAAAAAGGTCGAATAAACTTGGATTGAAACGTATCAGAAAAACCCCAACGATCTAACATAGCTGCGGTGGTTTCACCTGAATCTACATGTTCGTTTGCCGACCATTGCAATTTGAACCACATGCGAATCAGTAGAAATACATCCTTGAACGAAATGAGATGCGGAACTAAATCCAACAGTTTCAAACCCGACCGCAAAGGATTCAAAAATGAAACCCATTGACCTCCATACCACAATTTTGAACCGGAATCGAATACATAAAGATTCAAGGCTGGCAAGTCAAATGATCGCTGAACACTCGGATAATTTGTCTGTAGCACTTGAAACCCGTGATCCAAAATATATCCATCCACATAATCTGAACGGACACGCCCTCCAGCATGATCAGCTTGTTCCAACAATACAAATGGCACCTTCATTTGATGCAAATGGGAGGCGGCCTGCAATCCAGCAATTCCAGCCCCGATAATAACAATTGGCTTCATATCTTGTTTAATATCTAACAAACTAAAAAAAGGATGAAAAGTTTGAATCCTTTTTTATTACTTTGCAAATTAAATAGTCCCTACGGAATGAATTATACGATTAAGGAGGAGAACAATTACCAATACATTGACGAAGGACAAGGAGAAATCCTACTTCTCTTGCATGGTTTGTTTGGTGCGTTGAGTAATTGGCAGGGGGTTATCAATCATTTTTCAAAAAAATACCGCGTCATCATTCCCTTAATGCCTATTCACGACATGCCCATCAAAGAGGCAGGATGTGAAGGCTTAACAACCTTCATTGAAGGCTTTGTAGAATTCAAAAAACTTGACAAATTCAGCGTTATTGGAAACTCATTAGGTGGACATGTCGCTTTAATTTATACCCTTAAACACCCTGAAAAGATCCAGCGACTTATCTTGACTGGGTCATCGGGATTGTTTGAAAACTCCATGGGTGGATCCTATCCGAAACGTGGCAATTACGAATACATCAAAGAACGCGTTGAATACACGTTTTATGACCCCAAAACGGCAAGTAAGGAATTGGTTGACGAGGTATTTGAAATTACCAATAGTATTCCAAAAGTGATGCGCATCATTGCGATTGCAAAATCAGCTCAACGGAACAATATGGCGAAAGATATTGTTCGCATTGACAAGCCGACTTTGTTGATTTGGGGATTAAATGACACCATTACGCCACCGCACGTAGGCCATGAATTCAATGCCCTGATTCCAGGATCTGAATTGCAATTCATTGACCGCTGTTGCCATGCTCCCATGATGGAAAGACCAGAAGAATTCAACGAGATTTTACAGCATTGGCTCGATAAAAACCCCTTATAGGATGTTGGCCCTCACCTACCTTTCCTACGACTACCCGACACTTTCCTTACAGGACTCCATCCAAAAGGGATTAAAAATCTTGCATCAATCCAAGCAAGAAAGTCTAGCCGTACTGGATGGAAAAAAATTAATCGGAAATGTGAGCGAAAGGATGTTGGCACAAGCTCTTCATCCCGATGGCAAAATCGACCAATTACGTGAAAACCTATCCCATTATAACCTAGAGTCTGAAGAAGATTTATTCGCAAGTCTCCCATGGTTTGAGGCAAGTGGATATTCCATCTTGCCGGTAACCGATGAGGAAGGAAAATTTCAGGGATATTTAGAGGCCAAAATGGTGGCAAGCGTCCTCATGAATAATGGCTTTAATGCTACTAATGGTGGTATTATTTACATCCCTTTTCATAGCCAACGGGATTCATTCAGCTTGATTGCCCGCCTCATTGAGGAAAACAATGGCCTGATTACACGCTCGCTCATGATTCAAAATCCGAAGGATCCTATGGGTTTACCTGAATTGATTTTACAGATTCAAACGGAACAATTTTCTGCGATCGTACAAAGTTTGGAACGCCACAACATTCACATCGAAAAAGCCTTCCATTTTGGCAAAAATGAAAAGGTGGATACGGGCCGCTTTGACTTGCTTTTAAAATACTTAAACCCATAATTTGTGCCTTTACGCATCGCCATACATGGAAAATCTTTTTCGGCCGAAAATCGTCCGCTGATGGAAAATCTATGGGATATCTTATGTAAAAAAGACTGCCAAATTGTGTTATCCGCATTTTTTAAGAATCATCTAGCAGAACATAATTTTCAAGTTGGCGACATTGAATCCTACGCAGAACTTAGCGGCACACCCGCAGATGTTCAAATGGCTTGGAGTATCGGTGGCGATGGGACCTTATTGGAAACGCTTACACACATTGGCAACAAAGAATTGCCCATTTTGGGGATTAATACAGGCCGACTGGGCTTTTTGGCGACCTTATCACCACAAGATGTAAGTGTAGCTGTGGACCAATTAATTGCCGGAAATTATCGGATTGAAGATCGGACACTCGTTTCGGTACATTCCGAAATCGACTTGTTTGATGGAAAACAATTCGGCTTAAATGAAGTGGGAATCATGAAGACAGATACGTCATCGATGATTGTCATCAAAGCTTTCGTAGATGGAAATTATTTGAATACATACTGGGCAGATGGACTAATTGTTTCAACGGCTACTGGTTCAACGGGCTATTCGTTGTCGGTAGGCGGCCCTTTAGTCATGCCAAGTTCAGATATTTTGATCATTGCACCCATGAGTCCTCACAACTTAAATGTGCGACCTTTAGTGGTTTCGAGTGATGCCAAATTGAAATTTGAAATAAGCAGTCGGAGCCAAAATTTCCTTATCTCCATCGATTCTCGCTCCCGCGTCATCGATAGCAAATTTAGCATTGAGGTTCAAAAAGCCCCTTTTACAGCCAAAATCGTTAAGATTCCTGGCGATGATTTCTTGCAAACCTTGAGGAATAAATTGAATTGGGGATTGGATGTGCGTAATTAATTCCTGCGAAAAATAAAATGTAGAGACGCGATACTTGAGGTGCACCCATTTTGTTGGACAAAATTAAACAATAGATTTTAGATAATGAGCTCGGTACTTTACTGGGCTCATTCCATTTAGATTCATTTTTATTCGTTCATGATTATAGTATTTAATGTAGCTTTTGATTTCTTTTTTCAACTGATGGATTGACTGAAATTTATTTGAGTAAAATAACTCTGATTTTAAGATTCCAAAGAAGTTCTCTATAACAGCATTATCTAAGCAATTACCTTTCCTTGACATGCTTTGTGTCACTTGATGGAGAGTCAATTTTTTTTGGTAATGTTTCATTTGATACTGCCAGCCTTGATCAGAATGTAAGATTAACTCTTGTGTTAGGTGGTGTTTCTTAAATGTTTTATCTAGTAATTTGACAACGTGCGCATAGCTGGGGCTTTCAGCTAATTCGTAGCTTATAATCTCTCGGTTAAATAGATCAATAATAGGCGACAAATACAGCTTCTTACCCGCTACTTTAAACTCAGTCATGTCTGTTGCCCACTTTTGATTAGGAGCTTCTGCTTTGAAATTCCGAGCTAATACGTTGGCTACAACTTTACCCACTTCCCCTTTGTAGGAACGATATTTTTTCATGCGAATTAAACATTTTAAGCCTAGCTTACCCATGAGACTTAATACCGTTTTGTGGTTGATAATAAAACCCTCTTGTTTCAACAACTCCGTTATTCGCCGATAACCCAATCGGCCTTTATGAGCATGAAATATGCGTTTTATCGCATGCTTGGCTTCCTGATACTTATCAGATAAGCAGCTACGATATTGATAATAATGAAAGTTACTCTTGGCCATTTGAACATGCTGAAGCAAAAGCTCCAGGGGATGTTCTTGCCTTAATTCTTGAATGGCTTGCGCTTGTTGGCTTCTTCTTCGGCTTGAATTAAGGCTTGCAACTTTTTTAGTAAAGCATTCTCTGCACGAAGACTTTGAAGCTCTAGTAATAACTCTTGCTCGCGCGTTAAAGGATGTTTAAACTTCAGTTTTTTAGCATATTTAGGCTTTTCCATGCGCTTGCTACCTATAGGTTTATTAGCTAAGCCGTCAATCCCAAATTCCTTGAATTTAAGTTGCCAATTGATAATCATGGCATCGCTACCAAGCGAAAATTTGACACAGGCTTGAGGTAAAGATAATCCGTGTTTTTCAATTGCTCGTAAAACCTTGCGTTTAAATTCAGGGCTGTAAGAATCGTTCTGTTTTGATTCTAATCCCTGAGCACCTAAATGCCGATAACGAAATATCCAACGATATAACATGCGTAATGGAACACCAGACTGATTAGCAATAACCCGTGCTGGCTGATGATCATCAATAAATTCTTTAACACTTGAAAGCTTGAGATCGAAAGAGTACTTGATTTTTCTTGACATAAAAAAACACACAATAAGTTGTCCAACTTTTTGGGTGCAGTTCATACCTCGCGTCTATTCCCCAGGTTAAAACCTGGGGTTATTAAAAACCCTAGGCTTTAGCCTAGGGAATCCACCCGTAGCGTCTCTACATTTTTTTTATCGTGATTTTCGTATTCGGCTCAAACGAATTCACCACTTCAATTGTCTCCGGTTTCCAGGTAAATGTCCAGTGATGTGGGCTTTCGAAATAACGTAACGTGATTTCGATCGATTGGTCTTCCAAAATCCGGTAGCTACCGGCATAATCGAAGGGTGCCTTTTTTGCTAAATCCACTCGGGCAGCGCGGAGCATGTAGGGGCCCACTAAATTCGATTTCCCGATTCCCCAGGTTCTAAATCCTAATTTAAAAGTATGTTGCGTTGAATCTTTGGTTGTGATCATCAATGCTGCCGCATCGCCTGCTGTTTGGATCTGCATGCGCGCGAAATCAAATTGATTTTTTTCCAAGGCAATGGATTTGCTGAGCGTTTGATTGGCAATTGATGAAATAGGCGCTTCGATGTTTCGGGAGGCATTAAATTGCTTTAAAGCAGTCAAGGCTTTCGGATTTGGCGCTAAGGCTTTCGACTGAAAAGCAGGTAATAGATTCTGCCAAACTTGGTTTAAATCATCGGGCAAATCCTGTGATTCTGAAGTGATGATGAGAACGGCATCTTGTTCTGGCATCATTAAAATATATTGACCAAAGGCCCCATCTCCACGAAATGAATTATGCCGGCTCCGCCAAAATTGATAACCATAGCCTTGAATCCAATCCGCATATTGACCTGTGGTACGTTTTTCTGCTGTCGCGTCAGGTTCTTGGTCGATGTGTTTAATGGTCGCTTCTTCTACCCAAGCAGCTGGTAGAATTTGTTTGCCTTCAAATTTTCCTTTGTTGAGGTAAAGCAAACCCAATTTCGCCATGTCTTCCGTTTTCACGCGAATGCCCCATCCGCCTACATTGATGCCCTTTTGGTCTGATTCCCAGTCGATGCCCGTAATATGAAGCGGATTTAATAAACGCGGTTTCAAATAGGCCAAAGTAGTCTCTCCAGTAACTTTTTGAATAATGGCTGAAAGCATGTAGGTTGCCAGGGTATTATATAGGAATTTCGTTCCGGGTTTGGCGACAATCGGGTGATTCAAAAATCCACGAATCCAATCCGGTTGCATGACAATGACGCTTCGTAATGGTTCTTTGTCATGACCCACCGACATCGTTAATAGGTCTTGAACGCGTAAATCTTGCATAAAGGGTTTATCCTTCAGGTCGGCATATTCCGGAAAGAAGGAAATGACTTTGTCTTGAACGCTTAGTTTTTTCTCAGCAACTGCGAAGCCGATGGCTGTGGAAGTCCAACTCTTTGAGACGCTGTACATGGAATGAACTTTATCTGCTGCATAGGGTTTCCACCAGGCTTCAGAAACAACTTTCCCATGCCGAATGAGCATGTAAGAGTGCAATTCGTGGCGTTTGGGATCTATTTTCTCGATGTATTGTTGGATTGCTTCGGATGAAATACCTTCTGCTTCTGGAGTACTGCGAGGTAGAGATTGCGTAAAGGCTGGAAAGGCCAATAAGCTGATTAGGCCTATTAGGAATAGTTTTTTCATGGTTAATCGGTTTATAGCTGGTTAAATGTATGAAAAATGCGGTAAATTGTTGGCTGTTTAATTCAGCTATGTCGAAAGAAATCGTTGCGCGTGTTAGTCATTTGTCGGCCTCATATGGTGCCAGCGAAGTTTTAAAAGATATTTCCTTTGAGATTTTGGAGGATGATTGTTTGGCGATTTTAGGTCCCATGGGATCTGGAAAAACGATCTTAGCAAAGGCACTTTCAGGCCGATTATTTCGCAAAGGCGATGTTTGGTTTCAGGGATCTTTTGTTTTGTTTGTGGAACAGCAACACCATTTCAAGAATCGGAGTAATATCTCAGAGTTTTATATGCAGCAACGGTATAATTCGTCGGATTCAGAAGATTCCTATACCGTACGAGAAGAATTGGGCGAGTTGGATGTTGCTGAATGGGTGTCGGTATTTGGATTAGAGCCCTTAATCGATAAACCCTTGTTACAATTATCGAATGGTGAAAATAAGCGTTTGCAGATTGTGAAAGCTTTGGGGCAGCAACCGGATTGGTTACTTTTGGATAATCCATATTTGGGCTTGGATGTGCAGGGACGTGCGATTTTGTCGGCAGGCTTAGCGCAATTAAAGGCCAAAGGCATTCGTTTTATTTTGTTTTTATCGGGAGGGGATGTGCCTGATTTTGTGAATCGGGTTTATGCGCTTAGCAGGGATGTTCCAGTGAACCCCAGAATAAAGTCTGGGGTTATAAAAGATGCTTATAACCCCATGCTTCAGCATGGGGAGGAAAAAAATAAGCCTGAGCTTAAGCGTGGGGATGTAGGAGATTCCCCGATCGTTTCTTTACGAAATGTCACTATTCGATATGGATCTAAAACCATTTTGGATCATTTTTCCTGGATAATAAACCGAGGAGAGCGTTGGGTGTTGAAAGGCGCCAATGGAGCAGGTAAGTCAACTTTATTGAGTTTAATTACGGCAGATAATCCACAATCTTATTCGCAGGATATCAGTTTGTTTGGTCGGCAGCGGGGAAGTGGTGAGAGTATTTGGGACATCAAACGGAATATCGGTTATGTGAGTCCGGAAATGCATTTGTATTTCAAAGAAACAGGAACGTGTTTCGCAGTGGTGGCGTCTGGATTATTCGATTTATTAGGTGTGACACGGAAGGTGAATGCGGAGCAAACGGAAGCCGTAATGCGTACTTTGAGCATGTTTGGTTTGGAACATTTAACTGAACGATCCTTTCATACTTTATCGACGGGCGAGCAAAAGATGATCTTGATTGCAAGAGCCTTTGTAAAGAACCCGCCGTTATTGATTTTGGATGAACCCTGTCAAGGATTGGATCAGGAGCAAGTACAAATAGTCAAGGATGTCATAAATCAAATGGCAGCAACTTCGGATATGACGCTGATATTTGTTTCGCATTACTCCGAAGATGTGCCCTTTTGTGTTACAAAGGCAATGAGTCTGTAGAGGCGCGATACTTCGCGTCTAGTTAAAATATATAATCCCAGACTTCAGTCTGGGGCTTAAGAAGCGAAGTATCGCGTCTCTACGATCCGTATTTCTGAATCATCGCTATCTGCCCTGCATGATAAGCAGTATGTGAAATGATTCTTCCAAAGGCTTCTGCTTTCGTCTTTGTGCCAAATTCTTTCGTGGTAATTTGGGTGGACCAATCTTCTTCAGCAACGGAAGCTATGATACTTGCGATCGTTTGGCCTGACTCATTTAATAGGCTTTGAATAGCTGATAAATCTGTCCAAACGCCCGTGTCCTTTTGGTCAATGACCGTATGTGCGACAACCTTTACTTCTGTGTGGCCAAATACATTCTTGCAAAAAAGTAATTCCACTTCAGCAATATGCTGTAGTAGAAATCCAATGGAATTGGGTGCGCTACCTAATTTCTTGGATAAATCAGCTTCTGTAATCGTGTCGCTTACTTTACTGAGTCTAGTGCGCGCTTCGATGTAGGCGGCTTGGAGGTGGAGGGAGGTAGGCATGAGCTTAGACGTTAGACGTTTGACTTTAGGGACGCGATACCTCGCGTCTACCCCTCAGACTAAAGTCTGAGGTTATGAAGTGAAGTGATTTTGTAGAGACTCGAGGTATCACGTCTTTACGATTAAAATGCTTGCAAGATCGAAGGACTCGGTTGGCTAAACCATTTGGGCCCGTTTTCGGTCATGTACACACAATCTTCTAATCGTACGCCAAATTCCCCAGGAATCGCGATCGTGGGTTCAATGCTGAAACACATGCCAACTTGCAACGGCAATTTGTTTCCTTTGACCATATTTCCCCATTCGTGGCCATCCATTCCGATGCCGTGTCCGGTTCGGTGGGGTAGTCCTGGTAATTTGTATTCCGGGCCAAATCCTGCTTTGACTAATACATTTCGTGCTGCGAAATCGACATTTTCACAGGGAGCTCCTAAAACCGCGGCCTCAAATCCAGCTTGTTGGGCTCTTTTTTCCAAATTCCAAATATCAATTTGTTTCTGTGAAGGTTCCCCAAAAATGACTGTTCGGGTGATGTCAGATTCGTATCCATCGACTTGGCATCCGCAGTCCAACATGACCACATCGCCTTTTTGAAGGATTTGCTTGCGTGAACTTCCGTGAGGGAAGGAGGTTGCTACTCCAAAAGTTACTGAAGCAAAACCATGTTGAGCCCCTAATTCCGTATGTTTTTGCGCAATTTTTTGACTGATTTGACGCGGGTTACAGCCTTCTACTAAGGCAGCAATACCGGCTTGGATGGCTAGGGTCGTAATGTCATTGGCCTTTTGCATTAAGGCAATTTCTGCTGGTGATTTGATGAGTCGGCATGTCACCGACACCGGGTCGCCACTCACAAGATGAAATTGTTTTCCGGCCTTTTGAAGTCCGTTCGAGATAAAGAAGCGCGTTTGTTCCTCGATGCCAATTTGGCCTGATTGAAACCCAAAATCTTGAATCGTTTTGATGCAGAGTTGAAAAGGGTTTTCGTCTTCGTGCCAGGTGCGGACCTGCTTGCCCACTTTGATTAATTCGAGCAAGCGATCTTCCTCGAAATAGGGGCAGATGTAAGTTATTTCTCCTTTGGCGGGAATAATGACCAACATCGATCGTTCACTTGGATACCAGGAAAGTCCTGTGAAATATTGCATCGATGTGCCCGCATCAAGAATCAATGCGACCATTTTGTTTTTTTGAAGCAGCTCTTGGGCTTTACTAATGCGTTCTAGGCGTTCCTCAATGGTTATTGGTGAAGCTTCGAAAGGAGCTTTCGTATATAGGCTTGCGTTGCTCATTAGCGCAGAGATGCCAATGGAGCTTTTGATGAAGTCGCGACGTTGAATCATAGTGAAATATGTTTGAGGCAATTTACAGAATATTTGCCGAAAAGAAAGGAGTGGATGTTCGCTGTATTGTGTCAAAAAAAAAGAAATAATAATCACTTTTTTGTCAATGTGTAATAGGTGATTTTATGCTCTTATTTGTTTATTTAAAGGTGTTTTATCGATTTTTTAACCTGAATATTGTCAATATGTTCATAAAATTTACGTATTGCATAATTCTTATCAATGACAAAAATGACTAATTTGAAGTAGTTAATTATCTCCTAATATTTTGAATAAGCCAAAGAAATCCCCCGTAAAAGAATTGAAATCTAAAGTTATTAAGAGTTCTTCTACGCAAGAGCGTGTGATGAACTTGTTGTTGTATTTATTGGAGGCTGAAAAACCGGTTCCCATGCGTAAGCTAGAGGCTTTGTATGGGGGAGGAGAGGAATCGGGGGAAGACAAACGTCGGACGATATTTCGACATTTGGATATATTATCGGGTTATGGCCTAGAAATTATCCGAGGAGATAAATATGGCATCAAAAAGAAATCGGAATATCTGCGCACGGAGTTTAATTTGCATGAAAGTCAAGCATTGTATTTTGCGGCACAAGAGGCTATTTCGGATGTAGAGATGCGCCGATCGATTCAGCAAAAATTATTGCAAATTTTTCATTCGAATAAGAAGCGTCAAAATTTATTATCGAAGCGAACGATTGATTTAGTGGAATTTTGTGATAAGCAGATTAATCAAAGCAAACGGAAGTATCAAATGCGTTTGTTGAACTATTCGAGTGCGAATCAGGGGACAAAGCGGGATCGATTAGTTGTCCCAGTCAGTTTTAGTTTGGAGAATTTGGAAATTTATGCCATTGATTTGGAGGATTTGGCTCAAGTTACGCGTCCCAAAGTGTTTAAGTTGGACCGTTGCGAAGGGATTCTAAAGCTCAAAGATTTAGCCCCCAAAGAATTACAAATACAATCCCATAAATTAACGCGAGATCCTTTTGGTTATCTGATTTATGATCAGGAATTATTGCATATCGAAGCCTATTTTAATTTAAAGGCGATGACTGTTTTCTTATTACACTTTCCATATTTGACTGATCAATTTCAATACCTGGATACGGAAGTGGATAAGCCATTTCTGCTCACATTAGACATCGTTCGCGTAGAGCCGATTATTGGCGTATTCAGTGTATTGTTGAATCACATTCGTTTTGAAAATTCTGATGAATTTTTATCGGCTTGGAAGGCGTTTCATCAGGCCAATGTGGAAGGTAGCTTAGAACGTTTGTGGGAGAAATAGGGAAGCAGAGAGTTGATTCGATACAAAAAGGCTAATGAATACCAACAAAAAAGCCCGACATTTCTGTCGAGCTTATCAGAGCCTCCTGTCGGGATCGAACCAACGACCTACTGATTACAAATCAGTTGCTCTACCAGCTGAGCTAAGGAGGCGCATTTCGGTTTACAAAAGTAGTATTATTCTCCTAAATCGCAAAACCGAACCTTAAAAAAAATTAACTTTTTTTCAATTTTTCTAATTCTTTTTCCGCCGCAGCAATTTTCTTTTCTACCTCCGCACGCAGTTTATCGCTGTTTTTAGACTTCGCAAAGAACTCTAAGTTGTTGGTTAACACCGCAATATCATTTTCCAAAGCTTGGATTTTTTTGCGTGAATCCGCCGATGGGGCAGAAGATTCAGGACTTGCCGACTCCGTCTTCAATGACTTTAATTCAAAGCCCCAAGCCGCTAATTGCTCCTTCGGTTGTGTTCTCGCTAAATCAATCAAGGCATTCCAAGTCTTGCGGAATGATTCTTGCATGTCTTTCACGTTCTTCTTCGGTACGAATCCAATCGTATCCCAAGCTGCTTTCACTTCGCCTAAACGTGCTAATAAACTGGCATCCTTTAACATGCCCTCCATTTCCGCCAAAATAGCCTGCTTCGCCGCTAAGTTTGCATCCATTTCCGCATCTTTCGCTCCTCTAGACGCCGAACGCTTTAAGTTGAAATAATCATCACATGCCGCTTTGAATTTGGCATAAATGCTATCTTTTTGTTTCTCCGGTACATGGCCGATTTCCTTCCACTTCTTCTGTAAGTCGATCACCGTTTGCGTAATCTCAGGTGTTTCGGTTCCTACCGCAACAATGCCTTCTACTTGTTCGATTAATTGCTGTTTCGCAGCTAAATTAGCTTTGCGCTCCGCATCAATCTTTCCAAAGAAATCGCTTTTATGCTTAAAAAAGGTCTTTAAATCAGCCCAAAACTGATGGCTCACTTCTTTACCTCCCTCACGTGGTAATCCTCCTTTTAATTTGCCCCATTGCTCTTGCAATGCTAAAACAGCTTTGGAAGCCTGGTTCCATTCCGATATCGAAGTAGACTGGAAGTTTGCATATCCATGCATCAATCCTGCCAATTCCTTTTTGATCTTTAAATTCTCTTCAAATACGGCTTTGTTGGCATCCTGAATTTGACGTTTCTGCTCAAACAAGACATCCAACGATTTCTTCACACGTTGCCACATTGCCTCATTTTCCTCACGGTGCGCTGGGCCAATATGCTTGTATTCATTGAACAACTCCTCTGCTTCTTTCAATAAAACTGGCAAATTCGTTGCTTTCGCAACCGCCGCAGCTAATTTTTCTAATTTGGCAGCGATGATTTCTTTGGCCTGTAAATTCTTCTTACGATCAAGCTCGAGCAATTCAAAGAAGATAGAACGGTTCGAATAAAAACGATCTACCAAGGCATGATAGGATTGCCAAAGCGTTTGATTCATCGGTCCTTGAACCGATCCTAATCCTTTCCATTCCTCCTGAATTTTCTTGAATGCTTTGAAACTCGCATTCACATGAGCAGGGTCGGAATTATCATCTTTATCTACTAAATCACGTAATTCATTAATCAAACGTGTTTTTCCTTCCAAAGCCTTTTCACGGGCTTTTTCCAAACCTTGAAAAAACGCTTGCTTCTCCGTACGAATGTGATGGATCAATTGGTCCACAGCATGAACAACTTCATCTTTGAAATCAAATCCCTCATCAGACCCTTCATTAGCCGCTTTGAATGCTTCAATGGCCGCCTGCTTTTCCGCTTGTTTTAATTGGCTCCAAGCTTCTTTGACTTCTTTTGTGATTTCATCCACCTTTTTATAGGTTCCCGGATGGGCATGTTCCGACACGATGTCCTTGATTTTCCCAAAATACGTCAAGAAATTATCTTTCGAAGCGACCGCAAAGTCAAATAGGGGATAGCTTACTTCCTTTTCAGGTGCTGGTGCTTCCACTTCTTTGGCAAGCATTTCGCTTGTCTCCGCCGCTACGGGTGTTGTTTCCTCCACCTTGATTGGCTCGATTGCTTCGTTTTCTGCTGGATTTTGATCAGTTGTCATGTCGTCGTTGTTTGCGTTTTTAAACTAATTTTTCAAAAATACGCTCCATCGATACCGCATGGCCTAATTTTTCTTTTAGGTCTGCGATAGAAATGCGCTCTTGGCTCATCGTATTGCGATCACGAACCGTTACAGTCTGATCTTCCATGGTTTGGTAATCAACCACCACGCAATACGGTGTTCCAATTAAATCTTGACGGGTATAGCGCTTGCCTATCGCTCCTCCATCGTCGTAGGTTGTATTAAAGGCAAATTTCAATTGATTCGTAATTTCTTGTGCTTTCTCCGCCAATCCATCTTTCTTTACCAACGGCAATACGGCAACCTTTGTAGGTGCCAATGCTGGATGAATATTCAAGTAAACACGTTGTTTTAAGCTTTCTCCTTCACCTGTCGTTTCCTCTGTATAAGCATTACACAAAATGGCCAAGAATAAACGATCAGCTCCCACGGATGTCTCTACCACATATGGGATGTAGTTTTGATTGATTTCTGGGTCAAAATACTGCTGTTTTTTCTTGGATAATTCTTGGTGCGCCTTTAAATCAAAGTCGGTCCGTGAGTGAATTCCTTCCATTTCCTTAAAGCCAAATGGAAACTTGTATTCAATATCCACTGCCGCATTGGCATAGTGGGCTAATTTATCGTGATCATGGAATTTCAAGGAGTCAGCTGGTAAGCCTATCGCCTGATGAAACTTCATACGTGTTTCTTTCCATTTGTTATACCATTCCATCTCCGTACCAGGCCTAACAAAGAATTGCATTTCCATTTGTTCAAACTCCCGCATTCGGAAGATGAAATTACGTGCAACAATTTCATTACGGAAGGCTTTCCCAATTTGGGCAATACCAAAAGGCACCTTCATACGGCCCGTTTTTTGCACATTTAGGAAATTGACAAAAATCCCTTGTGCTGTCTCCGGACGCAAATAAATTAAGGACGCATCTTCCGAAACGGCACCTACTTGGGTTGAGAACATCAAGTTGAACTGACGAACTTCGGTCCAATTGGCCGTCCCTGAAACAGGACATTTAATGTTTTGATCAATGATTAATTGGCGAACCGCTTCTAAATCTCCCGCATCCAATCCTTTTGCCATCGCTTGCATTAACGCTTTCGCCTCATCTGCTTTGCCTTCATCCTCTAAAGCGGCAGCGCGCTCTTCTAGCAAGGTATCAGCCCGGTAACGCTTCTTGGAATCTTTGTTGTCGATCATCGGATCATTGAATGAATCCACGTGTCCGGAAGCCTTCCAAGTTAAGGGATGCATGAAAATAGCTGCATCCAAGCCTACAACGTTGTCATTCAACATCGTCATGGCTTTATACCAAACGTTTTTTAAATTATTCTTTAGTTCTACGCCATTTTGACCATAATCATACACAGCTTGTAAACCATCGTAGATTTCAGATGATGGAAATACGAAGCCATATTCTTTGGCGTGTGAAATTATATCCTTAAGTGCTGAGGCGGTATCTTGTTTTTTCTGCTCCATGTAATCATTCAATTAAGCATGCAATTTACCGAAAAGAATGAAAGAGAATAGATTTTTCTTAATTTTGCGAGGTATTTTTTTTCCATGCAGAAAATCCTTTGTATTCGTTTTTCGTCCATCGGTGACATTCTTTTGACCACGCCAATTATCCGCGTGCTCAAAGCGCAATTCCCAAATGCCGAAATTCACATTGCCACGAAGGCATCCTTCGCTCATTTATGGGATGGAAATCCACATGTCGCACAAGTGCATGGTTACCAAGGTAATCTATGGGAATTTGCCGCTGAACTTCGGAAAGTGGGTTTTGATGCGGTATATGACCTACACAAAAACCTACGTTCGCACATGCTTTGTCTGCTGTTAGGAAAATTTCCCAAGCAGATCAATAAATACACGGCAGCGCGCAAAGCCTTTGTTCAAACGAAAGTGAATACCTTGCCTGGACATCTGGTGGATCGCAATTTTGCTTCATTGGGATTGCCGCCTGATGGAAAAGGTCTTGATTATTTTATACCTGCCGCGGCGCAAGTCAAACTTGCTGATTACGGAATTAAATCGCCTTATGTGTTGTTTGCGATTGGTGCTGCGCATCAAACCAAAGTGCTTTCTTATCCTAAAATGATTGAATTGATCGACTCGATCAATCATCAGGTCGTGCTAATTGGCGATGATTGGGATGAGAAAATTGGATATCGTTTAGCTACGCTTTTTCCGGAGAAGGTTTTAAATCTTTGTACGAAAACGAGTATTGCGCAGAGTGCATCCTTGATCCAACAAGCCGGGATGGTCATTACGCATGACTCATCTATGATGCATGTGGCTGCGGCACTCAAGCATCCTAATTTGTATACGATTTGGGGAAGTACACATCCGGGTTTAGGTTTTACACCGTACCAAACGGCGTTTACCGCGGTTGAAAATACGAATCTGGCTTGTCGGCCTTGCTCGACACAGGGTTCAAATGTTTGTCCTTTGGGACATTTTTCTTGTCTGAATTCATTGGATTTAACGGTGCTGAAAGGTGCCGCCCAAGCATTATGAAAAACATCAAATTTGCCTTATTGCAATTGACTTGTTCGGAGGACGTGCAAGCGAACCAACAGAAAACGGAAGCTAAAATCCGAGAAGCAGCTGCACAAGGTGCTCAGGTGATTTGCTTGCAGGAATTATACCGTTCCGTGTATTTTTGTCATAAACAAGATGCCGCTTATTTTGATTTGGCAGAAGTGATTCCAGGGCCAGGAACGGATACTTTGCTAGCGCTTGCCCAAGAATTAAACATTGTCATTGTTGCATCTTTGTTTGAAAAACGCAGCAAAGGTGTCTATCATAATACCTGTGCGGTACTCGATTATGCCAAAGGCTACCTAGGTAAATACCGAAAAATGCACATTCCACAAGATGCAGGGTATGAGGAGAAATATTATTTCACGCCTGGAGATTTAGGTTATCAGGTCTTCGATTCGAGTTATGGTAAACTAGGCATTTTGATTTGTTGGGACCAATGGTACCCCGAAGCGGCCCGTTTAACTGCCTTGAAAGGTGCGGAGGTATTAATTTACCCCACGGCTATCGGTTGGGATAATCAAGAATCGAGCAGTGAAATCAACCGCGAACAATACCAAGCATGGCAAACCGTACAGCGTGGACATGCGGTGGCAAATGAAGTTCCGGTGATTGCGGTAAATCGGGTTGGCGAAGAAAATGGCCAGACTTTCTGGGGTGGTTCTTTTGTTAGCAATGCTTTCGGTCGGGTGATTTATCAGGCACCACACAATACAGAAGAAGTCGCTGTGGTTGAAATCGATTTAGATGCGCAGGAACAATACCGACGTATTTGGCCGTTTATGCGGGATAGAAGGATTGATTCGTTTGGGGATATTACGAAGCGGGTGATTGATTAGTCGTCAGTCGCTAGTCGTCAGTCGCTAGTCGTCAGTGATTAGTCCGAAGTCCGGAGTCCGAAGGGAAGTGGAACTTTAAGTTCTTAACTCTTAACTCTTAGTTCTTAACTCTTAGTTCTTAACTCTTAGTTCTTAACTCTTAGTTCTTAACTCTTAGTTCTTAACTCTTAGTTCTTAACTCTTAGTTCTTAACTCTTAGTTCTTACCTCTTAGTTTTTACCTCTTAGTTCTTCACTCTTCACTCTTAACTCACAATTTCATCTGAATTGTCGCCTGCGTCTGAAATCCCTCTCCATATTTCACCCCAATCTTATGTCCCATTTCTTGGGCACGGGCTTTGATGAAAGCTAGGAAATCAGGGCTGGAAATGTAAGATGCTGGTTCAGAAGAATTCGGGTCAAAAAATTGACTCTTGAAAGCACGGATTGCGGCTTCTTTTGTTTCCCAATGTGCGGAAATATCCACCACAAAATCGGGTTTTAAATAGCGATCTTGAATGTAATGATAGACATGTTTCGGTCTCCAAGGGGCTAAACCCGATTCAATTTTACGTAAGCCACTCAAAAAACAGGCATCAATGGCCAATTGCGCACCCTTGCCATGATCGGGATGCCGATCTTCCAATGCGTTTGCAAGCACGATATCTGGTTGGTATTTACGGATAGCTTGGATTAGCTTTAATTGGCTTTCGCGATCATTTTGGAAAAAGCCATCCGCTAATTCTAAATTTTCGCGTGCATGGATTCCTAAGATTTCGCTCGCAGCTGCTGATTCCGCTAAACGAATTTCAGGTGTGCCACGAGTGCCTAATTCGCCTCGGGTAAAGTCGACAATCCCTACTTTCTTCCCTTGCGCAATGGCCGATACAATCGTTCCTGCTACGGCTAATTCCGCGTCATCCGGGTGAGCTGCTAATACAAGTATGTCTAGTTTCATGGGCTTAGTGAATACGTAGGCGTCTTCCTGCGCGGATGGTTGAGGTCATACGCAAACCATTCAATTTGGCTAATTTACTCGCCGATACCCCAGCGCGTTGGGCGATGGAATATAAAGAATCTCCAGAACGGACTTTGGTCCATACTTTACGTCTGCTGCGAATTTTCTCCCCAGCACTACCATATTCGTTACGTAAAGATAGGGCACGGATGTTGAAGGTTTGGGCGGTGATTAATAAATGGTCCGACAAAGGTTCTCCGGTTCCAAAATTATACACTTGATTCGGGTTGAATGGATTTCCTTCGTAGCGCGTTTCAAAGTGCAGGTGGGATCCTGTGCTCCGACCGGTATTTCCGCCTAATCCAATCTCATCGCCGGCTTTAACAAAGGTTCCTGGTTCTAATCCTTGCTTGGACATATGGCCAAATAAGGTCTCTAGTCCATTGTAATGGCGCAATACCATGTATTTTCCATAGCCTCCTCCGTCATAATTCACCACGCGAACGATTCCGTCAAAAGGTGCATAAATGGGGTAGCCAGTCTCTAAATCCAAGTCGACACCCGCATGCAAACGTCCCCAACGCGGTCCAAAAGGACTCGTTTGTTTTACAACGGCCAATGGTTGCGCCCAATTTCGTCCCGCGGGTAAATTGTACAATTCCAAATCCACTGGCTCGTCGAATTCTTTGGCATTAATATCGTATGGATCAATGCTCTTGGTATCCCAAATCGAATAATAAGAAGCAACAGAAACGAAATCTTCCGAACCCACAGGCGCATTTTCTTCCTCAATTTCCACCACCAAAGCTTCACCTTCATCAATCGATGTCGTATCGAAATTACTGATGCTTGGATTGATGATTTTCAAGGGTTCGTATTTACGCTCCTGTAATTCAGATCCTTGAATAGCCGTCGCCGTACTTTCACTTTCTGTACGAAAGGTCAAGGGTGGCAAATCATCCAAATCATCTTTTTTGGCCGATTTATCCTGGTATAAAGAGGAACTTGGCTTGGATTCGATTTTGGTATTTTTCTTGAAAAGCTTTTTTTCTTGGGCATACGTGCTCAGGGTCGCGAAGACCATGCACAAGCCTAGAATGATTTTGCTAAAATTCATATAGGTATTTTAGTGTAAATTATTGGCCGCCAACCATCTTTCGGCGTCCAAAGCGGCCATACAACCACTTCCTGCGGCTGTAACGGCTTGTCGGTAAGTCGTATCCTGCACATCTCCACAAGCAAAAACGCCTGGAATATTTGTGCGAGAACTTCCTTTCTCCGTGATTAAATATTCTTGCGCATCCATGTCCAATTGGCCTTTGAAAATGCTTGTATTCGGTTGGTGACCAATTGCCACAAAGAAACCTGTTAAAGCAATTTCTTCTGTTGCCTGAGTGACATTGTTTTTAATGCGAATTCCCGTTACGCCATTGGCATCGCCCAAAATTTCTTCAGTTTCAGAATTCCAGTGAATGGTAATTTTAGGATTATTTTTCACACGCTCTTGCATAATCAACGAAGCGCGCATTTGATCTCTACGTACAATTAAATGCACTTGCGTACATAAATTGGCTAAATAACTGGCTTCCTCAGCAGCTGTATCACCTGCACCAACGACCGCAACCGTTTGGTTGCGATAGAAGAATCCGTCACACACCGCACAAGCTGAAACGCCTAATCCATTGAATGTTTTTTCGCCTTCGAGTCCCAACCATTTTGCAGATGCACCTGTGGCAATAATCACGGAATCCGCTAGGATTTCGGTTGTATCATCAATCCACACTTTCTTTGGTTGGCTCGTAAAATCTACCTTAGTCGCCATGCCATAACGCACATCGGTTCCGAAACGTTTGGCTTGATTTTCTAAATCCACCATCATCGCAGGACCGTCAATTCCATTCGGGTATCCCGGGAAATTATCCACTTCAGTTGTTGTAGTTAATTGGCCTCCTGGTTGGCCTCCTTGATACATTACAGGTTGCAAACCTGCACGTGAAGCATAAATTGCGGCGGTATAACCCGCTGGACCCGACCCGATAATAAGGCACTTAATGGAATTCGACATAGGTAAAAATTGGAATAAAATGAGTCTGTAAATTTCGGTAAATAAGCTTACAATCGCAAACCTCGAATTTCTCCTTTTTGTTCCTTACATTTGTTAGATAACCTCGCTTTAACGTATGATTCGTAAAAATATTACACATAATCTAACATTCTGGGTTCTGTTATCTATTCTGATCGGTGTGCTTATCGGTCATTTTTTTCCTGAAATAGCCTTACACACCGTCTTAGCGGAGAAAGTCAGTTATACGTTCTTAGGTACCGAAATTTCCATCGGTAAGACCTTGAGCGAGGTGCTCTCGGGTGTTTTTATCAGTTTAGTCAAATTATTCATTCATCCCATTATCTTCTTGACGATCAGTTTAGGGATTGTCAACATGGGGAATTTGAAAAAGGTAGGACGTGTAGGTGGCAAAGCTTTATTGTATTTTGAGGTCGTAACGACTTTGGCATTGATTATTGGTTTAGGCGTTTCGAATCTTTTGACTCCTGGCGAAGGTGTTATTCGTTCGGAAATTGCTGGCGGTGATATTTCGAAATTTACCCAAAAGGCTGCTTCATTCAGTTGGATGATCTTTTTGAAAGAGAATTTTACCATTCAGGTTTTGGGTTTCTCCTTGTTCTTTGGCTCCTTTTTAAATTTCGTACGCGGAAAAGCGCGCATGATTGCCGGCATGCATCAAGCGGAACATTGGGTTTTCTGGGGCTTGAAAAAAGTGATGTATTTAGCTCCTTTGGGTGCTTTGGGCGGAATGGCCTATACAATCGGTAAATTTGGAATTCATTCGTTATTGCCGCTCGCTAAACTAATGGTTTCCGTTTATGCGACGATGGGAATCTTTATTTTTGTCGTGTTGGCCCTCATCATGCGTAGTTGTGGAGAACGAATTACCGCATTTTTGAATTACATCAAAGAAGAATTGTTGATCGTTTTAGGAACCTCATCTTCTGAAGCGGCTTTGCCTTCCTTAATGAAAAAATTGGAACGCATGGGTTGTTCCAAATCGGTCGTGGGACTTGTCGTTCCTGCCGGTTATTCGTTTAACCTCGATGGAACGAGTATTTATTTGTCCATGGCTACCTTGTTTTTAGCGCAGGTCTATGGAATCCAGTTGAGTTTTGAACAATTATTAACCATCATTGGCGTATTGATGGTTACTTCCAAAGGCGCTGCCGGTGTAACGGGTAGTGGTTTTGTGGTATTAGCCTCTACGCTAAGCGCCTTGCAGGTTATTCCATTGGAAGGTCTCGCATTATTACTAGGTGTGGACCGATTCATGTCGGAAGCCCGCGCCATCACTAATTTTATTGGAAACGGGGTAGCCACCATTTGGCTCGCCAAACACGAAGGAGAATTTCATCAACCAGAAGCCTAATTTATAAACGTTTATGTCCACTTCATCCATTTTAAAAGAAGATGCCCTCGAATACCACGCAGGTGGGAAACCGGGGAAAATCGAAGTAAAACCAACAAAATCTACAGCAACCCAACGGGATTTATCACTTGCTTATTCCCCCGGAGTTGCCGAGCCCTGCTTGGAGATTGCGGCCAACATTGAAAAAGTATATGATTACACGGCCAAAGGTAATTTGGTAGGTGTTATCTCCAACGGTACGGCCGTTCTTGGTTTGGGAAACATCGGTCCCGAAGCCAGTAAACCGGTCATGGAAGGGAAGGGGGTGCTTTTCAAAGTATTCTCGGATATCGATGTATTTGATTTAGAATTGGCTTGCACGGATCCCGATCAGTTCGTAGAGACGGTGGTCAACTTAGAACCAACCTTCGGCGGGATTAACTTAGAAGATATTAAGAGTCCCGAATGCTTTGAGATTGAGGATAAATTAAAGAAGCGCCTCAAGATTCCGATCATGCACGATGACCAGCACGGTACGGCCATTATTTCTTCGGCAGCCTTGATTAATGCTTTGGAGATTGTAGGGAAGAAAATCGAAGATGCACGTTTTGTGATCTCGGGTGCAGGTGCAGCTGCCATTTCTTGTGTGAAACTCTACTTGAAATTAGGCGCCCGAATTGAGAATTTCTACATTTTTGATAAAGACGGTTTAGTATCCAAAGACCGTACGGATTTAAATCCCTATGTCGCTCCTTTAGCTGGTCCTGCCGGTAAACAGGTGACATTAGCAGAAGCGATGCAAGGTGCGGATGTCTTTTTAGGCTTGTCGGTGGGCAATATTTTAAAGCCAGAAATGGTTGCGACGATGGCAGCCCAACCGATTGTGTTTGCGATGGCAAACCCTACGCCGGAAATCGGATATGAGGAAGCAAAAGCCGTTCGTGAGGATCTCATCATGGCCACAGGCCGTTCGGATTTTCCAAATCAAGTGAACAATGTCTTAGGATTTCCATTCATTTTCCGTGGGGCGCTCGATGTCCGGGCAACAGAGATTAATGATGAAATGAAATTGGCCGCAGCCAAAGCGCTCGCTTGCTTGGCGAAAAAGCCCGTTCCTGATATCGTGAATTTGGCCTACAATGAAAAGAGCTTGTCATTTGGTCCTGATTACATCATTCCTAAACCTGTTGATCCACGTCTCATCACGACGGTTTCCATGGCAGTTGCAAAAGCAGCGATGGAGTCTGGTGTTGCGACAAAACCGATCACAAATTGGGAGGCCTATGAATTGCAATTAGCGAAACGCCTCGGCTTGGATAATCAAGTCATGAAGTTTATCCTAAAGCGCGCGAAGAGCAAACCGAAACGTATTTTATTCGCGGATGCGGAGAACTTAAAGGTTTTGAAAGCGGTTCGCGAGGTGCTCGACGAAGGAATTGCGAAGCCAATCTTATTAGGCTCCCGCGAAACGATTCAAGCCATTTGCAAAGAGAATCATTTGGATCTAGGGAATACAGAAATCCTAGATTTTAAACATGCTGATAATGCGGATCTAATTGCGGAGTTTGCCGAACTGTTCTATGAGAAACGGAAACGGAGGGGGGTGACGCGCTGGGAGGCCAACAAGCAAGTGCGGAAGAGTAATTATTTCGCCGCGATGATGCTGGAAACAAATCGTGCCGATGGCGTGATTTCAGGCTTAACGAAAAACTATCCGGAATCGATCCGACCAGCCTTGCAGATTATTGGCAAGCAAAAAGGGGTTAAGAAGGTATCAGGTATGTATTTATTGTTGTCGAACAAGGGGCCTTTGTTCTTTTCGGATACGACGGTCAACTTCGACCCGAGCGTTGAGGATATCGTCGAGATTACCGAATTGACTGCCAAAGCCGTGAAGCGATTTAATATCATTCCAAGGATTGCATTATTGAGTTACTCCAACTTCGGTTCAGCCGATGGAGTAGATGCCATTAAAATGCGTCAGGCTACTCAAATCTTACAAGAGAAACATCCAGATTGGATTATCGATGGGGAGATGCAAGCGCATTTAGCGTTCGATAAGGAATTGCGCCAACAGAATTATCCTTTCGCGGCATTGGGTAATGAAACGGCAAACACATTAATCTTCCCGAATTTATCGGCCGCGAATATTGCATATAATTTATTGAAGGAAGCAGCTGATATTGAATATGTAGGTCCTATTTTATTGGGATTAGGAAAACCAACGCACATACTTCAATTAGGTGCGAGCGTTCGAGAAATCGTCAACATGGTTGCCATTGCGGTCGTCGAGGCACAATCACCTCAGTAAATTCAGAATCCTCGGCGACATCGCCGGGGATTCTTTATTGCATCCAATTAGCTCGTAAGTCTAATTGTTCTTTGCTTGGATTTTTAACAGGTCGGATGGCTTGTCGGCTAGCTTGTTGAATCACAAAATAAGGTGCTTTCAAGTGCATCGTTTGGTAATTTCCGTCGGCCCCTTTCCGCGCAATATCCCAGGCCAAGGTATCACCGGGTTGAATGATTTGCAGAATTTTCTGTGTGTTCTTAACGAAGTTTTCGATGTCGGAAGGTAAGCCATTAATAGCCACCAACTCATCTTTTGCTTGCATGCCCATCAATTTCCCAAGCGAATTGATAGCTGAATTAGATTGAATGATAGCTCGTTTGGTATCTGTGTTGATCGATAATCCCTGCGGGTCGAAGCCCAAGGTTTTCGCATCTTCTTGTTGGTTCGCATCCCAGGTATATCCCAATTGCTGTAACCAGGATTCGATGGGTAATGGCTGGGTACCTGCCACATAGGCATGGAAAAAATCGTTGAGCGCAGGGAGTTTCGTAATCTGAATGATTTTATCAAATAGCTGATCATCCTGAAAGGATTTCATAGGGCCAAATTCCTTGGATAAGGCTTGAAGCAACAATTGGTTATTCCATTTGCCATGGCTTAATTGGCGTAAAGTTAAATCCAATCCAAACCCAATCAAGGCCCCTTTTTGATACACATTGGCATATTGATCCTTGTATTTCCCAAGGACCTGTTTACTCATGTTGGTAAAAGAAATATCTTGTTTGAATTGCATCTCCATCGTTTCTTTCTTTTCCTGTATGGTGCGGAAGAAAGCATCGCTATCGATCAATTTTCCTTGCAATTGCATGTGATGGGCTGCGTATTCAGTCAGTCCTTCGTAGAGCCATAGGTGCTGAGACATCTTTGGATTCATAAAATCAAAATTCCCAATTTCCTCCGAGTGGATGGACAGCGGCGTTATGATGTGGAAAAATTCATGCGCACACACATCCCGAATCGTTTGGCCTAATTGGTCAATCGTCCCTTCCGGTAAATAATAGAATGAGGAATGGCTATGTTCCAAAGCGCCAAAACTACCCCCTTTCAAATTATCTGAAAGTACAATGATGAATGCATAACGCTTCACGGGAAATTTACCTCCTAGATAATTACGTTGCGCAATCAACATAGGGCGTATGTTTTCAGCAATTTGTTTCGCACTAATCGTATGGTTAGGGGAGTAGACGGAAACAAGGATTTGTGTGTCACCAAATTGTAAGTTGGTCGTATCCGCTTCCGAATACATAATGGGCGCGTCCACCAGGCTTTGGTAATTGGGACTCGTAAAAACATCCTTATTCCCTTTGCCTGTATTGACCAATGAGGTAGATCCAAATAACTGGCTTGGTTTGTCGATGCTTAGCTGTACCGGTATTGTGGATTGTCCCTCTACATAGCCTAAAAATCCATGCACATTGAATGCGACCATCGTATCTGCTTGGATGTTTGTCCCTGCGGGTTCAAAGATGTATTCGCCTTTGATTTCCGGGCTATCCCAAGTGTCATTTACTAAATAACTTACATGGTCGAGTAAATTCGCTTGCTCAATTTGGTATTGATTGACGTTTTTTTGTTTGACAGGGAGACTTTTTCCATCCTTTGCTATGGCTTTAAAGTCTTGAATGTATCTGCCAAAATCGTAATTCGAATAGGTTCCTGGAACCTGTTTGGGAAATGAAAAAACGATGCTGTTTTTTTGCTGTTTTGGTAGAAATACTTGTACAGGAACACGGTCGTCCTGAATGTGTTGCAAATCCACGTGGTAACGAATTCCTTGAGCCCAACTAGCCGTAAAGACTAAACAAAACAGGCTAATTTTTATAATTAATGGCATCTTTTAATTCAATTTTTTTGATCAATTGGGTCGGGATATAAATCATAACACTCACGAGTAACATGGTACCTAGGTTGACCAAGATCCAAGTGATGGCATCCCATTCGATAGGAACTGCCGACATGTAATAATTCTCTGGATCCAAGGGGATTAGTTGATATGTCGCTTGTAGGTAACAAAAGCCCCCGGCCAACACATTAGCAAATCCTAAACCACGCAATAAGATGAAGAACCCATTCCACCAGAATATGTTTCTAATTTGTTTTTGACTTGCGCCTAAAGCACTCAATAATCCAATCATGGGAACGCGTTCCATAATCAATACCCATAAGGTGGCGATCAAATTAAAGCAAGCAACGAGCATCAATAAACTGATGAATATGATGATGTTGCGGTCAAGCATTTTCATCCAATCGTAAAGTGCGGGATACAATTCTTCGCTCGTTTCTAATTTCCAATCGTGCGGTAAGGTGTTCAAGATGATTTGCGGCGAAATGGATTTAGCCAAATGGATTTCATAGGTGCCGATGGAATCTGCCGTCCATTGATTCATTTTTTGAACCCAAGCGCGATCTGCTAATACCATGAGCTTATCCATTTCCTCGAGTCCTGTTTCATAAATTCCACTGACATGTACTTTACGCGGCCTTTCTGGTTGGCTTAAAAAATAAAGGATCAACGATTGATTGAGTTTTACCTTGAGCTGTTTCGCCAAACTCTTACTGAGGATAATATCTTGTGGATTTTTAATCGTTGAACTGCCGACAAGCATGTTGGCTTGAATTTGCGTTTGGGGCATATCGGAGCCAATGCCTTTAATCACGACGCCTGACATATTTTCTTTGCCAACGATAATGCCCGGTTTTTGAACATGTGCTTGCAGGTGGTCGACGCCGTCAATCGATCTAATTTGCTTCTCCCATGCTAAATTTCGGGTCATCGGAGATTCGGAAAGCGAGTGATTGGCAGAGATTTGTGAGACGCGCATATCGCCAGAAAAGCTGATCATCTTATTGAGAATCGCTTTTTTGAATCCGAAAAGAATCGAAAAGGCAATTAAAATGATTCCGGCACCCAGGGCAATAGTTCCGATGCCCACATAGGTCACCGTCTTGGAAAAAGAGGTGTCTTGCGTGCTTCGAATTCGCCTGGCAATAAATAATGGGAAATTCACCGGTTTCTTATTTCTAAATTTTATCGGATATTTGGTCAATCTAAACCAACGCGCAAAGAAAATGGGATTGCTTCGAAACTACAAACTAATCTTCGTATTGTTTTTTGGCATTAGCCAAATCGCTTATAGTCAAGCTATTCCCGGAGCTTATCAGACGAAATTGTATTTACCTATCTTAAAAGGAAAACAGGTTGCACTGGTCGTGAATCATACGTCCATGATTGGGAATACGCATTTGGCCGATAGTCTTTTATCCTTAGGTATTCAGGTCAAACGAATTTTCGCCCCTGAACATGGTTTTCGCGGAACGGCGGATGCGGGTGCGCACATAGATAATGAGGTGGATTCGAAAACGGGTTTAGCTTTGGTTTCCTTGTATGGAAAACATAAGAAACCTACACCAGAGGATTTACAAGGCATCGATGTCGTGATTTTTGATATTCAAGATGTAGGGACACGTTTTTATACCTATAGCTCGACGCTTTTATATGTTCAAGAAGCCTGTGCAGAAAACAAAGTCAAATTGCTCGTCTTAGATCGCCCAAATCCCAATGGACATTATGTAGATGGACCCGTTTTGGATCCGAGTAAATTTGCCTCTTTTGTTGGTTTGACTGCGATTCCAATCGTACACGGATTGACGATGGGCGAATATGCCCAAATGCTGAACGGTGAAGGTTGGCTAGCCAATAAAGTTGTATGTGACCTACAAGTGATTCCTGTTGCATCATATACACACAAAAGTGACGTGCATGTACCCATCGCGCCATCCCCTAATTTACCCAATGATCAGTCGATCGGTTTATATCCTTCTTTGTGCTTGTTTGAACCCACCATCGTGAGTGTAGGTCGTGGAACAAATACGCAATTTCAGGTGATCGGTACGCCAAACCCAGCGGCAGGGGAGTATCGTTTTACCCCAACGCCACTTCCGGGTGCGATGGACCCTCCTTTAAAAGGGCAATTATGCTATGGAAAAGATTTACGAACAGTATCTACCCGAAAACTAGGATTTAGTTTGAGCTATTTGATCGAGATGTTTGAGAAGACCGGTCGGCAAGAAAGTTTTTTTACATCTCCTTCCTTTTTTGATAAATTGGCGGGGACCGATAGCCTTCGTTTAGCTTTGTTGGCAGGAAAATCCGAGCAAGAAATTCGTTCCTCATGGAAGCCTGCCTTGGACGTATATAAAGAAATGCGGAAGCGTTACTTAATTTATCAAGATTAGTTTTCGGTTTTTGCCTAGAAATTGCGACCTTTGCCGTTTATTTTTAAGCAAAAGGCTTTATGGCGGAAAAAATTATTATCCTCGACTTTGGTTCTCAAGTGACGCAATTAATTGCGCGTCGTATTCGTGAGGCACAAGTATATTGTGAAATCCATCCTTTTAATCACATTCCTGAAATCGATGATTCGGTGAAGGGGATTATTTTGTCGGGAAGTCCCTGTTCCGTTCGTGAAGAAGATTCTCCACGGGTTGATTTGAGCTTGTTTGGTAGCTTGCCTATTTTGGGTATTTGCTACGGAGCTCAATTATTGGCACATCAGGGCGGAGGCTCTGTGCAGAATTCAGGTCATCGTGAATACGGTCGGGCGCATATGACAAGTGTCAAAGAGAGTCCTTTATTGAAAGGCTTATCTGCCACGGGTCAGGTTTGGATGTCACATGGCGATACGATAATGGAATTGCCTGCAGAATATGAATTGATTGGTTCTACAGAAACGGTTCGCGTGGCAGCTTTTGCACATGTTTCGAAGCCGATCTACGGGATTCAATTTCACCCGGAGGTTACTCACTCAACCGAAGGTAGCATATTGATTCAAAACTTTGTGTTAGGTATTTGTGGATGTGCACCTACGTGGACGTCAGATTCATTTGTGGATCGTACTGTGGCTGAATTGAAGGCCAAAATTGGTTCAGATAAAGTGGTATTAGGCTTGTCGGGAGGCGTTGATAGTTCCGTTGCGGCGGTTTTATTGCACCATGCGATTGGCAAGAACTTATATTGTATTTTCGTTGACAATGGTCTTTTGCGAAAAGATGAATTTGAGCAGGTATTGGAATCTTACCAAACCTTGGGCTTGAACGTGAAAGGTGTTAATTCCAAACAACGTTTTTATGATGCCTTGAAAGGTTTATCGGATCCAGAATTAAAGCGTAAGGCAATTGGTAAAACATTTATTGAGGTATTCGATGAGGAGGCGCATTTAATTGAGGGTGTTTCTTGGTTAGGTCAAGGAACGATTTATCCTGATAAAATTGAATCAGTTTCTTTGAAGGGGCCAAGTGCAACGATTAAGTCGCATCACAATGTGGGTGGTTTACCTGATTTCATGAAATTGAAGATCGTAGAACCCTTAGATGCCTTGTTTAAAGACGAAGTTCGTTTGGTGGGTAAAACTTTAGGGATTCCTCAAGATATTTTGGGTCGACACCCATTCCCAGGTCCGGGATTAGGGATTCGTATTTTGGGTGATATTACGCCAGAGAAGGTGGATATTCTTCAAAAAGTAGATGCCATTTTCATCAATGGATTGAAGTCGGAAGGTTTATATGATCAAGTTTGGCAAGCCGGTGCTATTTTGTTGCCTGTGCAATCTGTGGGTGTGATGGGCGACGAGCGTACGTATGAGCAAGTTGTTGCATTGCGTGCTGTTACGAGTGTGGATGGCATGACTGCCGACTGGTGTCATTTGCCTTATCCGTTCTTGGGTCGTATTTCGAATGAAATTATTAATCAGGTCAAAGGCGTTAATCGCGTGGTGTATGACATTTCGTCGAAACCACCGGCTACGATTGAGTGGGAATAGATTCTTTGGCAAAGCTTTAAGCTTTGCCAAAGTTTGAGGCGTTTTTCACGCCGATTCTTTTTTTTGGGTATTCGTGAAAGCTTTGGCAAAAACTAGGTTTCAAGGACTAATCGCCGCACTACGTGCGTCTCAAACTTTGGCAATCCTTAAAGGTTTGCCAAACAGATTAGACGCGAAGTATCGCGTCTCTACAGTCCAACGTCTAACGTCTAATGTCCATTTTCAGCCACCAAGCCCGCCAAATACACCACCGTCTCCGTTGCCTTATTCATATCCTGCACGGAAACCCATTCTTGCCGACTGTGAAAGGCGTGTTCTCCCGCAAAGATATTCGGGCAGGGGAGACCCATAAAAGTCAGACGTGAACCATCTGTACCCCCACGAATCGAACGTGTTTCTGGATTTAAGCCGGCTAAGCGCATCGCTTCCATCGCTAAATCCATGCAATGCGGGTGATGCTGAAGAACCTCGTACATGTTTCGGTATTGTTCTTTTTGCTCGAAACGTATCGTTGATTTCGGGTAGGCTTGCATGACCTGAGTAGCAATATTCTGAAGTTCTTCCCCATAAGTTTTTAGGCGATTGGCATCGAAATCTCTTAAAATAAAGTCTATCTGAGCTGTTTCGACATCACCTTTAATATCGGTTGGATGAATGAAACCTTCTTTTTCTTCTGTAGTTTCGGGGCTGCAGGTATCTTTGGGAAGTTTGGCAACTATTTCTGCTGCAATTTTTAAGGCACTTTCCATCCGACCTTTGGCAAAACCTGGATGTTGAGAAATCCCCTGAATGTAGATATGAAAGCTATCGGCTGAAAAGGTTTCATTTTCTAGGTGGCCACGTTTTTCGCCGTCTAAGGTATAACCGAATTGGGCGTTAATTTTGGAAAGATTGATGTTGTCCGTACCCCGACCCACTTCCTCATCAGGCGTAAAGACAATGGTGATAGGACCATGCGGAACTTCGGGATGTTGTGCCCAAAATGCCACCGCATCCATAATTTCTGCGACTCCGGCTTTGTTGTCTGCGCCCAATAAAGTCAATCCACTGGCTGTAATGATGTCATTGCCGATTTGCTCTGCTAAATCGGGGTGTTCATTCATTCGAATTACTACGCTTGAATCATCTGGTAGAATGATGTCTTGGCCCTGATAATTTCGATGAACGATGGGTTTTACATCTTCTCCGGAACAATCTGGCGAAGTGTCCATGTGCGAGCAGAAGAAAATGCCGGGAACCTCATGGCTAACATTGCTTGGAAGTGATGCATATACATATCCGAATTCATCTAATTCAGCGTTGTGAATACCCAATTCAATTAATTCCTGCGCCAAAACCTTTCCTAGGTTTTTTTGTTTGAATGTGGAAGGATTACTAGACGAAGTAGGATCTGATTGCGTATCAATTTGTACGTATTGAAGAAATCGCTCTTGAGCGCTAAATGCGTAGCTTTTGAATAATTCAGAGATGAGAGCCATAAAATCAATATTTTTTGAAATATGCGAAGAAAAAATTGTGTTAAATAAATTTATTTTAATTGGATTAATAAAGGTAAGGAACCTTTCAAAATATCGTATTATCTTAGAGGCTTGAATTTGGTGAACAGTACTAAACTGTCTCTGAATTTCTAGACCTTATACATTATATTTATTAAGATTATGTCTCAAAATGCAGTGATCAATGTGGATGGTAAAAGTTTTGAATTACCAACTTTGGAAGGTACAGAACACGAAAAAGCCATCGATATCGCCAAATTACGTGATTTGACAGGTTATATTACCTACGATCCGGGTTATAAAAATACAGGCGCAACGAAAAGTGCTATTACATTTTTAGATGGCGAAGAAGGAATTTTAAGACACTGCGGGTATAGCATTGAAGAATTAGCCGACAAAGCTAGTTTCTTAGAAGTAGCTTATTTGTTGTTGCACGGTGAATTGCCTACTCAAGCGCAATTAGATGCTTTTGAAGCTGCTGTTCAAAAATATACCGTGGCTAATCAAGCTTTGTTGAACATTGCACAGGTTATCCCAACTTCCACACACCCAATGAGCGAATTGTCTGCTTTGGTAGGTTTGATGGAAGGTCAATATTCAACTGACGAGAAAGAAGATAATATCTTACGTTTATTAGCTGCTTTGCCTATTTATGCGGCTTGGAATTACAAGAAAAGCATTGGCGAAGGTATCGTTGCTCCGGATCAATCGTTGGATTATTGCTCAAACTTCCTGAAAATGATGTTTGCAAAACCAGGTGAGGCTTATGAGGTAAATGCGATCGTTTCTAAAGCGATGAATAAATTATTGATCTTACATGCTGACCACGAGCAAAACTGCTCTACATCAACAGTTCGATTGATTGGTTCATCTCATGCGAGTTTGTTCTCAAGTATTTCAGGTGGTATTATGGCCTTGTTTGGTCCATTACACGGAGGTGCAAACCAAGCCGTGATTGAGATGTTAGAAGAAATTAAAAATGCGGGCGGTGATACGGCGAAGTTTATCGCGATGGCGAAAGACAAGAATTCAGGTTTCCGTTTAATGGGCTTTGGTCACCGTGTTTACAAAAACTTTGATCCACGCGCTCGTATCATTAAAAAAGCGGCTGATGATGTGTTGACAGCTTTAGGCGTTCAAGATCCGATTTTGAAAATCGCACAAGAATTAGAGGCAGCTGCGTTAAGCGATGAATATTTTGTTGCGCGTAAGTTGTATCCAAACGTCGATTTCTATTCAGGAATTATTTACCGTGCCTTAGGAATCCCAACGAATATGTTTACGATTCTTTTCGCAATCGGTCGTCTTCCAGGTTGGATTGCACAACACCAAGAAATGATGACGAATAAAGAGCCAATCGGCCGTCCTCGTCAAATTTATGTAGGTGCGACGCCACGTTCATTTGTCGATATCAACAAGCGTTAATCCGCTTTAAGATTTGTTAAAAAGGCCCTCCATCGTGAGGGCCTTTTTGTTTTATAGACATTAAGGGACTAATTTTGCCAGCTATGAAGCAAATAAAACATGTCTTCCTGCTTGGCTTGTTGGCCTTCACCAGCCTGCACGCCCAAACGCAGCAAGGACTCGGAACGTTTTACCATATACGCCATTGGGGTAGTAAAACAACATCCGGAGAACCTTATCATCCTTTTGTATTTTCAGCCGCGCATCGCTCTTTTCCCATGGGAACTTGGGTCGAGGTGGAATTCCCTAAAACAGGTAAAAAGACGATTGTTCGTGTCAATGATCGCGGGCCATTTTTACGAGGAGGAGTCATTGATGTTTCCAAAGTAGCCGCGCAAGAATTGGGATTGGTATCTTATGGAATTTCGAAAGTGAAGGTGCGCGCACTTACATCGGAGGAATTAACGGATTCATTGAAGACCTTTTTGTTAAAACGAGATTCGCTCGCAAAGGAAGAACATCCCACGCCAATTCGTAAAAAGTCCAGTAAAAAGAAAAAACACAAAAAGCGGAAAGCGAAGAAACGTAAGAAGCGTTAGTTTACGATAATCTCAATCCGACGGTTTTGTTTTCGATCCAAAGCTGTCGGATTTTTAATTTTAGGCTGGGTATTTCCAAATCCAATCGTTTTAATTCGTTCCGGATTAATCTTGTGTTGAATTAAAACCATTTTGATACTTAATGCTCTTTTCTCTGAGAGTAAAAGGTTTTTTTCAGCGCCGCCCACTTCATCGGTATGTCCTTGGATTTCGACCTGTTTCGTAGGGTTTTGCGTGAGGAAATTGATCAGTTGGCTTAAGCTTGCTGGTATCGAATCCAACTGCCATGCATTGGTTTCAAATTCAATGTCGTCAAATTTGATTTGCTCAAATACAATGACTGGAATTGAATCCTCAAATGTTGAATCGGGAATGTAAACGCGAACAATACCTAAATCTTGATTCGGTTTATTGAGTCTGCGTGAAATATAATAGAATTCCGCTTTTTCGCTCGGTGTAATTCCCGCATCATGGTAATCTGTGTTTATGCGTTGGATTGGCTTCGCTGGCTGATCGGAAATCGGGTAGGGGATTTGGTAGAAATCTAAACCGCCTAAACCTCCCTTTTTGTTGCTAGAGAAGATGAAGCGGTTTTTCTTGGCTAATAAATAAGGCCCCTGTTCATCTTCTGCACTATTGATGCTTGTCCCTAAATTGACCGGAAATTGCCATTGCCCGACTTCGTCTTTGGTGGAAACCCATAAATCGCGTTTCCCAAATCCTCCCGGTCGGTCAGATGCAAAAAACAGTTTGCCGCCATCGTTACTTAGATGTGGTTGACCTTCCCAATCATGGCTATTCACTCGGAAACCTAAGTTTTTGGGCTTCGTCCACGATCCATCAATCCAATGTGTTTCATATAAATCACAGCCTCCAAACGAATTCGGGTATTCGCAACCCGAGAAGATCATGTGCAATCCATCAGCCGAAAATGTAGGCGTTCCCTCGTTGTTCTCTTGATTTAATTCGCTGATGGGTAATGCAGTTTCAAAATGCCCATCTTTCCAATTGGCATAATAAATTTCCTCGTCCGAATTCATTTCTTTCCGGACCGTGAAATACAGTTTTTGTTGGTTCGGTAAGAATTGTGGAAAATATTGCGTTCGATACGCGTTGATCACGGGATCCACGGATACCACGGCAAGTGAATCGGAAGGCTCAAATAAAGTCAAGAAAGGAATGAGCCAGGCCAACATACCTTAAGGGATTTGTAGGAACTTATGGGTTTGAACCGAAATTTGCCAAATTGGATTGGCTTTTACAAATTCTACAATGAGTGGATTCATGCTTGCTTGTTTCGACCATTCAGGTTGCATGTATAAATGCGCGTTCGAATTGATTTTGCTAGCCCAATCTTGCGCCCAAGCGACATCAGAGGTATGGAAAATAACCACCTTTAATTCATGCACATGAGGAAGAATGGCCGGATTTGGTTCTTTGAATTTCTTTGGGGAAAAACAAATCCAATCCCAAGAACCTGTAAATTTCTCACAAACGCCTGATGTTTCAATGTGTGTGCGAAATCCGGCTGTTTGAAAGGCTTCTGTTAATGGACCTAAATCATGCATTAAAGGCTCTCCGCCTGTAATCACAACTAAACGACCCGGAAAAGCGAGAGCTTCTGAGAGTAATGTGTCAACAGATTTAATGGGATGCGTGTCTACTGGCCAGGATTCTTTGACATCGCACCAGTGGCAGCCTACATCGCAACCGCCCAAACGAATGAAATAAGCTGCATGGCCTTGGTATTTTCCCTCGCCTTGAATCGTGTAAAAAGATTCCATGACGGGGTATTCAAAATCACCTCTTTTTAATTCCGATTTTATATCTTTGGTGTTTAATTCCATGTTGGCCTAAATTCAGTGTAAAAATACGGGTTGATTTGTAATTTAACTAATAAGGATTCGTTCTAATTGATGAATTCTTTTTGATTTTACATGGTATATAGATCTTTTTCCAGAACCTTTTGGTTGCTTAGCCTAGGCTGTGTTTTATGCCTTAGTTTAGCAGGATGCTGGTCGGCACGTTGCCCACGTGCAACATGCCATGTGCGTGTAGAACACCGCCATGGGGAAAACTATTACCGCCCGCACGAGGCCTTGTCATGGATGTGGACACCTCGATACAAACATGTGCGCACCGTTTCGTATGCCGAATTAGCGACAAAATCATCGAAGCCGACACGTCTTTGGAATCGGATTTTTAAACCAAGTCCAAAAGTTTCAGCTCAAAAGCCTAGATAATATGCCAAAAATTCATGTGGCCGCTGGTGTATTAAATCAAACTCCTTTGGATTGGGAGGGTAATTTCCAACGAATTATTGGAGCGATTCAAGTCGCGAAAGACGCCGGAGCAAATCTATTGTGCTTGCCGGAAATGTGTTTGACAGGTTATGGTTGTGAGGACCAATTCTTTTCTCCATTTACGCAGCAAAAAGCGCAGGAATCTGTACAGAAATTACTCGATTATTCCACGGATTTAGTTTTGTTGATAGGTCTACCCATTACATTCGAATCCCGATTATACAATGTCGTTGCTGTACTCTATCAAGGCAAAATTCAGGCTTATATTCCTAAACAACATTTGGCCAACGAAGGTCTGCATTACGAAGCGCGCTGGTTTACAGCTTGGCCCGCAGGTATACGAACCACAATTGACAATATTCCCTTTGGAGATTATCGCCTCGGTTTAGGAGAAATTACCTTCGGAATTGAGATTTGTCAAGATGCCTGGGAAGGAGAGAAGCGGCCTGCACATGCTTTAGGGAAGCGTGGAGTTTCATTTATTTGCAATCCGACTGCCTCGCATTTTTCGTTTGGGAAATCGAAGGTGCGCCAACAATTAGCTATCGAAGGTGCGGAGATTATTCAAGGGGGATATGTTTTTGCTAATTTACTCGGCAATGAATCCGGTCGGACGATATTCGACGGAGATGCCTACATTGCTCAAAATGGACACATTTTAGCGCAAACGAAGCGTTTTTCGTTTCAAGATGCTCAAGTGATTGCTTATAGTCTGGATGTGAAAGCTTATCCAAGGGAAGCTGAAGATCTCGTACCATTAGGTGAGCTGAAGAGCAAAAATGCCGTTTTGGTTAATCCTGTAATTGACGCTTGGGAATCCTCAAGCCATATTAAAGAAGAAGAATTTGCGCGTTCCATTGCCTTGGGTTTATGGGATTATTTGCGAAAATCGTATTCGTATGGATATGTTATTTCCCTTTCGGGAGGAGCAGATTCTTCCGCGATTGCGTCTTTATGTGCTACTGCCGTTCATTTGGCTGTTGAAGAATTGGGTTGGGAGGCTGTTAAAAAGCGTTTGGCCTATATTCCATGGATAAATTCATGTGCTAATGAAAAGGATTTGGTTGCTCAGTTGATGACGACCATCTACCAAGGAACGGTCAACTCGTCGGCAGATACCCGCGAATCTGCTGCTGCATTAGCAGCCAGCATTGGAACAGAACATCATGAAATTGAAATTGATGGCTTGGTTCAAGGCTATCGGGGACTGATTGAGCAAACAATTCAGCGTCCTTTGACTTGGGAACAAGACGATATTACTTTACAAAATGTTCAGGCTCGTGTTCGTGCCCCGGGCGTATGGATGTTGGCCAATATCAAAAATGCCCTACTTTTAGCCACCTCGAATCGCTCGGAAGCCAGTGTGGGTTATGCCACGATGGATGGCGATACATCGGGTTCTATTTCACCGATTGCCGGTATTGATAAAGCGTATTTGCGGACTTGGTTGCGTTGGATGGAGAAAGAAGGATTGGGTGGTCAATGGCGAGTGGCTGGTTTGGCGTATGTCAACCAATTAGAGCCGAGTGCAGAATTACGGCCTTTGGATAGCAAGCAGGTGGATGAGGAAGATTTGATGCCTTATTCAATTTTGAATTCGCTTGAACGCTGGTCATTTTATGAACACCAAAGCCCAGCAGCTTGTTTGGAATCCTTGAAACAAGTTTATGGTGCACATTATAGCCGAGAACAATTGGATGGATTTATTCATCGCTTTTTCCGTTTATGGGCGCGAAATCAGTGGAAAAGAGAGCGTTATGCACCTGGTTTCCATGTAGATGATTACAGTTTAGATCCGAAATCGTGGTTACGTTTCCCGATTTTATCTGCTGGTTTAGAAAAAGATTTACCACATTAATTTATATGCATTTAGTCGTTGACATTGGGAACACGGATATCGTCTGTGGATTTTATACTACGGAAGGTTGGCAAGTTCATTTACGGACGCCCACGCATCAGCCTTGGACGGCTATCCGATTGGAACATTGGATTCAAAAAGAGTTGTCGGAAAAGGGATTTGAAGGTGTGAAAGTTGAATCTGTGTTAATTAGTTCCGTGGTTCCTCCTGTGTTGATTCAAATTCAAAAGGGTTTGGAACATTGGGTTGGCTTTCCGGTGAAAATCATGGGCCCCGAATTGTATAAATCTTTGCCTATAGAGGTAGTGAGTCCGGATGAAATTGGTGCCGACTTGGTTGCTAATTCAGTCTATGCGCATCATCATTATGGAACTGAGGTATTGATCGTGGATTTTGGGACTGCTTTGACATTTACCTTAGTGGACCAAAATGGTAAAATGCAGGGAGTTTCCATTGCTCCAGGTTTAAAAACTGCAGTGAAATCATTGTTCTCTCAAACTGCCCAATTGCCCGAAGTACCATTGGAAATGCCTGATTCAGCTTTAGGATTTGATACCGTTTCTGCGATACAGTCTGGTATTTTGTGGGGATATGTGGGCATGGTCAAAGAGATGATCGCTCGTGTAAAAGCCGAACGGAAAGTGGAAGTTAAAGTCATTGCTACAGGTGGACTTTCATCTATTTTGACTCCCCTAGAGCAATATTTTGATGAAGTAAATAAATTGATTACGCTAGAAGGGTTGCGGATTATCGCACAATTATAAAATGAAAACACCAAAAGAATTAGGTTATTATTTCCCGGCAGAATGGGAGCAGCATGCAGCTACATGGATTACCTTTCCGCACAATGATCATTCGTGGCAAGGAGATAAATTAGCTGAAATGTATCCCGAGTATTTTGGTTTGATTAAAGCCATTTCGCAAGGAGAAGTGGTCAATATTCAGGTTAATGATAAAGCATTAGCTCAATTTATCGAGTCTCAATATTCGGTTTATGGAATTGATGCGGCGCAAATTCGTTTGCATATTCAGCCTACGAATGATGCTTGGTGTCGGGATCATGGGCCAGCAATTTTACTTAATCAATCGACTAATGAGCGCTTAATCGTCGATTGGGGCTACAATGCTTGGGGTGGAAAATATCCGCCTTTTGATTCGGATAATGAATCTCCTTCTCGCGTAGCGGGAATTTTGGGACTAGAAAAAGTGAACCCAGGTATAATTATGGAAGGTGGTTCAGTCGATTTCAATGGGGCAGGGTCAGTCTTAACAAGCCGCTCATGCTTATTAAATCCAAATCGGAATCCACATTTGAATCAGGCACAAATTGAGCAATATTTATGTGATTATTACGGCGTCGAACAAGTTCTTTGGGTTTCTGATGGGATTGTAGGTGATGATACCGATGGTCATATCGATGATACCGTTCGTTTTGTGAATGAAGACACGGTCATTGCAATGGTCGAGCCGAATGAGCAAGATGAAAACCATGCGGTGTTAGCTCAGAACCTACAAGAATTGAAGGCCATGCGCTTACCGAATGGCAAGCCATTGAATATCGTGGAGATTCCAATGCCAGCGGCTGTCGTGATTGATGAATTCCGTGCGCCAGGTTCTTATGCAAATTTTTACATTTGCAATGCGGGTGTTTTGGTGCCAACTTTTGATTGCCCGCAGGATGCATTTGCTTTAGCGACATTAGCACAATTTTTTCCAGATAGGCCCGTTATTGGACTTTCGGCGAAGAAAATCATTTGGGGGCAGGGGAGTTTTCACTGCTTGACCCAACAAGAGCCGGCTGCTAATCATGCGTAAATTCATTTATTTTCTTGCTTTGCTCTCGATGATGGCTTGTCGGCGAACGACTGGACCTTCTCCAGTTCAGGTAAATCCTGTTGTTCATACCCAAGAAAAACCGCGCGAAATTAGTTTGCAACTGGCTTCTATTACAGCCTACGATATTCAAGAAAACGTGAATTTGAAGGATGAGCTTTGGGTGGAATATAACCTTGTGGCCATCAAGGAAGGTAAAATTCTGCGCATGGAAACGGCTTCGCGGTTTTTAGGAGGTGTTCGACAAGGGGATAAAATCGCCTTGGATACGATTCCTGTCTTGCGAATCCTTTTAAACCCCGGAGAGCAATTGGGTTTACAGGTTTCTCTTTGGGAGTTGGATGACTATTCAAAGGATCAACATTTGTTGAACCAAGTCAATCAATGGGGAGGCATGTTGCAAGTTCCTTTAATGTTGGTTGAGTGGAGTGCCGTTAGCAATCCTATTTCCTGGTTTTTATGGGGAGCGCGATTGGGCAGTTTAGGTTTACATTATTGGTCGAAGCAGGATGGTCGGGATTTGCTGGGCGTATCGGAATTGCAATGGGATTGGTCAGCTTTGCCCAAAGGAAAGTCTACGCGATTTAAGCGAGGAAATTGGAAAGGTGGAAAGGCCGGTTTAGGTGCTTACCAGTATGGTTACTCTTATCGAATCCACGTAAATGAATAAAGAATTAGGCCGGTAAATTGCAGGTTTTTGTGTAATTTTGTCGACTTGTGTGTAATTAGTTTAGAAAATGAATTTTAAGTTTCCCGTTAAATACTTACTTGGATTATGTTGTCTGTTGCCGCTTTCTTTGCGGGCTCAGCAGGATGCGCCTATTCAATTGGGAAGTAAAAAGATTTCAGCGGCCGTATTCGAGAAAGATTATCGCAGATTATTGGAAAGCGATAGTATCAAGGCGGATAATAAGCAGAAGTTTTTATCGGATTATATTGATTACCAACTCAAAATTTTAGCGGCGGAAGATGCAAAAATTCCTCAATCTGCCGCTTTTCAGGATGAATACCAAAGCTTTCGCAAGGAATTGGCAAGTCCTTATTTGATCGATGGAGATAAGTCTGAGGCACTGGTGAAAGAAGCTTACCAACGATTAAAATTTGAAAAACAGGTAGCTCATATTTTGGTCAAATTGCCTGCTAATCCAACTACAGCAGATACTTTAATTGCTTATCAAAAAATTGATAATATCCGCAAACGCGTTTTGGCTGGTGAGGTATTTGAAGATTTAGCGAAGAAGTTTTCCGAAGATGATTTGTCGGCCGCAAAAGGCGGAAACATTGGTTTTGTGACAAGCTTACAAACACAATATGCTTTTGAGAATGCTGTTTATGCGCTTGAAAAAGGAGGCGTTTCTGGTATTGTACGCACGTCAGCAGGTTATCATTTGATTAAGATTTTAGATGTCCGTCCGAATCAAGGAAAGATTCGTTTGGCGCATATTTTGGTTTCTGTTCCAGTAAATGCTGCAACAAACTTGCAGGTAGATGCGAAGAATCGCATCGAACAAGTGCAAAAATACCTGGAGAAAGGCGATGAGTCTTTTGAGTTGATTTGTAAGAATTATTCCGAGGATCCTTATTCAAAAGGTAGAGGTGGTGAATTACGCCGTTGGTATTATTCATCGGATTTGTCGGAGGAATTGCAGAGTAAATTATTTACGATCCAACGTTTAGGTGATTATACTGAGCCGATTCGGACGAATTTAGGTTGGCAGATATTCAAATTATTAGACAAAAAACCCCTGTTGAGCTACGATGAAATGGCCGAGTATTTGCGCCAAAAGGTAGTGACAGATCCCGAGCGAAGTGCGTTGATTCGTGCTTCCTTTATGAAGCGTGTCAAAGCAGAAAATAAGGTTGTTGTGTTAGAAGCTGCTGAAAAAATCGCCGTTGAGCGCTTTGCACAAGATCGTATTGGGGATGAATATTATTTGAAAATGCCCTTGTTGCAGGTTTCGGATAAGACCTGGACGATTCAGGATTTTTATCAGTTTATTGTGGCCCAACAAAAGAAGAAATTAAAGGCTTTGGGTTATTTACCTACGATTTCGGAGCGGACGTGGTTGGAGGAATTTGTGGATATTCATACGTTGGAAGAGGAGGAGAAGAATTTAGAAACTAAGTATCCAGCTTTTAAGGAGCAGATGCAGGAGTTTTTTGAGGGGAATTTGTACAGTAAAATTATTGATCAGGAGATATTTGAGAAGTCATTGGATAGTTTGCGCCAACAAGCCTACTTCCAATCGCATGCGGCTCAATTTACCATGCCAGCACGTGCCAAAGCTAAAATCATTGATGCGGATACGCCAAAGACCTTAGCAGACGCATTGGAATTGGTAGCAAAGTCGCCTTATCCGATGAATAAGCGTTTACCAGATATTGGATTTGCTTTGGGTCATTCAGATATGCTGGAAAATGCAACTAAAATTGCTCAAGAGTTATTCATTTTGATGGCTAAAAATAGGGACTATGTGATTGAATTGGCGGGTTATCAAGATGCTTCGGAAGCGGATAGTTTGTCAGAGGCTCGAGTTAATCATTTGGTGAAATATTTAGTTAAAAAAGGAATTAGCCAAACGCGCATTGTCGAGAAAGTGGAGGGAACCTTAAAACCCGTTTCTAAAACGGATAAGGCTAAAAATGCACGTGTTGCCATTAGGTTTTACTCGCAATCAATGGAAGATGTGGTGAAACGATTTAATGCGATTAAACCGCAGAGTTTGGTGGCTGAAGAAGGTTTATTTATCAAAGGTCAAAATACGATTTTGGATGGAGTTTCTTGGGAAGTAGGGAAGCAGACGAAGGAATTGGCAGGCCGACATATTTACATCGAAATTAGTGCTTTGGAGCCTGAGCGTTTAAAGCGTTTTGATGAATCTCGTAGTTCAATTATTCGGGAGCTACAGGCGCAATTAGAGAAGGATTGGTTAACGAATTTGAAGCAACGTTTTCCCGTGGTTTTACAAACGGAGGAGTTGAATCGCATTATGCAATAGAAACATGAAAAATATGAAATTGAAAGGGTATTTGTTGGGATTTGTGATGCTCTGCGTTACAGCAGGCGCACAGGCGCAGGAGGCAGACAAGGGTACATTGATTGATAAAATCATTGCCAAAGTGGACAACCATTTTATCCTGAAGTCGGAGGTAGAACAGCAATACAGCCAATATTTAACGAGCGGCCAAGCAAATACGCCAAATCGCTGCCAGATTTTAGAAGGCTTGGTGGTGAATAAATTGATGTTGGCCAAAGCGGAAATCGACTCTGTCATAGTGGATGAAAAACGCATTGATGGCGAATTGAATTCTCGTATGGATCAAATGGAAGCGCAATACGGTTCTGCGAAGAACATTGTAGAGGCTTATGGGAAATCGATTGTGAATCTGAAAGAAGATTTACGTTTGTCGTTGAAAGAGCAGTTGACAGGCCGTAAAATGCAGGATAAAATCACCAGTGATGTGAAAATCACTCCGAAGGAAGTTGCGGCATTTTTTACTCGTATCCCAACGGATTCTTTACCTTATTTGCCTTCTGAAGTGGAAGTGGGGCATATTGTTCGTTTAGCGAAGCCTAACAAAACGCAGAAGTCTGAGTTAGTGGCTCGTTTGATGGATTATCGTCGGCGGATTGAAAAAGGCGAATCCTTTGAGGAATTAGCCAAATTATATTCGGAAGACTTAGGAAGTGGAAAGCGTGGAGGAGATTTAGGATTCTCAAAGCGTGGTCAAATGGTGGCTCCGTTTGAAGCCGCTGCTTTAAAATTAAAGCCGAATCAATTGTCGGACGTTGTGGAATCTGAATTTGGATATCACTTAATTCAACTATTGGCGGTTCGCGGACAAGAGTACCACGCGCGTCACATTTTGATTCGTCCGGATTACCAAAAATTGGATTTGACGGAGCCGACACATTTCTTGGATAGTTTGCGTATCGTTATTCAACGCGATTCGTTGACATTTGATAAGGCAGCACGTGAATATTCGGAAGATAAGTTAACGCAAGACGCGGGTGGATTGATGTTGGATATGGCCTCACGTTCCACGCGTATGCCATTCGACAGCACGATGGAGCCGGGATTGTATTTCTCATTGGATTCGATGAAAGTGGGAACCATTTCTACTCCAATTCCTTACCGTACGGATGATGGTCGGTCGGCAGTTCGTATTTTGTATTACAAAGCGAAATACCCGCCACATTATGCGAATTTGAAGGATGATTACCAGAAGATTGCGAACATTGCCTTAACGCGTAAGAAAAACGATGCGATTGAAAGCTGGTTTTTGAAGGCCAAAGAGGATGTGTTTATTTATATCGATGATGAGTACAAGGGATGTAATGTGTTGAGTGGGGGGGTGATTGATAATTAGACCTTGGACGTTGGTCTTTGGACTTTAGTCTTTGGAATTTTATATTGTTTAGAGACGCGAAATATCGCGTCTCTTTTTTTTGAGTAAAATTTCTGTAAATAGTTGAATTAAAATAGACGCTAGGTTTCGTTTCTCTGCAGTCTGACGTCTAAAGTCCATCGTCTAAAGTCAAATGTCTAATAGACGCGAGGTATCGCGTCTCTACAAAGGGAATCGACGCATTCCATGCGTCTCAAACTTTGGCAATCCTGGAAGGTTTGCCAAAGAACAAACGTCCAACGTCTAATGTCAAA
>Ga0228700_1000214_pt1 | contig 56041 bp, 43 predicted proteins | sample McNCre317_Aug_MG_FD_178019 | JGI IMG/M metagenome (GOLD analysis project Ga0228700, IMG submission 178019) | Freshwater microbial communities from McNutts Creek, Athens, Georgia, United States - 3-17_Aug_MG | ecosystem: Environmental > Aquatic > Freshwater > Creek | place: USA: Georgia...
AGTTCGCATCATTTCTTTGCTAAGAGGCTGTGATGAATACCTTTGATGAAAACGACCAACGCAACCACCCCCGTCCGGATGAGACGGATTTCAGTCGCATGGTGGATGCAGCCCTCAGCCGCCGCCAGTTGCTAGGCGCAGCGGGGGCAGGGCTGGGATTGTTTTTCGGTGGTCAAGGTTTGGCTCAAGCTGCGGTTGGGCAGGCCTCTAAGCGCATCGGCCCAGGTATTGGCCCCTTCATTGGCTTTGCCCCGATTCCCGCCAATTCTTTAGACACGGTCAGCGTGCCTGCGGGCTACCAGTGGCGCGTGCTGGCATCTTGGGGCGATGCCTTTTTGCCAGGTGGCACACCGTTTGACCCCGTCACGCGTGGCACCGCCGCAAGCCAGGCTTTGTCCATCGGCGACAACAACGACGGCATGAGTTTTTTCAGCTTGGGCGCAGACCATGCCGTGATTGCCGTCAACAACGAATACGCCAATTACGAATACTTGTTTGCCAATGGCCGTTGCAGCAGCTTAGAAGACACGCGCAAAGCCCAAGCCGCGCACGGCGTGAGCGTGTTTGAAGTGCGTCGCGTGGCGGGTGTGTGGCAGCTCCAACCCAACGCACGTTTGAACCGCCGAATCACTGCCAACACCGAGATGCGTTTGAGCGGTCCGGCGGCTGGCAGCGCGTTGCTCAAAACACAGGCTGACCCCAGTGGCACGGTGGCCTTGGGCACATTCAACAACTGCGCCAATGGCCGCACGCCTTGGGGTACGTACCTCACATGCGAAGAAAACTTCAATGGCTACTTTGGCAGCGCTGAGAGCTTGCCGCAGAACGTGGCTGAGAGCGCCGCCTTCAAACGCTACGGCATCAGCGCCAAAGGTGCGGGCATCAACTGGCACCCGTTCGATGAGCGCTTTGACTTGGCCAAGAACCCGAATGAACCCAACCGTTTTGGCTGGGTGGTCGAGATCGACCCGATGGACCCCACCAGCACACCCATCAAGCGCACCGCTTTGGGTCGTGTGAAACACGAAAACGCCGAAGTGGTGGTGAACGCCGATGGCCATGTGGTGGTCTACATGGGCGACGATGAAAAGGGCGAGCACATTTACAAATTTGTCTCTGCCAAAAAGTTCGACGCTAAAAACCCGAAAGCCATCCGCGACTTGCTGGACGAAGGCACTTTGTATGTCGCGCGTTTTGCCGCAGTCGATGGCAAAGCAGAGGGCGAGGGCGAATGGCTAGAGCTCACGCACGGCAAGAATGGGTTGACCGCCGAATCGGGTTTCAAAGACCAAGCCGATGTGCTGGTGCACACCCGTTTGGCCGCCACGGTGGTGGGCGCCACCACGATGGACCGCCCCGAGTGGATTGCTGCGCATCCCACCCAAGCGCAGGTGTACGTGACCCTCACCAACAACAGCGACCGCGGTGTCAAGCCCAACCAAGCCGTGAACGGCCCCAACCCACGCGCCAAAAACGTGTACGGCCAAATCGTGCGTTGGACACCCAAGGGCAACGACCACACGGCCCACACCTTCACTTGGGACATCTTTGCATTGGCAGGTAACCCCGCGCTACACAAAGACGCTTACGCAGGCTCAGCCAACATCACGCCTGAGAACATGTTCAACAGCCCCGATGGTTTGGCGTTTGACCGCGATGGCCGTTTGTGGATTCAAACCGATGGCGACTACAGCAACGCCAAAGACTTTGCCGGCATGGGCAACAACCAAATGTTGTGCGCCAACCCTGTGACGGGCGAGATCAAACGTTTCTTGGTGGGGCCTGTGGCTTGCGAGCTCACGGGCATTGCGTTCACGCCCGATCAGAAGACGATGTTTGTCGGCATTCAGCACCCGGGCGAGAAGCTGGCCCCATCGCACTTTCCGCAAGGCGGCGATGCGGTGCCACGTTCGTCCATCATCGCCATCTCACGCCGCGATGGGCGTGTGGTGGGGCTCTAACGCAGCACACACCTCTGCCAAGCTAGGGCGCTTGGCTGGCGTGTCGTGCAGACACTGTTGCGCGAGTTGGGCTAGGGCTTGACTTGGCGCAGCGTCGCACTGCTCGGCCAACTCTTCGAGCAAGCAACCCAAAGCGCGCACCTCGATGTTTTGCAAACCTGGCGCGTGCGTTGCATCGCCCACATCAAAAAACGACGCAGCCCCAAAGTCGCCTAACAAGGCATCGCCTTGGGCGTTGTGCAAGATGTTGTGCGCGTACAAGTCGCCATGCAGCACGCCACGCGCGTGCAAATGCGCGGTGGCTGAGGCCATGCCTCGGGCGATGCGTAGCGCAGCAGGCCCGCTCAATCGCTTGGCTGGGTCATACACATCGCGCGTGCAACTCTCAAGGCTGGGAGGCCCTGCAAGGTTGCCAAACTCAGGCGCAATCAGCGGCATCACCAAGGCTTGCGTGTGCTCGGGGTGTTTGGTCACGCGGCCCATGGCGCTGATGAGGTGCGGGTGTGCGCCTGCGTGCATGCACGCCGCCATTTCACAGTCGGGCAGGCCATCGCTGGTGACAGCACTTTTGAAGAGTTTGATGGCGACGGGGTGTTGGCCTTCTGCTGTGTGCATCAGCGCTTGGTGAATCACACCCGAGGCACCTTCGCCGAGTTGGTGTTGCAGTTGCAGCTGCTGCCACGGCACGTGCTGCATGTCTGGCGAATGTGCAGACGCGGGTGCCCACGTTTCACAAAATGGATTACCCGCGTAAGCCAGCCAAGTCAGGCGTGGCAGCTTGAGCAACTGCACTGGGAATTCGCGCAGTTGGTTGGCTGATAGGCGAATCAGTTCTAAGCGTGTGCAGTGGGCCAGCTCGCTCGGCAGCGTTTGCAGTTGGTTGCCAGCGAGCGCCAGTTTTTGCAAATGGGTGCATTGCCCAATCTCCGCCGGCAATTCGGTGAGCGCGTTGTCCGTCAGGATGAGCCAACGCAACAGCGGCGGCAACGCCTTGGGCGACACATGCGTGATGCGGTTGGCTTTGAAGCCCACCATGCTCAGCTGCGCACATTGGCCCAACACCTCGGGCAATTCGGTGAACGGGTTGTCCGAGCAAAAAATCACGCGCAGTTTGTGCAAGCGTGGCAAGTCATCGGGCAGAGCGCTGAGTTGGTTGCCAGATAAATCTAAGATTTCCAGCGAGTCGGCGAGTTCAAAAATTTCACGCGGAAATTCAGTCAGGCCGCAGCGCAGTTGCAAGCGCTGAAGGCCTTTGAGTTCACCGCTGCGCAGTTGTTCCAGTGTGTGCATATCAAAGCGGAATGAGCTTCACAGCCAAGCCCACCAAGGCGCACACGCCAATGGTTTGCATCACGCTGCACTTGTATTTGAAAAGCATCACGGCAGCACCCACGGCGATGAGGGCCGAGCGCACATCAAACGCACCCTCAAACCCTTCGGGCCACAAGAGGTGATAACCAAAGAACAACGCAAGGTTGATGACCACGCCCACCACGGCCGCGGTGATGGCGGTGAGGGGCGCGGTGAACTTGAGGTTGCGGTGCGTGCTCTCTACCAACGGACCACCGGCCAAGATGAAGATGAACGACGGTAAAAACGTGAACCACGTCACCAAGCAAGCGGCCAAAGCGCCTGCGGCAAACAAGCTCTCAGGCCCCAGCAGCGCTTTGACATAGCCGCCGATGAACGCCACAAACGCCACCACCATGATCAGCGGACCGGGCGTGGTTTCGCCCAAAGCCAAGCCGTCCATCATTTGTGTGGGTGTGACCCAGCCGAATCCACTGACAGCCCCTTGGTAGACATAAGGCAACACGGCATACGCACCCCCAAAGGTGAGCAAGGCCGCTTTGGTGAAGAACCAACCCATTTGCGTGAAGCTGTGCTCCCAGCCAAACACCGCGTACAACACGCCTATCGGGATGGCCCACAACACAGCGCCCGCCAACAGCACCTGTGCCAATCCTGCCAAGCTGAAATGTGCGTGTGCAGGCGTGGGTGTGTGGTCGTCGATCAACGCAGGGCCATACGAGGCGTGCGATGCACCATGTCCACCGCCGGTTTGAAACGTGTGTGGCGAAATTCGCCCACCGATGTAACCCACCGCCGCTGCCACGCCCACGATGAACGGGAAGGGCACATCGAGCGCAAAGATGGCGACGAACGAAGCGGCGGCAATGGCCCACAACACGTTGTTCTTCAACGCGCGCGAGCCAATGCGATGCGCTGCTTGCACCACGATGGCGGTGACCGCAGGCTTGATGCCAAAGAACAGCCCTGCCACCCAAGGCACATCGCCAAACGCGATGTAGACCCACGACAGCGCGATGAGGATGAGCAACGACGGCAACACAAACAAAGCCCCCGCCACCACGCCGCCCCAACGCTTGTGCATGAGCCACCCGATGTAGGTGACGAGTTGTTGCGCCTCTGGCCCTGGCAACACCATGCAGTAGTTGAGCGCATGCAAAAAGCGTCGCTCAGACAACCAACGGCGGCGCTCCACCAACTCTTCGTGAAGGATGGCAATTTGCCCCGCAGGCCCACCGAAGCTGATGAAGCCGAGCTTGAGCCAAAACCAAAAGGCTTCGGCCATGCTTACGGCCGCAGGCGCGACTTGTTCCGTTGTATCTGCTGACGTGTGGGTGTTGCTTGAGGCTTGCGTCATGTGTTCGATTCGCTGGGTGTGTATCGTTGAGTGGGTATGCGCCAGTTTAGGCTTTGGGCTTGAACCGTGTTGCATCTAAGAATTTCGCCAACCGTGCTTCGATAGGCAGCGGTTCGCCATGCCATTGCGCCGCGAGCAATTCGCCGCAGAGCAAACCCAGCGTGAGCCCGCGCGAGCCCATGGCGGTGTTCATGTACAAGCCTTCGGGCGTGTGGGGTACGCGGCCGGTCATGGGCAAGCGGTCGTGCACGCCGCAGCGCACGCCGGCCCAGCCGTGCACGCGTGGGGCGGCTGTGCCAACGCTGGCAAATAAAGGGGCGAGTGCGGCGGCGGTGTCTTGTTCTAAGGCTTGCAGGCGTTCTAAGTTCTCGGCGTGGTCGGCATCGAGCAAACGGGCATCGCTGTTGATGCGGTCGTACGTGGCGCCGGTGTACCAAGCAGGCCCATCGGGCGAGGCGATGTTGTGCACAAAGCTACCGTTGCCGTTCACGGGCGTGGCTGGCATGTACGAGCCCGCAGGCACATCGGCCATCAAGCCCCAAGAGATCTGTCCACGCAGCGGGTTGATGCGCGGAGCGCTCCCGTCTTCAGTCACTGTGGCGATGAGCGCCGCAGAGCCAGGGCCTGCGGCCAGCACCACGCGTGACGATTCGGCTAAGACTTGGCTGCCTTGCAAAACCTGCCACTTGGCTGTGCTTGTGTTGGCTAGCGCATCCACTTGTGCGTTGCCTTGCCAGCGGATGTTGGGGTGGTCGAGCAAGGCGCACACCAATTGCGCAGGCCGAAGCCACGCACCGCGTGGGTGCCAATAGGCATCATCGGGCGCGGGCGGCGGGGCTTTGTGCGTCCAGTCGTTCGCGGCTTGGGCGTGCTCGTTGAGCCAACTCAAGGGCACACCGCCGCGTCGTGTTTTACCGGGCAAGCGGCGTTCACGCACACCGGTGCAGCCCCAGTCCAAGCCTTCGGTCAGCAGCGCGCGCATGGTGTGTTCCATGTGGCGCAGGCCGGCACGCGAGAGGCGTGACACGCCGCTGTCGTCGTGCGAGGTGTGTGGCGCGACCACGCCCACGGGCAAGCCGGATGCGCCTGAGGCGGGCGTCGCACCCGCATCCAACACCGTGACTTGCCAACCGCGTTCAACCAAAGCGCGCGCGGTGCCAGCACCGGCGATGCCCGAGCCAATGATGGTGACCGTGCGTTCATTCAAAGCGGCGGTGTCTGTCGGCATGGTGCACGGGCCTGTGGGGTGCGCACGCAAGATCTCAGCAAACTCAGGCCAATCGGAATGCTCGCCCACGCACAACGTGAGCATGAGGTAGCCATTGTTTAACGCGAACCGCAAGCGGTGAACGCCGGGCAACAAGCCCCAACACTGCGCTGCCAGTTGTTGCGCGAATGGCAACAGCTCGGGCTCTAAAGCCGCTGAGCGAAGCAGCGCGTCGGCTTGCAAGGGCTGCGCGGTATGCGCCACCACATGCAAGTGGGTGGTGCGTGCTGCATCAGTTGCCCAGTCGTGCCACAGACGTAGAAAAGCCAGCTCGTCAAAGCTGGCTTGGGTGTGGCACCAAGGTTGGTGTTTATGCACTGGGCGGCACGTAGCCTTGCACGGCGTCAGCGCCGTCGCCAAAGAAGTGTTTTTCCATTTGGCGCTTCAGGTATTCACGGGCGCGTTGGTCGGCCAAGTTCAAACGGTTTTCGTTGACCAACATGGTTTGTTGCTTGATCCAATCGGCCCATGCTTGTTTGCTGACGCTTTCATAAATGCGCTTGCCCAACTCGCCAGGGTAGGGTGGCAAATCGAGGCCCTCTGCTTCGGTGCCGAGTTTGATGCATTGAACGGTGCGTGACATGTGATGTGCTTCTTTGAATGGAGGGTTAAAAACTAAGGCAAGACTGTAGCAATATTTAAATCACCTTGAAGTGGTGTGTGCCATCGCGGGCGAGTTGCTCCACGAGGCCAAACTCCCAATCCAAATAGCCTTGCATGGCTTCGACGGGGTTGTTGGTGCCCTCGTAGGGGCGGCGGTAGCGGTCCACGCGCTCGACGGCCATTTGGTGGTCGCCCGTTTGCAGTTTGCCGCCCGCAGCGAGCCACGCGGCGTTGCCGCCTTCGAGCCACACCACATCGACACCGGCCTTGACCAAGGCTTGCACATCGGCCACGGCAAAGCGCGAGACGCTGCCGTTTTGGCAGGTGAGCACATAGCGATAGCCCTTGTGAGCCGCGGTGAGTGAGGCTTTGAGCTGCGTGCGCAACACCCACCACGCGCTGTGGATGTGGCCTTGGATGTATTGGGCGCTGGTGCTGAAGTCGAGCACCACGGTGTGGCTGTTGCGGTCAGCCAGCCAAGCTTTGACTTGCGCCACGTCCACGGCGGTGACGGGGCTTTGCGGTTCGGGCAAGGGCAGTGGTGCCACTTCGGTGTGGGTGAAGTCTTCGGCGGTGAGGCCAACCACCACATACACCTCCCAACCCATTTGGGCCAGCCATGAGGCGCTCATGTTGGCGCGTGCGCCATCGGTGTCGCACAGCACCAAGCGTGCGCCCCGCACGGCGGCTTGGTGGTCGGTCTCTTGTACCAGTTGGCCACCGGGGGCGCTGCGTGCGCCAAGCACATGGCCGGCGGCGTATTCCTCGGGCGTGCGCACGTCAAAGAAGTAAGTGGTGCGTGTGGTGTCAGCCAGCCAGGTGTTGACTTCGTCCATGCGCGCGCGCTTCACGCCAGCACGCAAGGCCACGGCAAATGCGCTGGCGGCGGCTTTGGCACGCGTGGCATCGTCTACTTGTGGGAAATGTTCTTGCGCACCCTTGACCAGTTCTTGACCTGCCAAGGTCCAGCCAATCGTGCCGTTGCGCAGTGCGCTCACGGGGTTGGGAATGCCCGAGTTGATGAGCGACTGTGTGCCAATGATGCTGCGGGTACGCCCCGCACAGTTGACGATGATGCGCGTGGTGACATTGGGCGCGAGTGCGCGTGCACGCAACACCAGTTCAGCACCGGGCACGCTGATGCCAGTCGGGATGCTCATGGTTTGGTACTCGTCAAAACGACGCGCGTCCATCACCACCACATCGGCTTTTGAATCAATGAGCGCTTTGACTTCTTGGGCCGAGAGCGAGGGCGTGTGGCGTTTGGATTCGACCAACTCACCAAACGATTTGCTGGGCACGTTGACATCGCGGAACACTTCGCCGCCTGCGTCTTGCCAGCCTTGCAGGCCGCCGTCGAGCAGATGCACTTGCGTGTAGCCCATGCGCTTCAAGGTGCGCGCAGCGGGCAGGGCCAGGTCGTCGCCGTTGAAAGCTGCACCGTACACCACGATGAAGGTGTCGAGACGCGGGATGCGCGTCCATGCGTCAGCTTCGATGCGGCCCAACGGTAGGTTGGCTGCAAACAGTGGGTGGCATTGCGCGAAGGGGTCTTCCTCACGCACGTCGAGGATGGCGATTTCTTGGCGTTGCAAGAGGGTTTCGCGGATGCGGGTGTAGGGCGCTGATGGGAACTCACCTGCGGTGAGGGGAAACTCCAGCGGTGCTTCAGCCTTGGCATTGCTGTAGCCCGAAATGAATTCTTTCACCGTGCCGTTTTCATGGAACACATGGCGGCTCACTTTGCCAATGTTGGCGCCGTACACATGGATGCTGATCGAGGCTTGGTCGCTCAACGCATTCCACACGCGGTGCACATCGCCGATGGTGGGCGACACGGCTTCCACATCGCCTGCTTCCAGACGGTCTTGCTCGTCACTGGGCTGCCAATGGCCTTGTGCATTTTTGGCAAACGGTTGGCACAGCTCTGCGCCGCGCAGCATGCCGATCATGCCCCAGACGGTGTGGTCGTGGATGGGCGTGGCTTGACCGGGGCCCCACACAAAGCTCACCACCGAAAAACGGTCCTCGGGGTCGGCGTAGAGCAAAAACTGTTGGTAACGCTCGGGGTTGGGTTGGGCATATTCGTCTGGCAACCAATCGTCATGGGCCACCAGCTCACCCAACAGTGTTTTGCCGCTCGCCAAAATGGCGGCTTCGTCGGTTGTGCTTTTCAGTAAAGCATCGAGTTGGGTGACGAAGTTGTGTAAACGAGGTGTATCTGCGAGCTGTGGGGTACGTAAAGTCATGGCTTGTTTCTGGTTTTTTGGCGTTGAAACCAATGGCGTGATTGTTTCACAGCGACAATCACCTTCAGCCGCTTTGGAGACAGTCGTGTTTGTAAATCTTTTGAATCATCCCCGCCGCGTATGGGCGTTCGTTTTGTTGGTCTGTGTGGGCCTGTTGTCGTTTGGCATGTACCTGCAGCATGTGGTGGGCTTAGAGCCTTGCCCCATGTGCATCGTGCAGCGCTACGTGATGGTGCTGATGGCTTTGGTGGCCTTGCTGGGCGTGTGCTTCCCTTGTCGCAAAGGCTCGCTGGGTGTGGGCTTCGGTCTGTTCGTGCTCGCTGGTGGCGGTGCTTATGTGGCCGCACGCCAAACTTGGCTGCAGTGGTACCCGCCCGAGGTGGTGTCGTGTGGCCGTGACTTCTACGGGATGATTGAAACCTTCCCGCTGCAACGCGCTATTCCGATGATCTTCAAAGGTGGAGGCGATTGCTCGAAAGTCGATTGGACGTTCCTCGGCGGTTCGATTGCCAACTGGTCGTTTGTGGCCTTCGTGGTGTTGGGCTTGCTGGCTTTGGCAACTTGGGTCAAGGTGTTGCAGTCACCGGCGGTGATGGATGACGACCTTGCGCAAGACGCAGCGTCTTAAATAAAAAAACGGGGCCTGTTGTGTTGAACAGGCCCCGTTTTGTTTTTACAGCCTCTTCACCAGAACCAAGCTCTTGCGGTCCCAGTTGTATTTGCGCTTACGCGCTTCGGGCAACCAATCGGGGTCGGCTTGGACGAAGCCGCGTTTCAAGAACCAGTGTTTGGTGCGGGTGGTCAACACAAAAATGCTCTTGAGGCCTTTGTTGCGTGCGCGGTGTTCGATGCGCTTCAACACCTTCTCGCCATCGCCTTGACCTTGCGATTGGGGCGACACAGTCAGTGCAGCCATCTCAGCGGTTTGCGCTTCGGGGTAGGGGTAGAGTGCGGCGCAGGCAAAGATCACGCCGTCATGCTCGATGACGGTGTATTGGCCCACATCGCGTTCAATCTCGTTGCGGTCGCGCTTGACCAGTGTGCCGTCGTTCTCAAACGGCTCAATCAGTTGCAAGATACCGCCCACATCTTCGTGCGTGGCTTCGCGCAGCTCTTCGAGTTTTTCATCCACCACCATGGTGCCAATGCCGTCATGCATGTACACCTCCAGCAGCAGCGAACCATCCACCGCAAACGGCAAGATGTGGCTACGCTCCACGCCCGTCTCGCACGCCTTCACGCAATGCTGCAAGTAAAACGCAATGTCCGATGGGTTGGTGGTGTGAGGCAGGGTGGCCAACAGTTGTTTGGCGGCGTCGAGCGGCAACTCGGTGTCGATGGGGTTGTCGTCGCTCGCAGGCTCCAAGGGGCGAACGCGAATGCCCGGTGTCTCGGTGACAAAAATCAGCTTGTCGGCTTGCAGCGCGGTGGCCACTGAGGTGGCCACTTCTTCCATCGTGAGGTTGAACGCTTCACCGGTGGGCGAAAAACCAAAAGGCGAAATGAGCACCATCGAACCCGCAGCCAAAGTTTGGGTGATGCCCGCCACGTCCACCTTGCGCACGAGGCCCGAGTGCTGAAAGTCAATACCGTCCAAGATGCCCACGGGGCGTGCCGTGATGAAGTTGCCCGAAATCACGCGCACCGTGGCGCCCGCCATGGGGGTGTTGGGCAGGGCTTGGCTGAAGGCGGCTTCAATCTCAAAGCGCAATTGGCCTGCGGCTTCTTGCGCGCAGTCGAGGGCCACGCCATCGGTGATGCGCATGCCGTGGGAGTACTGCGGCACATGGCCTTTTGCGGCGAGTTGTTCGTTCACCTGGGGGCGAAAGCCGTGGACCAACACAATGCGCACGCCCATGCTTTGGATGAGCGCCAAGTCTTGCGCCAAGTTGGGCAGCTTGCCTGCGGCAATGGCCTCGCCCGCGATACCGACGACAAAAGTCTTGCCGCGGTGCATGTGGATGTAAGGCGCGACCGAACGGAACCAAGGCACAAAGGTGAAGTCAAAAACGGCAGACATATCGGTGGTTTGGCGGCTGGTTTGCGGCGGGTAAAGGGTTGGGCGCCCAAGGGGCAGGGCGGGCTGGGATAATTGCGAATTGTCACCCAAGTTAGCGCCTGTTTTGTCCACTTCTAGCCCCCAGTCTTTTCCGTTCAAGATTGAATTTCCAGAATCGTTGCCCGTCTCGGCCAGACGCGAGGAGATCATGGCGGCTATGCAGGCCCACCAAGTGGTCATCGTGTGCGGCGAAACGGGTTCGGGCAAGACCACGCAGCTGCCCAAGATGGCGCTGGCTTTGGGCCGAGGGAAATTGGGGTCAGACACCGATTTTGCGAAGCAAAAGTCGGGCTCTGACCCCAATTTCCCTCGTAAGCAGATCATCGGCCACACCCAACCCCGCCGCATTGCCGCCAGCTCGGTGGCCAAGCGTATTGCCGAGGAGCTCAAAACCCCCTTGGGCGAGGTCGTGGGCTACAAGGTGCGCTTCCAAGATCGCTTGAGCAAGGACGCCTCGGTCAAGCTGATGACCGACGGCATCTTGTTGGCCGAGACGCAAAACGACCCGCTGCTCAAAGCCTACGACACGCTCATCATTGACGAGGCGCACGAGCGCAGCCTCAACATCGACTTTTTGTTGGGCTACTTGCGCGAAATCTTGCCGCGCAGGCCTGACCTGAAAATCATCGTCACCTCGGCCACGATTGACGCGGACCGATTTGCGCAGCACTTTGCCTCGGCCAAGGGGCCAGCGCCGGTGTTGATGGTGTCGGGCCGCACCTTTCCGGTGGAAATGCGCTATCGCCCGTTTGAAGAAAAGCGCGACTACGACCTGAACAGCGCCATTGCCGATGGCGTGGATGAGTTGTGGGGCAACCCATCGCAGCAAGGCGACATCTTGGTGTTCTTGCCCGGCGAGCGCGAAATTCGCGAAGCGGCAGACCACTTGCGTGCGCACCTGAGCCACAGCCCCGTGTTGCGCGGTGCGGATGTGCTGCCGCTGTTCGCGCGCCTGTCGCAAGCCGAGCAAGACCGCGTGTTTGACAGCCACAGTGGCCGCCGCATTGTGTTGGCCACCAACGTGGCCGAAACGTCGCTGACGGTGCCCGGCATTCGCTATGTGATTGACACAGGCACCGCACGCGTCAAGCGCTACAGCTGGCGCAGCAAGGTGGAGCAGTTGATGGTCGAGCCCATCAGCCAAGCCGCAGCCAACCAACGCGCAGGCCGTTGCGGCCGTGTGGCCAACGGCATTTGCATCCGCTTGTATGACGAGGTGGATTTCAACGGTCGAACCAAATTCACCGACCCCGAAATTTTGCGCAGCTCGCTCGCGGGTGTGATCTTGCGCATGAAGTCGCTACACCTCGGCAATGTGGAGCAGTTCCCGTTCCTTGAAGCACCACGCCCCAAAGCCATTGCCGATGGCTACCAACTGCTGGGTGAACTCGGTGCGGTGGACGACGACAACGAACTGACCAATGTCGGCCGAGAGCTGGCCAAGTTGCCGCTCGACCCGCGCGTGGGTCGCATGATTTTGGAAGCGCGTGAGCGCAACGCCTTGGACGAAGTGCTCATCATCGCATCGGCCCTGAGCGTGCAAGACGTGCGCGACCGCCCGATGGAAGCGCAAGCCGCCGCCGACCAAGCGCATGCCAAGTTTGATGACGACAAGAGTGAATTCAGCGGCTACCTCAATCTGTGGAAGTGGTTAGAAAACTCACGCGGAGGCAAGCCGCATGTGCCGGCCAGCATGAAGCAGCAAATGGCGGTGAAGCAGCCCCAAAGCCAACAAAAATCCGGCAAGCAAACCGTGGGTGTGACGGGGCATTCCGAACACAAGCTGAGCAACCGCCAATACGAAGCGCTGCTGCGTCAAAACTTCATCAACGTGCGACGCGTGCGCGAGTGGCGCGACACGCACACGCAGCTGCTGACGGTGGTGACCGAGCACAAATGGCGCATCAACACCTTGCCCGCCAGCTACGAGCAACTGCACCTGTCGATGTTGGCGGGTTTGTTGGGCAACGTGGGCTGCAAGCTCGAAGACGACGAGGCGTATTTGGGGGCGCGTGGCATCAAGTTTTACCGCCACCCCGGCGCGCACTTGCGCAAAAAACCAGGTCGTTGGATTGTGGTGGCCGAGTTGGTCGAAACCACGCGCTTGTTTGGCCGTGGCATCGCCGCGATGGAGCCGCAATGGCTTGAGCAAGTGGGCGGTCATTTGCTGAAAAAGCAATTGCTCGACCCGCATTGGGAAAAGAAAGCGGGAGAGGTCAAAGCACTCGAGCGCGCCACGCTGTATGGCTTGGTGGTCTACAACGGACGCCGCGTGAGTTTCAGCTTGGTTGACCCAGTGGGGGCGCGTGAAATTTTCATTCGCGAAGCGTTGGTGGCGGGCGAGCTCGACACCAAGCTGCCATTCCTCGCAGCCAATCAAAAGCTCATCGCGCAAGTGGAAGAGCTAGAACACAAATCGCGCCGCCAAGACGTGTTGGTGGACGACGCGCTCATCTACGCGTTTTACGACCAACAGTTGCCAGCAGATGTGTGCAGCTTGGTCACGCTGGAGCATTGGTATCGCGACGAAGTGAAACGCCAGCCCAAGCTGCTGTGCCTGAGCCGCGACGAGCTGATGCGCCACCAAGCGGCGGGCATCACCACGCAAGCGTTTCCTAAAACCTTGCGCATGGGCGGTGTGGACTGCTCGGCCGACTATTTGCATGAGCCAGGTGACGCCAAAGACGGCTTGACCGTGGCCGTGCCTCTGTTTGTGTTGAACCAAGTCAGCGAGGAGCGCACCGAGTGGTTGGTGCCGGGCATGTTGAACCAAAAAGTGCATGCGCTGCTGAAAACGCTGCACCAAAAACCGCGTTCGCGGCTCGTGCCTTTGCCTGAAAGCGCGGCGCGTTTGACCGAGGCTTTGAGTGCGCCTGAGGTCTTTGGTGCGGGCTCGTTGACCGATGCGTTGTTGAAGCTGGTGCGTGCTGAAACGCAGCTGGACATCAAACGTGCGGACTTCAAGCTCGATATGTTGCAGCCGCATTTGTTCATGAACTTCCGCGTGGTGGATGAGCATGGGCGGCAGTTGGGGCATGGGCGCAATTTGGGGGCTTTGAAGGCGGAGTTGGGGAGTCAGGCTCGGGGGGCGTTTCAGGCTTTGGCAGCTTTGAAAGGTGTGGGCACTCTTTCTAGCGCTGTTGCTGGCGTTGACGAGGCAGCGGCGTTGAGCGATGCGGGGCAGCGGGCTTCTCATGCTTTACAGAAATCGTCGCCCGCTGCCCCGCATCGCTCAACGCCTTCGGGTGGTGGTGCGTCTGCTGCTGGCTCTGCGGTTTCTGCGGCTGCGGATCAGCGCTACACCAGCTGGATCTTTGGCGAATTGCCTGAGCTGATGGAAATCACCCGAGGCAAGCAAACCCTCATTGGTTTTCCGGCGCTGGTGGATGTGGGCGATGCGGTGTGCATTGAAGTGTTTGACGAGCCCGAGGTGGCGGCCACCAAACACCGTGCGGGCTTGCGCCGCTTGTTTGCCATTCAAATCAAAGACGCGCTCAAGTACCTTGAAAAGAACTTGCCCGACCTGCAAAAAATGTCGGTGGCGTACATGAGCTTGGGCACATCGGACGAGCTCAAGCAGCAAATATTGGATGTGGCTTTAGACCGCGCTTTCTTGCTCGACCCATTGCCCACGAGCGAGGCCGATTTCAAACGCCGCCTGGAAGAAGGCCGTGGCCGACTGACATTGATTGCCAACGAAGTGGCCCGCTTGGGCAGCACGGTGCTGACCGAGTTTGCAGCCGCAAGCCGCAAAGTGAAAGACACCAAAATCAGCCCCGACAGCGTGGCCGATGCCGCGCAGCAACTGCAACGCTTGGTGGGCAAACGCTTCATCGCCGACACGCCCTACACACAGCTGCAACACTTTGCGCGCTACCTCAAAGCCGTGGTGTTGCGCCTAGACAAACTGCGTGCCGATGCCGCACGCGATGCCACCAAACTGGCCGAACTCAAACCGCTGGAGCAAAAGTATTGGCGCCTCGTGGCCGAGCGCAAAGGCGTGACCGATGCGCGCATGCAAGAGTTCAGGTGGCTACTGGAAGAGTTGCGCGTGAGCTTCTTCGCGCAAGAGCTGCGCACGCCCCAGCCGGTGAGTGTGAAGCGGTTGGATAAGGCTTGGCAGCAGTTGAGTTATTGAGTTTGATGATTAGCCTCGCATCGGCCCAGGCTTGGTGAGCAGCTCAAGCGCTTCACCAAACGGTGTGGTCGGTTTGCGGTTTTTGCCTGTGGGTCGCACATAGCGTTTGCCTGCGGGGAGCAGGTGCAGTTGCAGGCCCAGCATTTCGAGTTTGTCGCCGTCGTCGATGGTTTCGCGGTTGGTGCGCAAACGGCGCGGATCGACCAAGGTGACGGAGCCTTTGCCCACAACTTCTACGGATTGATTGGGTTCAATGATGAGTGCGGTGTCTTCGTCAATGCCCACGCCAAGCAAGTCAGGGCGTTGGGCGAGGGCCGAGAGCAAGCGGCTCAAGCGGTGACGCTGTGAGAAGTGTTGGTCGACGATGGCGTTGGCCACAAAGCCCAACCCGATGTCGGTCGATACGGTGTCTTTTTGCGGTGACGGCGTGGGTGTGCCAAGTGCGAGCATGTGGCGTGACATGACAGCCGCCCCAGCACTGGTGCCACCCACACAAGCACCGTTGACAAAGAATGCGCGGTGCAGCGCCTGAAAAGCAGGCGACTCCCACAAGCACGCCATGAGCCGTGTCTGATCACCTCCAGTGATGAAGATGCCATCGGCTTCGGCAATTTGACTGACCACGTCGGGTTTGGACGCGTCTTCGCGCGTCAACATCGGTACCACTTCGCAGTCGAGCGCACCTAAATCTTTGAAGACAGCTTGGTAGCTGGCCCACACCACATCAGGGACACCGCTGGCAGCTGTGATGAAGCGCAGTTTGGCACTGGGGCCGCCGCTGAGCTCTAGAAATTTGCGCAGGATGACACGGTCTTGTTGGCGATCTTCTGCGCCGCCGATGATGACCAAGTGTCCTGATTTCTTGCTGGCATGTGTGGTTTGTGCATTCGCATCTATGGGCAGCGCTGCGCTGGCCAAGAGGGTTAACAACAGGCGACGAGGGATGGCAGTCATGTGTGTGGGGAGAATGTTTAGTCTTGGTCAAGCCATTCGCAAATGGGTTGCCACTGTTCCAAGTCTTTGGCGACTTTCGACGGCGTGATGTCAAACAAGGACAAGCCATGTGCGGCCATGTGGAGGTAGTACTGTGTGTCGCGCAAATAGCTGAGCACTTGCACATCAAGCGACTCGACGAACTTACGCAGGTTGGATGCCGAGATGGTGCGGGCATCCACGCGGTTGCCAATCACACGCACATCGGTGGGCAGACCTTGGGTGATGCTGACGAGTTGCTGCAAAAAGTTTTGCGTGGCTTGCATGTCAAACAAGCTGGGCATGACAGGCACGATGACTTTGTCTGCTCGCAAAATGACTTCCTTGAGTCGCCACCCGTTGATACCGCCGGGGGTGTCAATCACCACATGGGTGGTGCCCTGCGGAGGCTTGGCGGTGAGGACCAAATCGGCTTCGTATTCCCAGGTGGAAATTTTGGGCAGCACCTCGGGACGCTGCGTCAACCAAAGTTTGGATGACTGCTGTGTGTCGGCGTCGCCCAACATGACGTTGTGGCCTTGGCTGGCAAAGTAGCCAGCGATGTTGGTCGACAGTGTGGATTTGCCTGCACCCCCTTTGGGGTTGGCCACGACGATGACTTTCATGGGGTTGCACTCACAAGCGGGCGAGTCGCTCAAGGGCGAGCTTCAGCGTCTCGTCTTTCTTGGCGTAGCAAAAGCGCACCACGCGTTGGTCAAACCCGTCGGCGTAAAAGGCAGACAAAGGAATGGCGGCCACGCCGATCTCAGAGGTGAGCCACTTGCAGAAGTCGGCTTCGCTCAAGTCTTTCTCAGGCACGCCCAGCTTGTCGATGCGCACGCACTGAAAGTAACTGCCTTCTGACGGAAGCAGCTCAAACTTGGTGTTGGCCAAGCCTTGGCGAAACAGGTCACGCTTGGCGGCGTAAAACGTGGGCAGTTGCAAATAAGGCTGCGGGTCTTTGAGGAAGGCTGCCAAGCCGTGTTGCACCGGCGTGTTGACGGTGAACACATTGAACTGATGCACCTTGCGGAACTCGGCGCTGTACGCCGCAGGCGCTGCCACGTAGCCAATTTTCCAGCCCGTGACGTGGAATGTTTTGCCAAAGCTCGACACGATGAAGGCACGCTCTGCCAAGCCTGGAAAGCTTGATGCGCTCAGGTGTTGCAGCGGGGCGTAGACCATGTGCTCGTACACCTCGTCGCTGATGAGCACGATGTTGGTTGGGGCGAGCAGCTCTTGCAGCTTGAGCATTTCCTCGCGCGTCCACACCGTGGCGCTGGGGTTGTGCGGGCTGTTGACGATGATGGCGCGCGTCTTGGGCGTGATGGCCGCTGCGATTTTGTCGAAGTCTGGGCGGAAGGTGCCGGGCGTGAGCGGCACGCGCACGGCCACGCCGCCCGCCATGTCGATGTTGGGGATGTAGCTGTCGTAGCAGGGTTCGAGCACGATCACTTCGTCGCCCGTGCGCACCACGGCCATGATGATGCTGAGGATGGCTTGCGTTGCACCTGCGGTGATGGTGATTTCGCTGGTAGGGTCGTAGCGGTGTTCGTACAGCGCTTCAATTTTGTTGGCCACGGCTTCGCGCAGTGCAGGCACGCCGGTCATGGGCGGGTATTGGTTGAGGCCGTGCTGCATGGCGTCGGTGACGCAGTTGACCAGCTTGGGGTCGCAGTCAAAGTCGGGGAAGCCTTGACCGAGGTTGACGGCGTTCTTTTCGCTGGCCAATGCCGACATGACCGTGAAGATGGTCGTGCCGATTTTGGGGAACTTGGTGTCGAGGTGTGGCGTAGTCATCGCAGGGGTCACAGGTTGAAGTCGGTGGGGTGGCCGTCGAGGGCTTTCATGATGAGGTTGCGGTCGAGGCGGTCGCTCAAGAGCGCGGCAAAGTCATACACAAAGTGGCGAATGTAGGCGCTGCGTTTGAAGGCAATACGCGCCACGTTTTTGCCAAACAGCAACGAGGCGGGGCGAGCCACCAAGTCGTCGTCCAAGCTTTCTTTCACAGCCATTTCGGCCACGATGCCCACGCCCAGTCCTAAGCGCACGTAGGTTTTGATCACGTCCGAGTCAATCGCTTCGAGGGCGATGCGCGGCGTAAGGTTCTTCGCCGCAAACGCTTTGTCAATGCGGGTGCGACCGGTGAACGACGGGTGGTAGGTGATGATGGGCTCGGCCGCCAAGTCTTCCAGCGTGATGCGCACTTTGGCCGCGAGCGGGTGCGATTTGGGGATGACCAACATGTGCTCCCACTCGTAGCAGGGCAGGGTGACGAGTTCGGGGTAGTCGGCCAGCGATTCGGTGGCAATGCCAATCTCGGCCACTTCGTCCATCACCATTTGCGCCACTTGTGCGGGTGCGCCCTGGTGCAGGCTGATGTTCACATTCGGAAACGCCTCGCGCAGCTTGGCCACGGGCACGGGCAACACATAGCGGGCTTGGGTGTGGGTGGTGGCGATGGACAAGGTGCCGCTGTCTTCGGCGCTGAACTGTTCGCCGATGCGTTTCAAGTTGCCCACTTCGCGCAAGATGACTTCGATGCTGCGCAGCACGTGTTGGCCGGGTTCGGTCACGCGTTTCAAACGCTTGCCGTGGCGCGAAAAGATTTCGATGCCCAGCTCTTCTTCCAACTCAATGATGGCTTTAGACACGCCGGGCTGGGACGTATGAAGAGATTTAGCCACCTCGGTGAGGTTGAGGTTGCGGCGGACGGCTTCTTGGACGAAACGGAACTGATGTAGGTTCATGGCTGGGAGAGCGTGATGTACCGCTCATTATGCCTTCTGGGTCTAACTAATCAGTTTTTTATGCTTTGGGTGTTTTCGGTGCGCCGAGGGCGATATCGGCCAACAAGTCGAGCAGTGCTTCTTGTTCCCCCACGGCCGGTTGGCAGCTGATGTCGAGGCTGGGGTGGTTTGCTTGGATCTGGCTGATGAGTTGAGGCAGGTCTTCACGGGCGTGGCGGCCTACGCCCAAAAACATCGGGACCACGCACAGGCGGGTGGCGCCCTCGGCCACCAAAGCGTCAGTCACATGGGGTAAGTCAGGTTGGGTCAACTCTAGGTAGGCGCAGCGTACCAAGGTGTGTGGCGAACGTTGGGCAATGCGTTCGGCCACGGCTTGGATGGGTTTGTGCCACAGAGGGTCACGCGAACCGTGGGCAAATAAGACGATGGCGTGCATAACTTACTGACGAACGACCAACCAACCAAAGGCGGCCAGTGATGCCAAGGTGTACAGCAGACCAGGCGCAGCGGCAGCAAACCAAGGGGCCCAATTGTTGATGTTGCCGACATAGCTCGACACGTTGTTGAGCAAGAAAAAGCTAATGCCTGCCAGCACGCCACCAAACACATGGCTGGCAATGTTGCCGCTGCGGAAATGCAAATACGCAAAGGGCAAGGCGAGAACCACCATTACCAAGCAGCTCAAGGGGTAAAAAACTTTTTTCCAAAACTCGATTTCAAAGCGTTGGGTGGTTTGACCGTTGGCATCGAGGTGATGAATGTATTGAAACAAATCAATGGTTCCCATGCGATCAGGTTTCAGCAAAGCCACAGCCACCATTTCGGATGAAATACTGGTTGGCCAATCTAGCGTGGGCATGCTTCGACGCGTCAGGTGCATTTGTTCGCTTGTGCGATGGAGTTCGTCACGACTGACGTTTTGCAATTCCCAGGTGTCGGGTTTAGAGAGTAATCCTGTGTCTGCTTTGGTGAGCGCGACCCATTGCCCTTCTTTGTCAAACTCAAAGATGCGAATGCCTTTGGGGTTTCCTTCCGGTGTGAGGGTGTTGACATTGAGGGCAAAATTTTTATCCGCTTGTTGTTCTCGGAGCCATGCACCAGTTTGACCAATCGTGATTTGTCCCAAGTATTTGGATTTCAAAAGTTGACCATATTTGTCGCAGAAGGGAGATAGGTAGTCGCCCACTGCGAACGTGATTAAAACAAACGCAAGACCGATTCCCATCAGATTACGAAGTGCCATGAACGGACCTAATCCGCTGGTACGCAAGATCGTGAATTCGGAGCTTTGGGCAAACCGAGCCATGACGAAAATTGTGCCAATCAATACGGAAATAGGCAGCAATTCATACAGATGGCTCGGCATGAGCAGCAGTACATACATCAGGGCGTGCTTGACTTGGTAGGCGTTCCCGTTTCTACCGACATTTTGCAATTCATCCACCACGTCAAAGAAGAAGAAAAGCGCAAGAAAGCTGCATGCGACAAACGTCACGGCAGTAAAAGCTTCACCATAAATTAAACGACGCAGGGTTGTCATGCCGCTCCCTCTTTTGCTGATTGGCTCCTGAGTAGTTGTCGCCAGCTGATGTTTTGATGTCTAACAGACAACCAAGCAAAGGCTAACGAGAAAACACCTCCATGAAAAATCATGAGAAATGGGACCATCTCAACCTTGCCCGCACTGATCCAGCTTTGTCCAATGTTGATGAAGTTGTAATAAACCACAAAAACAAACAACGCCAAACCCAAATTACCGCCACGTCCCACACGGTGATTGGCACTGGTGATGGCGAGTGCGATCACCAAAAGGTTGAAGGCGGCAATTGCCAAACCCAAGCGCCATGCCAGCTCACCCAGGTTGTTTGGCGTTGGATTTCGAAGCAGTTTGATGGTGCTGATGGCTTTGGCTGGAATGATTTCTGTTGTTGGCGCTTCTTTGCTGATACGAGTTCCGTAAATTTTGAATTCACTGATTTTGATTTCATTGTTCGTGTTGGCTTGTTCAACACGCTGACCTGTGTTCAAGATCAGGAATCTTTCTTCTTGACTGATTTCAATGTGCCCCGCTTTAGAGGATGTCATCGATTGCGTGCCGCGCTCGTTGGAGGCAATGAAGACGTTTTTTCCCTCTTTGTTTTCCGCGCTTTCTTTGTCGACAAAGAAAACGCGTAAGCCATTTGCAGATTCTTGAAACTGACCGGGCATGACACGTTCTAAATCCCCACGGCGTTCAAAGCGGTCTTTCAGGTCTGCCACTTTTTGGTTGGTCCATGGCCAAATAATCAACACCAAGACCAATACCGCGACCAGCATGGGCCAAGCAAATCGCAAAATGGGCTTGAGCAATGAACCCAAACCTCGCCCGCCGATGTGCCAGATGACCATTTCACTGTCTAAGAACATGCGAGACAGCGTGCCGACGACGGTGATGAAGAGGCTCATTGTCATGATGGTCGGTAAGTGTCCGAGCATGGTGTAGCCCAGCACCAACGAAACTTCAGCAGGGTTGACGCTACCTCGCGAGGCTTGGCCCAGTGTACGGATGAGCATCATCGTCATCACAATGGTGAGCAAGACGATGAGGGTGGCTCCAAAAGTACGGGCCAGCTCTTTGCGAATAGAGGAATGGAATAACATCAGCGACAGAGGAAAACCGCAATTATGAACTTCGAGCTCAAGACCCTAGATTTACACGCTGCAGCCACGCATAAAACCGATGCGCTGATTATCTTGGTATCTGCCAAGGACAAGCCCAGCAAAAGCGTTTTGGCGCAACTTATTTCTAATGCTCGCAAAAGTGGCGATTTGGATGACAGCCCCGCCAAACTGCTGACCGTTTGGCAAACACAAGGCGTGAGCGCCTCGCGCGTGGTGCTGGTGTCATGCGCTGATGGCTCTGCCGCGCAAGTGCGCAAAGCCGTGACCGCTGCGGTCAACGCGGTGAAGGCTGCCAAACCCGCGCACCTGACTGTGTGCTTGGCCGACGCCGCAGACCAACGCCTGCAAGCCGCCGCCCAAGCCGTGGCCGATGCGAGCTATGTGTACACCGCCACCAAACCTTCCGCCAAAGCCTCGACGCTCAAGCGTGTGGTGTTGGCTTTGCCAACGGCAGACAAAACCAAAGCGGCTAAAGCTGACTTTGATTTGGCGAAAGCGCAAGTCGCGGGGGTGTCGTTGGCCAAAGAGTGGGGCAACCGTCCGGCCAACCATGCCACGCCCACGCACTTGGCCAAGGTGGCGCAAGACTTGGGGAAAAAAGCCGGCATCAAATGCCAAGTGTTGGGTCCCAAAGAGATTGAAAAACTCGGCATGGGCTCATTCGCCGCTGTGGCGCGTGGCTCGGTCGAGCCTTTGTGCTTCATCGTGTTGCAGTACATGGGGGCTGCCAAAACCGAAGCGCCCACCGTGTTGGTGGGCAAGGGCATCACGTTCGACACCGGTGGTATCTCGCTCAAGCCCGGTCCTGGCATGGACGAGATGAAATTTGACATGTGCGGCGCCGCCAGCGTGCTGGGCACATTTGAGGCTTTGTCGCATTTAAAGCCCGCCATCAACGTGGTGGGCCTCATTCCCACCTGCGAAAACATGCCTGACGGCACGGCCTTGAAGCCCGGTGATGTCATCACCAGCATGAGCGGACAAACCATCGAGGTGCTCAACACCGATGCCGAAGGTCGCCTGATTTTGTGTGACGCGTTGACCTACGCCACACGCTTCAAGCCCCGCGCCGTGATTGACATTGCCACGCTCACGGGCGCGTGTGTGATTTCGCTCGGCCATGTGCGCAGCGGTTTGTTCTCGCCCTCCGACGACTTGGCCAACGCCTTGTTTGCCGCAGGCGAGGCCGCGCTCGACCCTTGCTGGCGCTTGCCTTTGGACGAGGAATACGCCGAGGGCCTCAAGTCCAACTTTGCCGATGTGGCCAACGTGGCTGGTCGCGAGGGCGGCTCCATCACGGCGGCCAAGTTCTTGCAGCGTTTTGCCAAAGACTACCCTTGGGCGCACTTGGACATCGCAGGCTCTGCTTGGAAGAGCGGTGCTGCCAAGGGTGCCACGGGCCGCCCTGTGGGCTTGTTGCTGCAATACCTGTTGGGCACAACGCCTAAGAAAGCTGCAGGCAAACCCGTGCGTCGCACCGCCAAGGCTTAACTGCACGGTTGCGCCCGATGACCGAAATCGCGTTTCATTTCAACGCCCCCGACAAACTGGCCTACGCCTGCCGCTTGCTGCGCAAAGCCGTGGCCAGTGGTGCGCGGGTGGTGGTGACGGGCGCACCGGCTTCGCTGCAAGCCCTCGACACTTTGCTGTGGACCTTTGCCCCGCTTGAGTTTGTGGCGCATTGCCGAGCGGGCAGCCCCGCCGAGCAGCTGATGGCATCGCCCATCGTGCTGGCTGCGCAAATTGAAGGCGGGCCTGAATTGCCGCACCATCAGGTGTTGTTGAACCTCGGCGCCGATGTGGCCCCGGGCTACGAACGCTTTGAGCGCACGATTGAAGTGGTGACCTTGGATGACGACGATCGCCAGCAAGCCCGAACCCGTTGGAAGCACTATTCCGATCGCGGGTATTCCATCACCCGACACGATTTGAAGCTGAAGGACACTTCGGCCTGATTTTTTGTTTCTCATCTTCAAGGAGTTCTTGCATGCATTTCTCTCTCAAATTGACCGTGGTCGCAACACTGGTAGCCACCGGCACCTTGGCCGCGGCGCAAGAACAAGTGGTGAAGATCGGCCATGTAGCACCCATGAGCGGCGCGATTGCCCACTTGGGCAAAGACAATGAGTTTGGCGCCCGCTTGGCGATTGAAGAAATCAACGCCAAAGGCGTGAGCATCAACGGCAAGAAAGTCAAATTTGAATTGGTGGCTGAAGACGATGCGGCCGATCCCAAGCAGGGCACAGCGGCAGCCCAAAAACTGGTCGATGCCAAAGTCAGTGGCGTGATTGGTCACTTGAATTCAGGCACCACCATTCCGGCTTCCAAGATTTACAGCGATGCGGGCATTCCGCAAATCTCTCCTTCGTCGACCAATCCCAAATACACCCGCCAAGGCTACAAAACAGCCTTCCGCGTGGTGGCCGATGACGTCCACTTGGGTGGCACCTTGGGCCGCTATGCGGTCAATGAACTCAAAGGCAAAACCATTGCCGTGATCGACGATCGCACGGCCTACGGCCAAGGTGTGGCGGAAGAGTTTGAAAAAGCGGTGAAGGCCGCCGGTGGCAACGTGGTGGGCCACGAGTTCACCACCGACAAAGCCACCGACTTCATGCCCATCTTGACCACGCTCAAAGGTAAAAAGCCCGACATCATCTTCTTTGGTGGCATGGACGCGGTCGGTGGCCCCATGATGAAGCAAATGAAATCACTGAACATCAAAGCCAAGTTCATGGGCGGTGACGGCGTGTGCACCACCGAGATGATCAAACTCGCAGGCGATGCCTTGGGCGAAGGCCAAGTGGTGTGTGCCGAAGCCGGTGGCGTGGACGGCGCGTTGAAGAAAGGCATGGACGAGTTCAATGCCAAATTCAAAAAACGCTTCAACGACGATGTGAAGCTGTATTCGCCCTACGTGTATGACGCGGTGTACGTGATGGTGGACGCCATGCAGCGCGCCAAATCGACCGAGCCTGCCAAGTACTTGCCTGAACTGGCCAAGACCACAGGCTTCAAGGGCGTGACGGGCACCATTTCGTTTGATGCCAAAGGCGACATCAAAAACGGTGCCCTGACGCTGTACACCTTCAAGGCGGGTAAACGTGATCAAATTGCGGTGGTTCGCTGAGTTTCGGGCTTGGGTTGACTCTTTTAAAACCACCTTTGGGTGGTTTTTTTACATTTTTTTAACCATGTAAACCTATATAAATCAATGATTTATGTCTTTGTGTTCGATTTGACATTCATTTTTTTCGAAAATCTGTCCACCAGACAAAAGCCTGATGCGTTGATTCCTGACTAAGTTCTCAGGAGCCTCAATTGGATAAGTCAGTCGTTCATCTCGAATCGCCCAATGTTGCCGTGGAGCGCCGCTTCAAAATTGTGTCCAACGAAACGACGGGCCTCAAAGCAACTTTCGACCGCATTCGTGCCCAGCTGGCTCAGGAGGCTGAACAGCGCAGCCGACCTGCATCACGCATGTATTCGGGATTGCGCGCTGTCAAGGCCTGATATCCATTCTGTTTATTTCAAGGGCGCCTGATTGGCGCCCTTTTTATTTGCATGCTTATGGCTTATTTTTCAGGACAAATTCGGAGATTTATACGCTCGGCGGTGTATGGACTGATTCTGTTGAATTACTGATAATTTCGCGCAATAGATTCGACGCACGAGGTTATTTTGTTTTCTAGATTTAACAAATTTTTTTCCACCGATATTGCGATTGACCTAGGTACCGCCAATACGCTGATTTACACAAAAGAAGAGGGCATCGTGCTGGATGAGCCCTCGGTGGTGGTGATTAAAAAAGAAGGCAAGTTCAACGGCAAGACCTCTGTGCTGGCTGTAGGCAATGACGCCAAAGCCATGTTGGGTCGAGTGCCCTCGGGGATCGAAGCCATTCGTCCGATGAAAGATGGCGTGATTGCTGACTTCACCGTGACCGAGGTGATGCTTAAACACTTCATCAAGCTGGCGCATCCGCACATGCTGTTCAAGCCCAGCCCGCGCATTGTCATTTGTGTGCCATGTGGCTCAACCCAAGTCGAGCGACGTGCCATTCGTGAATCAGCCTTGGGGGCTGGCGCGTCGGAGGTGTACCTGATTGAAGAGCCCATGGCTGCAGCCATTGGTGCAGGCTTACCTGTGACCGAGCCCTGCGGTTCCATGGTGGTTGACATTGGTGGTGGTACCACCGAGGTCGGCATCGTGTCGCTGGGCGGCATGGTTTACAAAAACAGTGCGCGCATTGGCGGCGATAAATTTGACGAAGCCATCGTCAACTACATCCGCCGCAACTTTGGCATGTTGATTGGTGAGCAAACGGCCGAACGCATCAAGAAAGAAATTGCCACGGCCTTCCCAACGGGGGAGGTGATGGAGATGGAAATCACGGGGCGCAACTTAAGTCAAGGTGTGCCTCAAAGCTTTGTCATCAGCTCGAATGAAATCTTGGAAGCGTTGACCGACACCCTCAACAGCTTGGTGTCTACCGTGAAGATTGCGTTGGAACGCACGCCCCCCGAGCTCAGTTCAGACATTGCCGAGCGCGGCATCATGCTGACAGGCGGTGGCGCTTTGTTGCGTGACTTAGATCGCTTGATTTCAGAAGAAACAGGGTTGCCCGTGCTCATTGCCGAAGATCCGTTGACTTGCGTGGCACGCGGTTGCGGTCTGGCGTTGGAGCAGTTGCACAGCGTCAGCGGTATTTTTACGGCCGATTGATGCACAGGCGTTTGAATCGACAGAGCCTATGGGCTCTGGTGGTTGCCTGCACGCTGACATGCTTGTCGCCTGCGCATGCGGCGCGCAGCGCGTCGACGCCAGATGTGTCGGGCAACGCCTCGCGCATGGCATTCAAGTCCAGCAAGAAGAACAAAAAAGAGCCCAGTTGTCAGCTCACGCTGATGCATGTCTACACCAGCAAGTTCAATCAAAAACACACGCAATTTGCGTTCACCGGTTCCGTGGTGGCCAAGCGGGAAGCGGGCAAGCCCATGCTGTTGTCGGTGATCGGCCAAAACCATCAGCTCAGTGGGTCGGGTAAAGACATCAAGCCTTTTCCGATTCCTCGCATGGAGCTCGGTGTGGAAGACACCAGCGTGCGTCGCTTTACGGGGCGCAAGTCCAGTTGCAAGAAAAACAGCGTGTGCGCCGAATACAAAGACTCCAAAAAGAAGGAGCTGCAAACGTGGGTGAGCGATGGCGGGAAAAACCTCAGCCTTTTGTTTCCCTTGGTCACCAAGCAGCCCGCCGTGGTGATTGATTTGTCCAAGTTTCCTCCCTCAGGAAAGAGCACAGAAGCGCCGTTGGCTCAGTTCAAGGCTTGTGTGGCCGCTCTGAATTAACACGCTTGTCACACCGCAGCGCTATGATGGCAGCGTGAAAACTTCTTGGGTTTTTCGTTGCTTCGGCGTTTGGCTGAAATGTTCACTCACGGTGCTGTTGGCCTTGGGGCCGTTTTTGCATGCGCATTACGGGGCCTCGCATATTTCGGGGCTGCACATGGACGGCATGGATGTGGCGCATGTCATGCACGCCCATGGCTTGTCCGAAGTGACGTTTCAAAACGATGCGGATGACGAGTCTGCCGCCGTGGGCGTGGTGACGTCTTATCCCAGAGAACTGCAATTGGATGTGAGCGATGTCGAGTGGATCAGCATTGCGACAGCTTGGTTGTTGTTCATTGCTGGCGCTGTCACTTCGGTCATGTCTTCGGACCTGCGCGCTTCATTCAAGCGCGTCGTGCGACATCTCTACGCGCCCGGATCTCGACCTCCCACACTCGCTCCCCCTGCTTTGATGGCTTGATGTCACGTTGCCTTGCTTCGGTGCGAGGCCGTTTTCAGTCCATCTCTGGGAGTCCGTTGTGATTCAAATTCCTCGTTTTATTCTTTTTGTCTTCGCCTGCGCTTGGACCAGTTCGGGCGCATGGGCGCAAACGGCGACAACGGTCGCCTTGCCCCTTAACAGCAAACAACAAACGGCGTTGGGCGTGCAAGTTGCGCCTCTGCAGGCAGCCCGTGCGGGGGCTGTGTTGGTCACCGCATCCGTGGTCGCGCCGCCTGGCAAAGAAGTTGCCGTGTCTGCGCCGTACCCTGGCCAAGTGGCGCGTTGGTTGGTGGGGGTGGGCGACACCGTGAAAGCGGGGATGCCGTTGGCGCAGTTCACCAGCCCCATGCTGGGTGACGCGCGCCGTCAACTCAATGAAGCCGCGCTCGACTACAAAAACGCCAGTGCCGCTGCCCAGCGTGATCAAGCCATGTTTGACGAGGGCATCATTCCCGCCGTGCGTTTGCAACTTAGTCGAGCCAAGCAAGAAGCCGCACAAGCGCAGCTGCATTCGCGCGAGGCCGAGTTGTCGGCAGCGGGGGTGCGCTTTGACGCCAACACCAGCTACGCCACCGGTACCTTGAAAGCGCCCATTGCTGGTGTGGTGGTCGATGTCGCCGGGATTGTTGGGCAACGCGTGGAGGCGGGCAGTGTGTTGGTCAAAGTGGCTGACAGCAGCCAGTTGCAGTTGGACATGCAGCTCTCCAACGACAAAGCTTCGCTCATGCAAGTGGGGGATGAAATTTCCATCCCGACACGCAACGCCAAAGCCAAACTCTTGGGAGTGACGCGCTCGGTCGATGCGGCCCAATCGGCGCGTGCCCGTGCCAGCGTGACGCAGCGCGGCAGCTTGCAAGCGGGCGAGTTGGTGTCGGTCACCGTGCATGCCAAAGGCAAGGCCAGCACAGCCAAACCTGATACGCAGTGGCTCGTGCCTGCGCGTGCACTCACACAGTGGCGTGGCAAACCATGGGTCTTTGTCACCACCGAGCAAGGCTTTGAAGCCGTGCCTGTGAATGTGCTGTCCTCGTCGGATGACACGGCGTTTGTCGAAGCCGCCTTGACGCCTCAGCGCAAAGTCGCGGTGTCGGGCATTGCGGCCTTGCGCGGCTTGCTGCAAAAGGACGAGTGATGTTTGATTACCTCATTCGCCTGAGCCTGCGGTTTCGTGGTCTCACGCTGGGCTGTGCGCTGATCTTGGCGCTGGCCGGCGTGTATGCGTGGTTCCACTTGCCGATTGACGCGTTTCCCGATATCTCGCCCACGCAAGCCAAAGTGATCCTCAAAATTCCAGGCATGACCCCCGAGGAGGTGGAGCAGCGGGTGGTCAAACCCATTGAGCAAGAAATGCTCAGCATCCCCAACAAACGCATCGTGCGCTCGATCTCCAAATACGGCATTGCCGACATCACGATTGACTTTGACGAAGGCGTGGACATTTACTGGGCGCGCCAACAAGTGTCCGAGCGCTTGAATGGGGTGATGCGCGATTTGCCCGCCAGCGTCAGCGGTGGCTTGGCCCCCATCAGCACACCGTTGAGCGAGGTCTACATGTTTACCGTTGAAGGTGCGGACTACAGCTTGGCCGAGCGTCGCCGTGTACTTGACTGGGTGATTCGTCCCGAGCTGCGCACCATCGCGGGTGTGGCTGAAGTCAACTCACTTGGCGGTGAGGTGCAAAGCTTTGAAGTCATTCCCAACACCGCGAAGATGGCGGCTTTGGGCGTGCGCTTGAGCGACGTGCGTGACGCCTTGCAAGCGAATAACAGCAACGATGGCGCAGGCCGCATCACTGAGGGTGAACAAGCTTTGGTCGTGCGTGTCGAAGGTGCCGTGAAAACGCTAGACGACTTACGTGCCATGCGCATGCCCACTCGCGATGCGCGCAAGGTGCAGCTGGATGACGTGGCCACGGTCACCCTAGGCGCACTCACGCGGTATGGCGCAGTGACCCACGATGGGCAAGGCGAAGCGGTGGAAGGTTTGGTGCTGGGCATGCGGGGCGTGAATGCCCGCGAGTTGGTCATGGCCGTGGATGCCAAACTCACAGAGCTCGCGCCACGCTTGCCCAAGGGCATGACGGTTCATACCTTTTACAACCGAGGCGAGTTGGTGGAGCGTGCGGCCAACACCGTGATTCGTGCACTCATCGAAGCCTCGGTGTTGGTGTGCATCACCTTGTATGTGTTTTTGGGCGGCGTGCGTGCGGCGTTGGTGGTGGCGGTGGCTTTGCCTTTGTCCTTGCTCTCGACGTTTTTGCTCATGCGTGCGTTTGGCTTGACAGCCAACTTGATGAGCTTGGGCGGCTTGGCCATCGCATTGGGCATGTTGGTTGATGCAGCGGTGGTGGTGGTGGAAAACATCGAAGCCGCATTTGCCACGCACGCGGGCAAACACGGTTTGAGCAAAACAGAAATCTTGTTGCGTGCGGTGGAGCAAGTGGTCAAGCCTGTGGCTTCGGGCGTCCTGATCATTGGTGTGGTGTTCTTGCCCTTGCTCACCCTCGAAGGGTTGGAGGGCAAGTTGTTTGTGCCCGTGGCGCTCACCATCGTCATGGCGCTGTCGTCCTCGCTGCTCATGGCGTTCACGGTCATTCCGGCCTTGGCCTCTTGGCTGTTGCAAGAAGAAGGCGCGCATGAACCGCCTGTGGTGCAAAAAATCCATGCGCTGTACGTGCGCTGGCGTGACCGTGTGTGGGCGCAAGCGCAGTGGTTGTACCGCGTGTCGCTGGGCTCACTGGTCGTGGCCGTGGTGCTCTACACCGTGGTGGGCAAAACCTTCATGCCCACCTTGGACGAGGGCGATGTGTTGGTGCAGTTGCAGAAGATTCCTTCTATCTCGCTGGCGTCTTCGCTCGAAATGGACACGCGCGTGCAGCAAGCCATTTTGGACAACGTACCCGAGGTGAAATCCATCGTGGCTCGCGCAGGCTCTGATGAGTTAGGCCTAGACCCCATGGGTTTGAACGAGACCGACACCTTCTTGGTCTTGCAACCCAAAAACACGTGGCGTGGCAATAAGGACGATGTCATCAACCGTTTGCGTGAGGTGTTAGACGGGTTTCCGGGTTTGGTCTACGGCTTCACGCAGCCGATTGAAATGCGCGTGTCTGAAATGCTCACAGGTGCGCGTGGCGATGTGATTGTGAAAGTGTTTGGCAGCAACTTGGCCGACATCAACACCGCTGCACGCCAAATTGGCGAAGCCGTGCGCAAGGTCGAAGGGGCCGCTGAGGTGATTGCGCCCAAGGTCGAAGGTTTGCAATACGTGACGGTGAATTTGAACCGCACCACACTCGCCGAGGCAGGCTTCAGTGTGGAGGGTTTTCAGCAAGCCCTGAAAAACCAAATTGAAGGCGAAACCGTGGGCCTCGTGCTGCAAGACAGTGTGCGTGTGCCTTTGGTCATCAAAGGCCAAGAGGCGGCGCGGCAAAGTGTGGAGGCGTTCAAAAACATCGCGCTGCATGCGCCGGATGGCCGCAACTGGTTGGTCAGTTCACTAGCAGATGTGCGCTTGATGGATGGCCCCATTCGTGTGGACCACGAGCAAAGCCAACGCTTTGCCAGCGTTCAGGTCTCCGTCGATGGCCGCGACCTCACGGGCTATGTGACCGATGCCCAAAAAGCGGTGGCTGCATTGAAGCTCCCAGATGGGGTGCACTTGGTGTGGGGTGGTCAGTTTGAAAACCAACAACGTGCCGCTGCACGTTTGGGGCTGGTCATTCCGGTGGCCATGGCCTTGATCTTCACCATCTTGGTGTTCACCTTTGGTTCGGCCGTGCAAGCGGGCATTGTGTTTCTCAACATCCCGTTTGCGCTGGTCGGTGGCGTGGTGGCCTTGGCGGTGTCGGGCGAGTATTTGTCGGTGCCTGCCTCGGTGGGCTTCATTGCGTTGCTGGGCATTGCCGTGCTCAACGGGGTGGTGATGGTCACGCACTTCAACGAGCGCTTGATGGACGGTGAGCCCATGAGTCAAGTGGTCCGCTTGGGCACCGAGCGCCGCCTGCGGCCTGTGTTGATGACCGCCATCATCACGGCGCTGGGCATGATTCCGCTGCTGTTTGCCACAGGGCCCGGCTCAGAAATTCAACGCCCTTTGGCGATAGTGGTGACGGGTGGTTTGGTGAGCTCGACTTTGCTCACGCTGCTACTCTTGCCCAAATTGTTTGAACGCTTTGGAGATTTACAAACCATACCGCTGCCTGCTTTTGTGCAGCGTTACTTCGGGAGAAAACCATGAAGCTGAAAACATACGCCATGTGCTGTGTGGCGGCATGGCTGGCTGGCCCTGTGCTGTCGTTGGCGGCTGAGCCCTCAGCGGTGAATCCATCGGCCACTCAAGCATTGGCCGCTTATTTGCCCGCTGAGGCTGTGGCCCGCGATGCGCTGCTCAGTAGCCCGTGGATGCAAGCGGCCCGCGCCGAAAAAGACGGGTGGTTGGCTCGCGCCAAGGTGATGGGTGCGGGCCCGCATGAGTTCACCGTGCGCAGCACGACGCAGCGGCGACAAGACGTGGCCAACGGCACGCGCTGGCACGAGTCGATGGTGAGTGTGGAAACACCGCTGCGCTTTTGGGGCAAGCGCGGTTTGGATGCAGACCTCGAAGACAAAACCCAAGCCTATGCCGAGTTGGGCTATGCCGATGCCATGCACGAAGGCGGTCGCGAGCTGATTCAACTCTGGTTTGCTTACCTCAACGCTTTGGCGGCTGAACAAAACGCCAGCACCGCCCTAGATCTCACCACCAAGATGCAACGCATGACGCAGGTGCAACTCAAGCACGGCGAAGTGTCTAAGCTCGATGCCGAGTTGGCCAGTGCCGAGCAGGAGCGCACGCAAGCGGCCGTGGCCGTGGCGCAAGCGCAGCGCGTCAGCGCGGCGGCCATGCTGCAACGACGTTTTCCTGCCTTGGCCTTGCCCAGTGCTTCCGTGTTGCGCGATGCCCCGAGCTTGCCAACATTGGCAGGCGGCATGGGGGAGATGCGTCAAACCTATGTCGATAAAAACCACGAGCTCAACCTGATGCGTTTGCAAGCGCAACGTTTGCGTTTGAGTGCTGACCGTGCTTCGCGCGAACGTTTGCCAGACCCCACCGTGGGTGTGTTCAGCAGCCGCGACAAGAGCGGTGCAGAAACGGTCAACGGGGTGTTGCTATCGGTGCCACTGCCGGGTAGCGCCAAGTGGTACCACCACAGCGCGGCCGTGGCCGACGCGCAAGCCGCCAGCGATAAAGTGGCGTTGGCCGAGCAACAAAAAAGTGCAGCCTTTGAAGGTCTGTGGGCGACGTATCAAAACAAACGCCAGGCGGCTGAGCAGTTGAAATCAGCCGCCCAGCGGCAGACGGTGGCGGCTGATAAATCGCTCAAAGCCTACAGCTTGGGCGAGGGCAGCTTGGCCGATGTGTTGCTGATTGCCCGCATGGCCAGCGACAACTTGCATGCCGCGCAGCGCATGCAGCTGGAAGTGGCCGAGTTGTACGCACTCATTCGACTTGACTTGCATGAGATGTGGGATTTCGATGAGTGAGCCACGTCTCATCAAGGCGCTGCTGTGGGTGGCTTTGGCTGTGACGGCATGGCAAGTCCTGCCTGACCGTTACCTCGGGCCATTCAACGCATGGAACCCACATGCCATCATGGAATTTGTCATCACCATTTTTTCCATTGCATGGGTGGGGCATGGCTTGATGCGTTGGCTAGGTGCGCACAACGGCGTGTTGCTGACGGGCTTGGTCAGTGGGTTCGCCTCTAGCACGGCCACCATTCACACCCTGGGTGTCCGGGCCAAATCTCGCCCAGAGTTGGCCGACCGTGCGGCCGTGGGCGGTGTGTTGTCGAACTTGGCCACCTTGGTTCAGTTGGGTGTTCTGTTGCAATTGCTGGCCCCAGAACTGTTGGTCTTGTTTGTGTTTCCCATGGGGTGTGGCATGGCCGCGATGTGCGCCTATGCCATGTGGGTGTTGCTGCGTCATGTGTCGGCCGAACCTGCTGCGTTGACGCATGCCAAAGACGACGCTGCATTGGATTGGCAAGGCTTGCTGATGCTCACCGCCGTGGTGTGCAGCGTGTCGTATGTGTCCGCTTTGTTGAATGCGTTGTATGGCCAAAACGGTTTATGGCTGGGTGCTGCCGTCTCTGGCTTGGTCGATGCACACGCGATTGTTCCCACCGTGGCCTCTTTGCTGTCGCAACACCAGCTGCAAGCGCATGAGGCGTTGATGCCGTTGCTGATGGCGCTCACCGCCAACACCTTCACCAAGAGCCTGATTGCGTTTCAATCCGGCGGTTGGGCGTATGCCAAACAAGTGGTCGGTGGGGTCTGGCTCACCACGGCGGCCGTGTGGGCAGGGTACGTCGCCGAGGGAGCCAGTGGCTTGGCTTGATTAAGCCACCTCCGCAATCAGCTCAATTTCTACGCATGCGCCCAAAGGCAATTGCGCCACACCAAACGCGCTGCGGGCGTGTGCGCCTTTGTCGCCAAACACTTGGCCAATGAGTTCGCTGCAACCGTTGGTCACCAAGTGGTGTTCGGTGTAGTCAGGGCTGGAGTTGACCAAGCTCATCACTTTGACGATGCGCTTGACTTTGTTCAAGTCGCCCACAGCGGCTTGCAATGTGCCCAACAAATCGATGGCCACGGCACGTGCCGCTGCTGCACCGTCTGTCGTTTGCATGGTCTTGCCCAATTGGCCGACCCACACCTTGCCGTCACGCTTTGCAATGTGGCCGCTCAGAAAGACCAAGTTGCCTGTTTGCATGAAGGGCACATAAACCGCCGCAGGCACAGCCACGGGGGGCAGGGTGATGTTGAGGGCTTGGAGTTGGTCGTAAACGTTCATTTTTCTTTCAAACTTTTTTCAATGGCACGGGTCAACATTTTGCCATCGGGCTCCACCATGCTGTTGTAGCTGTCGATCAGTTTGCCATCGCGGCCAATCAGGTATTTGTAAAAATTCCAGCGCGGTGGCGTGGCACCTTCTTTTTCAATCAGGTGCTTGAAAAATACATTGGCCTGCTTACCTTTGACGCTGGAGGCCGCGAACATGGGGAACTTCACGCCAAAGGTGTTTTCGCAAAACTCGGCAATCTCTTGGTTGCTGCCTTTTTCTTGCGCAAAGTCATTGGACGGAAAACCCAACACCACCAAGCCTTGGTCTTTGTACTTGGCATACACCGCTTCCAGTGCTTTGTATTGCCCCGTGAAACCGCAGTAGCTCGCGGTGTTGACAGCCAAGATCACCTTGCCTTCGTATTGGCACAGCGACTGTGGCTTTTCGTCTTGCAAGCGCAGCAGCGTGTGGTTAAGGGTGGCGGGGCAAGCCTGCGCAGCGTGCATGCTGATGGACACAGCGGCCATGGCCACTGCGCGAGCGAGGGTAGAGGGGGACAGCATGGGGTTCTCCGTGGATCAAAGGGTGTTGAGCGCATCCAAATAAGACGCAGCTTGCGATTGCAGTTGCGCCAAATCGCCTGCCGACATTTTGCCGAGTTGGTGGTAGACCATGCCCAGCCTGTGGTTGCTTTGCAAGCTGCTTTGGTGTTGTTTGAAAAAGTGCCAGTACATCGCGTTGAATGGACAGGCGTTCGGCCCCACGCGCACCTTGGGCTGGTAGGGGCATGACGCGCAGTGATCGCCCATGCGCTGCAAATACGCGGCGCTGCTCACATAGGGTTTGGTGGCGAGTTGACCGCCATCGGCCCATTGGCTCATGCCCAGGGTGTTGGGCGCTTCCACCCACTCGAAGGCGTCGATGTAAATGCCCAAATACCATTCGTGCAAGGCTTGCGGGTTGAGCCCAGCCAGCAGCGCGAAGTTGCCAATCACCATCAGGCGCTGAATGTGGTGGGCATAGGCGTGTTCGAGCGATTGGCTAATCGCGTGCGCCATGCACGCCATGCGCGTTTGGCCTGTCCAAAACCATTCGGGCAAGGGGCGTTGGTGCGCGAAGTGGTTGACCTCGGTGTAGCCGGGCATGCGTGCCCAATACACGCCACGCACGTATTCACGCCAACCCAAAATTTGCCGAATGAACCCTTCGGCCGCATGCAAGGGCGCATGGCCTTCGCGCCACGCTTGTTCGGTGCGGAGCACCACTTCACGCGGGTGCAGCATTTTGGTGTTGAGTGCAAACGACAACAGCGAATGAAACAAATGCCAGCTGTGCTGTGTCAACGCATCTTGGTAGTCGCCAAAGTGCGGCAGCGCATGGGCGATGAAGTGGTCCAGCTGTTGCAACGCCTCGCTGCGATTGAGCGGCCACCGAAAAGCACGGGCCTGTGCTTCGCCCATGCTTTGTATGCCTGCGGCTTGAATGCTTTGCCACAACGCGCTGTGGTCATGCGTGGGGCGTGTGTCAGCGGGGGCGGTGGGTGTGCCAGGCCAGGGCTTGCGATTGTCGGCATCAAAGTTCCATTGACCGCCTTCGGGTTGGCCATCGGGCGTCATCAGCACACGGTGTTTTTTGCGCTGCTGGCGGTAAAAGCTTTCCATCAACCATTGCTTTTTGCCTGCAAACTGTTTGGCAGCTTCGTCGCGTGTGGTGAAGAAGTGTTCGCTGTCCACCATCTGCACAGCCGCGTCGCAGTGAGCGGCCCATTCGCGCAACGCCTGGTCGAGTCGCCATTCGTCGGGCGCTTGGTACTGCACCTCGGCAGCCCCGTAGTGGACCACCAAGGCGTCGAGGTTGGCGGTGATGCTGTGACGGTTGCTCGGGTCGTCGATGGCGACATAGCGCACACGGTGGCCCTGCGCTTTGAGCTGCGCTGCTAAGTCGCGCATGGCCGCAAAAATGCCCAACACCTTTTGGGCGTGGTGGCGCACGTAGTCGGTTTCGCTGCGCACTTCCATGAATACGTACACCACGTCGCCTCGTGGCTCACGAAACCAGCTGTGCAAGGGGTTGAGTTGGTCGCCCAATATCAGGCGCAGGGTGGGGCGGTGTTCTGTGCTCACGGGCGGGGCCTTCGGACGGGGCTGGCTTGGCGGCAGCGTTCAGAGCAGTACTTGACTTGCTCCCAATCACGCGCCCACTTGCGTCGCCAAGTGAAGGGCAAGCCACACACCGTACACAGCTTGTGAGGCAGGTCTGATTTTTGGCGCATCTTCATGGTTAGAAATCCAATGACATTTGAGTGGTGGGGGGTGTCGAGGGCCGACGCTTGGATGTGCGCTCTTCGCCGCGTGCATCGCGGTTGGCGCCGGGCATGCCACGGCGTGAGGCATGGCGCTGGACCACGGCGGCCTTGGCTTCGCGCACAGCGGGTTGACGCCGCAACGCATGCAAGCGTGCTTTGGCATGACGCAGTGCATCCAACAGCTCGACGGGAGGAATGGCAATGTCTTGACCCACGCGCACGCCATGACGGCTTTGCACATCGGCGCTCATGTGCCACGGCTCCAACAGCCACGTGTCGGGCACGCGTCGCAATGCGGGCAGCCATCGGCGCACAAACACGCCTTGTGGATCGTGGTCGAGGGCTTGCTTGATGGGGTTGTACACGCGCGTGGTGTTGATGCCTGTGGTGCCCGACTGCATTTGCATTTGCGGCCAGTGGATGCCGGGTTCGTAGTCCAAAAACTGTCGAGCCAGCCAATGGCCCACGGGCTGCCAAGGCAACCACAGTGGATACGCCGCTACCGAGACCAGCATGGCCCGCATCCGAAAATTGAGCCAACCGGTTTCGCGCAGCATGGCCACACACGCATCCACCATGGGCCAGCCGGTGCGGCCTTGTGTGAGGGCCTTAAAGTGTTCGGGGTTCCAGTCGTCCTCACGCAAGCCGTCGTAGCCGCGGTGCAGGTTGCGCCATTCCAGCTCGGGTTCGCTTTCTAACTTTTGAATGAAATGGCAATGCCAGTACAGCCGACTCACAAAGCCTTGCAAACCCAGTCGGTGGCGCTTGGCCGTGGGGCCTAAGGTGTGGAGTTGCGCGCGGGTGGCTTGCACCACCTCGCGCATGCTCACGCAGCCATAGGCCAAATAAGGCGACAAACGCGAACACGCATCGGGCGCAGACAGAGGCGACGAAATGCCACCACGGTAGCGAACGCTGCGCTCGTTCAAAAAGTCGTGCAACACCTGCTGCGCTTGCACGCGGCCCCCGCGTTGACGCTGGGGTGGTTCATGCGGATCAAGGCCCAGCTCTATGGCCGTAGGCAAAGGGCGAGTGCCCCAAGGCCAGACGTGGGGCACCGTGAGTGGCGGTGTGTGTAGGGCGGTGGGCCTTGGCGCTTGCGCATGGGCCATGTGCTGCTCCCAGCGCGGTTGCCATTCACGTCGGTCTTGCAGGCGGCGCACCACACCAAACTGTGCCCATTCGTGCCAGCCCACGCCCTGTGCGCGACACCAACGGCCCACAGCCACGTCACGTGCAAAGGTGTGGGCGTTGCCCGTTTCCTCATGGGCATGCACGGCGTCAAAGGGCGCTGCCATGTGCAAGACGGCTAAGACATCGACCACCTCACCTACGGCTACATGCAGTCGGCTGCCCAAGGCTTGCAGTTGTTGGTCAAGCACGTGCAACGATTCGCGGATGAAGCCATAGTGCTGCGCCGCCGCATCGGGCTGGGCCCACAGGCTGGGCTCAACCACATACAAGCACAGCACAGGGCCACGTTGGGCCGCTTCTAACAGCGGCCAGTGGTCTTGAAGGCGCAAGTCGCGCTTGAACCAAACAACGCGGTAGCGCATGGTGTCAGCGGTTGGCTTGGCGTTTGAGGTAGCGCATCAAACTGCCCAGCACCGGCAGTTTTTCGTACAGCTCTTCGGCGGCGTCCCAATAGTCGCGGTGCAGCGTGACCAGGCCTTGCGCGTTGAACACCACATGCGTGCCGCCTTGAATGGTTTGCCAAGTGTGTGTGTCAAAGCGCTTGAAGCGAAAGCGAAAGTCCCACGCCAAAAAGCATTGCTGGCCTTGCACGATGCGCTCGGTCATGATGAAGTGTGGCGTGTCGAGCGCTTCAAACATATGGGTGAAGATGCGCTCAATTTCGGGCACGCCACGCACATCGTTGAACGGGTCTTTGAACCGTGCTTCGGGAGCATAAAGCGCAGACAAGCGACTCACGTCTTGCGGTTGCAATTGTTCAAAGAACAGCACCAGTTGTTGCACAGGGGATACGGTGGCAGCGGATGTCATGGTTTCAAAGTCCAGTGATGCGGCGCACGGCTGCAAAGTAAAGCCGATACGGCAGCAGGCGCAGCAGCTTCATCACACGGGTGAAGCGTTTGGGAAAGTGAATGTCAAACTCACCCTTGGCCCAGCTTTGCACAATGGCCTGCGCGGCTTGCTGGGGCGTGATGAGGGCGGGCATGTGAAAGTCGTTGTGTGTCGTGAGCGGTGTGTCCACAAAGCCTGGGTTGATGACGCTCACACCCACGCCACTGGGCTGCAAATCGAGGTACAGGGTTTCAGCCAAGTTGATGAGAGCCGCCTTGGTGGGGCCGTAGGCCAAGCTGTGAGGCAGCCCACGATAACCCGCCACGCTACTGATGAGGCTGATGTGTCCTTGACGGCACGCCACCATGGACGGGGTGATGGCCGCGAGCACATGCAGTGCGCCTACCGTGTTGATGTCGTGATGGCGCAGCAGATCATCCAAGTCGATGGCTGTAGCACGCATGGGGTGATAGTGACCCGCGCAGTAGCACATCACGTCCAAAGGGCCGTGAGCGAGGGCTGCTTGTGCGGCGGCTTGCACGGCTGGGCGGTCGGTCACATCCAAGGGCAAAGCCATGCTGCCTGGGTGCTGCGACACAAAGTCGTGCAAAGCCTCGGCCTTGCGCGCCGACACGATGACCGTGGCGCCCAAGCTGTGCAGTTGTTCGGCCAGCGCGCGCCCAATGCCGGTTGACGCACCCACGAGCCAAACCCGCAGGCCTTGCCAGTGGCGAATGGGTGGGTTCAGCGCCATGGTGTGTCTCAGCGTTGCAAGGTGTATTGCATGACGCCAATGTCACCCGCATCAAAGCCGGCTTCGCAGTAGCACAGGTAGAACTCCCATATGCGTTTGAAGCGTTCGTCAAAGCCCAACGCTTGCACGCGATCTTGTTGTGCCAAGAAGTCAGCGCGCCAGCGGCGGCAGGTTTCGGCGTAGTCGGGGCCAAAGGGCAGGGCGTCGACCACGCGCAAACCTGCGGCGTTGGCATGGCGTTCAAACTCGCGCGGGCTGGGCAAGCAGCCGCCGGGGAAGATGTATTGCTGAATGAAGTCGGTGGAGCGGATGTAGCGGTCAAACAAATCGTTGTGAATGGTGATGGTTTGAATGCACGCACGACCGCCGGGTTTGAGCAAGCGCGCCACGTTGTCAAAGTAGGTCGACCAATACTCGTGGCCGACGGCTTCAAACATTTCGATCGAACACACGACATCGTAAGGACCGTCGTTGATGTCTCGGTAGTCTTGCAAGCGCAAGTCGGCTTGCGTGCCAATGTTTTGTTTGGCCAAGCGTTGTTGTGCCCAATGCAGTTGCTCGGTCGAGAGCGTCACACCTGTCACATGGGTGCCGAATTCCACGATGGCTTTTTCCGCCAAAGCGCCCCAGCCGCAACCAATTTCCAGCACACGGTCGCCGGGCTGCACTTGGGCCATGCGCAGTGCGCGGCGCACTTTGGCGTGTTGGGCTTCGTCCAGATTTTGGGTGTGATCGCCTTCAAACAGCGCCGACGAGTAGTTCATGGTGGGGTCGAGCCACAGCGTGTAAAACGCGTTGCCCAAGTCGTAATGGGCGTGGATGTTTTTGCGGCTGTTGCTGCGCGTGTTGCGGTGCATGAGGTGGCGCACACGGTAGAGCAAGCGGCCCAGCCACGAGCCGTGAATCACGTCATCCAGGGCTTTGCGGTTGGCAATGAGCAGGCCCAACAAGTCAGTGAGGTGTGGCGTGGTCCAGTCGCCAGCGATGTAGCTCTCAGCAAAGCCAATGTCGCCCGACTTCAGTGAGGCCCCAAACACGTTCCAGTTGTTCAGACGCATGCTCACATGTGGGCCTTGGCCATCGCCCATGGTTCGCACGCTGCCATCGGGCAGGTGCAGGGTGAGTGCGCCGTGGCGCAGTTGCTGCAACAAGCGAAGCACCGTGCGTGCGGCGGCAGGCGTGTCAGCAGGCAGGCCCAGGGTTGAGGTGGCGGTGATGGTGTTCATGGCAAATCTCCTCGGGTGATGGGGTGGGGCGCTTAGCGCGTGACAAAACGCTCGGGTGGCGTGGGTTTGTGGAAATACTGCACGCGCTTGAGCCACAGCTTCAAGGCTTGCCAGTGGATGCGCACCACCACCATCAAGGTCATGGCGGGATAGCCCCACAGGGCGTGGCGCAGGGCGTGCGAGGTGATGGGTTGCAGTTGGCCACTCACGCTGGTGTTGAGCAAGGGGCCGTGTTCGTCGTCGTGGTCAATGCGCACCACGGTACGGGGCTCACCTGCATGTGCGGTGCGCATGAAGCGAAAACGGTATTGCCCCTCGACCCGGCAAAACGGCGACACATGAAAGCACTTGCTCGCCATCAGTTCGCGGCCGTATTGCGGTTGCTCCAACAAGTAGCAGTGGCGTTCGCCAAAGGTGTTGTTGACCTCGACCACGATGGCACGCAGCTCGCCATCGGCGCGGTGGCAATACCAAAAGCTCACGGGCTTGAAGGTGTAGCCCAGCACGCGGGGGTAAGTGTGCAGCCACACTTCGCCCTGCGCATCGTCAATGCCTTCGCGTTGCAACAGCGCAGTGAGCCACGCCAAAGCGCCACCGGCTTCGGGGCCTCGGCCATCGCCGTGGTCTTGGTCGTGAAAGCTGATCCAGCCCGCGCGGTTCACCGCCAAAGCACCAGCGACATCGGGTTGGTGCAACGAGCGCATGGGCAGCATGACAAAAAATGTGTCATACGCAAAGCTGTTACGCCGTGGGCGCAGCCGTGTGTGGCGCACTTGGCCAAAGCCGATTTGTGCGGTCAGTGGCTGAGCTTGGGGCAAGGTCATGCCGCCGCCTTGCGTTGCAAGCGGGTGAGGTCAAGCAAGGCTTGCGCTGCCGCCAAACCCGACTTGAGCCCGTCTTCGTGAAAGCCGTAGCCCGTCCAAGCGCCGCAGTACCACGTGTGTTGTACGCCTTGCAGCTCGGGCACGCGTTGCTGGGCGGCAATGGCGGTCATGTCAAACACGGGGTGGCTGTATTCAAATTCGGCCAGCACGTGGGCGGGGTCAATCTCGCGCACGGGGTTGAGCGACTCGACCACCGCTTGCTCAAACGGCATGGGTTGCAGCTTGTTGAGCAAGTAGTGCAAGCACACGCGGGCTGACTCTTGCTCGGTTTGGGCGGCGCGCTCGTAGTTCCATGCGGCCCAAGCAGCGCGACGTTGGGGCAGCACCGAGGTGTCGGTGTGCAGCACGGCACGGTTGGGTTGGTAGCGAATGGCGCCCAGCACATCGGCCTCGGTGGTGGTCGGCTGGCGAAGCAGCGCCAGCGCTTGGTCCGAGTGCGTGGCGAGCACCACATGGTCAAAACGTTCGGCGCCTTGTGGGGTGTGCAGGGTCACGCCAGCGTCATCGCGTTCGATGTGATGCACAGGGGTGTTCAGCCGTGCATCTGGTAAGCCCGCCACGATTTTGTCGACGTAGTGTTTGGCCCCGCCCACGACGGTGTGCCACTGCGGGCGGTTGCTGACTTGCAGCAAGCCGTGGTTGTGGCAAAAGCGAATCATCGTGGCTACGGGGAACTGCAGCATTTGATCGGTCGGGCAGCTCCAAATGCAACCCAGCATGGGCAAAAAATACCAATCGCGAAACGCGTGGCCAAAGTGATGCCGATCTAAAAAGCCTTGCAGTGGTTCGCTCAGTTGGGCGTCTTGCCCGGTGGTGGCCAGTTGGGTGCAGAGTTGGTTAAAGCGCAGCAAGTCGCTCAACATGCCCCAAAAGCGGGGGCTGAACAGGTTGCGTTTTTGCGCGAACACCGTGGCCAAGTTGCTGCCACTCCATTCCAGCCGCTCCTTGCCACGCGCCTGTGGCACTTGTACCGAAAACGACATGTCTGACGTGGCCGTGGCCACATCCAACTCGGCCAGCAATGCAATCAGGTTGGGGTAGGTGCGTTCGTTGAACACCAAAAAGCCGGTGTCCACGCCCCAAGTTTGAGGGCCTTGCGGGGTGGGCAAGGTGATGTCCACGGTGTGCGTGTGGCCCCCGAAATAGTCGCCCGCTTCGAGCAAGCTGACATGCGCGTGCTCGCGCAAACGGTGTGCTGCGGCCAATCCTGAAATGCCAGATCCAACAATTGCGACCTTCATATGCTCACCTTATTTTGTCTTGGACAAAATTATTGTAGGTGATTTGACGCTTTTGTTCTTATTTTGAAATCAAGGGCTGGTTGGACGCAGCTCGGATTCGGGTTGTACGGTGACGCCCACCTCTAGGGTGTGGCTCGCGCCACCATGAATCACGCCACGTACAGGTGACACATCGGCGTAATCACGACCTGTGGCCAGCGTGACAAAGTCGATGCCGGGCGAGAGCAAGCCCCAGCGGTCGTTGGTGGGGTCGAGGTCAAACCATTGACCTTGTGTGGCGAGCGTGCCGTCCTCTTTGACATTGGGCACGTAGATGGACACCCACGCGTGCGAGGCATCGCTGCCAATCAAACGGGTTTTGCCTTCGGGTACTTCGGTGACCAAATAGCCGCTCACATAGCGAGCGGCCAAGCCGAGCGTGCGCAAGCAACTCAACAAAATGTGCGCAAAGTCTTGGCACACGCCTTGGCGTTTTTGGAGTGCTTCTAACGCGGGGGTGTTCACATCGGTGCTGGCCGAGGCGTAGGTGAATTCGGTGTGGATGCGGTGCATCAAATCACACGCGGCGATCAACACGGGGCGGCCTGGGGTAAAGCTTGCGCGGGCGTACTCGGCGAAGTCGGGGTGCGGTTGCACATAGGTGGAGGCAAACACAAACTCGGTGGCCGCGTCCCACGCTGCGCCTGCGTGGTACACAAAATGGGCACGCACTTTTTCCCACGCTGGGGTGTCGAGCGCTTGCGCCGGTGGGTAGGGCAAAAAGTGGGTGTCCACCACGCTGTGGGCGGTGATGGTCAACACCTCGTGCGCCACAGGCAGCGAGAAGAAGGTGCGCACGTTGCCGTACACATCCACCGCATCGTTGCGGCTGGCGGGCTCGGGGCTGATGTGCAGCGATGATTCGCTGACGGTTTGCGTCTCAGAGCTGTGTGGCAGCACATGCACCATGTGTTGCGCGGTGCTGACCTGCGGGTCGTAGCGGTAGGTGGTGGTGTGGGTGATGTGCAGCAGCATTTCTTAAGCGCCTACGCTGTCGGCATCGTCGGTGTGGTTGAAGTAGTGGGCGCAAATGGCATCCGACACTTGCCACGCCGCTTCGGTGCAGTGGGTCAAACAGTCGCGCAAGTTGGCATACACACCTGCGTCGTTGGCGGTGCACAGCGCTACCAAATCGGTGTCTTGTAAGTTGGGCACTAGGCGCGCCAAGGTATCGGCTTGGCCCATGGGCGTGTTGGCCAGTTTGGACAAACGGCCACGCAGCGTGCGTGACACCCACGCGAGTGAGCGTGGGTTCTCGTCGTCTTGCACCAAGAGGTTCAGCAGCGGCGCGAGTTCGCGGCTTTGTGGGTACTGCGCGTGGAAGGTGATGGTGCTGTCAAACAGCGACAGCAGCGCGGCAAAGTGCGAGGTGTTGTCTTCGGCGGCATCGGTGTCGTCAGCGGTGTTTTGAAACACGCCAACTTCCACCGCCAAGTCGAGTGCCGAAGACAAAAAGCCCAAGCGCTCGACGTGGCGGCCAATGCTGAGCAATTGCCAGCCATCGTCACGGGTCATGCGGTCAGTTTGCCCGCCGGTGATGCCAGCCAGTGCAGCGCTGGCGGTGTCAAGCGCTTGCATGGCCTGCACAGCCGAGAACTTGCCGGGCGTGCCTGCGTGTGCGCAATCGGTGTTGAACTGGTGGACGCAATTCACAATCGCGTTCCAGAGTTCGGTGGACAAGCGCTCTCGCAGCGACGAGGCGGCTTGCTGCAATGCGCGCAAGTTGTAGCCCACGCTGGTGCTGTGCTTGCCTTCGTTGAGTCCGGCGATGAGGGCGCGTTCAAACACACGGCGGCGGCTGCCCATTTGCGCAGTGGTTTTGGTGTCGTCTGCGCTGTGCGTGGCAGGCAGGCCTTCGGGCACCAAGCCTTCGCGTTGCGCCATCAGCTGCAACCAAGCCCAGAGGTTGTGTGAGGCAGGGGTTTCGCTGTTCAACGCTTCAAAGCACAGGCGCACCAAGCGCACCATGTTTTCGCTGCGCTCGGTGTAGCGGCCAAGCCAATACAAGTTTTCACCCGAGCGGCTGGTGACCATGCGCTCGCGGTGTTTGAACGAAGCGGCCGCGTTGTATTTGGGCAGCAAGCTGCTGCGGTCCACATCGGCATCGGTTTGCACCCACACATCGGCGCTGCTGCCACCGCGTTGCATGGAGGCAATGTCAGCATCGGCCGCGGCCAAGCGGGCCAGACCGCCGGGCAACACGCGCCACGCGTTAGCGCCTTGGCCTGTGCCATCGCGCAGCGCAAACACGCGCAGCATGACCGAGCGCGGCACGATGCCTTCGCTCGCGTTCTTCCACGTCGGCATTTGGGACAGCGGCGCATAGGCTTGCAAGGTGTAGCGCTCGGGTTGGCGTGTGATGCGGCCCACCCATTCGTCACGTTGTGCTTGTGTGAGCGAACGGCCCAAGGTGGCATCAAACGAGCCATGCAGCGTGGACTTGGCATAGGTCGGTTTGATGACCATGTGTTCGATTTGCGGCAACACAGAGGCCAATGCCGCTTGTTCGCCGCACCACCATGAATCGACACCGGGCAAGTGCAGGCTTTCGCCCAAGAGCTTTTTGCTCAAGGCAGGCAAGAAGCCCAACAAAGCGGGCGACTCTAAAAACGCCGAGCCCGGTGTGTTGGCCAGCACCACGTTGCCTGCCCGCACGGCTTGCAACAAACCGGGGATGCCCAAGCTGGAGTCGGGGCGCAACTCCAGCGGGTCTAAGAACGCATCGTCGACGCGTTTGATGAGCACATGCACAGGCTCCAAACCACGCAGCGTGCGCAGGTACACGCGCTCATCGCGCACGGTGAGGTCGTGGCCTTCCACCAAGGTCAGGCCCAAGTAGCGGGCCAAGTAGGTGTGCTCAAAATACGTTTCGTTGTAAGGGCCGGGAGTGAGCAAAGCCACATGGGCGTTGGCCCCTTCGGGGCTGTGCGCTTTGAGTGACTCCACCCACACGCGGTAGGTGGCGGCCAAGCGTTGGATGTGCATGGCTTCAAACGCTTGCGGAAATTGGCGAGAGATGAGCAAACGGTTTTCCAGCAAATAGCCTAAGCCTGAAGGCGCTTGCGTGCGCTGTGCCACCACCGCCCATTGGCCGTTGGGGCCACGCGCTAAATCAAACGCGGCAATGTGCAAATGTGCGCCTCCTACAGGCTTGACACCGTGCATGGCGCGTAAATAGCCGGGGTGGCCATGCACCAGGGCGGGCGGAATCATGGCTTCGCGAATGAGCTGCTGCGGGCCATACACATCGGCCATGACATGCTCAAGCAAAGAGGCGCGTTGCTTCACCCCAGTTTCAATGTGTTGCCAACTCTCTGGTGTGAGCAGGAGCGGGAACAGGTCGAGTGACCAAGGCCGTTGCGGGTTGCCTTGGTTGGCATACACGTTGTAGGTGATGCCGTTGTCACGGACTTGGCGCGCCAAGGTTTGGGTACGGCGGTCGAGTTCGTCGAGGTCGGTTTGCCCGAGCTGTTCGAAGAAGCTGTGCCAAGGCGAGTCTTGGCCTTTCAGCTCATCGAAGTGTTGGCTGCTTGGGGTTGGAACGATGCGCTTCACGGCGTCAACCAAACGGGGTGAAGGGGCCGCTCCCAAAGCGGGTGAGGTCATTTCTTGCACAGTGGGTGCATTGTCTCACTGACGATGGGAAAAAGGCCCGAGGCTTATACACGGCGCAAGTCCAGCGTGAAGGGGAACTCTTTGCTCGCGGCCACGCCCACGGTGGCGGGAGGCACAGTCATTTGCCCCGCCGTGTGGCCCATGGGGAAGAAGCGCGCCAAGCGGCGGCTTTCGGCCTCGTAGGCGTTGACGGGGAAGGTGTCGTAGTTGCGCCCGCCGGGGTGGGCCACGTGGTACTGGCAGCCGCCGACCGAGCGCTTCATCCAGGTGTCCACAATGTCAAAGGTCAGCGGGGCGTGCACACCAATCGTGGGGTGCAAAGCCGATGCGGGTGACCACGCGCGGTACCGCACACCGGCCACGTATTCGCCCACGGTGCCCGTGGGCTGCAAGGGCAGCGCATGGCCGTTGACGGTGATGGTGTGGCGGCTGGGGTTGAGGCCGCTCACATGCACCTCGATGCGTTCGAGCGATGAGTCCACATAGCGCACGGTGCCGCCGCTCGATCCCTCTTCGCCCATGACGTGCCACGGCTCCAACGCATTGCGCAGCGTGAGGCTGATGTGTTGGCTGTGCAACTCGCCCACACGCGGAAAGCGGAACTCGAAGTGCGGCGCAAACCACGCGGGATCGAACTGAAAACCGCAGTCGCCCAGCTCGGTGAGCACATCGTCAAAATCGGCCTTGACGAAGTGGGGCAGCAAGAAGCGGTCGTGCAGCTCGGTGCCCCAGCGTGTGGCGGGGGCAAGGTAGGGCTGCTCCCAAAAACGCGCCACCAAAGCACGCAGCAAGAGCTGCTGCACGATGCTCATGCGCTCGTGCGGCGGCATTTCAAACGCGCGCAACTCCAACAAGCCTAAGCGGCCCGTGGACGAGTCTGGCGAGTACAGCTTGTCAATGCAAAACTCGCTGCGGTGGGTGTTGCCGGTGACGTCAATGAGCACGTTTCGCAGCGTACGGTCGACCAACCACGGCGGCATGTCTGCGCCGTAGATTTGGCGGTTGCGATGGATTTCGCGCAGTGCAATTTCAAGCTCATAAATTTGGTCGTTGCGTGCTTCGTCCACGCGCGGGGCTTGGCTGGTGGGGCCAATGAACATGCCGCTGAACAAATAGCTCAAGCTCGGGTGGTTGTGCCAATACAAGATGAGTGAGGCCAGCAACTCGGGCTTGCGCAAAAACGGGCTGTCCGAAGGCGTGGCCCCGCCCATGACGATGTGGTTGCCACCGCCCGTGCCGGTGTGGCGACCATCGGTCATGAACTTTTCGGCTGACAGGCGCGACTCAAACGCGGCCTTGTACAAAAACTCGGTGTGCTCCACCAGCTCCAGCCAGTTGTGCGCAGGGTGGATGTTGACTTCAATCACGCCAGGGTCGGGCGTGACTTGCAGCACCTTCAGGCGGGCATCGCGTGGGGGCGGGTAGCCTTCGAGCACGATGCGCACGCCCAGCTCTTCGGCGGTGGCTTCGACGGCGCTGAGCAAATCAAGGTAGTCCTCGAGGTGGCTCAGCGGCGGCATGAAGACATACATCACACCTTGGGGTTGGTCCAAGGCTGCACGTTCCACGGCTGGGCCGTTGGCACGCGAGGGGTCGCGCACCTCCACGCACATGGCGGTGCGGGTGATCCAGTGGGCCGACTGGTGCTTGTTGGGCATGGGGTGGCCCAGCTCGGGAATGCCGTCTTCCAAACCACCTTGCAGGCTGACCGTGCCGCCGCCCGCAAACCCGCCGCCCACTTGGTGTGCGTTGTAGTGTGTGTGGCGGGCGTGATGCGCGTACTGCGCACGCAGCGCTGCCGCATGGGGCAGCGCTTTGCGTTCGGCAAAGGGGTCTTGCGCGTGGGTGTAGGGGTAGTCGCCTTCGCTGACCCATGGCAAAGAGTCAAGCGGCAGTCGGTAGCCCATGGGTGAGTCGCCGGGCACGAGGTACATGCGCTCGTCACGGAAGAACCAAGGGCCGCTGCTCCATGTGCTGTTTGTGTCCTGAGTTGCTCCATTCGGCTGCAAAGGCAGCACATAGCCCACGGTGTGCTCTAGCCCTTGGCTGAACACACGGCGCAGGCGCACGCGCTCTAGCTCGTCGTCGAGTTTGGAATCAAACGGGTCCACGTTCACGGGCAAGCGGCGTTCGCGCCACAGGTAGTACCACGTGTCTTCATAGCCGGGGGTGATGAAGTCGCCACCTACCTTGAGCTTGTCGGCCAGCTTGGTGATGAAGCGTTGCGCGTCGTCGCTGGTGTAGTGGCTGGGCTCGCGCTCGTCGGCAAACAAGGCGGGGTTGTGCCAGCAGGGTTGGCCGTCGGTGCGCCAATAAATGCCCAGCGCCCAGCGGGGCAATTGCTCGCCTGGATACCACTTGCCTTGGCCGAAATGCAAAAAACCGCCTTGGCCGTACTGCGCACGCAGTTTGTGCACCAGCTCGGTGGCCAGCCCTCGTTTGGTGGGGCCGAGGGCGTCAGTGTTCCACTCTGGTGCGTCGCGGTCGTTCACTGCCACATAAGTGGGCTCACCGCCCATGGTCAATCGCACGTCGCCGTGTTGCAGGCGGCGGTCCACCTCGTCACCCAACGCGAGCACTTCGGTCCATTGATCTTCGCTGTAGGGCTTGGTCACGCGGGGCGATTCGAGTACGCGGGTCACCTTCATCTCGTGTTCAAACTCCACCTCGCACTCGTCAATCAAGCCTTCAATCGGCGCGGCACTCGACGGCTGGGGCGTACACGCCAGCGGAATGTGGCCTTCGCCTGCGAGCAAGCCCGAGGTGGGGTCGAGCCCAATCCAGCCTGCGCCGGGCAGGTAGACCTCGCACCAAGCGTGCAGGTCGGTGAAGTCCACCTCGGTGCCGCTGGGGCCGTCGAGCGACTTCACATCGGGTGCGAGCTGAATCAAATAGCCAGAGGCAAAGCGGGCTGCCAAGCCGCAGTGGCGCAGCAGATTGACTAACAACCACGCGCTGTCGCGGCACGAACCGCTGCCGAGCGTGAGCGTTTCTTCCGGCGTTTGCACACCGGGCTCCATGCGGATGGTGTACGCAATGTCTTGGTGCAGTTGTTGGTTGATCTGCACCAAAAAGTCGATGGTGCGAACGGGGTTTCGCTTTAGGGCTTTGAAATCGATGGTCTTGAAATAAGCCTTGAATTTGGGCGTGAAGCGGCTGGTGACCAAGTACGGCGCAAGCTCAAGGGCTGATGACAAGCCGTAGTTGAAGGGGAAGGTTTCAGCGTGCGGCTCAAGGAAGAAGTCGAACGGGTTGTACACCGCCATTTCCACCACCAAATCCACAGTGACTTTGAATTCACGCGTCTTTTCAGGAAACACCAACCGCGCCTGGTAGTTGGCAAACGGGTCTTGCTGCCAGTTGATGAAATGCGTGGGTTCGACCTTGAGCGAATAAGAAATCACATGGCTGCGGCAGTGCGGCGCAGGGCGCAGGCGAATGACCTGCGGGCCTAACTCAACCAAACGGTCGTAGCGGTAGTGGGTGACGTGGTGGAGGGCGGCATGGATAGACATGCACGTTGTTTAGCAAGACACGCGCCAAGCCTTATGCGCCAAAGCGGTGCATGGTGGCGCGATGGAAGGGCTCAAGTTTTCTTTCTGCCGGCCGATACCCTAGACAACTCAGTTTTGTCTTTGATATTCGCCATGCGTTCACGCCGTTTTTCAGTGGTTGCCTTTGTACTCACCAGCTTGCTGGCGTGGGCTGCGCCAGCTTCGGCTGAATGGAGCGAGCTGGTGAAGGAAGACGAAGCCACGTATTACTTCGACAAAGAAGCGGTCATGCCCGTGCACGTCTCACGCTACGCATGGGTACTGACCGATTTGCCCAAGGCTGACAAGACGCCCACGGGCGAGAGCTACAAGTCGATGATGTTGCGGGTGCGCATGTATTGCAAAAACGACACAGTGGTGCGTCTGTCTGTGAGCTACTTTGACAAGCAAATGGGCAAGGGCAAAGAAGTGGCGTCAGACGATGTACACGAATGGCGTCCCCGCGAATACCCGATTCGACCCAACACCTATTTGGCAGCCTTGAAGAAAGAGGTGTGCGGCGGCGCTAAGGCGGCTGCAGGCTAAGCCGCGCGAGATCCCTTGAACGCAAGAAGCCCCTGCCGCAATGGTTGGGGCTTTTTAACTTGTGAGTAGGCATTGCCCACGCGACGCCGTGTTGGGCTGAACATGCGGCCATGTTTTCTGTCATCACACCTTTGGCCTTGGGCTGGATTGCGGGTACGGCCTTGCAGTTGCAGCAGGCGCAGTTGTGGGCGGGCGGCGTGTACTGGTGCTTGGGTGCAGCGGCTATAGCGATGGCTTTTGCTTGTCGGCAAGCTGCGTTTTGGTTTTTATTGGCCGGGGTGTTGGCCTTTGCTCAAGCAGGCGCACGGGCCAGTCACTACGTCAGCACATCGTTAAACCCAGCCCTCGAAGGCCGCACGCTGCACGTGGTGGGCCTCGTGGCCAATTTGCCGCAACGCACCGAAGACAGTGCGCGCTTTCGCTTTGAGGTGGAATCGGCCCGCGACATCGATGGCACACAAGTGCAGTTGCCACCGCAGTTGCTGCTGGGCTGGTACGGCAACCGTCTGAATGGCCATGGTGGTCAAGGCAGCGACGACAAAGTGCAGCCACCACCCGCCGACCTGCGCCCCGGCGACCGCTGGCAATTGGCGGTGCGCCTCAAAGCACCGCATGGCCACATCAACCCGCACGGGTTTGACTACGAGCTGTGGCTGTGGGAGCAGGGCCTGCAAGCCACGGGCTATGTGCGCAATGGGGCCAAAGACACACCACCGCAATGGCTGGGTTACACATGGGCGCATCCCGTGGAGCGGCTGCGCCAACGCGTGCGCAACGCCATTGACGCGCAGGTGTTCGACCGCGCAACGGCCGGCATTGTGGCAGCCTTACTGGTGGGCGACCAAGCGGCGATTGAGCGAGCAGACTGGGATGTGTTTCGGGCCACGGGTGTGGCGCACCTCATGGCAATTTCGGGGTTGCACATTACGGGCTTGGCATGGCTCGCTGCGTTGGGCGTGGGTTGGCTGTGGCGACGCAGCGATGTGTGGTCGCCTACGAAACCTTGGAGTTTGTGTTTGCCTGCGCCCATGGCGGCCAGTGCGTGTGCCGCGTGTGTGGCGCTGGCGTATGCGGTGTTTACTGGCTGGGGCGTGCCCGCGCAGCGCACGGTGTGGATGTTGGCGGTGGTCACGCTGCTGCGTTGGCACGGCTTGCGCTGGCCCTTGTTGCCGGTGTGGCTGAGCGTGTGCGCCGTGGTGCTGGCGCTAGACCCGTGGGCGCTGCTGCAAGCGGGTTTTTGGTTGAGCTTTGTGGCGGTGGGTGTGTTGTTTGCATCGGGCTCGCATGCGCCTACCCACACGCTGTCGGCGGCAGTGCAACGCATGTGGCGCGAGCAGTGGTTGATGAGTGTGTGTTTGGCCCCGCTCACCTTGCTGCTGTTTCACCAAGTGTCGGTGGTGGGTTTGTTTGCCAATTTGTTGGCCGTGCCGTGGGTGACGTTGGTGGTCACGCCGTTGTGTTTGTTGGGGCTTGTGTTGCCGTTAGCTTGGACTTTGGCGGCTGAGGCCTTGCAGGGTTTGGTGTGGCTGCTCAACGCGTGCGCGGGTGTGCCCTGGGCGCAATGGTCGGCGCCTGCTGCGCCACTGTGGGCGGGGGCGGTCGCGTTGGTGGGCATGGGTGTGTTGGCCATGCGTTTGCCGATGTGGCTGCGCTGCTTTGGCGTGGCCTTGGTGTTGCCTGTGCTCAGTTGGCACACGCCGCGCCCAGCGCATGGCGCGTTTGAACTGATAGCCGCTGACATGGGGCAGGGCCATGCAGTGTTGTTGCGCACGGCTACGCACAGCATGTTGTACGACACCGGCCCACGCTACTCCGCCGAGACCGATGCAGGCCAACGCGTGCTCGTGCCGCTGCTGCGCGCGTGGGGTGAACGGCTGGATGTCATCGTCATCAGCCACCAAGACAGCGACCACAGCGGCGGCGCACCTGCAGTGATGGCCATGCAGCCGCAAGCGCGCGTGTTGACATCCATCGCGCTAGCGCATCCGTTGCAACAGTTAGGCCACATGCAGCGTTGCGAACAGGGGCAGTCGTGGGTGTGGGATGGTGTGCGCTTTGAGGTGCTCCACCCACGTTCGGCTGACTATGAGCGCAAGCTCAAACCCAATGCGCTGAGTTGTGTGTTGCGTATCACGTCGCAGGTCTCGGCCTTGCTGGCTGGCGACATCGAAGCCGCGCAAGAGCTAGCGCTGCTGCAAAGCGACCAAACCCTGCAAGCCGATTGGTTGCTGGTGCCGCATCACGGCAGCGCGACATCGTCAACGGCTAATTTTTTAGAGGCAGTGCAACCGCGCATCGCGGTGGTGCAAGCGGGGTATCGCAATCGCTTTGGTCACCCGAGGCCCGATGTGATGCAGCGCTACGACGATTTGGAGGTGCTTGTGGTGCAAACGCCCCGTTGCGGTGCATCCACGTGGCGCAGCGATGCGCCCAACTTGGTGCAATGTGAGCGAAATCAAAGACAACGCTATTGGCAACACGTATTCTGAGAGTTGGCACTCTCCTTGCGTAAGTGAGTGCAGGAGTTCCCTGATATGCACAAGTTTGATGAAATGTATGCCCAGCTGCCTTTTGTAGACAGCGCGGTGCGCCCCCACTACCGGAACTACTTGGATTGGCTCAAACGCCAAGACCCACAGACCATGCGCGACAGGCGCGAAGAGGCGGAGATGATTTTTCGCCGCGTCGGCATCACGTTTGCGGTGTACGGCGACAAAGACGAAGATGGCGCAGGCACCGAACGCCTGATTCCGTTTGACTTGATTCCCCGCATCATTCCGGCCCACGAGTGGACGAACATGCAAAAGGGTTTGGTGCAACGCGTGAATGCGCTCAACATGTTCATTCACGACGTGTACCACGAGCAAGGTATTTTGAAGGCGGGCATCATCCCGTCAGAGCAAGTGCTCAACAACGCGCAGTATCGCCCCGAGATGCACGGCGTGGATGTGCCGCATCAGGTGTATTCGCAAATCAGTGGCATCGACATCGTGCGTGCACCTGATGCGCAAGGCAACGGCGAGTACTACGTGCTCGAAGACAACTTGCGCGTGCCCAGCGGCGTGAGCTACATGCTGGAAGACCGCAAGATGATGATGCGACTCTTCCCCGAGTTGTTCAGTCAACACCGCGTGGCCCCTGTGGCACATTACCCTGACTTGTTGTTAGAGACCTTGCGTGCCAGTGGCCCTGCGACCACCGACAACCCCACTGTGGTGGTGCTCACGCCCGGCATGTACAACAGCGCCTACTTCGAACACGCTTTCTTGGCGCAGCAAATGGGCGTGGAGTTGGTCGAAGGCCAAGACCTGTTTGTGAAAGACGGTTTTGTGTACATGCGCACCACACGTGGCCCCAAGCGTGTGGATGTGATTTACCGCCGTGTGGACGATGACTTTTTAGACCCGTATGTGTTCCGTCCCAATTCCACCTTGGGGTGCGCAGGTTTGATGGAGGTTTACAAAGCAGGCCATGTGAACATTTGCAACGCGGTAGGCACGGGCATTGCCGATGACAAGTCGATCTACCCCTATGTGCCGCAAATGATTGAGTTTTATTTGGGTGAAAAACCCATCCTCAACAACGTGCCCACATTCCAATGCCGCAAGCAAGAAGACCTCGACTACACGCTCGCCAACTTAGACAAGCTGGTGGTGAAAGAGGTACACGGCGCGGGTGGCTACGGCATGTTGGTGGGGCCTGCGGCGACCAAGGCGGAGATTGAAGAGTTCCGCGCCGTGCTCAAGGCCAAACCCGAGGGCTACATCTCGCAGCCAACGCTGAGTTTGTCGAGCTGCCCCACGTATGTGGAGAGCGGCATTGCGCCACGCCACATTGACTTGCGCCCGTTCGTGTTGAGCGGCAAGAGCGTGCAAATGGTGCCCGGCGGTTTGACCCGCGTAGCGCTGAAAGAAGGCTCTCTCGTGGTGAACTCGTCACAAGGCGGCGGCACCAAAGACACATGGATTCTTGAGGTTTAACAATGCTGAGCCGTACTGCTGACCATTTATTTTGGATGTCCCGCTACACCGAGCGGGCTGAGAACACTGCACGTTTGTTGGACGTGAATTACCAAACCTCGCTGTTGCCGCAATCGGCCGAGTTGGCGCAATTGGGGTGGGAGGGCTTGCTGTCCATCAGCGAGTTGCTGCCCGCGTACCAAGCGCGTCATGGCGACATCACGCCGCAACGCGTGATGGAGTTCATGGTGAAGGATGAGAACAACCCGTCGTCCATCATTTCGTGCCTGCGTGCCGCGCGTGAAAACGCACGCGCCGTGCGTGGGAGCCTCACCACCGAAGTGTGGGAAACGCAAAACCAAACTTGGCTAGAGCTGAACCGCTTGCTCAAAAGTGGTTTGCTAGAGCGCGATGCAGGTGAGTTTTTTGAGTGGGTCAAATTCCGTTCACACCTCTCACGCGGCGTGACCGTGGGCACCATGCTGATGGACGAAGCCTTGCACTTCATGCGCTTGGGCACCTTTCTAGAGCGTGCCGACAACACCGCACGTTTGGTCGATGTGAAGTTCCACGCTGTGCACGGCGACTTGTTTGCCGATGGCAGCGAGAAAGCTCAGCAACACGACTTCTACCACTGGAGCGCGATTTTGCGCAGCGTGTCTGGCTTTGAGATTTACCGCAAGGTCTACCGCGACGTAATTCACCCTGAGCGCGTGGCCGAGCTGCTGATCTTGCGTGCCGACATGCCGCGCTCGTTGCACGCGTGCATGAAGGAAGTGGTGAGCAACATCGCGATGGTGACCGATGACCATTCGTTCGACAGCTACCGACGCGCAGGTAAGCTGTGCGCCGAGATGGAGTTTGGCCGCATTGAAGAAATTTTGGCCAACGGACTACACGCCTACCTCACGCAGTTTTTAGACCGCGTGAATGAAATAGGCGCTTGTATCAGCCGGGAGTTTTTGGTGCCGAATTGATGCGGTTAACCGCCGCGACGCATCATGTCGAAGAACTCGACGTTGGACTTGGTCGCCTTCATGCTCTTCAAGACCATTTCCATCGACTCGATTTCGTCCATGTTGTACATGAACTGACGCAGGATGCGGGTCTTTGACAAGATCTCGGGTGGCAGCAACAACTCTTCGCGGCGGGTGCCGCTGCGGTTGAGTTGAATGGCTGGGAACACGCGCTTTTCGTACAAGCGGCGGTCGAGGTGAATTTCGCAGTTGCCCGTGCCTTTGAATTCTTCAAAGATCACTTCGTCCATGCGGCTGCCGGTGTCAACCAACGCAGTGGCGATGATGGTGAGTGAGCCACCTTCTTCCACTTTGCGGGCCGCACCAAAGAAGCGCTTGGGGCGTTGCAAAGCGTTGGAGTCCACACCGCCTGACAACACTTTGCCCGATGAGGGCACCACGTTGTTGTAAGCGCGTGCGAGGCGGGTGATGGAGTCGAGCAAGATGACCACATCTTTTTTCAGTTCCACCAAACGCTTGGCGCGTTCGATCACCATTTCGGCCACGTGCACGTGGCGTGCGGCGGGTTCGTCAAAGGTAGATGCAATCACTTCGGCTTTGACCGAGCGCTGCATTTCAGTCACTTCTTCAGGGCGTTCGTCCACCAACAACACCATCATGTGGGCATCGGGGTAGTTGGCCGAGATGGCGTGGGCGATGTGCTGCATCATCACGGTCTTGCCGCTCTTGGGCGGGGCCACGACCAAGGCGCGTTGGCCTTTGCCGATGGGCGCAATGATGTCGATGATACGGCCAGTGATGTTTTCTTCGCCCTTGATTTCCCGCTCGAGTTTCATCTGCTCGCGAGGGAACAAGGGGGTCAAGTTCTCGAACATGACCTTGTGTTTGTTGTTCTCGGGCAGGTCGTTGTTGACCTTGTCGAGTTTGGTCAACGCAAAGTAGCGCTCGC
>Ga0228700_1000215_pt1 | contig 56030 bp, 80 predicted proteins | sample McNCre317_Aug_MG_FD_178019 | JGI IMG/M metagenome (GOLD analysis project Ga0228700, IMG submission 178019) | Freshwater microbial communities from McNutts Creek, Athens, Georgia, United States - 3-17_Aug_MG | ecosystem: Environmental > Aquatic > Freshwater > Creek | place: USA: Georgia...
CCCCCACCCCCCCCCCCCCCCCCCCCCCCCCCCCCCCCCCCCCCCCCCCGGCTCATCCCCGGGGGGCTTTTGCTTTTGGCCCTCGGGCTGCTGGCGCTGGCCCTCGGGCTGCTGGCGCTGGCCCTCGTGCTGCTGGCGCTGGCCCTCGGGCTGCTGGCGCTGGCCCTCGTGCTGCTGGCCCTCGATGCCGCCAGTCCGCACCCGGGCTCGAGCCGCTGGCGCTGGCCTCGTGCTGCTGGCGCTGGCCCTCGTGCTGCTGGCGCTGGCCCTCGTGCTGCTGGCGCGGCCGCATGTCCGCGCCGCGCTATTTGCGCCTCGCTAAGCCCCGATCGCACCCCGGACCCTTACCGCACCACACCAGGACCGCGTTAGGCGATCCTGCGCCGCCCTAGGCCGCTCTACAGGCCATCGTCGCGACTGGTGCTGGCCGCGACTGGCGGGCAACGGGTCCCATCCAGGGGCAAATTAGGGGGCGCGCAACGGTGAGCGCCTTTCGCCAGCCTATATGCGAATCGTTCTCATTCGGGTTACGGACGGGGCGGGCCTGCACCACCGGCACCTGGGCTGTCCCACGGGGTGCCCCACCCGTCTCCACCAATTACGTCGGGGTGGGGGCGCGCTAAGTTGTTGATTTGATTGGGCTATCGCCTCCTTCTCTACCTTCTCCACCTAAAATAAATATATAAGGAGAACGTGCCCCTCGCTATTTAGCTATTTGGCTATTTGCTGGTAATCAGCGCTGCGCGGGAATTCCAGGTAAAAGGTACGGTGGCGGTGGAGAAGTGGGGGAGTGGTGGAGTAGGGTCGAAAACTTCAATGAAGTCAACCACTTACGCATTCTCCACACGCCGTAACCCGAGGTGGCGGTGGAGTAGGGGAGCCAAAAAATAAGGCCCCGAAGGGCCTCCATAATTTATGTAATTTAGCGGGTCCACCATCGGCCCCGTTTGCCGTCAATCATGCGCTCTTTTTTAATGTACCCAAATTTAGCCATAATTTTAGCAGCGCGCATCTGGTCGGCCTTGGTGGCGTCACCCTTCCTAATTTGCAGCGCACCGTGCAGGATCTGGCTCAACTCGAAGGGTCGATCGCCGTTGCGGGGGGCCTCGCCGAACGGGGGTTTCGCGTCCAGCCACTCGCCGATGTAGGACTCCCACGGGTCGTCCTCGGTGCTGAACTCCCCATGCACGGCGGGCGCAGCTTCCATCGCCCCCTGCCACTGGATGCCACCCTGCTTCCACAGCGCGATCCCCTCGGCCCACAGCTGATCCCGGTCGGCGGCCAGCGCCTCGTGGTCGCCCGTGCGGACCACCTCGATCGGGAGCCAACGACGGGCACCCGTGGGGTCGTCCAGGATGGCCTTGTCGTTGCCGGTGCCCATGATGACGAAGCGCCGCGGGTAGGTGGTCACGTCGTTGGAGTGCATGCCGCGCCACTGCTCGTGCGTGCGGGTCACCCAGTCGCGGATGTGGGCGGTGGCGCGCTTGTTCCACCCGACCATCTCGGGAATCTCCACCACCAGCCGGCCACGCACGCGCATGGACAGTTCCTTGTCGTCCTGGCCAAAGTCGACGGTGCTGTACGCCTCGATGTCGGGCACCAGCGCCTTGATGCAGGTCGACTTGCGCCGACCCTGGGCCTCGCTGATGAGGATGACGGCCATGTCGGCCTGGCACCCCGGGGAGTACAGCCGGCCGGCGAGCGCGGTGAACAGGTACAGGGCCACCGTGCGGGCATAGTGGCTGTCCTCGGTTCCGAAGTACCTGGACATGGCCGTTTCGACCCGGCGCACGCCGTCCCACTTGAGGGTGTCGGCCCACATGATGGCGCTGTCGAAGCGCGCGTGCGCCGAGTGCTCGGCGATGACGTCCAGGAAGTCGTCCTTGGGCACTTTCTTGAAGCCCCGCGCCAGCAGCATGCGGCGCATCCAGGTGACATCCTCGTCGCGCAGTTGCCGCCACTGACCCTGCGTGCCCAGCATGAGGCGGTCGCGGAACTGGTCGTGAGCCACCTTGAACAGCGGCGCGCACTCGGTCAGTTCCTCGTACATGGCCACCAGGGTCGCCTGGCCGCCGAACTTGGTGGCCGTCATGCTGGACAGCCCATCCCACACCCCGGTCGGCGCGGGCATCGAGCCCGGCCCGGGGGCGGCTGCAGCGGGCACGACCGCCCCGGTAAACACTGTTTCAGGGTCCACCCGGCGGCGGTTGACCCAGCCGGCGTCCTTCGCCATCTGAAACACCGTGGCCCGCCGCACCTTGCCGGCGTAGGGGCGGGACCACTGCCACTCCAGGTGGTCCTCCGGGGCCGTCTCGCCGCTCCAGGCCAGCTGGTTCGGGAGTTGCCCCCGCGACCAGTCAAACCAGATTTGCTTGCCGTCCTCGCCGATGGACTTCAGGGCGTTCATGACCTTGATCCACTTGGCGTTGCCCTCGTCGGACACGAACGCCAGCGCGGCGCGCAGTTCCTCGACCGTGGCGGCCCGCTGCTCGGGCGTCAGGGTCGCCCAGTCATCGGGGGCCTGGTGCTCGACGCGCTCGCCGTCGTCCGGCCACACCATCGAGGCCAGCATCGTGATGCCGGCGGTGCAGTCGGTGGCCGCGTCGCCGCTCAGGTAGGTGCCCATCGCCACGAACGCGACGTCGGACTGGAACAAGTCGAAGTCCCCCATCGTCGGGTGGCCCTTGACCGCCCGCTTGCCGTGGCCGGCGTCCGTGTAGGTGAACCAGAAGTGCAGGCCCCGGCCGCTCACGGACAGTTCGATGGCCGCGCCCGGCAAGATCAGGTCGCGCACCATCAGCGCCGCAGGGCTCCAGGCCCCCGTCGTGGGGTCGACGCAGTTGTCCAGGTCCAGGCACCCGATGCCCGGCTGCGGCCGGAATCCCAGGCCGACGTACCCCTCATTCGAGGGGGTAGCGTGGCGCTGGCCCGTGGCGCGCAGGTAGTTCACCCACTGTAGGGCCTGCTCGTGGCTCAGGAGGGGTGCGGGGCTTGTGGTGGAATGGTGGGTCCAGCCGTCATAGTGGACCGGCACCTTGCGCAGTTTCTTCGGGCCGGGCTCGGTGACCCACAGGGTCCAGGAGTTGACGGCCAGCAGGGCATCAAGTGCGGGCATTGGCGACCACCTTCATCAGCGCCTGATAGGTGGCAAGGGTGACGTTGGCCACACTGCCGGCGTGGATGCGTTGGACGGTGGCGAAGGCGCACCCCGATCGCCGCGCCACTTCGCGCATGGTCAGGCCCGAGGCCACCAAGGCGCGCACATGCTCAATGAGTTGATCCATAGTAGGGTCACGTTACAGGTGAGCGCGCATAGTAGCGCAAAGACTCAGGTATGGGTCAATCCGCTGCCCACACGCAACTGACGTAAACCCCCACCGCGAACACGAACACCGCTGCTGCAGCGGCCGGGTCCGCCAGGTTGCGGGCGATGCACCCAGCAACCTTGGCGGCGAACCACAGTTCGAGGATGCGGGTGGTCACTTCAGCGCCCCCAGGCACCGCGCCTCGGCAATCGCCACGTACTCGGGCGTCATGTCGATGCCGATGAACTGGAAGCCCTCCAGGATCGCCGCCTTGCCCGTGCTGCCGCTGCCCATGAACGGGTCCAGCACCACGCCGCCAGGAGGCGTCACCAGCCGGCACAGGTAGCGCATGAGGTCGGTGGGCTTGACGGTGGGGTGGACGTTCCCATCGCCACGGTCGGACTTGCTTGCCTTCGCGCAGTAATAGAACCGGGCAGCACTGCCGGTGTCGAGCCGTCGCATCCCGGGCTCACCTTCGCGCCGCATATTCCCGTAGACGTTGCTGGTCTTCGGGCTGGGCGCGGTCGTGCTCACGTCGGCCATCTGCCCCGGCGCTTGCGGAAACGCCGCCAGAACCTCGTCGCTGCCGTCGTGAATGATATTGGCGGGCCAGCGGCCGACGCGCTCGGAGTGGTCGAGGCCCTCGCGCTGGTCTTGCTTGCGCCCGCTTTCCTCGGCGCTCGTCTCGCCCGGCCGCTTCGGAAAAGCGCCGTTGGAGCCCCGTGAATGCGTGCTCACCACGTCAGTCCCCACCCTGCACCCGTCGATGTTCATCGCCCCCGTGCCATGCGTCAGGACGTTCTCACTCACGGTCCCGATCAGTGGCTTGCGGGCCACGCAGATCGGCTCCCATGCCGGTTTCAGGGCGGTGCCCCAGCCTTGCCATTGGCGGGCGGCGTCGGTGGCGGGGGCGAAGTCCCAGTGCGAGTTCTCAACCTTCTCCGGGTCGTTCATCCAGGGGCGTGCATAGCCCCCTTCAGCCGATCCGACAGTGCCGCCGTCACGCAGGCCCTTGAGGTTGTCGCGGCCGACGAAGTTTTCGTGCCCAGCCTTCGGCTTCATCCGCTCGGTGCGTTCCGCGCCAGCCGCCTTGTCGATGGCCTTCGACACGTCCAACGACTTCGGGAACCCCGACCCGTACACCCAAGCCATCTGATCCCGCACCTCGAACCCCGCATCCTCGATCGCGCACACCATCCGGTGATAGGTCCGCGTGCCCGAGAACGCCAGCATGTGCCCGCCCGGCTTCAGCACGCGCAGCGCCTCGGCCCACATCTCGACGTTGTAAGCGACCTTTGTGCCATCCCAGTCCTTGCCCATAAACCCAGAAGCGGCTACGCTTGTCGGATGGACAACAAGATCGAACGTCAGTGCCCGGCCTGCGGAACCACCTATCACGCTGACCCGGCGCGATTGAAGTTTGGCCGGCAAACCACTTGCAGCCGGGAATGCTCGTATCGCCTTCGCGGTGCCGGCCTTCAGCGTAGCCAACAGTACCAGTGCGGCGGCTGCGGGAAGGTCGTCATTCGCCCGCCATCCCATAGCGATGCACGCCATGGGGCTGTGTTCTGTTCCGCAGGCTGCGCTTATGCGAATCGCAAGCGAATCGTCGAAAAACCCTACAACTTCATTTCCGACGTCGACCGCTCCGCAGCCGCGAACAAGGCTTGGGAGACTCGCCGCCGGAACCCGAAGCCCTACCCCGATAGCGCCAGAAAGAAAGCCGCAGCCAGAGCGGTTGAGCGCATCCAGCAGGGGGGTGGTGTCAGCGCATTCGAGAATGAAGCAGCCCAGGTGTTGCGCGGCCTCGGGTTCGACGTCAGGCAGTCCGTTGCGATGCGGTCCAGCAACGGAACATTCGCCCATGTTTTCGACATCCTGATTCCGGCGCGTCGACTCGTCATTGAATGCCACGGCACTTACTTCCACGGTGGCCGATGGAGTTGGCTCGACGCCGACGCCACCCAGCGCAAGAACTTGCTCTATGAGGAACGAAAGGTGGCAGCCGCTCGCAGGGTCGGCATTGACCTTCGCATCCTTTGGGAGCATGAGTTCAAGAAAGACAAGCGCGGCGCTTGCCTTTCCGTCGTTCGATAGTTCATACGGCGGGTCGGTGACGATGCTGTCGACGCTGGCGTCGGGCATGCCGCGCATCACGTCGATGCAGTCGCCCAGGCGCAAGCTCACGCCCATCAGTTCCAGCAGTTCGCGACTCATTTGATCCCCCGCGCAGCTGCCGCCCGCACCGCTTCCGGCGCATCCATCGCGTGCTTGTCCCGCATCGCCAGGCCCTGGGCCACCACCGGCAGCACCTTGCGGGTCACGGCGGCGCGCATGATGGCTCGGCGCATGGCCGGCATCGTGCCCAGGTAGGCGGACACCAGCCCCGGGCTGCAATCGGCCTCGGCCGCAATGGCGTCGCGCGTCATGCGCATGTAGCCGTCGCGCTCGGCCACGGCCAGGGCGGCGGTCATGATGGCCTCTCGGCGGTCGTTGGATTTCATGGCAGTATGGTCGTAAAAGTTGACGGCATCGTCACAGTGTACCCCTTCCGGTGGCAAACGCAGCATCCCCGCCGCTGGCGAGCACCAGAGTGGCCCAACGCAACTGAGCAAGCTCGTGGTCATCGCCCCGCCAGCGCCAGCCGTGGTGCTTCACCTCGCGGCTGACGAACTGGGCGATGGTGTGGCCGACGTGGGCCTGGGTGATGACCACCGGCCGCCAGCCGATGAGGTCGGCGGACTTGATGTGCGCGTTCTCGGCCTTGGACTCGTTCGCCAGGCCGAAGCGGACCGGCACGCCGCGTGCGTCCACGAGGCACCCTGTGTTGTTGCGGTAGAGGTAGACCCCCTTGCGGGCTGCGTCCAGGCGTACCTCGACCTGCATGGCCGCTTCGCTGTTCCCCTTGATCGGCGGGGGCACCCGCGACTGGTCGGTCAGCAGGTGGCGCAGGTCATCCAGCGCGGCCGGGGGGATGGCCCACTTGCGAGCCCATTCGGTCAGCATTGCATCACCGCTTCGATGAACGCTTGCGCGGCGGGAGCCACGAGTCCATTGCCGTAGCCGCGCAACTGGACCACTCGGGCGGGAGCCCCATCAGCCAGCGGGAATGTGCCGGGCTCAACCGGCCGCCACTTGCCGTCCCGGCAAGCGAGCCAGTCAGCAGATGACCAGTGGCCGTTAGTCGGGCCGGACCTTGGGGCACCAGCGTGAACACTTGCTCGCTCAAGGGCTTGCCCGTTTTCATCTGCGCCCGTGACTCCAGCCACTCCTGGCCCGCAAAGGGGCTGATCCAGTCTCGGGCTGTCGGGGCTGCCCAGCCGGTCAGGCACACCGACGCCGCCAGATCCGGCCCCGTGCTGCGCATCGCTTCCGCCAGCCCGCCCTCGAATGAGCGCACGCCCTTCTCGGCCAGGGCCGCTGTTGGAGTCGGCCAGCCGGCCAAGTTCGCGGTGGTCCCCACCGGCCACTGGTCGTCCCAGTCGGTCAGACGTGCCGCTCCGTAGGTCTTCAAATGAATCGTGTGGTCCGGGCCGTAGCAGTGCGTGTTCGCTTCGGTAGTTGGAGTCGGCCACCCAGTACAGCCGCTGTCGGATGTGGGGTGCGCCGACGCCCGCAGCGCACAGATCGACCGCCCCAACGGCGTAGTTCTCGCCTTCCAGGTCAGTCGCCACAAGGTCGAGCCAAGCGAGGCCGTCTTTGCTTGCAACTTGCTCGCCAAGGACGACTGAAGGGCGGCAGACTCGGATGAGGTGCAGGAAGTGTGGCCATAGATGCCGCTCGTCAGCAAACCCATCTCCTTTGCCTGCGTTGCTGAAAGGCTGGCAAGGGCATGAGCCGGTCCACACAGGGCGGTCATCAGCCCAGCCGGCCCTTCGGAGGGCGTAGGACCAAATGCCGATTCCGGCGAAGAAATGACATTGTGTAAAGCCAGCCAAGTCTGCGGGTCGCACGTCCGCAATGCTTCGCGTATCGACGTATCCGTAGGGAATGTGCCCTGCATAAATCAACTCCTGCAGCCAAGCTGCGGTCTTAGGGTCGAACTCGTTGTAGTAGTTCATTCGTCAAGCTCCGTGCATCCGCCGCATTGAGCGCCAGCGCGCTCACGACGTCAACACCAAATGTGTGCCAAAAACGACGTTGCATCACGCGGTCGTCATCGCCCGCCGCCTTGCGCACGCCGCCCCAGGTGGCCATCGCCTCGCGCAGTTCGGCCTGGGCCTCGGTCTTCGCGTGGTGGTGTTTCTTGATCGCGCCCACGACCGCCAAGCTGGCACCGTGCGGGAACTTGGGGGCCGCGTCCACGTCGCGCCACATGCGCTCAAAGACCGACCGGTCCAGCAGAGTCAGATCGCCCTCCACCAGTTCCGGCGCGCTGCGGCCAGCAGGCTCCACGGCGTGGCCGCAGAAGGGGCATGCAGGCAGCACACGCTCATAGGGCCTCGTGCATTGGGGGCATACCCGCATCGGGATGCTGTCCGAGGCCCCCTTGCTGGACGACCGTTTCTCGCGGCGGTCCAGCGACCACTTGCGCGGCATGTCCGGCGGGCCACGGTGGCGCACGACGTTGCCCACATGGTCGAGCACCGTGGCAACGGTCTTGCCCTCGGCGATGCGCAGCGCGCGGCCAAACTGCTGGGCGTAGAGGCTGAACGACTGGGTGGGCCGGCACATGCTCACCATGTCCAGGCCGGGGAGGTCGAAGCCCTCGCCCACGAGGTCCACGTTCGTGACCTGCAGCACCTCGCCGTTGCGCAGCTTGCGCAGGATCTGCGCGCGGATGAGGTCGGGCGTCTTGCTGCTGATGACTTCGGCCGGCACGCCCGCCGCGCGGTACGCCTGGCACTGCTCGGTCGCGGCCTCGATGTCGACGCAGAAGGTGATGCCGCGCTGGCCGGCGCAGTGCTTGAGGTAGTGGGCCACCGCATCGCCGACGATGTGGCTGGAGTGGACGGCTTTGCGCAAGGGTTCTGGGCTGTAGTCGCCGCTGGCGCTGGTCGGGACCGCGCTCAGGTCCAGGTCGGACGGCGGGCAGAAGATTTGGTAGTCGGACAGGAACCCCATGTCGATCAACTCGCGCATGGTCGGGCCTTCCACCATCCAGTCAATGAGCCCGTCAGCATGCCGGCCGAGCCCCAGTCCGTCAGCGCGGCAAGGGGTGGCAGTGACGGCTAGGCCTTGCGCGTTCGGCATCATCTTGGTTGCCGCGCCCCACTTGTTTTCCCGCAGGAGGTGGTGGCAGTTGTGGACCACGATCCCGCCGGCTATGTAGGTGTGAAGCCCAGCGACTTCAATATTGAAGACATAACCTCGTTCATCACCTTCGGCCAGTCGTTCAGTATTTGGTCGTTCGAGAATCTCAACACTGTCCAGCCCGACCCACGCAGAAACTCGTCTTTCTTCGCGTCCTGCAGCTTGCGCGACGCCAGTTTGTGGGAGTGCCCGTCCGCCTCGATGCCGATTTTCAACGTCGGATTCCCACAGTCGATTTTGTAGCAAGGGGGTAGCTTCAGCGGATTGCCGCTTCGCATCCCGGTTTTCACCACGCATTGCTCCACAAACCCGAGTCCGCGCAAGTTCGTCACCAGCATCACCTCGGCGGCTGTCGGAGCCTTGCCGTTGCCCCCGCGCACCTTCGGCTGATACCCGATCGCTTTGAGCGAGGCGCTCACCTTCTCCTTCACCCCGGGTTTGGACATCGGGTTGTTGGCCTTCATGCGCGCCGAGGCGTACTTGAGATTCGTTCGCGCCATCGTCTCCGAGGAAATCCTGGACCGGTACGCCGAACTGCACACCTTGCTGCAGTAACAGCGACCGACTTTCCTCAGTTGCAGTTCCTGCGTCCTGGACCCTAGGAAGGGCGTCCTGCACTCCGTACAGGTCAGTTTCGGTGCTGTCTCGATATTCAAGGACATGATCGTCTTTCCGAAGGTTCGCCGCTTCCACCCAGCCACGCTGAGTGAAGAAGGGGTGCCCTGGAGTGCAGTGTAAAACATGGTGTCTTTTCGTGGTCACACGCACCATGTTTTTCGGCATCGGGTTGCGGAACAGGCGCACGACCGGCCGCTGCTCAAAGCCGCCGGTTTCCTCGTTGAAGGCGGTCACGAGGTCGCCGGGCTTCAGCGACTCGATCGGCTTCCCGTCAACGAGGGTGCCGGCCGGGAAGCACTCGTCCTGCACCCATAGCCCCACCCGCGACAGCCACGGCTCGCTCGGGTTGACCCGGATGAGGGTGTCCACGCTGGCGACCTTGACGCGGGCCGAGGGCTCATAGAACGACCGCCCGAACTCGTCCATGTGCAGCCGCACGATGCCGCGAATCGTGGCATCAGCTGCCACGATGCCGTGGCGCACGCCGGCCTGGCCGAGCGCAAGGCTGATCTGCGCGACAAGCTCATGCCGGTGCGCGATGGCCACGGCCGGGCCGTCGAACTCGCGGATGATGTGGCTGAAGGTCCGGGTCTTGCCCGCGCCCGTGGGGAGAACGGCCAGCACGTTGCGGAATCCCAGCGCCCAGGCGCTGTAAACCTCGCTGACGACCTTCTGCTGATAGGGGCGTAGGGTGAAGCCCGCCCCAGGGGTCGGCAGGACCGGGTGGTCCTTCAACCACGCTTGGGCTTCGTTGCGGATCTGGCTCACTGCCCGCGACCCTCATGCATCCGCGCCGCCCGCGCCTGCCGCTCCGGCTCGCCCAGCCGGTACTCGCACCATTCCAGCACCGCCAGCGGCCGGTAGGTCTGCGTCACGGTGCCGTCAGCGGCGGCTGGTTCGCGCAGGATCGGCAGGGGCCAGTTCTCGGGGCGCGTCCAGCCGGCGGGATGCTGGCAGGTCACCGGCTGGCGCATCAACATGCAGGTCGTCGCCTCGTTCATCAGGGCGGCAACGGTGCCCAGGTCGGGCTCGCTGTTCACGGCGATCATAATTTAGGCGTCCGGGTTGTTGACAGTGCCGTCAAATTTAGCTCAGAATGGGAACTCCTGCAACCCACTGGACCCACTCATGTCCCTGAACCTTCCCCTGACCACCCCGGCCGAGCGCCGCGCTGCCCTGGCCGCCCTGGCGACCTACATCGAACGCCTCGATGCCGTCATCGCCCCCGAGGACAACCCCGAGGTCGGCGCAGTGCCGATTCCCGCGCCCGTGGTGGCCGAGGTCATCCCGACCGCGACTGCCGTGTTCGCCCCGCCGGCTCCCCAACTGGAGGCCCCGCCGGCCCCCGCGCCGAGCATGACCCCGCTGCCCAACACTCCCCCGCCGGCCGTCGAGGTCGACAGCAAGGGCGTGGCCTGGAGCGCCGAACTGCACGCGGGCAACAAGTCCAAGAACAAGGACGGCACCTGGCGTGCGCGGCGCAACAGCGGCGGCGCGACCGATGACGCCCCCGAGGCCCCGCCGGCACCGCCCGCCGCTCCGGTGGCCGCTCCGACCGATGCCCCCGCCGACTTCCAGGCCCTGATGGCTCGCGTGATGCCGGCCATCACCGGCGGCAAGGTCCAGGTCGCCAAGGTCAACGAGGTGCTGGGTATGTGCGGCGTGCCGAACCTGCCGGCGCTGGCCACGATGCCCGCCGCCGTGCCGGTCGTGTGGCAGATGCTGTCTCCGCTGCTCTGACCATGAGCGCGCACGCCTACCTGCCGCCCTCCGGGGCGGACGAGTGGGTGGCGTGCGCCATGTGGCCCGAGATGAACCGCCGGTTCCCCGACCTGGGGGACGAGACGGCCAGCATCGAGGGCACCCTGGCGCATGCCACCTTGCAGGCCCGCATCGAGGGTCAACCCGAGCCGCCCGGCGCAACCGACGAGATGCGCGAGGCGGCTCAACTCGTTGTGGACCACCTATCCACTCTACCGGTGCCGACCTGGACGGTCGAGCGCCGGCTGACCGGGACGGCCATCCACGACAGCCAGAACTGGGGCACGCCCGACCTGATCGGCTGGCACGGCATGACGCTGTACGTGGGCGACTTCAAGTTCGGCCATGGCTACGTCGAGCACGTCCGCAACCTGCAGTGCCTGAACTACGCGATCCTGGAAATCGACCGGGCGGTGCGCGAGGACGGCATCGACCTGTCGGCGCTGCGCGTGGTCATCACGATCTATCAGCCGCGGTGCTTCACCGCCGCGCCGATCCGCCAGTGGTCGTGCTCGGGCGTCGAGGCGCTGGAGGTGCGCGCCGACCTGCGTGCGGCGGCCATCGCCGCGACGCGCCTGGACCGCAAGGCCACCACCGGCCCCCAGTGCAAGCACTGCAACGGGCGGCATGCGTGCGACGCGCTGCGCGGCGTGGCGCACCTGGGCATTGATGTCAGCCGCCAGGTCATGCCGATGGACGTCAGCCTGGACGCGATCGGCAGGGAACTGCGGTTGCTCCAGGACGTGCAGGAGCGCTTGGCCGCGCGCATCAGCGGCTACGAGGAACACGTCCAGCACGCGCTGAAGTCCGGCAAGACCGTGCCGGGCTGGGCGCTGCAACCGTCAGTTGGCCGTGAACGCTGGGTGCTGCCATCGGCGGACGTCATCGCGCTGTACGGCCAGCAGTTCGCCAAGCCGCCCGAGGCCATCACGCCGACCCAGGCCATCCAGCGCAAGCTGGCCCCGCCCGAGGTCATCAAGGCCATCAGTGAGCGCCCGGCCGGCGCGGTCAAGCTGGTGCGCGCAGAAGCATTGGCAGCGAAGGCTGCGGAGGTGTTCAAGCCATGATCGACCAAGAGGCACTTCAACGGCGGCTAGCAGCAGCTTGGCGCGACGGCTTCAACGCCGGGGCAGCTTTCGGGCAGGCGCAGGAGCGGCATGACCCGCAATGGGATTGGGATGGACCGCCCCAGGCTCCGAGTAATCCGTATCTTGCTGAGCGCCCTGTACCCCCGCAGTCAAGGGATAGTTAGGACGTTTGGACACGCGCATGATTGAAGCTCACACCAACCGGAGCCCAATCATGCGAAAGATCACACCCTGGCTTGTCGCCACGTTCCTCACGGTCGCCATCGGCGCGCTGGCCGCGTCCGAGGCCCAGGCGGGCAAGTCGTGCGGGTGCTCGGGCAGCAAGCCGAGCCCGGCCCCCGTGCCCGCCCCGGCCCCTGCGCCCGCGCCCGCCCCGGCACCTGCCCCTGCACCGGCACCCAAGCCCAGCGCCAGCCCCGCGCCCTCCCCGGCACCCAGCGGCGGCACCTGGAAGCCCTGGAACGATCCGCAGTACATGGCGACCGTCGAGCGCCGCGACTACCTGCCGCCCACCGTGGCCGTGGCGGACCTGGAGGAAGACCCGCCCAGTGCCGGCGTGACCGAGCGCGTCATCCGGATTGACTACCCGCCCGAGGTCCGCGTCATCCGCGAAGTGGTGCCCGTTCCGGTCGCCACGGTGACCCCGGTGCTGGCCCCCGTCTACGCCACACACGTCCTGTTCGACACGAACCGCTGGGACATGAGCCCCGTCGCCCAGGTCACGCTGAAGATCGCCGCGCAGCGGGCGCTGGCCATCCCGGGCTCGCGCATCGGTGTCGCCGCTGGCCACGCCGACGTGACCGGGAACAAGCAGCGCAACCGTCAGCTGGCGCAGAACCGCGCTGAGTCGGTCATCGCCTTCCTGGTCGGCTACGGCTACCCGCGTGACCAGATCGAGGTCGTGAACGAGGGTGACGATTCGCCGCTGTTTGCCGGCCGCACCGCGCGGGACCACCAGGGCAACCGCCGCGTGGACGTGACCGTCGTGGGGGTGGTCAAGTGAAGCTCATCCTCACCATCATCTTCTGGCCCTGGATGCTGGGCCTCGCCGATGCGTTGTCCTGGCGCTACGTGGGCATGCAGGCCACCGCCATCAACTGGGCGAGCAACCTCGCGATCTTCCTGGTTCTGTGGCCGGCGGGCGCGATCGGCGCGTTCGCAGTGCTGGCCATCTGGCGCGAGCGCGACCATCCGGTGCGCTGGCCTGGCGAGCAAGGTTGACACCGCCGTCAAAACTCGCCACACTCAAGTCTCCCTCAACCACTTCCACCCGCGAAAGAACCGCAATGGAACGCATCAACTTCACCACCCCGGTCGGCCGCCTCGTGGCCGGCAGTCTCTACAAGGGCGCGGACAAGGACGCCGAAGGCCGCCCCCTCGTCGTCAAGAACGGCCCCGATGCCGGCAAGCCGCGCCTGGACTTCTACCACGCCATCGCCATCGAGAAGGCCGGTGAGAAGCACTGGGCAGAGACGGCCTGGGGCCGCATCATCTGGGACGCGGGCCACAAGTTCCTGGCGCACGCCGGCCAGATGCCGGCCTTCGCGTGGAAGATCACGGACGGCGACAGCCAAGTTCCGAACAAGCGCGGAAAGCGCCCGTGCGACCGCGAGGGCTACCCGAAGCACTGGGTGCTCGGTTTCTCGTCGGGCTTCCCGTCGCAACTGTTCACGGTCGCCGGTCTGCAGTCCCCCGTCCCCCTGCATGGTGAGAACGCCATCAACCTCGGCGACTTCGTGCAGGTCAACGGCAGCGTGACGGGCAACGGCAGCACCAGCCAGCCGGGCGTGTACCTGAACCACAACATGACCTGCCTGATCGGCTACGGCCAGCGCATCGTGGTCGGCCCGGACGTGGAGAGCGCGGGTTTCGGGGGAGCCCTGCCGGCGGGGGCGAGCCTCACGCCGCCGGCCGGTTTCGTGCCGCCCCAGCACGGTGCCTCGACCCCGCAGCCTGCGCCGGTCGCCGCTGCGCCGCAATTCACGGCCCCGCCGACTCCGACACCTGCCCAGTCGACGGCGCCCGTGTCCTCGGCCCCGCCGTACACCGGATTCATGCAGCCGCCTGGTGCGCCGACCGCGCCGCCCGCCGGCCCCGTGATGACCGCGAAGGCGGGCGGCGCGACCTACCAGTCGTTCCGTGACGCCGGCTGGACCGACGAACAGATGCGCCAGCAGGGCTATCTGGCCTGAGTTCTCCGACCGCAGCGACCAGCCCCGGCCAGGGGGTAGACGGATGGTTGCAGACCTGACCCCGAGCGCGACATAGGGGACGGGCAGGCCGGTGGAAGTCCGGCGTCATCAGGTCAGCGGCAGCACGGAAGGACGTGCCTGAATCCGTTCGACGTTGGCGGGCCTTGTGCCCATCAGCAGGTGCTAGACGGATACGGTGAACGCAAAGCACGAAGCCGGTGTCAAGCCCGGCCCGCTGACCTGATGGCGAATGCGGGGGCTGACCCGCAGTGACTAGGGACACCGGATCGAGAAACCCCCAGCCGCTCGATTCACGCCGGGACCGCGCGCAGCACCGGCCGCCATCAACCACCCTCACACCTACAGCACATGACCCACATCCCCCATCCGCCAGCTGATCGCATCCTGGACATCGAGTGCTACGTCAATTACGTATTGCTGGCGTTCCGTCGTGTGGACAACGCGACGCCCGCGCTGCGCTTTGAGGCCCGCGACGGCGCACCTTTTACGCCCGAGCAAATCGCCGAGGTCCAGCAGGTGCTGGCTGTCTCGCGCATATACACCTTCAACGGCCGGGGTTACGACATTCCTGTCCTGACGTTCGCCATGCTGGGCTACGCGACGCACGCGCTCAAGCAGATCGGCGACCAGATCATCCAGCAGGGTATGAAATCCTGGGATCTGGAAAAGATGTACGGCATCACCATGCTGGACCTGGATCACGTCGACCTGATGGAAGTCGCGCCAGGCCAGGGGAGCCTCAAGATTTACGCCGGCCGGCTGCACTCGCGTCGCCTGCAGGACTTGCCGATCGCCCCCGAGGCTGTGACCACGGTGGAAGACCAGCGCGATCTGGCCGACTACTGCGTGAACAGCGACTGCGTGGCCACGATCGACCTGCGCAACGCCCTCGCGCCGCAGCTAGCGCTGCGTGACGCCATGAGCGCCGAATACGGGCTGGACCTGCGCAGCAAGTCCGACGCGCAGATCGCCGAGTCCGTCATCCGCAAGCAGGTCGAGGCACTGCTGGGCCGTCGCGTGTACCGCCCCGAGATTCCGCCTGGCACGCGCTTTCAGTACCGACCGCCCGAATGGTTGCATTACGGCACGCAACACATGCGCGACGTACTCGCCAAGGTGTGCGGCGCGTGGTTCACGGTGGCATCCAATGGCAGCGTGGAGATGCCGCCAGAACTGGACGATTACGCGGTGCCGATCGGACGTGGCGTGTACCGCATGGGGATCGGCGGATTGCACAGCAGCGAAAAGTGCGTCAGCTACGAGGCCGGTGAGGACTACCTGCTGATCGACCGCGACGTGGCCAGCTACTACCCCGCGATCATCCTGAACTGCGGCCTGTACCCGCGTCACCTTGGAACTGAGTTCCTGCAGGTCTATCGGGGCATCGTGCAGCGCCGGCTGGCCGCCAAGCGTGCGGGTGACAAGGTGACGGCCGACAGCCTCAAGATCACGATCAACGGGTCGTTCGGCAAGCTCGGTTCAATGTGGTCGGTGCTGTACTCGCCGGACCTGATGATCCAGGTGACGATTACCGGACAGCTTGCCCTGATGATGCTCATTGAGGCGTTGGAACTGTCCGGCATCCAGGTCGTCAGCGCCAACACGGACGGCATCGTCATCCGCGCTCACCGCAGCCAGTACGACCACCTGAATGCGCTCGTGGCCTGGTGGGAAGCCTGCACCGGCTTTGAGACGGAAGAATCTCGCTATCGCGCACTGTACTCGCGCGACGTGAACAACTACGTCGCGATCAAGGCCAAGGGTGGCGTCAAGACCAAGGGGGCCTTCAACACGGGCGAGGTGCCGCTGGCGAAGAACCCTGTCAACAACGTGTGCCTGGACGCCGTGGTGGCCTATCTGGAGCATGGTGTGCCCATCGAGGCGACTATCCTTGGCTGCGCCGACATCCGCAAGTTCGTCACGCTGCGCAAGGTCCAGGGCGGCGGCAAGTGGGGCGACAAGTACCTTGGCAAGACCGTGCGCTGGGTCTACTCGACGCAGGGCGCACCGATCACCTATGTCACCAGTGGCAACCGGGTTGCTCGCTCGGAAGGGGCATTCCCGGTGATGGACTTGCCGGACGCCCTGCCTGACCACCTGGACTATGGGTGGTATGCGACCGAGGCGCGGAGCATTCTGAAGGACTTGGGGGTAAACTATGTGTCATGACTCCCCTCGCCCGCCTGGCCTTTGAGGCAGAACTGGACAACCGCAAGCTCTGCCGCGTGCTTGGGGTGAGCCGTCAGCACATGAACCACTTCCACGCGGGGCGTCCGGTGCCGGCCTACGTGCAGGCCCACATCGACACCTTGCTCCTGCTGCCCGCCGACGTGCGGGCGCGGGTCATTCTGGAGCACCTTACACATGACTGAGTTCACTGTGACCGAAGACGAAGGTGAGGCGCACGTCGTCGGGTCGTACCAATGCCGCGCGGGGTGGTGCGGGGGAATCGCGTTTCCCCGGTCTTGCAAACGTTGCGGGGGTCTTCTGCACGCCGAGTTCGTGGATCAAACGTTTGACGGCCCGGAACTGGCGGTCAAGTGCGACACCTGCGGGGGAGGTGAGCGATGATCTCCCGCAAGCCTGAACCCGCGCGGGCGTGGGATCACCCCGAGCGCACCTACCGCTGGACGGACGCCGAGCTCGACTGGATCGCCAAGCGAGATGCGCAGTGGGCGGCCTGGGGCTACTCGCTGGCACCGCTGACGCCCACGCCACCCCTCAAGCGCCGGCCCGCGTACATTCGGCTGCGCATCCGCGCAAAACGTGCGTTGGAGTGGGTGCGCTTTGGGAAAATCCGCGTTGAGATGCGCAGTGCCGGTGACGGGGAGCCGTCCGAAATTGCCTTCCTCGGCCGTGGCGGAAAGCTGATCGGGTACTGGGCACAAGGCTGCTACGACCCTTCGCTTCCATACCGAGGCTGACATGACGCCGATCACCTTTCCCCCCACGGTCGGCGGCACCGAGACGGTCGTGATGGCCGAGCACATTCAGACCGTTGAGCCCCAGCACTACTATAGGGAGCACAGCACCCTGGTGCTGGTTGGCGGTCGTCGGGTCATCCTGGAGCACCTGAGCCGTGAACAACCGCAAGCCTGAGCCGGTCACCCAACGGGATCACCCCTACGCATCCTGGTCGTCGGCCGAGCTCGACTGGATCGCCAAGCGAGATGCGCAGTGGGCGGCCTGGGGCTACTCGCTGGCACCGCTGACGCCCGCACCGGAGCCCGTGCGCGAGCGCGCCGCGTGGTGGCCTATGAGTGTCCGCGTGCGCAACTGCGTCAAGCGCGCGGTGGAGTGGCTGCGCTTCGGTGACATCCGCGCCGAAACCCGTAGCGTTGACGGCGGGGTCGCGTCCGAAATCGCGTTCATTGGACGCGGCGGGAAGACCGTAGGCTACTGGGCTTACGGGAGCTTCGACCCGTCCTTTCCATACCGGGGCTGAAATGAGCACCGACCTGCCTGACCACGGCCCCGCCATCGCCCGCATGGTGGCCCAGGGCATCACCATTCCCGATCTGGCCAGCATGTACGGCATGAGCCAGGAGGACGTGAAGGAAGCCCTGGCGCTGGTCAAGCCGATCCGGGGCAAGCAGATTCGCACGTCCGTCTACGCGCTGTGGGACGCCTTGGGCGCACTGCGCGGCACGGAAGACGCGGGCGTCAGCGCCGAGCAGATCGCCGACTACATCAGCAAGATGAAGCCCTCGCAGCTGCCCGTGGCGCTGCAGGAAGCGTTCTGGTCGGCGGCCCTCAAGCGCCAGAAGTTCGAGGCCGAGCAGGGCGACCTGTGGCGCACGGCCACGGTCATGAAGGTCATCAGCGAACTGCTGCGCGTGACCCGCCAATCCATGACCCTCATGGTGGACAACGTGGACCAGCAGACGTCCCTGACGCCGCGCCAGCGCGAAATCATCCGGGGCATCGGCGACAGCGTGCTGGCCGACATGCGCGAGCGCGTCATCGAGGCGTTCGAGGGCTGGGACCCGTCCGAGGACAAGGACGACGCCGACCCGTCGCGCGGCGCGGCGGCGATCGTCCCGGAGGTGCCTGAGTCGTGAGCATCCGCCGCCCCCGTGACGCTGCCCGCGCCGCCGCGTTCCCGTCGTTCCGCGAGATGATGCTGGAACTGGCGACCGCGTTGGAGCCGCCCGAGCGCCTGACGCCGACCGAGGCGGCCGAGAAGTACCGCATCCTGCAGATCCCGGGCGCGTACAACGGCCCCTACCTGAGCAGCACGACGCCCTATATGCGCGAGCCGCTGGACTGCCAGGCCGACCCGTCGATCAAGGCGGTCATCTTCGTGGGCGGCGCGCAGATCGGAAAGACCGCATCGTTGGTGCTGAACGCGATCGTCTACGCCATCATGTGCGACCCGATCGACGCGATCGTCTATCAGACCAGCCAAACGGTTGCGGCGGACTTCAGTCGCACCCAGGTCGACCGCATGTTCCGTCACTCGCCCAAGATCGGCGAGCGCCTACTGCCTGGCGGCTCGGACGACACGGTGCATGCCAAATACTTCAAGTCGGGTACGGTGCTCAACTTGTCCTGGCCGACCATCAACGAAATGTCGGGCCGCCCGCGCGGCCTCGTCATCCTGACCGACTACGACCGCATGCCGCAGGACATTGACGGCGAAGGCTCGCCGTTCGACCTGGGCATGAAGCGGACCACGACGTTCCGGTCCAAGGCCAAGACTATTGCCGAGTCGAGCCCAGGCTTCGAGGTCATCGCCGGCAGCACCTGGATTCCAAAGACGAAGCACGAGGCCCCGCCGTGCGAGGGTATCCTGAGCCTGTACAACCGGGGCGATCGACGCCGCTATTACTGGCAGTGCGACGAGTGCCGGGACTGGTTCGAGCCCACGTTTGAACTGCTGCAGTACGACGCCGACCAGGAACCCACCGCCGCCGGCCGCACCGCCGTCATGGTGTGCCCGCACTGCGGCAAGCCGCACGGCCCGGAACGGAAGTACGACCTGAACCTGGGCGGGCGCTGGGTGAAGGATGGCCAGTGGCTGGACAAGGCCGGCACCCTGCAGGGCACGCCCGTTCACAGCAACATCGCCAGCTTCTGGCTGTTCGGGGTGTGCGCGGCGTTCATGCCCTGGTCCGATCTGGTCAGCAAGTATCTGCAGGCCGAACAGGAATTCCAGCGCACCGGGAGCCAGGAAGCCCTCAAGGCTACGGTCAACACCGACCAGGCCATGCCGTACCGGCGGCGCGGCCAGAACGTCGAGCGCCTGCCCGAAGACCTGAAGCAGCGGGCCGAGCAGTGGCCGCGCAAGACCGCGCCGGCCGACGTGCGGTTCCTCCTGGCCACGGTGGACGTCCAGGGCCGCAAGTTCGTCGTCCAGGTCCACGGCATCACGCCGGGGAGCCCGTTCGGCATCCGGCTGGTTGACCGCTACGACATCGTGCGCTCCGAGCGCCTGAACGAACACGGTGAGCGCCATGTGGTCGAGCCGGCCGCCTACGCCGAGGACTGGGACCTGCTGCGCGACGTCATCAATGCCGAATACCCCGTCGAGGGTACGGCTAGGCTCATGCGCGTGCGCATGGTCGGTTGCGACTCGGGCGGCAAGGAAGGCGTCACGCACCGGGCCTATGAGTTCTGGACGAAGCTCCGCAACGAGGGCGACGGGCTGCACAACCGGTTCCAGCTGGTCAAGGGGGGCACTGAGCCCCGCGACCCGCGCGCCCGCATCACCTACCCGGACTCAACCCGCAAGGACAAGAACACCGGACTGCGGGGCAACGTGCCCGTGCTGATGTTCAACCCCAATTTGCTGAAGGACCAACTGGACGCACTGCTGAACCGGGTCGGCGCGGTGACGTGGCCCGAGTGGCTACCTGACGAGTTCTTCGCGGAACTGTGCGTCGAGGTGCGGACGATCAAGGGGTGGGTGAACTCGGCCCGCAAACGCAATGAGGCCTGGGACCTACTCTATTACTGCGTCGGCCTGTGCGTGTGGTCGCAGATCGAGCACATCAACTGGGAACAGCCGCCCGGGTGGGCGCGGCCGGCGGCGGACAACGACCTGTGCCGCGACGTGCAGGAAGCGTCTAAACTCGCCCCAGTACAGCCCAAACGCGGGGGGCTGACGATGGCTGAAATGGCCCGCGCCCTTGCAGGATGACCCCATGACCACCCTCATCACCAAGCTGTCCGAGCGCAGCACCTGGACCGGCCTTGGCAAAGTGCTGCTGTCGGCGGGCGTCCTGTACGCCGGCCAGACCGCATGCGGCGCGCAGCCCGGCGTGGACGTGTCGAGCATCACGCTCGGCCAGATCGCCGGCCACCTGGGCATGACCGATGCGCTCGGCGCGCTCGGCCTGCTGCTGGGCGGCTACGACATGGCCCGGAAGGAGGCTCCCCGTGCTGCACCTTGACCTGAGCATCACCCTCGTGTGGCTGGACCTGCTGTGGATCTTCCCGGCGGCCAGCGTCATCATGTGGGTCGGCTACCTCGCCCTCACGAACCTGGAGCGCGTGCGCGTGGCCCAGGGCCTCACCAAGCCGCAGCGGGCGCTGGCCGGCGTGCTGCTGCTGATCTTCGGCACGCTGGACGTGCTGCTGAACTGGACGTTCTGTGTGCTGCTGTTCCTGGAGCTGCCGCAGGAGGCCACCGTCAGCCGCCGCTGCACTCGGCACTTCAAGGATGACGGCTGGCGCGGTGACGTCGCCCGCTGGCTGGGCCGGCATGCCCTGGACCCGTTCGACCACCGCGGCGCTCACATCCAGGCGGACGTGATTGCTGCCTACTACCGCGCCCGACAGGAGGTCCGCCATGTCTGACCTGCAACGACTGTTCCGCCTGCTGCGCAAGGATCTGCTGCGCTGGCTCCTGCTGTCCCTGGTGGCCGGCGGGGTGCTGGCCGCGTCCGCGCCTCTCGCCCTGGCCTTCGACCAGCCCGCCATCGGCTGGTTCGGCATGGTGACCGCCGGTTCGCTGTTCGGCGGCGGGTTCATCCCGGTAATGCGCCGGCTGCTGTTCGACTACATCGACTTGCGCCAGGTCTACGAGGCTTCGATGATCCGCGACCCGGGCCGGGTGTTCCTTGGCGTGTGCGTGGTCATTGCGGCCTTGGTGCTGGCGCTGGCCGGCGGCAAGGCCCAGGCGAACGTGCCGGCCCAGGCCCTGCAGGTGCTGCCCGTGCTCGGGGCCGAGGTGAGCCAGCACTGGCCGGACGCCCCGGACTGGGCGCTGTTCGCCGGCCAGATCGAGAAGGAATCGTGCATCACGCTGAAGCACAGCAAGTGCTGGAACCCGCGCGCCGAGTTGCGCACCAGCCGTGAGCAGGGCGTCGGCCTGGGCCAGATCACGCGCACGGCCCGCTTCGACGCGCTGGCCGAGATGGTCCAGCAGTTCCCGCGCGAGCTTGCCGGCTGGTCCTGGGACTCGCCGACCCTCTACGACCCCGCGTTCCAGGTGCGCGCCCTGCTGCTGATGGACCGCCGCAACCACCGCCAACTGACCGACGTGCTTGAGCCCGACCGCATGGACATGGCCCTGGCCGCGTACAACGGCGGCATGGGCGGCCTGATCGGTGAGCGCCAACTGTGCCGGTCGACGCGCGGGTGCGACCCGAACCGCTGGGCGGGGCACGTCGAGAACACCAGCATGAAGCGCCGCACGCCGTTCCCGGGGTACTCGGTCAGCCCCTTCGCCATCAATCGCGCCTACAGCCCCGGCGTGCGCGCTCGCGCCGAGAAGTACCGGCCGCTGTTCGGGGGCGCGTGATGGGGCTGCTTTCACCAATCTTGCGCAACGCAGAAGGCAACCGTTTGACTTGGTGGTGCCCAGGCTGTGACGGCCCGCACCAGATCGCCCACGGCGCCGGCAACGGACCGCGCTGGGGATGGAACGGCAGCGCCGACCGGCCGACCTTCACGCCGTCAGTGCTGGTGCGTGGGCACGGCTTGACACCGGCCGGCCAAGCCGAAGCTGATGCGTGGTTCAAGGCCGGCAAGCCGTCGCCGGTCCCAAGGTTTGAGTCAGCGCCGACGGTCTGCCACAGCTTCGTGGTGGACGGTCAGATGCAGTTTCTGACCGACTGCACGCACGCACTGGCCGGGCAGACCGTGCCGATCCCCAACTGGGACGACTGACGTGGGGGCCATCCTCGCCGTCATCCCCAAGTCCGCCCTGGCGCTGGCCGTGGCGGTGCTGGCCGCCCTGCTGATGGCTCAGACTTTCGTGGCCCAGCGCAACGCCGGCCGGCTGGCCGATGAGCGCGCCGCCCGCGCGACCGAGCGTGCCCAGGCCACCGCCGCAGCGGCCAGCGCCGCCGAGGCCGAGCGGGCGCGTGAACAGGGCTGGACCGAGCGGTACGGCCAGATCCAGGAGGCATACAACCATGTGGCCCAAGAATTGCTTGCTCATCGCGCTGCTGCCGATGTTGCTGCTGTCGGCCTGCGGGACGCTGCCCGTGGCCTCGCCGCCCGTGGCCGTGCGGCCTGCCCGCGTGCCTCCGCTGCCCCAGGCAGCGCGCCAGCCCCCGATGCCCTCGATTTGCTCGCCGACGTGCTTGGAAGGGTTGACGCGCGAGCGGGGGAGTTGGCAGCAGCTGCTGACGCAGCCCGAGCCGCTGGCCTCGCCTGCGAGCGCGCCCACGAAGCCCTGAGGTAGACTCGCGCGCTATGGCTACCACCCTCCCGACCGCCGCTCAACGCCTCGTTGAAGCCGAGATGGCCTACCACCGCCTGATGATCGGTCAGTCGGCGGTCGAGGTGCGCGACCAGAACAACGAGGCCGTGGTCTACAGCCGCGCCGACGCGACCCGGCTCAAGGCGTACATCGAGGCGCTGCGCCTGGAGATTGCCGGCACGCCTGGCACTCGCGGCCCGATGGGGGTGTGGCTGTGAAGCCCGACGTGCGCATCGGCGTGACGGTCGAGGGCCGCGACATGGCGATGGGCGGCGGCCTGCAGGGCGCGCAGACCCTGGACCGTGCGCTGGCCTCGTGGTCGCCCGACCTGCGCCCGATCGACGCCATGATCGGCCCAGGCAAGGAACTGCTGGACGCTCGCGGCCGGGACATGGCCCTGAACGACGGCTTCGTGTCGTCGGCGCAGACGCTCACCCAGGACTCGATCGTCGGCACCCAGTACGTGCTGAACGCCACGCCCAACGCGCAGATGCTGGGCCTGGAGTCGGACGACCCGTGGCTGGAGGAGTTCCAGGCCATCACCGAGAACCGATTCAACACCCTGGGCGACTCGGACCGCAACTGGTTTGACGCCCAGCGCGTCAAGAACTTTACCGACATCGTGCGGCTGGCCGTGGGCCAGTACGTGGTGCGGGGCGAGGTGCTGGCCGTGGCCGAGTGGATTCGCCAGGCCGACCGCCCGTTCAAGACCGCCGTGCAGATGGTCAACCCCGACCGCCTGACGAACCCGAACGACATGGAAGACACGGTGAACATCCGGCGCGGCATCGTGCGGGATGGCTTCGGCGCACCGCAGGCCTACTGGATTCGCAAGGCGCACAAGTTCTCGCCCTACGCGGCGGCGCAGACCTACGAGTGGGCGCGCGTGGACGCCTACCTGCCGTGGGGCCGCTCGCAGGTGCTGCACATCTTCGAGCAGGCTGAGCCCGACCAGTCGCGCGGTGTCGCTGCGATGGTCAGCGTGCTCAAGGAAATGCGCATGACCCGGAAGTACCGGGACATCGTGCTGCAGAACGCCGTGGTGAACAGCATGTACGCGGCGGCGGTCGAGTCCGAACTGCCGGCCGACGTGGTGTTCGGCCAGCTGGGATCGGCGGCCAACCCCGATGTCAACACCCCGGTCATGCAGTACATGCAGGGCCTGATGAGCTACGTCGGCGAGGCCAACGGCATCCGCCTGGACGGCGCGAAGATCCCGCATTTGTACCCCGGCACCAAGCTGAAGATGATCCCCGCCGGCCAGATCGGGGACACGAAATATGAGCAGTCGCTGCTGCGCCACCTTGCCGCCGCGTTCGGCATGAGCTACGAGGAATTCAGCCGCGACTTCAGCCAGACGAACTACTCGTCGGCCCGCGCCGCCATGATGATGTCCTGGCGGCACATGACTGCCAAGAAACGCAAGGCGGCGGACGGCACGGCGCGCTGGGTCTACGGCCTGTGGCTGGAAGAACAGATCAACATGGGAGAAATTCCCATGCCGCCTGGGATGACCGCCCAGGACTTCTATCGCCCCGGCGTGCGCGAGGCCCTGTCCGCCAGCACCTGGATCGGCGCGGCGCGCGGCCAGATCGACGAGGGCAAGGAAACCGACGCAGCGCTCAAGCGCGTGGCCGGTGGCCTGTCGACCCTGGAGGACGAACTGGCCCGGCTCGGCAAGGATTGGCGCGTGGTCATCCCGCAACTGGCCCGCGAGAAGAAACTGCTGTCCAAGTACGGCATCACGCTGGCATCGGCCGACATGACCGTGACCCCGCCTGACCAGCCGGCGGCGCAACCCACTCAGGCCCAGCCATGAACCACCACGACATCGCCACCATCGCCGCCGAGCCCCTGCTGGTCGCCCCGACGCACGCGCACGCCATGCTGGAGGCGTTGCGCCGCGAGCCGGGCGCGGAAGCCTACGACCATGCGCTCGACGTGGCGGCGGTCTACGGCGTGACGCCCAGCGCGCCCGAGAAGGCTTTCGCGTTCGCCGATGGCGTCGCGTTCATCCCGGTGCGCGGCTCGCTGATGAACCGCACGACCGCCAGCTACTCGTGGGTCACGGGTTACAAGGGCATCATCCAGCGCGTCGCGGCGGCCGTGGCCGACCCGGACGTGCGCGGCATCGTGCTGGACGTGGACAGCTACGGCGGCGAGGCTGCGGGCTGCTTCGAGTGTGCCGCCGAGGTGCGCGCCATGATCCGCGAGTCGGGCAAGCCCAGCTTGGCGATGGTCGACAGCAACGCCTACAGCGCCGGCTACGCGCTGGCCGTGGCAGCTGACCGCGTGGCCATCATCCCGTCCGGCGGCGCGGGCAGCATCGGCGTCATCACGATGCACGTCGACTTCAGCAAGGCGCTGGACAACTACGGCGTCAAGTACACCCTGATCTACTCGGGCAAGCACAAGGCGGACGGCAACCCCTATGAAGCCCTGCCCGACGACGTGCGCGCTGCCACCCAGGCCCGGGTGGACAGCAAGCGCGAGGCGTTCATCGCCCACGTTGCCGCCATGCGCAGCATGGACCCGCAGCGCGTGCGCGACACGGAAGCCGATGCCTACGAGGCCGGCAAGGCGCTTGAATTGGGCCTCGTGGACGCCGTGATGACCGCGCCCGCCGCTCTGGCACAATTCCAGTCGAATCTTCCCGCACCATCCGGTGCTTTCTTCATGGAGGCCAACATGGCTGACCCGACCGCCCCGGACGTTGCGACCGTCCAAGCCGATGCACGCAGCGCCGAGAAGGCGCGTTGCGCTGCCATCCTCAACCATGCCGAAGCCGCCGGCCGCGCCGATCTGGCCGCGCACCTGGCCTTCGAGACGGACATGAGCGCCGACCAAGCCGCCACCATGCTGGCGAAGGCCCCGCGCGCTGCAGCCGCCGCGCCGGCCGCTGCCGCCACCGCGAACCCGCTGGAGGCCGCGATGGCCGCCAAGGGCACCCCTGGTGTCGGTGCGGATGACGCCGCCGGCACCACCGCACCCAAGGCCGACAGCGCGGAGTTCCTGCTGGCGTCCCTGGCCCTTGCCACCGGCCAAAAGGCCGGCTGATCGTCACCTAGGAGCCCATCATGGCTGACACCCCGATCGTTTCGTACTCGTCCGCCGCTGGCCCCGTCCACGGTGACATCTTCGCCGGCTCGTCCGACGTCATCACCAAGCCGGGCACCCTCGTGTCCGGCCAGGGCACGGTCGTTCGCGGCCAGGTCCTGGGTCTGGTGACCGCCTCGGGCAAGTTCGCCAAGCACAACCCCAGCGCGACCAACGGCTCGCAGACCGCGGTGGCCATCGCCGCGTTCCCGGCCGACGCCACCAGCGCGGACGCGGCCCTGGCCGTGTACGTGGCCGGCGAGTTCGCGATGGACCTGCTGGTGTGGCACGCCGACACCGACACCGAGGCCGAGCGCCTCGCAGCCTTCGCCATCGGCTCGCCGATCGTGGTGAAGAAGCGCTACTTCAGCGCCTGATCGACCACCCCAGCAACAGGAGCCCATCATGGCCGATACCTTCTCGACTGACACCCTGCTGGGTGTGGTCCGTACCGTCAAGCCGACCAGCCTGAACTTCTGGCTGTCGATCGCTTTCCCCCGTGTGGTCACCAGCACCGACCAGACGATCAACTTCGACACCGTGACTCGTTCGCGCCGCATGGCCGCGTTCGTGGCCCCGACCCTCGCGGGCGTGGTGCAGACGGCCGAGGGCTTCAGCACGAAGACCTTCAAGCCGGCCTACCTCAAGCCGAAGGACATCGTGGACCCGAACCACCTGTTCAAGCGCATGGCCGGCGAGGCGTTCGGCGGCACCATGTCGCCGGATCAGCGCCGCGCCGCCATCGTGGCTGACCTGCTGGCCACGCAGCGCGAGATGATTGAGCGCCGCTGGGAATGGATGGCCGCCCAGGTCGTCCTGAACGGCTCCGTGGTCGTCGCGGGCGAGAACTACCCGAGCGTCACCGTGGACTTCGGCCGTGCCGGTGGCCACACCGTCACGCTGGGCAGCGGCTCGCGCTGGGGTGACTCGGGTATCGTCCCGCTCGACAACATCGAGACGTGGAGCGAAACCGTGTTCCAGGCGTCCGGCTTCGCGCCGACCCTGGTGGTCATGGGCTCGACGGCCTGGACGGCGTTCCGCAACAGCACCGACCTGTCGGCCAAGCTGGACATCCGCCGGGGCACGAACCTGAACATCAACATCGGCCCGGGTTCCGGCGAGGCCATCCAGTACCGCGGCAGCGACGGTGTGCGCGAATACTGGACCTACAACGACTTCTACGAGGACGCATCGGGCACCCCGACCCGCATGATGGACCCCCGCGATGTCGTGCTGCTGAACCCGGCCGGTGTCGACGGCGTGCGTGCCTTCGGTGCCATCCTGGACCCGCGTGCGGGCTACCAGGCGCTCCCGATCTACCCGAAGAACTGGATCGCTGAAGATCCGGCCGCCGAGTACATCATGAGCCAGTCGGCCCCGCTGATGGTCCCGGGCCGCCCCGACGCCACGTTCAAGGCCCGCGTGGTCGCCTGATGACCCGAGGCCCCTGGCGCAAGCTGGGGGCCTATCCACTTCGGAGACTCGCATGGCACTGAAGATCGAAATGGTGGCCCTGACCACCGTGACGCTGGGCAAGCCCGGCGCGCAAGTGAACGTCGCCCCGGGCGAGAAGTTCACCCTGGACGACGGCAAGGAAGCCAAGTGGCTCGTGGAAGCCGGTGCGGCCCTGCTGCTGGGCGAGGCCGAGGCGCAAGCCAAGGTCAAGGCCAAGGCCCCCAAGGGTGCTGAAGTCGCGCCCACGGTCGACGCGCCGCAGGAGTGACGCATGGGCTGGGCTGACATCCGATCGACTGCACGCTCCGTCGTGCATGAGACGTTTGGCCTGGCCGCTACCTATTTGCCGCCGGGCGTTGACCCGGTGCTGGTGGAAGGGCTGGCCGTGCGCTGGCACACCCGCACCGTCCGCCACGGCGATCTGGACCGCGAGGGCTACGCCCAGGTCCAGGAAGACGTCAACCGGCTGATGATCGACACGGCGCAGGTCGCCGACCCGCAGCGCGGGGGGATCATCACGCTGACCGACGACGGCCGGCAGTACCGCATCGATTACGTGCTGCCCTACGACGGGGCGTTCGCGCCCTGCGACGTCGTGCAGGTGCCGTGATGCTGGTCGTCGCTGGCAAGGGCATTGACGCGCTGGACCGCTACATCGCCCGCCTGGGCGACGGGGCGAACAAGGCCGCTGTCATGGCCGTCAACGACACCGCCGACTGGGCGCGCACGCGCATCAAGCGCCAGATGCAAGCCGAGGTGACGCTGGCCGAGTCCGCGTTCTCTAACCGGCAGTTCTACGTCAGCCGCCGCGCCAACACGGCCGACCTGCAGGCCATCCTGACCGCGAGCCGCCAGCCCTACAGCCTGAGCCGGTTCAAGGTCGGCGACGTGGGATTCGGCCCGAGCGCCGGCCCCGTCAAGGTCCGCATCAAGGCCGGTGGATCTACGGTCAACCTCAAGCGCGCCTTCTACGTGCGCGCACCGAACGGTGCCGTGGGCATCGCGGTGCGCTCCAAGCAGCCCCTGGACAACTCCCGGGGCGCTCGCCGCATCAAGGGCACGGACGTCTACGTCCTGTTCGGCCCGAGCCCGGACCAGCTGATGCGCCGCCTCGCGCCCGCATCGGTGCCGGACGTCGAGAACTACCTGAACCGCGAGTTCTCGCGGCAGATCGTGAGGGTCATCAATGGCTGACAGCAAGCGCCTGGCAATCGCCAAGGCTCTGACCAACGTGCTGGAAACCGAGGTCGCAGTTGCGAATGGTTATCAACACGATCTGGCCGGCAAGGTGCATCGCGGTCGGATCACCTTCAGCGCGCGTGAGGCCATGCCTCGCGTGGTGCTCATGGAGACGCTGAACCCCGACCGGGAGCCGATCCGCGCAGGCTGGCAACCCACGCAGAAGGACAGCTTGATCCTGCTGCTGCAGGGGCACGCCGAGGACGACCAGGATCACCCGACCGACCCGGCGCACCTGCTGATGGCTGACATCAAGAAGGCCTTGGCCCGCATCATGCTGACCACCAGCCCGTACTTCCGCCTGGGTGGGCTCATCGCCGACTTCAACATGGAGCCCGGCATCGTGCGCCCGCCGGACGATCTGTCCAGCATGGCATACTTCTACATGCGTGTCCGACTCGAAGTGGTCGAGCACTTGGCTGACCCGTATCGCCTCAACTGAGGTTTTCTAGGAGCACACCATGGCATTCACCCATGCTGCCGACGACATCACCCTCGGTCGTGGCGAACTCTATTTCTTCCCGTTCCTGGCCGGCACCACCACGCCGTCCAAGGATGGCCGCTACTTCGGCAACACCCCGGGCTTCAACCTGTCGGCGTCCGTCGAGAAGCTGGCCCACTTCAGCGCCGACCGCGGCCTGAAGGTGAAGGATCGCAACGTCACGCTGTCGGTGGACTACACCGGCACGATGGAATGCGACAACATCAACGCCGACAACCTGGCGCTGTTCTTCATGGGTGGGAAGTCGACCGTCACCCAGGGTGCGCTGACCGCACAGACCGAAACCTTCGCTGGCGGCACGCTGTCGGCTGGTGCCTACATCCAACTGGGCGTGACCGATGCGAACCCGCAGGGCTACCGCAACGTGACCGTTGACACCGTGACGCTGGGTGGGGTGGCCCAGGTGCTCGGGACGGACTACGAACTGGACGAGGCCGCCGGTCAGATCCACCTGCTGGGCGGAATTGACTTGGAGGGCCTGGACCTGGACCCCCTCGTCGTCACCTACGATGTCGCCGCCAGCACCCGCGAGCGCGTCATCAGCGCCGGCACGGAAGCCAAGGGCGTCCTCAAGCTGGTGTCGTTCAACCCCGAGGGCACCAAGCGCGACTACCTGCTGCCCAGCGTGACGATCACCCCCAACGGTGACTTCGCGCTCAAGGGCGACGACTGGCAGGTCATGTCCTTCAACCTGGAAGTGCTGGCCAAGAACAGCACGACCGCCGCCGTCTACATTGACGGTCGCCCCGCCTGATTTCCTCTGTGAGTGGACCTTGGGGAGCCTTCGGGCTCCCTTTTTTCATGGGCGCTTGACGGCCGGGGCGTGTACGCCGTAAACTATGTTTACCATAACCCGAGGCCGTCACATGTCCATCATCCCCTTCCTCACGCTACCCGTCGCCATCGTGTGCTTTGTCGTGGCGCGCGGGGCGTACCGCAGCAACAGCCGCATGACGGTCCCGCTCCTGTTCCTCGGGGCGTTCAACACCGCCATGTTCTTCGCCAGCATCATCCCCCACTGAGCCATGTCCCTCTCCAACATCGTCATCCCCCGCCGCACCATCGCCATCCCGGGCTCCCCCGAGCCGCTGGTGGTCCGTGGCCTCTCGTCGTTCGACTTCAGCCTGCTGCTGACGAACCGCCGCGAGGACTTCCTGGCCGCCATCGGCGTGTTCCAGTCCAACCAGGACAACCCGACCGAGGCCGCCATCGAACTCGTGCGCATCCTGCCGACCCTGGTGGCCCTGGGCATCGCCCTGGCCGCCGATGAGCCCGAGGCCGTGGGCAAGGCCGCGCAACTGCCCGCGCCAATCCAGATCCAGGCCTTGCTGGACATCGCCGAGTTGACCGTGAGCGACCCGGGTGCCCTCCCAAACTTGGCGGGGCGTCTGCGCAACATGGTGGCCGGGGCCGCCGCAGCCGCCCGGGTGCCGACCCCCTCGCTTGGCTCCTAAGAGTTCGCCGGCAGGTCAGCCTGCTGATGGCCGAGGGTCACCCCGACGCGGCCCGCTATCCCTTGGGGATCTTGTGGACTGAGGCGACAATCGCCACCCAACGAGTCAACCAGCGCCATGTGACCGACGCCCTGCTGGTGCAGGGGGCCATCGGGTCGGCGCTGGGCGGCGGGAAAGAGTTCGGCAAGATGGTCAAGGGGCTACAGCATGGCGACGAGTGAGAACAGTGTCGATCTGGTCATCCGGGCCAAGGATCTGACCAGCAAGACGCTGGACGAACTGCAGGCAACCCTGGGCCGGCTGACCGGAGGGCTTGACGCCCTTGAGGCGGCTGGCGGCCCGGCCACGCGGACCTTCCGCGAACTGTCGATCGCGGCCGAGGACTTCAAGAAAGTCGCCAACGAACTCACGGCACGCCGAGGGCTGGCCGAGCAGTTCATGGAGGCAGGCAAGGCCGCCACCCAGGCCCGCGAGGGCGTGGACGCCGCCAAGGCCGCCATCAAGCAGTTCCAGGACACCCTGGAGGCTGGCAAGCGCAAGACCGACGACCAGAAGGCGGCGCTGGCCGCGCTCAACGCCACGCTGAAGGAGCAGGAGCGCCTGCTGAAGTCGGCGATCACCGCCGAGAACGCCGCCAAGCGCGGCGCGGAACTGCGCGGCATCAGCATCCAGGAACTGGTCGACGGCTACGACGCGCTGGTGCAGGCCGAGAAGCGCGCCGATGACGCGGCGGTGCAGGCCGAGGCGAACATGCGCCGCCGGGACGAGGCGGTGCGCGCAGCTGCGGCCAAGCGCAAGGCGGACGAGGAAGCGGAGGCGATCCGCCGCAAGGCCCTGGCCGAGCAGGAAGCGAGCATCGCCCGCGACGTGCTGGCGATCAAGGAACGGCTGGCCGCTGCCGATGCTGCCGTGTCCGCCCAGCAGGCTCGCACCGCCCAGGAACGCGCGGCCGAGCAGTCGCGCCTGGCCGCCCTGGAGAAGCAGCGGGAAACCGCGCTGGCCCAGCGCCAGAAGGAAGCGGACATCCAGAAACGCGTCCAGGAAGGACTGCGCGAGCTTGCCGCCGACGCCGAGCGCGCCGCTGCGGCCACCCAGCAGGTCAGCACCGCCGGGGTCAAGCCCGAGCCGGTGCGCAAGCTGGCCGAGGAAATGCGCGGGCTGGTGGACCCTGCGAGCAAGGCCGTCCAGTCGCTCACCGCGGTCGAGGACACGCTGCGCCAGGTCGACGCACTGCAGGCCAAGGCCGCCAAGGGCGCGAGCCTGGGTGCGGACGAAACGCGGGCGCTGGCCACCGGATACCGCTTCCTGGGTGACGCCATCAAGTCCGTGCAGGGGCAGGCCGCCCTGGTCGACAGCTTCGCGCAAGCCCAGGCCGAGGCCGTCCGCCTGGAGGCTGAACTGGCCGCCGTGCGCACACGCCTGCTGGATCTGGCCCAGGCCGCCCGCACCGCCGAGGCCGAGGACGCCGGCCTGCAGCGCAGCATCCGCGAGTCGAGCGCCGAGGCGCTTCGGCTCACCAAGGCCCTGGAGACGACCCAGGGCACCGTGCAGCGGTACGGCCGGCAGTTGGCCGACGCGGGCATCGACACCGGCAAGCTCAACGCCGAGCAGGAACGCCTGCTGGCCACGGCCAGCCGCCTCAAGGCGTCCTATGACGCGGCCAGCGACGCGCAGACCACCCTGGGCCGCACGGTGGCCAAGGCCAACGCCGAGCAGAAGAACGGCTTTGAGCTTCAGCGCACCAGCCTGAGCCTGTATCAGCGCATCCGTGGGCAGATCCTGTCGCTGACGGCGGCCTACGTGGGCCTGTTTGGCGTGCTGTCCGAGGCCAAGGCCGTGCTGGACACCGCCCAGGCCAACCAGCGCCTGACGACGCAGCTGGGCGTGGCGTTCGGCAACGACCCGAAGGTGGTCGCCCAGGAAATGGACTTCGTGCGCGCGAGCGCCGAGCGCCTGGGTGTGGACCTGAAGGCGGTCGGCGCGGCCTATGGTCGGTTCGCCATCAGCGCGACCAGCGCCGGCCTGAGCATCGCCGACACCCGGCAAATCTTCGAGTCCTTCGCCACCACGACCCGCGTGTTCGGCCTGAGCGCCGACGACACGGCCGGCGTGTTCCGGGCGCTGGAGCAGTCGCTGGGCAAGGGCAAGGTGCAGGCCGAAGAACTGCGCGGCCAGATCGCCGACCGCTTGCCAGGTGCAGTCACCACATTCGCCCGCGCGCTGGACATCCCGGTCGACCAACTCGACAAGCTGTTCGAGAAGGGCGCGATCAAAGCCCCGGCCGCCATCAAGCTGTTCGCCGACGAGTACCGCAAGAGCATCGCCGGTCAGGTGGTGCCAGCCAGCGCCCGCTTCGATGCGGAACTGGGCCGGCTGCAGACCAGCCTGTTCAACTTCCGCACGATCGTCGCCGACTCGGGGTTCCTGGAGTCCATGACCCGGCTGGCCAAGAGCTTGACCGAGTTCCTGAAGTCCGCCGAGGGCCAGCAGTTGGCGCGTGACCTGGGCGCGGCGTTCACCCTGCTGGGCGACGCCGCCGGCTACGTGGCGCAAGCGGTGCGCGGCATGCTCGACGGCTTCCGCACGGTCGGGTCGGCGCTGGCATCGGTGCGCGATCTGGTCACGGGCGTGACGGGGCCGATGGGCGATGCCCTGGGCATCACCGTGGACTGGAACGCCGCCATGCGCGGACTGGGCGTGGCCATCGCGTTCGTGGTCACCGGGCTGGCCGTCGCCAAGATCGCCGCCTGGGCTGATGCCGCCGTGGTCGCCGCGACCGCCACGGAGGGGCTTGCCATCTCGTTCGCTTCTCTGGGCGCGGCCATCAAGACCGTGCTGCTACCCGTGCTGGCCGCCCTGGTCGGCTTCAAGGTGGGCGAATGGCTGTACGACCAATCGCTGATGGTGCGCAAGGCCGGCGCTGCGATCGTGTCGGGTATCGCCATCGCCATCGAGGCGGTCAAGGGCGCGGCCAACATCGTCGTGGCCGGTGTGAAACTGCTGGTGCTGGAGGGCTTTGCGAGCCTCGTGTCCGCCGTCACCGACCGCATGCAGTCGCTGGGCAAGGTGCTGGCCGCTGCCGCGCGCTTCCTGGGCCTGGAGGACATGGCCGCCAAGATCGAGGCGGGCCTGGGACAGTTCGGCGCTGGCCTGGAGGACAGCCTGAAGCAGTCGGCCGCCGACGCTCGAAAGGCCGTGCTGGACGAGACGCGGAAGATGCGCGAGGGCATCAAGGGCGAGGTCAGCCTGATGAACGATGCGTTCGCGGGGCTGGACGCCAACATGGCCGACCGCAACAAGCCGCCCAGCAATCGTGGGCTGCTGAACGCTGCCGACGCGGGGATCAACGCGCTGCCCGCCGGCCTGAGCGAAGCCGAGAAAGCCGCGCTGCGCCAGCAGGCGATCGGCGGCGCGGCCGGAACCGACAAGGAAGCCCTGCGCCTCAAGAAAGAGCAGGACGCACTGGTGGCCAGCGCCCGCAAGGACGTGGGGGCCTTGAGCCTGCGCGCCGCCAAGAAAGAGGCGACGGACCTGGACGCGGCGCTGGCGGCGGTTGACCAGCAGTACCTGAACCTGTTTGACAACATCGCCAAGATCGAGGCGTTCAACGTCGGCGAGGCGGCGCTGCTGCGCGCCCAGGCCGAGGCCGAGGTCGAGCGCGTCAAGGCCAGCATCCGGGCGGACTTCGAGTTAAAGGCGGCAGGTGAGCGCGTCAAGGCGCTGGAGGCCGAGCGCGACGCGCAGCTGGAGCTTCAGCGCATCCGTGCCGGTGATGACCCGGCCGCCCAGGCGCAACTGGTGCGCGACCAGGCCGCCACGGTCGCCGACTACACGGCGCGCATCGTGGAAGCCACCAGGGCCGAGGAAGCCCTGGCCATCGCCCAGGGCAACGTCCTGAAGGCTGCGGAGGCCCGCGCCCGCATCACCAAGCTGACCGCGGCCGACCCGGAGCGCGCCGCCAAGCAGGCGGAACTCAAGGCCCTGGACGTCGAGTTGCAGCGCCTGACCGCCGAGCGCGACGCCCGCGTGGCCGAGTCCGAGGCGCTGCGGCCCGGCCCGGGTAGTGACCAGGAGCGCCTGGACATCGCGGCGGCCTACAAGGACAAGCTGATCGAGACGGCCACGGCGGCGCGCGACCTGGCGCTGGCGCTGGGCGACGTCACGAAGGCGGCGCAGTTGAACGCATTCATCGGCTCGCTGGACGTCGCCGGCCAGAAGATCGCCGAAACCAGCCGGTCGCTGCAACAGGACTTCGCCAGCGGGTTCGTCAACGCCATCGCCAGCGCCGACCAGTCGTTCGGGGACTTCGCCAAGTCGTTCGTGCGCAACATCCTCATCATGATCGCCCAGCAGCGGGTGCTCAACGCCCTGCAGGGGTCAGCCGGCGCGCAGTCGCTGTTCAGCACCGTGGCCGGTGCGGCGGTGGGCACAAAGCACTCGGGCGGCATGGTGGGCGCGCGGGGCAGCAGCCGCACCGTCAGCCCCGGCCTGTTCGCCAACGCCGCGCGCTACCACGCGGGCGGCATCCCGGGCCTCAAGCCTGGCGAGGTGCCGGCGATCCTGATGAACAACGAGGAAGTGCTGACCCGCAACGATCCGCGCCACGCCCTGAACGGCGGCAAGTCGGCCGGCGGCGGGGTCACCATCGTCAACACGATCGACCCGGGCGAGGTCGCCAGCGCCGGCCTGGGCACCACCATCGGCCAGCGGGCGCTCATCAACGCCATGACCCTCAACCGCACGACCATCAAGAAGGTGCTGGCATGACGCCATTCAAGCCGTGGGAGGACGTGCCGGACGCCGAGCACGTCGCGCTGGTCCTGCCGTTCGAGCCGGACTGGTCCGTGCCGGTGGTCGAGCGCCTGGGCTGGAAGATGGGCGCGCACACCAGCCAGGCCGGCGTGGAGCATCGCCGCAACCTGCGCCGCGAGCCGCGCCAGGCCATCGAGTTCAACACGCTCGTGACCGGCACTGATGTGCCGCTGCTTCGCAACGTGGTCGAGGCGTGGGGCGCGCGCACGTTCGCCGTGCCCTTGTGGTACGGGGTGACGCGCTTGTCGGCGGATGCCGCCTCGGGCGCGCTGGAGGTCGAGACGCTGGACAGCCTGGAGACGCTGGCCCAGGTCGACGGCTGGGTCATCTTGTGGGCCGGCACGCGCGACTTCGAGGTCATGCAGGTGTCCGACGTCGGCTCGGACTTCATCGGCTTCTACGACCCCCTGCCGGCGGCGTTCGCGGCGGGCGTGCGCATCGCACCCCTGCAGTTCATGCAACTGCAGGCCAACCAGTCGCTGCCGTCGCCCACACCCACCGTGCTCACCGTGGCCTGGGTGTTTGAGCAGGTGCCGGGCTACGCGCCGACCCTGGAACGCTACGACCCGACCGTGTGGACCGATGTGTTCCCGACCGGGGTACCCGCCGACGACCCGCGCAACCACTTCCTGACCTTCGCCCACAACTGGGCCGGCCAGCCCGACGTGTCGGTCAGCACCCAGGCGGACGTGTTCGACCCGGGCGTGGGTGTGCTGTCGCGCCGGCTGTCGGTCGATCGCACGTCGCCGCAGTGGTCGCTGGACGTGTTGCTGGACGATCGCGCCAAGACTGCCCAGTTGCGTCAGTTCCTGTCCGCGCACCGTGGCCCAGCTGTCTCGTTCTGGGCCGCCAGCCCGCTGCGCGACCTGGGGCTGGCCGAGGACATCGCCGGGGCGGATCTGGTGCTGGAGAACAACGGCCAGCACCTCGCGCCGCCGGTCCTGCGCATGGGTGTCCACATCACCCACGTCGGCGGGGAGGTGCGCGAGTCGGCCAGCGCCATCACCGGGACCGGGGTCACCCTGCGCAACGACCCGGGGCCGATCGCGCTGGCCGACGTGTGGCGGCAGTCGTGGGTGTCCCGCTGCCGGCTGGCCATCGAGACGGTCAGCATCTCGCACCTGACGAACCGGGTTGCCCAGGTGCGCCTGCCGGTCATGGCGGTTGACGTGGGCAGCGGGAGCCAGGACGTGCCGACCAGCGGCACCGTGGCGGGAGGTACTGGTGGGGGCCTGCCGACCCTGCAGTGGGCCAACAGCGCGTTTACCCGCGTGGTGGGCGTCGAGGCCGTGGCCAGCGCCACGCTCACGCTGTCGGCCGCGCTGGCGGGCGATCTGGTGGCCACGATCACGGCGACCACGGCCAACGGCGGGTTCCCGAGCGTGACGGCCTCCTGGAACGTGACGATCCCGGCCGGCGACACGTCGCTGGTGGTGACGATCCCGGTGGCCGTTGACACGGGCGGCGTGGATCTGCGGGCCGGCATGGGCATCGTCGGGTCCGTCTACACTCTGACGGTCGCCGAGTCGAGCGCGCTGGCCGCGCTGGGCACCCCCTCAACCTGCACGATCACGTCGGTCTAATGGACGCATCCAAAGTCGTCGCCCACGCCATCCTGGGCTCCAGCACCGACCAGGTGCAGGCGTCCGGCGTGTCGGCCTTCGCGGTCCTGGGCTCCAGCGCGGCGCGGGCCGAGGCCAGCAAGGTGGTCGCCTTCGCGGTGCTGGAGCCGCCCGTCGTCGTCCCGCCGCCGACCATCATTGACCCCGCCGACTGGGTTGACGGCGACGACCCGGTGGAGCTTTACACCTTCACCGTGCCAGACACGACACTGGTGTGGCGCTACTGCACCGACTCGGCCCCCTATGTGTTCCAAGGCCTGACGTTCATCCCCGAGGCCATCACGCGCTCCGAGGTGACCCGCACCATCGGGGAACTGTCGTCGGACGTGACGGTCGAGGCCGGGGACACGAACCCCTTCGCGCTGCAAATGCTGGCGGGCCTGAGCGCCCGCCCGGTCGACGTGCTGATTCAGCGCGTGCAGCGCGGCGCGACGTCGGCAGACACCGTGTTCACCGGCAAGGCCACCAGCGTGAGCCTGGACGGCCCCAAGGCGGCCATCAACTGCGTGCCTCGCGGCGCGGTGGCCAGCAAGCGCAAGATCCCGTGGCTGACCTATCAGTCGGGCTGCAACTGGCAGTTGTTCAGCGCCGGCTGCACGCTCAATCGGGACTCGTTCCTGCTGGGGCCGTACACCCTGGCCGCCAGCGCGTTCGTCGGGTCGGTCATGACGATCACGGGCGACCACGAGAACGGCGACCTGAGCAACGGCTACGTGGAGCGCGTGGCCGATGGCGACCGCCGGTTCATTGAGCAGAACGTCGGCGGGGCGTTGACCCTGCAAGGGGCGTTCCAGAACATTGTGGACGGCGAGCAGTGGAAGGTGTACCCGGGATGCCGGCGCACCGAGGCCGACTGCGCGGGTCGGTACAACAACCTCGTCCACTTCCTGGGCTGGGAGCGCCTGCCGGCGGTCAACCCGTTCAACCGCAGCGCCTTCTACCTGGCGGGTCCGACGCCGACCGCGCCGCCGTCCGGCACGACCTACGACCTGGGCGGCGGGTATCTCCTGACGCTTTCGCCGCAGAAGGTGCGGGTGACGGTCCCGGGTAGTTACGGCGGAACGGTCATCAGTACCCGTCCCATCAGCGCAAGCACTTCCGGCGTGCTTTCGGTCGGCATCGCGTTCCCCGGGCGCTACATCAGCCCGAACCCGTGCCCGCCGGCTGTCGTGTCGGACCTTGACATCTGGTTTGATTCAACTGGTGTCGCCTCGGATGCAAACCCTCGGGTGGTACTCGGCGCAGGGTGGAATACTTGGCTTCCGCTGACGTCTAATCAGGCGGCCTCAATGGACGTTTGGGCGTCAGAAATCATGAACCCGAACGGTGGGGCGATGGCCAGCATTTACACAATTCGGACGGTCCACATTCGCGTTCGCCGCCGCAGCACGGGCTTGGTGCTGGCGGAAGGTGACATGAGCGTGGGCTTCACCGCAAGCGTTGGCACCCGCAGTGGCTACGCAAGCGGTGGCCCTCCCCCAGGCTGGTGACACCATGAACTTCCTCATTCAACTGGCCTGGGCCGTCTTCTTTGCCTACGCGAGCCGCGTCTTCGCGCCCAGCCGCACGGGCGAGGACGCCAAGGCCGCCACGCTGGCCGAGGTCGACGCGCCGAACATCAGCGAAGGCAGTACCGTGCCGGTGTTCGTGGGCACGGTCAAGCTCGACGGGCAGAACGTGTCCTGGTTCGGTGGGCTATCGGCCAACGCCATCACCCAGCAGGGGGTGGTGACCGGTTACCGATACAACCTGACCGTGCAGCTGACTTTTGCGTTCGGCCCGATCGACGGCATCAAGGAAATCCGCTTCGAGGACAACGTGGTCGCCTACACGGCGACCGAGACGATCGACTACTGGGATCTGGCGATCAACGCCCCGGGCCTGTTCGGCGGAGACCAGCAGGAGGGCGGCGTTGCCGGCACGATGCGCCTCTACAAAGGCACGACGACGCAGACGCGCGACATCGAGGTCAACACGCTGATCGGGGCCGAGACGCCCTCGTTCCGGCGTGTGTGCTACGCCGTGGCCCGGAATTTCTACTGGGGAACCAGCCCGCGCTTGAAGCCCTTCGCGCCCGTGCTGCAGCGGTGGCCGAACACGCTCGGGCTGACCGGCGACGCGCACCGCATCGGCACGGACGACGCGAACCCGATCGCCTTCCTGTACGAGTGCATGACGGACCCGATCTGGGGTGCCGGCGAGCCGTCCAGCCGCTTTGATCTGGCCTCGTGGCGGGCCGCCGCCGTGCAAGTCAAGGACGAGGGCCTGGGCATCAGCTTGCGCCTCTCCAGCGCCGACACCCTGGATTCGGTCGTGGCCTCGCTGCTGAAGTATGTGGACGGCACGGTCTACGAAGACCCGGCGACCGGCCTGTACACGCTGGTGCTGATCCGCGACGTGGGTGAGCCCGCGCTGGTGCTGGACAAGCAGGTGCTGTCCAAGGCGGCGGTCAGCCGCATCAGCTGGACCGAGTTGCGCAACACGGTCAAGGTGACCTACACCGATCGGTCGCGCAACTACGAAACCGGCGCGATCCAGGCCCAGCAGTCGGCGGCGCTGGCCAGCGTGGGCAACGTGGCGGATCTGGAATCGGTGGACCTGCCTGGGTTCATGAGCCCGGAGCCCGCCGTGTTCGCCGCGACGCGCCTGCTGCGCACGGTCAGCTACCCGCTGTCCAAGGTGTCCCTGGGGGGCACTGCGGCCGAGTTGTCCGTGCTGCGGCCTGGGATGGCCTTCCGCCTGGAATGGGAGCGCCCGACCCTGAGCGCGGTCTACCGCGCGACGAAGGTGAACTACGGCACCCTGGAGTCGCCGGTCGTCACGGTTGAGGCCCTGGAGGACGTGTTCAGCACCGACAGCAACACCTTCACCGTGCCGCCGGCCTCGGGCTGGTCCGGCGCGGGCGTCGAGGCCCGGCAGGTGACCGAGGCACTGCTGGTCGAGCAGCCCTACCATTGGACCCGGGCCGAGACGCGCGACCTGATCTATGGGGTCGTCGCGCCCAACAGCGGGCACGTCACCTACAAGGTGGTCACGGACGGCTCCTATGCCGACACGACGCCCTACCCGTTCGCCGCGGTGGCCGTGCTCAACACGGCGCTGGCGCAGTGGACGGGCGCGTCCGAGGTTGACCTGACGCTGACCGTGGCGAATCTACCGTCGACCCTGGCGAGCCCGAACGCGGCGCAGTACGACGCCGGCCAGGCGCTGCTGCAGATCGACGGTGAACTGCTGGCCTACCGCACGCTGACCCGCAACCCGGACGGCACCGTGACGTTCGGCCAGTGCGCGCGGGGCTCGCTGGACACCGTGCCGGCGGCCCACGTCGCGGGCGCTCGCGTGTGGGTCATCACCAGCATCTACACGCGGCCGGCGCTGGCGCTGGCAACCGACACGACGGTGGCAATGGGCGCGCTGACCAGCACGCTGTCGGACGCCCAGGTGGCCGGCGAGGAAGCCGTCACCACGATCACCACGGCCAGCCGCGCGCACAAGCCGATCGCCCCGGGCGCGTTCCAGATCAACGGGCAGTTCTACCCGGCCGAGGCCGAGTCCGAGCCGGTGCTGACCTGGACCACCCGCACGCGCGCCGCCACCCAGGTTGTCCTGCAGGATGCGGCCGACCAGGGCGCGGAGGCCAGCACCGCCTACCACGTCACGGTCACGGGTGACACCACCCACACGCACACCACCTCGTCGCAGACCCACACCCTCCCGGGCACGGTCTACGGCAATGTCCGCGTGCAGGTGGCCGCCAGCCGGACGGGGCACGACTCGTTCCAGGCCCAATTCTGCGACCTGTACATCCACCCGCCCGCGCTCGCCCTAGAATCCGGCGACCGGCTCCTGCTTGAGACGGGCGTTCGCCTGGCCCTGGAGTGACCCACGATGGCTGACCTGAAACTCTCCGAACTGACCGATGCTGGCATCGCGCTAGACGGCACCGCGCTCGTCTACGTGGTGGCCGGCGGCGTGAGCCATCAGACCACCGTGGCGGACCTTCTGGCGCTGGCCACGACATCCGTGGCGCTGGGCTACACGGCCAGCCCGACCGGTGGCACCGTCACGAACGACGCGGGTGCTGACGCCGTGCTGACGCTGGCGGATGGTACGAACGCAGGCCTGATGGCCCCAGCGCAGCACACCAAGCTGGCAGGCATCGCCACGGGGGCCACGGCCAACAGCAGCGACGCGACCCTGCTGGCGCGGGCGAACCACACCGGCACGCAAGCGGCGAGCACCATCAGCGACTTCTCCGAGGCCGTGGACGACCGCGTGGCGACGCTTCTGGTGGCCGGCGCGGGTATTGGGCTGACCTACGACGATGCGAGCAACACGCTCACCATCAGCCGCACCGTGGCCGCCCCCGTGACGGTCACCTACGGCGCAAGCACGACCATCGACGTGACGGGACAGTCGGACAGCCGCCTGCACCGCATGACGCTCACCGGCAACCTGACGCTCAACTTCACGGGCGCGGCGGACGGCCAGAAGGTGCTGGTGGAGTTGACCCAGGACGGCACCGGCTCGCGCACCGTCACCCTGGGCACGTCGGTCAGCTACGGCACCGACATCACATCGTTTACCGCAACCACGACGGCCGGCGCAACCGACGTCCTCGGATTCATCTACAACTCTGCGGCCGGCAAATACCGTCTGGTCGCTGTGGCTAAGGGGTATTGACATGGGCATCCTGTTTGCAGGCGGCGAGGATATTTGCTTCACGACGGTGGGAACAACGTCCGTCGATACCGCCACCACGGCGGCGCGGCGCACGGGGTTCGCGCGGTGTGCGCTGGTGGCCGGTGCAAGTGTGCAAACCCCGCAGTCGGACGGCTGGCGAGGAAGTTTCTCGGCGGCGTCCGCCTTTTGGTTTACCGCGCGGATGTACTCCAGCACCACGGCGGCCAGCGGGATCGGATGGATGCTCCAGTTTCTGGACGGTGCAACGATTCGTCTTCGTTTTAAACCCGCTTCGGCTGGTTCGGCAATTTCATTGTACAAAGTGAATTCCGCTGGAACTGAGACCCTACTCGGAACTTCGTCATGGACTCCGAGTAGTAGCACGCTGTCCAAAATTGACGTTCAAATTACCTACGGAACTTCGGGAAACGTCAAGCTCTACAACAACGGAACCCTCATGCTGGATTACTCGGGCGACGTCACGACTGACAGCGCGACGACCTTGAGCGGCATTCATCTCGGGTCGTATAGTGGGAACGGGCGGGCGTGCATGTGGTCCGAGCCCATCGTCCACACCGACGACACCCGCAGCATGACCCTGGCCACGATGGAACCGAGCGCCAACGGCAACGCCTTCACGTTCGACAGCGGCAGCTACACCGACGTCAACGAGACGACGAACAGCGACGCGACGATCATCAGCAGCGCGACGGCCAACCAGGTCGCCCAGTTCGCCGTGACGAACACGCGCATCACCGGGAACCCTTCCGTCAAGGGCCTGGCCGTGTGGGCACGGGCGCAGCGTGGCGGCACCGGCCCGCAGAACATGCAGATCGGCGTGCGCACGGCCAGCGCCGACCACTGGAGCGCGAACAAGTCCCTGGTCGCATCCATGCAGCCGGTGGTGAACAACTTTGACGTGAACCCGGGCACGTCCGGCGCGTGGGGCTATACCGACCTGACCGCCGCTGGCTTCAACGTCGGCGTCAAGTCGATCACCTGACATGGACGCCGCCAAGGTCGTAGCCCACGCGGTGCTGGGCTCAAGCACGGATCGGGTCGAGGCCACCAAGGTCGTGACCTTTGCCGTGCTGGGCACTGCCAGCACCACGATGGACGCCGGTAAGGTGGTCGCCTTCGCCGTGCTGGAGCCTGGAGTCGCCACGCCTTCTGGCCAGCATCGGATGCTCGCCCTGTTTTAAGGCAATCCCCTGGTTGCGGGGGTACGATCATCCCGGTACAGACCGGCTGGGAGCGCCAAATGGGTCACAATCTGGCAATTCTCGCAGTGGGGCGGTTCATGGGTTCTGACACGGGCTGGGGCGATCTGGACCCCGATGTGGTGCGCAAGGCGATCCGGGATGAGGGCGTGGCCGTCATCAAGGCGGTCGTATCCGACAAGGAAGTCATGCGCGCCTTCTGGTCCGCCGGCATCGAGGCTGCTCAGGACCACGCGCAGCGCAAGGCCGGTGCCTGGCTGTTCGACGGCGTGGGCGTGGTCTTCAAGCGCGTCACCCTGTGGGCCGCCATCTGCGCGGTCATCTACTTCACCGGAGGCTGGTCGGCCCTGAAGGCTTGGCTAGCGTTCAAGTGATGCTCGACTGCGACGAGGGCGGTCCTCGGGTCACACCGAAGGCCACCCCGTGCGGGTCGGTGCTGGTCACCCCGGTCGACCGCGAAGGTCGCGTGCTGCAACCCCAGGCTGCGCCGGCCGCCCAGGCCCCCACGCATCCCGGCGGCATCCTTCGCCGACTCACCGCGCTCCTGGCGGTTCTTCCCATGCGCATCGGCCGCCATCACAGTTCCGGCTCCCTGAGCGTGACGCTCGCAGCTGACGACGTGGGGATGCCCGGCGCAACGGTCGTGGCGGTCGAGGGGCGCGGCCTGCTGGCGCTGGCCCAGGCGAACGCCAAGCGGCGGCGCTTCTACATCCTGAACGACCACGACACGGAGCCCCTGCGGGTCAAGTTCGGCCTGGGTTGCGGGCCGGGCAGTGCGACCCTGGTGCTGCAGCCGGGCTGCTTCTATGACTCCAAGGGCTACCCGGCCTACACCGGCATCATCACCTGCTACGGCAAGCGCGTGAACGCGCAGGTCACTGAGGTGTTCTAGTCGCCAGGTCCCACACGCTGGTGGGCTGCGTGGCGATGGCGTGCGCCACGATTTCACCCACGTCGGCGCTGTCGCGGCCCAGGGCGTCCGCGTAGTCCTGCGGGTCCATGTCGCCCAGGTAGGCCGTGCCACGCGGCGTGCGCGAGTACAGCGCCCCGGTGCAGGCGGCGGCCCCGTGGCGGACCAGCAATTGCACTGCGGTCGCGGCCACCATCTTGCTGGTCGACATCGCGCACGCCAGTTCCAGGAGGCTGCGCGGGCGATCCAGCGCCACGAGGGCGCGCTGCCAGGTCTTCACAGGTTGCCCCCGGGGTGGTCGTGCGTGCGAGCGGCCCCCGCCGGCGCGGTGAACACCGGGATGAACCGGCCGTTGCAGCCGTGCTCGCCTCGGCTGAAGTCCATCGCCGTCCCACCGAACGGGATGACGCGCAGGAAGCGGGCGCAACGGTCCTGGTGCGGGCAGGGCTTGAGGGGCCTGCAGCGGATCATGGGGTCGGTCATGGCTACCTCGCGGTGATGACGGTGACGGTGTGCCCATGCTTCGCCATTTCGGCAAGCTCGTCAAGGATGGGCTGGGCGTCAAACAAGTGGGTGTCGTCCAGGCCGACCGCGATGCGGTCAGTCCTGCCGAATTCGTCCCGGAGCCGGTGCATCGCCAAGATGGGGTCCAAGACGAGAAAGCTGTGCCCGGGTTTCCGCCAAAATTCAAGCGCAGATATCACGGTCGGCTTGACCATGATTGCGAGGAAGCCCCGTGACCGAAGCCCGTCCAGCATGGCGGACATGATGGTCGTGCGTCCCGTTTGGTTGACGCTTCCGAGGTCGATTTCGGTCATGGTCAGTCGCTCCTGAGAATGAGCGCAGGGCGACGGTGCCGGATCAGTTCGGTCACCCGGTCCTGATAGGCGTAGCCCCACATGCCCACATTGTCCAGCCCGATCGCGGCGTAGTCCACCGCGCCCTGGCACTTGATGAATTGCTCAACGCTCATGCAGCGCAGGTCATGACCCGTCTGCGCACGCGCCAGGGCTGACCGGGTGCTGGTGTCGGTCACGTACAGCGCGGCGGTTCCCATGCGCTGCAGGCCCGCCAGCGTGGCCAGCATCAGCGTGGTGCGGCCCGAGCGGGGCTCGCTGCCCAGGTCGATGGTGCGGTGGGTGGTGGTCATGCGCCTGTACTTCCAAAACCGCCAGCGCCGCGCTCGGTCGGCGACAGGAACAGCACCATGTCGAACACGACACGCGGTGCCGGCACGACCATACCCTGGGCGATGCGGTCGCCGGCCTTGACCAGCATGCCATCCTCCAGCGGGTGGTCGCTGACCAGCGGAACCATGACGGGGCCACGGTAATCGGCGTCCACAACGCCGACGCAATTGGCCGGTCGGATGCCTCGCTTGCTGGCGTTGCCGCTGCGGGCGAACAGCAGCAGGGCGTGACCTGCCGGCACCGCGAAGGACAGGCCGGTGTTCACCAGCGATGCCTGTTCCTGGGCCGTCCAGACCAGGATGTCCTCGGCGGCGTACAGGTCGAACGCCCCGCTGCCGTCTGTGGCGTAGGTCGGCATCCTGGCGGCGGGGTGCAGCTTGGCGATCTGCACGCGCATCACGTCGGGCGTGTCGCCCTCGCCGTCGTCGGCGTCATCGTTCGGTCCGCGCATCACATCACTCCCCTTCGGATCATGTCCAGGCGCAGCACCACGCTGCGGCGCGCACGCCAGGCGCTCTGGTTGAACATCCAGCACAGCAGGCCGGCGTCGCGGTACTCAGTGGGTGTGGGCACGGGTGGCCTCCTTCAGTCGTTCGGCCATGCGGTCGGCCAGCCAGTTGAGCCGGTCGCGTTCGTTGCGACTCGGGGTGCAGAAAGCGTTCCAGCGCAGGTCGTTGATGCGCTGGGTCATCTTGATGGCGGTGCCTTGGGTCATTTGCTGGGCTCCTGTGAGTGTGTGTGTCCTAATACTGCCGGAACTACGCCAGAACGTCAAGCCCCATCAGCAACCTTGCGCTGTCCACCGCTGAATTGAGCCCGGGAGCGTGGCCTTGATCCAACAGCCAGCATCCCAGGGCTTGCGCTCGGACGTACTGCTGCCAGGGCTCGACCGGCATGCTCAGGTCCAGCAGCCACCACGGCGGCGTGGCGTAGCCGTAGCGCGCGGCGTTGGCGGACAGCCAGGCGGGGGTCACGGCTGGGTGACGGGCCGTTGCGGGCAGATGACCACCTCGCCGGGGCGCAGCGGGGCGGCATCCAGGAGGGCCTGCAGCGACTGGCCGGGACCTGAGAACCGCTGCAGGCCGCCCTCGGGGTCGACCGCGCCGACGATGCGGCCGGCGGTGTCCAGCACGGTGTGCTCGGGCGTGACGATGTAGGTGAGCATGGGTGTCATGGCAGGTTGCGGGCCTTCGCCCACGCGATGATCTTGTGCAGCTTGCATTTTCCAGGAATGCGCAGCGCACCCTGGGCGATGCGGCCTTCGAGCCGCTTGACGGGCACGCCCGTGGCCAGCGATGCGGCCGGCAGTGAGCCGTGGGTCACCAGCGCGTCCCAGGTTGCCGCCTGCAGCGGCGTGAGGCCGTAGGGTATCCACGGCTTGGGGCTCGGCTCCGGGTCGGGCAAGCGGTGCCGCAGGGTCAGCTGGTGGAACATCTCAGGCCTTGCCCTTGGCGGCCTTGAATGCGGCGTGCGCGTTGATGGACACCAGGATCGCCAGGCCGGTGATGGCCAGATAGTCGATCGCGCTGAACACCATGACGCCCTCCAGCAGCGCGGTGAAGCCCCAGGCTTTCCACCGGTTCTTGCACCAGCGTTCGGACCAGTCGGCCAGGGTCGGCGCGCTGTAGACCAGGGCGGCGACCACCAGCGGCCACATCCACGGGCGGTCCGGGGCCTCGATGTGCGCGATGACGTAGGACGCCACGGGCAGGAAGCCTGCCGCCACCGCGGCGATGACCTGACCGAACGTGCGCTGATCGCTGGCGGTCAGCTTGGGCAGCACCTTGCGAGACTTGGATGGCTTGGGCTTGAGTTGGACGACGGCGCTCATGCCAGCACCTCGGTCCAGTCGGTGAGCCAGCGGACGAAGCCCGGGCGACCCTGCAGGCGGTGTTCCTCTTGCAAACTGTCCACCGCGGCGGGACAGTGCTCCCCGTTGCTCTGTGCCAGCAGCGCCACCCGGTAGCGCACCATCACCGGCTTGATGCGGTAGCCCGTGCTGCTGCGGTACAGGTGCGGGAGCTTGTCGGCCACGTCGGCGTTCGGAATGTCAACCCAGACTTCGCCGTCCAGGTACTGCAGGGTCTTGCCGTCCAGCCACGCGCGGACCAGCGCACCGTGGGGGTATTTCTCGCTCATGGAAGTTGCTCCAGTTTGTCGGCCCACATTTCGGCCTCCGCTTCACTGCGGGTTGCGCCAGCGCGCAGGGCCAGGTAGTAGGCGGATCGGGGACCGTGGACGCACGCGCCGCCCATCCGACGATGAGGGAACCAGTAGCCCCCGCAATCGCAGCGCAAGCGGGTGTTGCGCCAAGTGCTCAGGGCACGTTGATTGCCGGGGGCGTTCTTCACGTCAATAGACGCTGTTGCGGACCGGGTATTTGGTCACGCGGCTGCCGTCGCTGTAGACGTGGATCAGCCGACCGTCGCAGGTGGGCTCGGTGCGCAGCAGACGCGGCGCGGGCTTGGTGCAGTGGCACATGGTGTGCTCCTTCAGGTTGATGCCGGTGGCCGACCGGCGGCGGTTTTCAGTCGCTCGACCTCTGCCCGCAGCGCGTCACGCTCGGCCTCGACCTCAAACATCTTGACGTTCCACCATTCCTGGCGCTTGGCGAATTCCTCGTTCGCCTGTTTCAGCGCGTCGCGCTCGGCCTCGGCGTTCTCGGAGCGGATGCGCCAATCGTGGACGGCCTCGCCCAGGCGGTCGATCCGGTCAGCCTTCGTGGCGCAACTGTCGGCCAGCGCGTCGCGCTCTTTCTCGACCGCATCGAGGCGGCGCAGCTCGGCGGCGGCCTCGCGGTCCTTGTCGCCTTCGGGCTTCGTGCGGCCGAACCTCATGTACTCCAGCCATTCGGCGCAGGCTTGCGCCTTGCTCTTGGTGTCAGCCATTGCGGGGCTCCTTCGTGGCGGTTGCCGCCTTGAGTTCGTAGAAGGTGCGCTCGTTCACCAGGAAGGCTCGGCCCATACACATGACCTCACCGTCTTTCACCAGCGGCTTCTGAAAACCGCAGACCATGCGCGACCATGATGCGAACTCAGCGCGCGTCATGCCTGTCGGCGGCGGTACATCGGGCGGCAGGACGTAGCGAGGCCGCTTCGGCTCAACGTGGACCGGAAGCCCGTAGACGCTCAGTGACGTGTCAGCCATGATCCTTGCCCCCTTCCTGGCCCGTGGCCAGTGTGACGCCCCATGCCTCGGCACAGGCGCGCTCGACGGCGCGGACAAACTCGGTCGTGTTGTCGGGCAAGATCGCAAGACCTAGACAGGCGAGGCCGGAATCACACACGCACTTGTTGATCGCCTCAGCCGTCAACACCTCCCCCACTGGAACAGGCGCAGCGGCAAGCATGTCGGCATAAAGCTCGGCCAACTCGACTCTCGGAAGGCCCCATTGCTTGTAAATCTTTAGCAGCATTTCCGGCGTCGGCTCTCTTGGAACAGACACCCAGCCCGGCCGATCCACTGGCCCCGTCGCATCTTTGTCGCTCATGCGGCACCGCCTTCCTGGCCCGTGGCCTCGATCTTGGCGAGGACAGCAATCTCCATCGGCCTGAACATCATCTGAAGCGCTGTCAGGGCCTCAACCATCTCATCGGCATGCTGCTGTGCCGGGGTCAGCACAGGCGCGGGGGCTGGGACTGCATACAACGGCGTCGGGCGGACATAGCTCACGCCGTCGTCATTGCTTCGCAGGTAGTCCGCGCCGCAGACGCCGAACGGGTAGTTGAGCTGTGACAGCGACACCTTCTTGTCTGCAACCGTCTTGCCGTACTCCAGTGTGTAGAGCCACGCCACCGGAGCGGGGGCGGAGAACTCGGCAGCGACCTTACCTGCGAATCGGTCGGCAGTCCCTAGGTTGAACGCGGCGCACTGGCCCGACTCCAGGGTCAAGTGCAGCCACAGCAAGCCGTCATCATCGGGGCCGGTGATGCGCATAGACCGGCCGGCCTGCGCCACCGGAGCGGGGGCGGGGGCGGCGAGCGAGCCCTCGACGTGCATCAGGCGGTGCCTCTCGTCAGGCGTGACCCACCGCACGGCGGCATCCCACAGCACGGCGCTGCGGTCGCCGTCCTTTTCCAGCACGTAGCCGGCGACCTCGTAGCCTTGAGCCCTCAGATCGGCGGCCTTGAGCTTTGCCACGCTTGACATGCGATCGGCCGGATGCGCCACCGGAGCGGGGGCGTTCGCGTCATCATTCATTTGCTTCTCCTGGTGTGAGTGGTGGCCTTGCGGTCCATGACGCAAATATGGCGTATGGCGGCGCGCTTGTCAACGTCTGAATTGAACCACCACTCGACGTGTTGCTGGACTGCACATTGCACCGGGGCCGGCGGGGGTGGTGGAGCTGGCGGCAAGGGCCACAGGTACACGGCCAGCATCCCGGAGCACAGCGCCCCGGTGAGAAACCAGGCTACTCGGTGCCACATGCTCGCGCTCGCTTCCATGCTGCCTGCTTGTTGCCCATGCGCTCGCCGGGGATCTTGCTGGCGCTGGCTTTGATATGGCTGTACACCGCGCCAGGACTTACGCCCAGTCGTTCGGCAATCTCTGCCACTGAAGCACCCTCCGCGTACAAGTCCCACACCCAGGCCTGGCGCACAGATAGGCCGTAGGGGGCCGACTCGGGCATCGGCGGCCACTCGGGCATCGGGACCAGCCCCCGGTACTCGCGCCACCACATGAGCCTGTGCAGTCGGGGTGCTGGTGGCAGCTGGTCCAGGCTGCGGCAGACCATCGCCTCCAGTGCGTGCGCGTCGCGGCCCAGGTGACGCGCAGCCTCGGCCGACCCGCCGTGCGTCACGTAGGCATCCAGTGCCTCGATGGCGCGCGGGGTGAGGCCCCAGGGGTTGTCAACGATGGGTTGCGGCACGCCATGCCTCCAGTTTGAGAAAGTCCGAGTGCCCGGGGAGCTTGAGCAGCGCGCCCAGGTAGCGAGCGTGGAAGGTGGCACGGCTGACACCCATGGCACGGGCCGCGAGGTACTGCCGGCCATGCTTGATGACCGCCTCGACCGCATGCGCCTGCACCTCGGTCAGCCCGTATGGCAGGGCGACGGCCGGCACCGGGGGCGGCGGGCTGGGGCACAGGCCTCGTGCGTCACGCCAGGCCATGCGCTTGTGGAAGACGGACGGCCCGGGGATCTTCTCGGCGGCGGCACGCCAGTGCGTGTCAATGGTGCTCAGGCTCACGCCCAACATTTTGACGGTGCTGGCGTTGATGGTGCCGACCTGCACGATGGCGTCGAGCACGCGGGCCTGGGCATCGGTGAGGCCCCAGGGGTGTTGCGCGCTCATGCGTCCTCGCCGTACTTGAGCTTCAGCAGCAACTGGCAGTAGTGCAGCGCCTTGCGCACGTCGGCCGCGCCGTTCTTCGAGCCGTGGCGGGTGACGTACTTGATGACGTTGCCCTCCAGGTAGCCGATGCCGTTGGCGTGGATGTACTCCACCGGCTGGATCTTCAGGCCCTTGTAGTGGCTGCCGTCGACCTGGGTTGCGAGGGGGTCCATTGGTGCCGGGGTGGTACGCACGGGGACAGACCCCAAGCGCCAGCGGTAGACATTCGACCAGTCCACGGCGGTGTGGTCGACGTAGACCCATTCGCCATTCGGGTCGATCTTGACCTGCACGCTGTCGCCGAAGGCAGGCCGCTTGAGCTTGGGGTCGAACTCGCCACTGTCGGCCATCACGGGCTCCCGGAAATTGACGTACCTACCGGCCGGGGTGATGCAGTCAACGCAGGGCTTGACATGGGCCGGAACATCGCGGTGGGCGCAGTCGTTGCAGGGCTCAGGGGCGCTCATCACCTTCTCCCATCGGCCGCGCGGCCATCTCGAAGACCACCTCGGTCAGCCCGACGTAGCCAATCACCGCGGCCATTGCCGGCCATCCGATGTCGATGCAAGCCGCAACGGCCAACATTCCAGAGAACAGACGCCACAGCTGGTGCGGCGGATCGCCGTCCTCGATCATGTCGCGGCACTTGATGACCGCGGCCTTGAAGTTGACGCCGAGCACGGCGGTGACGGCGGCCAGCACGGTCAAGCCGACGTACAGGGCCATGGTCATGCTGGCGGGTTGCTCGGGGCCGCATAGGACGTAAGCCCATAGCAACAGGGGGAGGATGAGGGTGTTCATTGGCCCCACCCCGCTGCCTTGAGCACGCCCATGATGTCCACCTGGACGACCGGCACGGTGCGGTCGACCTTCGGCGTCTTGTCGGTCGGCATGTACTTGACCAGGTCGGGCGCGGCCTCGCGCAACTGCTTCAGGGTGGTGCAGCCGTAGGCGAGGGTTCGAACCTGCTTGCGAACACCCTGCACCTTCTCGCTTTCGGCTGCCGCCGCGCTCACGAGGTCGTCAAGCACGGGGGCCACGTCTTCCGGGCACGGCAGTTCTCCCAGGCCGCTGACCCAGTGGGTGCTGCGGCGGGCGAAACCCAGCTCGATGATTTTCTCGAACACCTTGGGGTCGATGCTGTGCTCGCGCAGGGCGTCATACATCTCGTCAAGGCATCGGACGTGCGCCTTGGACTTGGCGGTGCCGGCCGGAACGTCACGCATCACGGCGTTGACGAATTGGTCGCGGATGGTGTTGGTCAGTCGCATAGTGAGTAGGGTGGTTGAGGTTTTTGAAAGGGCCAAAAGCTACGCCCCTACATTCTGGGCGCGCTGGTGGGCGGGGTGGGGATGAGGCGGATGTAGAGCACGATGTCCGGGATGGCCGCATAGGTGCGGGCGGCTTCGCTGGTCAGCAGGCTGACGTCATGCCACTGGCCCGACTTGGCGATCGTCCATTCCGTGCGGAACGAGTGGCCCGCCAGGTGCATGTAGTCCAGCAGGTCCAGGACGTGCATCAAGGTGAGCTTGCGGCTGTCCTGCAGGTCGTCCAGCAATCCGGCACGCAGCACGCAGCGGCAGTGCATCTCGACGTCGCGGTGCTGGCCGTTGCGCAGGACATCCATCACGCTGGCATGGTGCAGACGAAGCCACATGGCCGGCTCACTTGGTGCGGGTGATGGTGATGGTCACCTGGAGCACTTTGGTTCGACCGATCCTGCCGGCTTCCGTGCAACCGGAGAACTCGCGGTTCGGGAAGTCCTTGCGGGCACGCTCGATGGCCTTCTGGAACGCATTGGACAGCCGGCGCTTCATGTCCGGCACTTCGGCCTCGTTGCACGGGTGGTGCTCGCTGACCGATTCGCCGCGCTTCAGGGCACGCAGTTGCGAGGGGCGGCTGTCCGGGTTGCGGGGACGGCCAACGGGGTTCTTCTTTGCGACGGGCATTTCGTTCGTCTCGGTGGGTTGCGGTGAGGTCAATGTAGGGCGTAGGTTTGGGCGTGTCAAGGGCTATTTTGGACAGGCCAGCACGCCGATGCGTGTGGAAAATTTGGGACGGGGCAAGTTGGCAAAGCGTCTTAGGGAGGATTCGGGCAGGCCGAGGGCGGCCGAGGGTGGCCGAGGGCTGCAGGGGTCGCCCGGCCGTTTGAGCCGGCCCCCTCGCGCCCCGGAATTTATACCCCCCGGGGGTATTTTTGGGGCAAATCCCCCGAAAACCCGCCCGGCCGGGGTCAAAAGCAGCCCAAAACGGCCCCTTTTGCTGCTTTTTTAGGCGTTTTTGGCCGGGGGTACCCCCTCCCCCTGCCTGTCTGCGCTGACCTGCTGGCGCTGGCCCTCGTGCTGCTGGCGCTGGCCCTCGATGCCGCCTGTCCGCGCTGACCTGCTGGCGCTGGCCCTCGTGCTGCTGGCGCTGGCGCTCGATGCCGCCAGTCCGCGCTAACCTGCTGGCGCTGGCGCTCGTGCTGCTGGCGCTGGCGCTCGATGCCGCCAGTCCGCGCTAACCTGCTGGCGCTGGCGCTCGATGCCGCCAGTCCGCGCTAACCTGCTGGCGCTGGCGCTCGATGCCGCCAGTCCGCGCTAACCTGCTGGCGCTGGCGCTCGATGCACTCAACTTTTTTTGTCCGGGGGCTTGCACGTCGTTTTGTTCTGTGTCCTAATTGATCCCAACACGCAACGAACCGGAGCAACCCATGAAGACCGCCCTCATCTCTGCTGCAGCCTTCCTCGCCACTGGCGCCGCTTTCGCTGGCCTCATGCTCCCCGCGCTGGCTATCGGCGGGTTCTCGGCCTTCGGGGTCGTGTTCGCTGGCGTCATGGGCACGATGCTGTCCGGCATGGTTGCCATCTGCGCGGCGGCCTGAGTCATGCTCTACGCCCTCGCCTTCCTCGTCATCTTTGCGGGCCTCGTGGTCCGCGCCAACATCCTTCACAAGCCGGTCGACGGCTACACCACGGAGTAACACACCATGAAAGTGACTGAGCAACACACCGCGCAGGGGGTCTACTTCCGCGCCGTGACTCCCGAAGGCGACTACACGTTTCGGACGGAAACCGGCGACAAGTCCGAGCTTCTGCGCGCGGCCATCGATGCCGAATTCCGCGCCCGCCAACTGCTGAAGCGCGCGGAATTGTTGCGCGCGATCGTTGACACGCCGACGAATTAAGGCGTAGACTTGCATCACACCATCAACGAACCGGAGCCACACCATGCAAGCCGCTATCAGCACCTACACCTACATGCGCAACCAACAGTGCATGAACGCTAAGGATGCATGCCGCGATGCCGCAGAGTTCCACGGCGTGCCAGTCGGCGCGCTGGCGCGCGAACTGATCGCGCGCGGCATCGACGCGGCACGGCTCGCACTGTTGGCCTGACTCACTCACACCAAACAACCTGGAGAACCTCAAATGACCATCCAAAATTCGCACTGCCAAGCCATCCGCACTGTCTACCTCGGTCCGACCAATTCGCGCGGCTCGCGCATCAAGGCCACGGCGGCCGCCGGTTCCATCACGGTCCCCTATGAATACGGCTCCGAGTGCGCGCATACGATCGCGGCTCGGGCCCTGCTGGACAAGCTCGGATGGGAGGGTGACATGTTCGGGGGCACCCTGCCTGACGGCTCGCATGCTTTCGTGTTCATCAATCGCACTGGGGAGTGACGCACCATGTATCACCTGAACATCCGCACGTGGTTTGACCGTACCAACGGCAACACCTATCAGTCTTGGTTGCTTCGCGCGGCTCATGGCACCGTGTTGCACGTGAGCCCGATGCAATACGGTACGGCCCAGCAAGCGGCGCACGATGCGGCCCGCTACCTCAAGGCCGCTGGGCTTGTCCCGGAGTCAGTCCAGTACCCCCGGGAATGCATGACCATCGAGCATGCGGGGGACGGCCTGCAGCGCGACATGCACCGGTACACCTGGAGCGTGACGGACCACAAGCCCAGCAAGCCGGCCGGCCTCAAATGGGCTCGCGACTGGCGGCGTGCCACGGGGGAGAATCACACGGAATGGGCCGTGATGTCGGCACACGGCATGCACTCGGGTCATGCCAGTCTGACAGAAGCGCGCGCAGCTGCGGCGCGGCTCATGCGCGACGGAATGCGCGAGTGCTGGATCGAACGGCGCGCGTACAACGGCGTCCGGTCGCGCGGGATCGTCTGGTCCACCTACACCCGGACGGGGCCGGCGTGATGCGAGCCGTCCGCATCGTCTGCCTGTCGGGCATCGTGGCCACATCGCGTCCGGCGGCCTTCCTCGCTGCACTGGTCATATGTGAACTAGTGCGCGCGCTTTGTGGCGTTTTTGGGCTTGCGCGATCGGATGATTAGGGCGTAGACTTCGCTCACACTAGCAACGAACCCGGACCCCTGACATGCACCGCACCGCTACCCCCACACCTGCACCGCGCGCCACGATCGGCCGCCACGCACTCAAGCCCGCGCCTGTCCGCCGGGCCGCCGCGCGCCCCTCGCGACTGCGCCTCATGCTGGCCCTTCTGTCCGTCTGCCTCATTGCCTAACCACTACCGGAGCAACACACCATGCACGCCCTCCCCGTCGAATTCACCTTTGCCTCGTTCACCTTCCCCCGCTACATCGCCGACTTGACCCCTGCGGCCGGACTGCGCCGCAAGCGTGAGATGCGCCGAGTCGTCGGGGGCTACTACCATGCACCGCGCCCGAACCAATCGGATGGATGGTCGTTCTATCTCGGTTCGGACTTCGCACCGAGCCGCGTCGAGCAAACCGGGGATTTCTACAGCTGCGGCGATCTGGACGCCTACGAAGGCATCATCGTTCGCCTGAATCACGGCCGGGGCTTTCTGGCCGGCTGGACCCTGGGCCAGCATATGGCATCGAGCGTTGACGCCTACATCTGGACCGACGAATCGGACGCACGCCGGGCCGCTGCAGATGCTGCCCAGCGCGCGGCGGAAGATGAATTTGAGTGCCAGTCGGAAGAGGTGACCGAATGAACCGCCCCCTCGCATCCGTACAGCGCGGCCTGTCGCGTATGGTCACGCTCGACACTGGCGCACGCGTCGAGTGCATCGCCGAATCTGTCAACCTGATGACGGGTCGGCCCTTTCTGGTCATCGGCGGACCGGTCCCGTTCGGGGTCTGGCCCGATGAGCTGGACTGGCAAAGCCTCACGACCGACACCCAGCGCGCGGACTGGTGCGACAGCATGCAGGCGCGCGGCCGGGCCATTCCGCAGCACTCGCCGGCTGCGCGCTGGCTGAAAGGGGAGCCAGCATGACTCGCAAGGATCGAAGCAATTCCGCGCCATGGGTCGTCACGGTCCGACTGAAAGGCAAGGAAAAGGAAATCAGGATGCCCGGGGGCCTGCATGAACCCGAAGCTATCCGGGGTGCCTGCATGAAGTCCGGCGGGATGTACGTCCGCATCCGGAGACTGGCCGACTAGCACCCCGCTCCCCCTACACCTCAAGCCCCCCCCCCCCCCCCCCCCCCCCCCCCCCCCCCCCCCCACCCCCCCCCCCCCCCCCCCCCCCCCCCCCCCCCCCCCCCCCCCGGCTCATCCCCGGGGGGCTTTTGCTTTTGGCCCTCGGGCTGCTGGCGCTGGCCCTCGGGCTGCTGGCGCTGGCCCTCG
>Ga0228700_1000216_pt1 | contig 55999 bp, 63 predicted proteins | sample McNCre317_Aug_MG_FD_178019 | JGI IMG/M metagenome (GOLD analysis project Ga0228700, IMG submission 178019) | Freshwater microbial communities from McNutts Creek, Athens, Georgia, United States - 3-17_Aug_MG | ecosystem: Environmental > Aquatic > Freshwater > Creek | place: USA: Georgia...
AAACCCACACCATCCATCCCTGATGAGATGAAGTTCGACGCCAATGGCGTTTTGATGAACTCCTGAGATGAGCTGAAGCGCGCATGACAGATATTTTCCAAAGCCCCGGTGACCGGTTGCGTTTTGAAATCCTCCTCAAGTCTTTGAAGGAGGGCAGTACCAATTTGGCCGTGCTCAGCGAGCACGACAAGGTGCTCGATTTTTATGGTGATTTGTTTGAAGAACGTTTGCTGGCCCAAGATGATGGCCAGGTCGAGTTTTGTTCTTCCACCAACTCAGAACGCTTGGTTCAAAAGTTCAACGAAATTTTGTCTGAGCTCACGCTCAACCAAGCGCTCGAAAAAGACAAAAAGCACGCGCCACGCCGCTACTTGGTGTTCCGTGATTCGATCTTGATGCAAGACTTTGAGCTGCAGCTGTTGGCCCGTTTGGTCAATGGCTTTCCAGCCAGCAACATCACCGTCATCTTGCTCATCAACAGCAAAGGCAATTACCGCAACAAACTGCAAGCCTTTGGCAAAAGCTTGGTGGAGTGGGAAGTCGAGACCCAAGCCGGCGAAGCCAAGAGCGATTTGGGTGATGACTGGGTGCGTTCAGATCCAGAACCCACGCCTGAGCCACCGGTGTTGCGTGACGAGGTGATGCCTGTTGCGCAGCTGCTGAATATTCCGACCAAAACTTCTTGGCGCGTGCCCGGGTTTGGCAAGCGCCAAGAACCAGTGCTGACGCCAGATCCTTTGCCGCCTGCGCCGACATCTCCCGCAGTGCCGGCAAGCATGCCTTCTTTTGCCAAAACTTTGGCTGCTGCTGCACCTGCGGCTGCCTCCGTGTCCGCTGCTGCGGGGCCGTTGTCGACGCTTGAGGTGTCGCGCGAACCCGCTTTGCATGCACTGGCGCCAAACTCTGACGAGACTGCGGCTGATACAGACTTGTTCAAGCGCCCGCCCCGTCGCATCCGCTGGGGCTGGGTGCTGGTGTTGTTCCTGTTGTCTGCCGGCGTGTTTGCTGTGATGTACCAAGATTTGGTGCGTACCGAAGCCGAACAATTCAAGAAATATCTGCTGCGTGGCACTCCTGCTGTGGCCGCGCCTGAAGAGGCGGCCAGTGCGGCGGCTTTACAAGCCGCCAGCGAGGCAGCGGCTTCGGCGGCGCAAGAAGTTGCTGCCAGCGCGGCCTCTGCGGCCAGTGCTGTGGAGGTGATGCCTGCCAGCGCGGCGCTTGACCCTAAAGAGTCCCTGGTGAGCGCTTCGTCTCCTGCGCCTGTTAAGGCGCTGGCGTCTACTGCAGCGACTTCCGCACCCGCAGATGTGACAGCGTCAGCCTCTGTGACCAAGGTGGACGTCAAACCTGATTCCAAAACGCCTGCTGAACCGGTTGACAAAAATACCGCTAAACCTAACGCCAAAGAAGCCGATACCAAGTCAGATGAGGCGTGGATGAACCAATTGCCGGCCAACGGCTATGTGGTGCAGCTGGCTGCATTTGATACCGAAGAGGAAACCCAGTCTTTCAAGCGCACACAAACGGTGTATGCCAAAGCGCGTGTGCTGCATGTCTACAAAAAAGACAGCAAAAAGCGATATTTCATCTTGGTCGCAGGACCTTGGGCGACCAAGGCCGAGGCTGATGCATTCATGCAATCAAGCCCGGTCTTGGCCAAAGGATGGCTGCGCAGTGCCAAGTCGCTGAAAGCCCAATTTACAAAGCCTTGAGGCTGAGCCGAGGAATGAAGTCATGAAATCAGAAGAAGTCAGCGTGATCCGTTCCGATCACGACGCGACCCAAAGCGCCATCGACGACGTTCCTGCTTTTGAGCCAGGCTACCAACCCGAACAGCTGCCCAAGCTGGAGGTTCCCGATTTGGATGCCGAGGCCCAAATCCTCACGGCTTCTGAGCTGGCGCAAGTTCCGACCTTGATGGATCAGGTGGCGCCTGCGCCACAAACCTCAGAAACTATGACATCTGAGGCGTCAACGCTGGCTGAAGAAGTTTCTGCAGATGCAGTGGGGGCCAGCGAATCAGAAACGATAGCTCAAGTGCTGCCAGTTCAAGCCGATCATTTGTGGGAGATGTTCCAGGTCCGTATGGATACCTTGATGGGGGATATCAAGAAGCTCAATGATCGACTGGATCAGCTCGAAATTAGATCAAAGGTTTGAATATGGCGGATTCCCAACAACCCACAGACGACGCGGCAACGCCACATTTGGATGTGGAGGAAACTGCTGAGCGCTTGAACGAGTTGGCCAACCAGTCACTGGATGGCAACGAAGTTGCGCGCCAAATTGAAGAGCTCACCTCGGTGGTGCTCGACTCGGCAGAGGTGTCAACACGTTCAGCTTCGATTGCGGCTGACGTCAGCGCGACCATGCGCGCCGTGGTGGCCAAAATTCAAGAAACCAACCGCCGCAATGTGCTGCATTCGCGCATCACCTTGGCGGCTTTCGTGGCATGTTTGTTGATCGCCATGGGGGTGTTTCTGGCGGTGACGCTGAAGATGACCAAGTCCATCAAAGAACTCGATGCCATGATTTACGCCATGGCTAAGCGCGTGATTGAGGTTGATGCCAGTTTGACGGCCATTGGTAAAACCAATTCTGATTTTTCGGAAATCACTGAAAAACAAGAAGCGATGAACACCACCCAAACTCAGGTGGCCAATCGCCTCGAAGAGTTGAACAAAGTGTTGACCGGTATGCCCACGGTCATTGCAACCCAATCGAACAAAACCACCGAAGCGCAATTCCAAGCTATGCAAAAACAGTTGCAAGCCGTGGAAGCCAAGGTGCAGACCTTGAGTCAAGCGGCGGCATCACGCCAGCCCGCTGCAGCACCTGCCAGCGGTCCCAATACCTTGGCCTTGATGGCTGAGATTCAAAAGCTCAGAAGCGATGTGAATGCAGGTTTGCAAGCGCGCGAAAAATCGCAGTCAGCGGCTGAACAAGCTGCTGTGAAGACTTTGGAAAAATCAGCTGACAAAGCCGTGGCCGCAGCCGCAGCCGCTGAAAAAGCGGCTGAAAAAGCAGCAGCTTCCGAGAAAGCTTCTGCGGCTGAACGCTTGGCTTCGCAAAAAGCAGCGGCCGAAAAAGCCGCCGCCATGCGTGCAGCACCTCCAGCACCGCCTGAAAAATCGGCTGAGAAAATTGCGGCTGAAAAGGCAGCGGCAGCAGCTGCGGCTAAAGCAGCCGCAGATCGTGCCGCTACAGAGCGCGCCGCTGAACGTGCAGCCAATGCCGAGCGTGCAGCAGAAAAAGCCCGCGCCGCAGCTGCATCAGCAGCTTCTGCCGCTGCAGCTGCTTCGGCCGCGCAGGCAGCACCTGCGCAGCGTGATCGGCCAATTCAATACCCCCGCGTACCAGCCTCTGCTGGCCAGTGATCTGTCATCACCTTCAGTGGGGTTGAAGACCAAACTGTGTCGCACTGGCCAAGGGCCAGTCGCGGTACACAGAAGGCAAGCTGCTAAGATCGTCTTGCATCAAGGCATCGGCAGGCACTGTGTCGATCAGCTCTGATAAATGCAAGATTTGTGTTTCGCTCACCCGACGCATGATGTGCTTGGGTGTGATGTCGCTGGGTTGTGTGAGGCCTGAGGCTTCCATCAGCTCTTGCAGGGCTTCTAAGGTGTGGGTGTGAAAGTTATGCACACGTTCTGCTTTGCTCGGCACGACCAAGGCCATTTGGCGTTGGGGGTCTTGCGTGGTCACGCCAGTCGGGCAGTTGCCGGTGTGACAGGTCTGCGCTTGAATGCATCCCAAGGCAAACATAAAGCCGCGTGCGCTGTTGCACCAGTCAGCGCCTAAGGCGAGGGCGCGCGCGATGTCAAAAGCACTGATGATTTTTCCGCTCGCACCAACGCGAATTTGATCGCGCAAGCCTGCACCGACCAAGGTGTTGTGCACCAAGCGCAAGGCCTCTTGCAGCGGCATGCCCATGTGATCAGAGAACTCTAGGGGGGCGGCACCCGTACCACCTTCTGCACCATCCACCACCACAAAGTCAGGGCGAATACCCGTCTCCAGCATGGCTTTGACAATGCCAAACCATTCCCAAGGATGACCAATACACAGCTTGATGCCCACGGGCTTGCCTTCGCTCAAGGTGCGCAGCTGTTGCACAAACGCCATCATTTCCAAGGGGGTTGAAAAGGTGCTGTGGCTGGCGGGTGAAATGCAGTCTTCTCCGATGTGAACGCCACGCGCTTCGGCAATTTCTTCGGTTACTTTGGGGCCTGGCAAGACGCCACCATGTCCTGGCTTGGCACCTTGACTGAGCTTGATTTCGACCATTTTCACTTGAGGTGAACGCACATTTTCGACAAAGCGTTCAGGACTGAAGTGTCCGGTTTCGTCGCGGCAACCGAAGTAGCCTGAACCGATTTCCCAAATCAAATCACCGCCGTGTGTGCGGTGGTGACGCGAGATGGAGCCTTCGCCTGTGTCGTGAGCGAAGCCGCCCATCTTGGCACCTAAGTTGAGCGCCAGTACAGCATTGGCGCTGAGTGCGCCAAAGCTCATGGCCGAGACATTGAACAAACTGATGCTGTAGGGTTGCGTGCAAGCGCTGCCGCCGACTTGAACTCGGAAGTCGTGGTCGTGCAGGTGGGAGGGCGCAATCGAATGGTTGATCCATTCATAACCAATCGCGCGCACATCGAGTTGGGTGCCAAATGGACGCTTGTCGGAAGCGCCTTTGGCACGCGAGTACACCAAGGTGCGTTGCGCACGCGAGAAAGGCGAGGCTTCGGTTTCTGACTCCAAGAAGTATTGGCGAATTTCTGGACGAATGGTTTCGAGCATGAAGCGCAAATGCCCAATCACTGGGTAGTTGCGCAAGATCGCATGGTGCTGTTGCTGCAGATCGTACAAACCGATCAAACTCAGCACCAAAAAGAGCACGGGCCACCAACCACTCAGACCGGTGACGCCTGCGCCCAAGAGCGTGAACAACAGCAGCACGACGGAAGCAATGAAGGCGGTGTAGCGCACCGGATAGATCTGATTGAGTTTGTCCAGCATGCGTGAGGCCTCCAAGGCAACGGTAAAAATTAAGGTTTGAGCTTTGCCGCTAATTTGCTTTGCGCTAAGGCTGAGACTTGCACGCGTTGTCGTGCAGCTGCCAGCTGCTCGTCGGCAGCGTGTTGCACATCGTTCAAGCGTTCCATGATGGTGCCGCGTAAATCGGCCAAGTCGTGGTCGAGCTTGCGCAACCGCTCTTGCAATTCGCGCTGCAAGGCCATGCGTTGGGTGAGCAGATTGACTTCGGCTGCGATGGTGCGCCAAGTTTGTGTGAGCTCATCCGTGGGGGCTACGCGCAGCTGCTCAAACAGCTCGTCCATCAAGGGGTCAAACAGAGCCTGTGAGAGTTCTTCGCCGGTCTCAGTCACATCCGTCAGGGTGGGCACGTTGTCGGGCACTGCTGTCGGTTCGTTTGCAGGCATGGGTGGTGTGGTTTGGCGATGCGCTTGGAGCATGTCATTGACTTGCCCCCAGCCTTGCTCGGGCGTGTATTGCTTGAGTCCTTTGAAGGACAAGAACTGCGGTTCTGCACTCATTTGCTGATCACACCCATAGAGATACGTTTCAAGAACTGGGGAATGCCCATGGCAGCCATGTGACCCGCAGCCGTGGTGGTTTTAGCGCTGGGCATGGCGTCGTCTGGACGCACTTTGTGCAAGCGGTGGCGACCCAAAACAGAGTATTGATGCGCCAGGGTGCTCGACGTTGCCAACAGATTGTGACGTCCTCCTGTCGCGCTAGCTGCTGCATGCGTGCCTAACACGCCGCTGCGCAAAGGAGGGCTGGTGCGCACGGGGCTGTTCGCTGGACGCGTATTGTTGTGAGCCTGTGCTGTTTGACGCATGTCACGTGCTGCGCCTACGGCTTTGCCAAATTCCACAAACGATGCACCACAGGCATCGGGCAAGTCCATCAAGTAGCCTCGCTCAAACATTTCACGTGCAGTTTGGGCTTCCAAAATCGGCGGTGCCAGCATGAAGCTGACGGGAAAGCGCTGCTTCGAAAACACATCGCTGCGCAGCTGTTCGGGTTGCACACGCGTGGGGCAGACCAACAAGGTGGGCGGTGTGTGAATGGCAGAGTCGAAGACCCAACGGTGGCGGCTCAAAAATCCAGCGGTGGCGGCCAGTTCCATTTCAGAGACCGAGGTGGGCACGATCACCAAGTCGTACTCAAACATCAATTCACCCGCGATGGAGTCGGTCCATGTCAAATCACAGATCACCACTTCAGAGCTGCTGGCCGCACGACGCAGATGCAAACGTGCGTCCAAGATAGGGCGGTTGCCCCCCTGATCCAAAGGCAAGATGTGATGCTGAACGGCCACCCCAATTTGAGGTGCACGACGCAACCAGGTGCTCGATGAGCCATGGGTGTCAAAGTCGATCAAGGTCACAGTTTGACCTTGGCTGCGCATGTAGGCAGCCAAATTGGCAGACACCGTGCTTTTGCCTACGCCACCTTTTTGACTGGTGATCAAAATTTTGAAAGTTGACATTTTTATTCTCCATCCGCGCCAAAAATGAGCGGGGGAAAGCGAATTTACATGCGCACCATGACAAGGGTCAATGCCAGCATTGGTGCGGGTTCTGGGCTACCGAGGGTCGAAATTAGAGGTTTTTGTATACTTTTTATTTATTAAAATCATTAAAAGAAACGAAATTAACAATATTTAACATGTCATTGATTTATAAAGTATTTTTCAAAATGTCAAAAAAAACAACACTTTTACCTATTCGAACACTTTAAGCGGCATCAAAGCGCGATTTTTGAGGATTCGATGACGTTCACAAAGCTGACAAAGTCCCTCCGTTAAAATCAATGGGTTAACTTTTTATAAACAACCCCCCATGTCCAAACGCCACATCGCGCTTCTTTCTTTTGTTTCCCTGGCCTTTTTGTCAGCCTGTAGCTCTACCAAGTTGGACAACACGTCTGATGTCAGCGGTAAAGCTGTCGATGCTTCGGGTGTCAGCACGGTGGCTGCCGTGGTGGCGGATCACTTGAATCCCAACAGCCTGATTTCGACGCAACGCAGCGTGTATTTCGACTTTGACCAATTCAATGTCAAGGCATCAGAAACTGCCGTGGTCGAGCGTCAAGCCAAGTACTTGGCTTCCAAACCCAATTTGGCGATTCGCTTGGAAGGCAATGCCGACGAGCGCGGTGGTCGTGAATACAACTTGGCCTTGGGTCAAAAACGTGCCGAAGCTGTGGCGCGTGCACTCAAGGTGTACGGCGTGAGCGACAAGCAAGCCGAGCCTGTGAGCTTTGGCAGCGAGAAACCCAAAGCTGCAGGTCATGACGAAGCAGCGTGGGCACAAAACCGCCGCGTTGATTTCGCTTACCCCGCCAAGTGATGCACACGGCTGCGTGCTTGCGCTGATGCAACTCAACAGCGAAGTTGTCACCACGCCACCCAGGGCTTCGGCCACGGTGGTGTTGTTGCGTGATACGCCAGGTATCGGCCTCGAAGTGTTTTTGTTGCGCCGCCATACGGCTTCTGCTGTGTTGGGCGGCGCTTATGTTTTTCCAGGTGGCAAATTGGATGCGGCCGACTGCGCACCCGCCTTGCATGCGCACTTAGACCGCTTGCCGAACGCTTTGCACCAAGCATTGGGTGAGCCTGAATTAGAGGTACACACGGCGGCTGGTTTGTATGCCGCAGCTGTGCGTGAGTCTTTGGAAGAGTGCGGTGTGTTGTACGCCCGAGCCCGCAATCAAGACACGCTGGCACATGACGCCCAGCAACGCCAGCAATGGCAAAAGCAGCTGCATGCGGGTGAGGCATTTGTTGACGTCTTGCAAAACGCAAATTTGAGTGTGGACACCCAATACTTGGCGCCTTGGTCGCGTTGGATCACCCCCGTGCAACCGTCGGTCACCAACAAACGTTTTGACACGCGCTTTTTTGTGGCGGCATTGCCCGAAGGTCAAGCCCCGATTCACGACAACGTGGAAGCGGTGGACAGTGTGTGGGTTACCCCCCGCGATGGCTTGCATCGTTACTGGGCGCGAGAGATTGCGCTGGCGCCGCCGCAAATCATAACCTTGGTCAGTTTGTTGGCGCATCGTGATGTCGCCAGTGTGCTGCGCGCCGCGGCTGCGCAACACCCACCCACGGTGCTGCCCGAAACCTTCGACGAAGATGGCATCCGCCATATTTGCTACCCTGGCGATCCGCGCCACTCGGTGGCTGCCCGTGCGTGGCAAGGTCCTTCGCGTTTACGTTTTATCGACGGACGTTTTGAGCCCTACGGCGGCTTGGACGCTTTGCTCAACCCCTGAGTGAGATCGTATGACATGGACTGTGGCATCCATGCCATGGCCCCAACAGATAGATTGCCATGAACGACATCACAGAAACCACCAACGACCCGCACAACGCATGGTTGGAGAACTATCCCTACGACACCATCGTGGTAGGGCAAGCAGCACGCATGGTGCGTACCCTGACCTTGGCCGATATCCAGGCTTTTGCTGCTGTGTCGGGCGATACCAACCCTGCGCATCTGGATCCCGAGTACGCCAATGCGAGTCTGTTTCACGGCGTGATTGGCCACGGCATGTGGGGCGGGGCTTTGATTTCCAGTTTGTTGGGCACCGTGTTTCCTGGTCCCGGCACGATCTACCTTGAGCAGAATTTGCATTTCAGCCGGCCGGTGCGGATTGGTGACACGCTCAATGTGACGGTGACGTGTGTGGCCAAACACGATGACAAAAAGACGGTGGACCTCGATTGTTTGTTGGTCAACCAAAAAGGTGAACGCGTGTTGTATGGCATGGCGCGTGTGATGGCACCGGTTGAAAAATTGCGTCTGCCACGCGTGCATGCGCCACACATCAGCTTGTTTGATCCAGAAGTTCGCCACGCCAATTTGCTGGCGCTGGGTGCGAATTTAGAACCCGTGTTGTGCGGGGTGGTGCACCCTTGTGATGCAGACTCGTTGCAAGGTGCGATGGACGCGCACCTTGCCGGTTTGATCAAGGCGGTGCTGATTGCGCCCGAAAAGAAACTGCGCGCTTTGGCCGCTGAGGCCAACATTGACATCAGTAACGTGACCGTGGTCAATGTGCCGCATAGCCATGCTGCGGCAGAGATGGCCGCACAAATGGCTGCAGATCACAAGCTGGAAGCATTGATGAAAGGCAGCTTGCACACCGACGAATTGATTCATGCGGTGGTCATGCAGCCGGGCTTGCGCACTGGTCGACGCATGTCACATGTGTTTCGTTTTGAAGCCCCGATGTATCCCAAGCCGCTGTACATCACCGATGCGGCTTTGAACATTGCACCCAATTTGCAAGAGAAAGCAGACATCGTTCAAAACGCGATTTTGTTTGCGCAGATCATGGGCGTGGCGCAACCAAAGGTGGCGATTTTGTCGGCGGTCGAAACTGTCAACCCCAGCATCCCATCCACCTTGGATGCGGCCGCCTTGTGCAAGATGGCTGACCGCGGACAAATCAAAGGCGGCGTATTGGATGGCCCCTTGGCATTTGACAACGCGGTGTCCAGCCATGCTGCTGAGATCAAGCACATCAGCTCGCCCGTGGCCGGTCAAGCCGATATTTTGGTAGCGCCTGATTTGGAGTCAGGCAACATGATGGCCAAGCAGCTCGAATACCTGGCTGGCGCGTCAGGCAGCGGCGTGGTGCTCGGTGCGCGCGTGCCGATTGCCTTGACCAGCCGAGCCGATACGGCCACCACACGCAGCGCGTCAGCCTTGTTGGCGAAGTTGATTGCACACCACTACCGCAGCCACCCCGCATGAGCATTCTGTCTGTCAACGCCGGTTCCTCCAGCCTCAAGTTCGCGCTCTATCCCATTGAGGGGGCGGGCATTGCAGAAGCGCAAGTGACGGGCAACATTGAAGGCTTGGAGCCTGCGGGGCAACCGCGCATCAGTTTTGGTGCAACAGGCCAAGCCAAAGCTTCGGCCGTTGTTGCTGTGCAGCCTGGTGAAGATGTGTTCGATGCGGCCTTGCGCACGCTCAAAGACTTGTTGGCCAACCGTTTTGCAGACGTGCATGTGCAGGCCATTGCGCATCGAGTGGTGCACGGTGGCCACCATTTCTCTGCCAGTGTGCAGGTGACCCCCGAGGTGCTGACGCAACTCGCCACACTTAACGCGCTGGCGCCTTTGCACCAACCGCATAACTTGGCAGGCATCCGCGCATTTGCGGAATCGTTTCCGCAGTTGCCGCAAGTGGCGTGTTTTGATACCGCGTTTCATCGCACCTTGTCGCCTCTGGAGACGACGTTTGCGATTGACAAAAGCTTGACCGAGCGTGGTGTGCGTCGCTATGGATTTCATGGGCTGTCGTACCAATACGTGAGCCAAGTATTGCAGCGCGTTTCTTCGCGCTCTGTGAACCGAACGGTCATGGCGCATTTGGGCAATGGCGCCAGTGTGTGCGCTACGACCGGGCATGCCAGCCGAGCCACCACGATGGGGTTTTCAGCGCTGGATGGTTTGATGATGGGCACGCGCAGTGGTGCGATTGATCCGGGTGTGTTGCTCTACCTGATGGAGCAAGGTTGGGACCACGACAAGCTTCAAAAGCTGCTGTACAAGCAAAGTGGTTTGCTGGGCGTTTCTGGCGAGAGTGCGGACATGCGCACCTTGCGCGCTTCAACCTCAGAGGCGGCTCGATTTGCAACCGATTTGTTTGCCCATCGGGTAGTGCGTGAAGTCGGGGCTTTGAGCGCTTGCGTAGGAGGGCTGGATGTGTTGGCCTTCACTGGCGGTATTGGCGAACACGATGCGGTGCTGCGTCAACAAGTGGGGGATGCTTTGGCTTATTTGGGTGTACGTCTGGACGCAGCACGCAACCGTGAGGCATGGGGCGATACGCCGCAAGCCATTCACGCCGAAGCCAGTGAGGTGGAAGTCTGGGTCATTCCTACCGATGAAGGTCGCGTGGCGGCGCAAGAAGCTTTGTTATTGCTCGCGCTCGCCCGCTGAGGTTGTTTCGTCATTCTCAGATTTTTTCTTTTTGAAAAAAATCTTGTAAGTTGCATAAATCGCCAAGACCAAGAACACACCGCAGATCACCATCTCAGTGTTGGTGAAGTTGCCATCGAACAAGTCGACATCCTCATACGTAGATAAGGGCGTATACACCTCTGGATTGGCTTTACGGTACTGCTCGTAGGCTTTGTTATCCATCCCGGTTTCCTTACAGCATTGAGAAAATAAGAATTATCCGCCAAGCAGCGCCTTTATTCTCCTGGGATGCGTGCGGCATGCAGATGAATGGCCTGTTTGGTGCGTTTTCTGAATCGAATGTTGAGCAGTTCCACGATGACAGAGAACGCCATGGCAAAGTAGATATAGCCTTTGGGAATGTGGTGTCCAAAACCTTCGGCCATGAGGACCACGCCCACGACTACTAAAAAGGTCAGAGCCAGCATTTTGATCGAAGGGTGCTTGGATACAAATTGACCAATGGCTGTGGCAAACACCATCATCAGACCAACAGAGACAATCACCGCTGCAATCATGATGGCGACTTCGTCCACCATGCCTACGGCGGTGATGATGGAATCCAACGAGAACACCAAGTCCACCAACATGATTTGCAAGATCACATGGGTCAGTGTGGCGCGACCTGCGCTGCTGTGGGTGTCTTCTTCCCCTTCGAGTGAATGGTGAATTTCGCCCGTGCTTTTCCAAATCAAGAACATGCCACCCAAGATCAAAATCAGATCGCGTCCTGAAATAGCCTGATCAAAAACGGTGAACAGTGGAGCGACCAGCCCGACGATCACCGACAACACCAGCAGTAGGCCAATGCGCATGAACATGGCCATGAACAAACCAATGCGGCGTGCCAGTTCCCGTTTGGCAGTAGGTAGTTTGTCGACCAAGATAGAAATGAAAATGATGTTGTCGATTCCCAATACCAGCTCTAACGCGGTGAGTGTGGCAAAGGCGATCCATGCTTGTGGGTTGCTGAGTAGTTCCATTTTTTGCTTTCTGTTCTATTCGTCACGATAGTCAAATTTAGGAAAACTTTGATTTTGTAAGGGTTAGCAACGCGAGTGACAAATCGTGCTGGCAAAGCAAAACGGCCTCCATGACTGGAGGCCGTTTTGTATTTTTGGTGGCGCTTCACGGATTCGAACCGCGGACCTGTGGATTATGATTCCATCGCTCTAACCGACTGAGCTAAAGCGCCGAAGCCCAGAATTATAGCGCATCTGGGAACTCTAATCGTCTTCAGGCAACTTGAAGATGAAGGGCAGCAAGCAAAGTGCCAGCAAGACCGAGCCAAGCTCTTTGAGTCCATCGACTTGCATGAACAGAAACGACAAGACAGCCAGCGCGAGCACGAACTTCACCAGCAGCTTGACGTCGATGTTTGGGAATTTCTTCATGGGTTTGATCTTACAGGTTGTGCTTTGTCGGCAACTGCTTTCTATTCTGAATCGCTAGGAAATGACGCGATCAAAGGAATCATGCCTATAACAAATAGAAGAAGGCCAAGAATCGTTTCTTGTTCAACCAGCATGAGATAAGCGCCAGTACACGCTATCACCAAAGCTGCTGAAAAGAAGTTTTTCATCTTGCTTAGCGCTCTCTAAGCTGTGCGATCTCAAATTTGAGGAAAGTCTATCAAAGTCTTAGATAATTGATAAATTTTTAGTCAAGCGACGGTTGAATTGACTTACTTGCTTGTTCCATAAGTAAGTCAAGTTGCTCAAAGTATTCGTTTGCAGCAACTGTTGGCAATAAATATTTAGTGCGGCGATTTTTGCCTTTGAAGATTAGATCAATCCAACCTGTTTCGAGTAAGAAGTAAAGTTTCCGATGAATTGTTGCGGGACTTGCAATCTGCCGCATGATCAGGGCATCTGTGACCGTCATGGTTTTACCTTGCTGGTGTTTTGCTGCAATGACTTCGAGAAGTTTTTTCGACACCTCGTCAAGTTTTGAGTGAATACATATTGAGCGATCTAGTACTTCAACGAGACACAAGAATCGAAGATAAACATTTAACATATAAATTTAACTTTTCAACTTATGATTTTTAACGTTCGAACATATATTAGGGAGGGATATTTCATACGCTGACACAAGTCCAACGTTTCCATTGCCATAGACCCATTCGAGCAATTTGTGAGCATGAAAAATGTTTTTTGCCTGAGTAATTGCCTTCACCTTGACTCCTGTGCATAAAATCACTTCTGCTTGAAATGTCTTTTCGAATGCCATGGATAACCTCAAATCTCATATTAAGTATTTAATTGTTGATATTGTTTTTCCCGTTATCTAATAAAGTAACTATTCGTTGAATAAAATCAATTTGTTGGCGATCAAAAAGATTTGATTTAGAGAGAATAGAAGATAAATCATTGGTCTGAATACCATCAAAGGATGAATTAACTATTAAAAAATTGTTCAGCTCGTCATATTTAGCTATAAAACTATTGTCAATTCCTAACCATTCACGAAGAACTTCAAACCGATGAACAGAGGGCAAAGAAATACCATTTAGCCATTTTCGTGCTGTTTCATTCGAGATAGTATTACTAGTTGTCGATCTTAAGTTATATTGAGATGCCAAAAAGACTGCTGTTATTTTGACTAATGGGTATTTTTTTCTCAATGAATCACGCAGGCAAATACCGAATCTTCGTGCGGATTCTTTCCTATATTTGTCCATATGTAATACCCAAATGAAGTTATTAAAAATTCTTCTAGAGAATTTTAGATTGACAAAGTTGTTAAATTTACAACTTTAATTGGTATTTTTAAAAGAGTAATTGTTTTTAAAAAAATAAAAAAACATAGCATATTCGCAAATAACACTTTGCTTGAGCTATGAAAAATTTCAGAGATTTAACGTTACCATTACTGGTATCGGTTTGCACTTACGTATCTAGTCAAGATTTATCAATACTTAATGGATCATCGTTTCAGCAGGGATCGCAAGCTACAAATGCGGGTATCAGAGCATCCAGCCAAACTTCAACAATGGGAAGTGCTATTGGAGTAGGTAGCACACTTCAAAACCAATCTAAGGGGCAAATTGGTGTAACTACTCAAACGAATAATGGAAACATTAATAGTCCATCTAAAGCAAGTGATGAATTACAGATTAGTGATAATGAACCAATAATAGAAGAGAAAAATCAGCTACAAATTTTTCTCGCTGAAACGACAGGTAAGCAACTAGATCTGTATGGTCATACATTATTTAAGAAATCAAGATACTCACCAATTACACAAATGCCAGCACCAGTCAACTACGTGATTGGACCTGGTGATGAAATTGATGTAAAGGTATGGGGAAGTGTTGATTTCAATACTCGTCAAATAGTAGATCGAGACGGGCGAATCACATTGCCACAAATAGGTAGTTTTGGCGTTGCAGGGGTTAAGGTAGATAAATTAGATGAAACTTTAAAACGACAGATTGGAAGAATATATAAAGGATTTGAAGTCAGTGGCACATTGTCACGTATAAGAAGTATTCAGGTTTATGTCGTTGGAAACGCTAGAAAACCGGGAGCTTATTCAGTGTCTGGCATGTCAACGCTGATTAGTGCACTATTTGATGCGACCGGCCCATCGCAAAATGGTTCTATGCGAAAAATTAGACTCATTAGGGATGGAAAAGAAATATCGCAAGTCGATCTGTACGAATTTATAAAGAATGGAGAGAGCGCAGGAAACGTTAAACTGATGTCTGGTGATGTGATTCAAATTCCAGCAGTTGGAAAAAGAGTTGCACTGCTTGGCGCTATTGATGGACAAGCAATTTATGAGTTAAAAGATAAAGACGATTCACTAGGTGGATTGATCGGATTTGTCGGAGAAGAAAATACACTTATTTCCGAAAAGAAAATAGTTATTGAAAGAATAACCAAATGGGATACTTCGAGCAATAGAAGTGTTGATGAGGTTGTATTCAATGATGAGGGTATGAAATTTGGCTTGAAAGATGGCGACATCATTACTCTTTTGAAAATAAACTCACAATATTCAAATGCTGTTACTTTGAGAGGCAATGTTGCTTATCCATTGAGATACAAATTTAGTGCAGGTATGAAAGTGTCAGATTTAATACCAGATACTGAGGCACTCATTAGGCAAGACTACTATACAAAACGAAATTTGAATGTAATGAGTGCTACTGATTCAGAGAGTTCTATTTTAAATAATGCGACGTTAGAAAATCAAAAAGATGTGAAGACAGAAAATGTTGAAAAAAATCGAAAAGAATACAAAAACTCGTTGAATCTGATCAATTGGGAATATGCAGCGATAGAGAGAATTGACAAAAACAATGTCAAGCTGGATATCATTCCATTCAATTTAGGAAAAGCAGTAAGGGAAAAAGACCCGAAGCATGATCTAAATTTAATGGCTGGAGATGTTGTTGTTGTCTATAGCGATAAAGATATTCAAATTCCGCAATCTAAAAGAAACATTTTTGTCAAGATTTCAGGCGAGATAAACGCCCCTGGTCTTTACCAGGTGACTCAAGGTGAACGTTTGATCGATTTGGTGAATCGAAGCGGCGGATTGACGGGAGATGCTTACGTTTATGGAACAAATTTCACCAGAGAAAGTATCAAAAAACTGCAGCAAGAAAATCTAACAAAGGCAATCAATAGGCTTGAATCAGATATTAACTCTCAAGCTACGGCATCAATTCAAAATAACATTAATCAAGAAATGGTTGTTGTTGCGCAGCAGCAATTGGCATCACAAAAAGCATTTCTCAATAAATTGAGAGGAATTCAGGCGACGGGTCGAATCTCATTAGAAATGAATCCAGAAGAACCCAAATATCCTGATGTGGTGCTTGAGGATGGTGATGATATTACTATACCTAGTAAGCCTAGTTTTATTGGTATTTTTGGATCGGTATATACAGAATCTACATTCATTTTTAAACAAAATGCAACGGTTAAAGATTACTTGTCAAAAGCAGGTTTAGCAAGGGAGTCTGATGTAAATGCTGTCATGGTTATTAGAGCAGATGCGAGTATTGACTCAGATAATAAATCTTCGAGTTACTTTAGTAAAAGTGTGATGGATATGAAATTATATCCAGGTGACACGATATTCGTGCCTGAGGCGTTTGATCGAAGAACAGCTTATACACAGTTCATGCAAGGAGCGAAAGACTGGACAACAATTCTGTATCAATTTGGTATTGGTGCGGCAGCATGGAAAACTCTTAAAAATTAAATTTATTTGATCATGCAGGAATTATGAATAGGAAGGCGTGCACTGATGAAAACTGATCGTGAACATCTGCTTGAATTACGAAAAGAAGTAAATGAATTGGCTCAGCTTGTGATTTTGCTGGGAATTCAAATTACAGAATTGCACTCATTAGAGAGAGCTAAGCAGGTCATTAGTGATGCAAAGAATGGGACCGTTCCTTGCATGAACAGAAACGACATGACAGCCAGTGCGGCGACAGCTCAGCTCAGCAACACATAACCCTTGTCAATCAAACAACGACGTAAATCAATGATGGCGTTGTTGGTCACGTATTTGTCGCCGTACTGTTGCAAGATTTGCTTTTGACAAACGGCAACGTCTTGGTCGTATTGACGTCGGGCGTCGCCTTTGAGGCTCACATCAGGCACGTAGTTGCCATTGCTGATTGGCATGTTCAGGCCCCAGTTGGTTTGACATGCACTCAGGTTTAGGCACAGAGTGATGCAGATCAGGCTGCGTTTGATGGAGTACATGGGCAATGCCAATATTTATAAATAAGATAATCATATCAAAATAATATTAGTCTTAGCAATATAAATTCACTCATCATCCGCAGCGCTGCTGCACGGCGCTATTTACTGATGTTTGAACACTGCTTTGCGCTTGTTCACAAAGGCGTCCATGCCTTCTTTTTGATCGGCGGTGGCAAACAGAGCGTGGAAAAGGCGACGTTCAAACATCACGCCATCGGCCAATCCGCTCTCGAATGCACGGTTGACCGATTCTTTGGCTGCCATGACGGCAATTTGTGAGTAATCACAAATCATCAGCGCTGCGCCCAGAGTCTCTTCCATCAACTTGTCCAGTGGCACGATGCGGCTGACCAAGCCAGCTTGTTCTGCCTCGGTGGCGCTCATCATGCGGCCTGTCAGGGCCAAATCCATGGCTTTGGCCTTGCCCACGGCGCGTGGCAAACGTTGTGTGCCTCCCGCACCAGGAATAACGCCCAGCTTGATTTCAGGTTGGCCAAACTTGGCGTTGTCAGCTGCGATGATGAAGTCGCACATCATGGCCAATTCACAACCACCGCCCAGGGCAAAGCCGCTGACTGCCGCGATCACGGGTTTGCGGATGCTGCGAATGGTTTCCCAGTCGCGGGTGATGTAGTCGTCTTTGTAGACATCGGCAAAGCTGTAAGTAGCCATGGCCCCAATGTCCGCGCCTGCGGCAAAGGCTTTTTCACTACCGGTGATGACCATGCAACCAATGGCGTGGTCGGCGTCAAAAGACTTCAAGGCTTGGCCCAACTCGACCATCAAACCCGCATTCAGCGCATTGAGTTGCTTGGGGCGGTTGAGGGTGATGACCCCCACTTTGTCAGCTTCGGTGTGGACGGTGATGAATTCGTAAGCCATGTGGGCGCTCCAAAAAACAAGTTGAAAAAACGGGATGGGTTCAACTATAGCCAAGCCGATCCAAGGGTAAACATTAACCAACCGATCGGTCGGTTAATGATAAATTTCTTGCAGGAGATCATCATGACAGCATCCCAAGAGACATCCACCGTCTTGTATGAAGCGCGCGGGCCTGTGGCCCTGGTCACGCTCAACCGCCCTCAAGCGCTTAACAGTTTTACGCGTCAAATGCACCACGATCTGTGGGCGGCTTGTGACCGCGCCGAAGCTGATGCCACCATCCGCGCGATGGTGATCACGGGCGCCGGACGTGGCTTTTGCGCTGGCGCCGATTTGTCCGAGTTCGACTTTGCGCCAGGCCCTGATTTGATCAAACGGGCCGACCCTGGTCCGGTGATTGACCAAGCCTTCAACCCCTCAGCCCGCAAGCTGCAAACCTTGCGTATGCCGACCATTGCGGCGGTGAATGGCGTGGCCGCTGGTGCTGGTGCGTCACTGGCCATGTGTTGCGACATCGCGATTGCGGCGCCTGCTGCGAGTTTTATCCAAGCCTTTAGCAAAATTGGCTTGATTCCCGACGCTGGCGGCAGCTGGTTATTGGTTGAGCGTTTGGGCTTGGCTCGCGCCATGGCGTTGGCCATGACGGGCGATAAATTGGGCGCTGCTCAAGCCAAAGAGTGGGGCTTGATTTGGGACGTCGCCGAAGACAGCGTGGCTGCAGCAATGGCCATGGCCGAGCGTCTGGCCGTGATGCCTACCAAGGCTCTGGTGCAAACCCGTCACCTATTGCGTGACGCGGGCACGCGCAGCTTCACCCAACACCTAGACGCCGAGCGTGATGCGCAATCGGCCTTGGGTCGTACCCACGATTACATCGAAGGTGTGAGCGCCTTCTTGGAAAAACGCGCCCCTGCGTTCAAAGGTGAATGATGCGTACCGAGTTGCAACACGATGCCCAAGCCATCGCCACCGCCAAGCAAGTGGCCGAGTCCATGTTCGCCGTGGATACCGCCACCAAAGACACCATGGGCATGGAAATTTTGGTGTGTGAACCAGGTCGTGCGGTGCTGCGCATGCCCGTACAAGCCCTGCATTTGAACGGCCACCAAATTTGCCACGGGGGTTTCATCTTCACGCTGGCTGATTCAACCTTTGCATTTGCTTGCAACAGTTACAACAAAGCCGCCGTGGCGGCAGGCTGCAGCATCGAGTTTTTAAAGCCTGCCAAACTCGGCGATGTGCTCACCTGTGAAGGCGTAGAGCAAACACTGTCAGGTCGCCACGGCATTTACGACATGCGCGTGACCAACCAACACGGCGAAACCATCGCCATGTTCCGCGGGAAAAGCGCACAAATTCAAGGAACGGTGATCCCCGCATGAAACACGTGGCCCAACAATTCCCGCTCGAACCGATCGAAAAAGCCAGCATCGACGAGCTACGCGCCTTGCAGCTCAAACGCCTCAAAGCGACTTTGCACGAGGCTTATGCGCATTCACCCGTGTACCGTGCCAAGTTCGACGCGGCAGGTGTTCACCCCGACGATTGCAAAACATTGGCTGACCTCGCCAAGTTTCCCTTCACCACCAAGGCCGATTTGCGCGACAGCTATCCCTTTGGCATGCTGGCCAAGCCGCGCGAGCAATGTGTGCGTATTCACGCGTCCAGCGGCACCACGGGCAAACCTACGGTGGTGGCCTATACCCAAAACGACATCGACACCTGGGCCAACGTCGTGGCACGCAGCATCCGCGCGGCTGGTGCCCGTCCGGGCGATATGGTGCATGTGAGCTATGGCTATGGCTTGTTCACTGGTGGCTTGGGTGCGCATTACGGCGCCGAACGTTTGGGCCTCACGGTCATTCCATTTGGCGGCGGTCAAACCGAGCGCCAGGTGCAGCTGATTCAAGACTTCAAGCCTGACCTGATCATGGTCACCCCCAGCTATATGCTCGCCATTGCCGATGAGTTTGAGCGCTTGGGTCTTTCGGCGGCCGAGTCCAGTTTGCGCTTAGGGATTTTTGGTGCCGAGCCTTGGACCAACGATATGCGTCGAGCCATCGAGCAACGCTGCGGCATTGATGCGGTCGACATTTATGGCCTGTCTGAAGTGATGGGCCCAGGCGTGGCCAGCGAATGCGTCGAGACCAAAGATGGCCCGACGATTTGGGAAGATCATTTCTACCCTGAGATCATCAACCCCGAAACAGGCGAGCCCGTGGCCGATGGCGAAATGGGCGAGCTGGTGTTCACCAGCTTGACGAAAGAGGCCTTGCCCATCATCCGTTACCGCACGCGTGACCTCACGCGCTTGCTGCCGGGGACCGCACGCACCATGCGCCGGATGGAAAAAATCACCGGCCGCAGCGACGACATGATGATCGTGCGTGGTGTCAATGTGTTTCCCTCACAAATCGAGGAGTACATCTTGAAGCGTGCCGAGTTGGCGCCGCATTACCAATGTGTGCTGACCCGCGAAGGCCCGATGGACAACTTGCATGTGGTGGTCGAAACACGACCAGGCATTGACCCGCACAGTGCTGCCGCACAAGCAGCGGCACAGCAGCTCAAACACGATGTGAAGATGTTTGTGGGCACCAGCATTGGCGTGGAGCTCAAGGCCGAAGGCGGTGTGGAGCGCAGCCAAGGCAAAGCCAAGCGCGTGGTGGACTTACGCCAACTCAAATGAGCATTAAGCCAACCAGGCCTTGACCTTGGACTGCTCGTTGACGCCTAAGCACCAGGTTGTGTGGGTTTTGTTGTCGGGCAGCGTCAAGCTCAGGCGCAGCAGTTGCGCATCGCGGCTGACCAGGGCGGTTAGCTTTTTGGCGGTGCCTGCATAGAGCAAAACCTCGTCGAGTTTTTTCAGGCGCCACGCTGATGCGTGTTTGCCACCCACTTCCAGACCCAACCATTCATCACCCGGCGCAAAACCGGCGTGGTGGGCAGCGCTGCCGTTGAGCACTTGCTTGATCTGCACGCTGTGGTCTTCGCTCACCCGCAGCCCCAAGCGTTGGGCGAGTTGGGCAGGGTCTTTGTGCACCGCTACGCCGTGCGAGACCAACAACTTCTCCAGTGGCAACTCGCGCGTGCCATGGACCCAAGCTTTGAACTCGGGCGCCCATGAGCGGCCCGTGAGTTCTTGCAGCACGGCCAACACATCGGCTTCTTGCATGGGGCCTGCTTGGCAGCGCGTCCACAAGGCGCGCATCACATCGTCTAAGCGCAGGCTGTGGTTACGCACGCCGTGCTGGCGCAAGGTCAGGTCCAGGCACAGCGCTACCAAAGCCCCCTTGGTGTAGTAGCTCACGGTCAGGTTGGGGCTGTTGGCGTCTGGGCGGTAGTACTTGGTCCAAGCTTCAAAGCTCGACTGCGCCACGCTTTGCACCTCGCGTCCTGGTGTTTGCAACACCTGGTTGATGGTTTTGTTGAGTAAACGCAGGTACTGCGCATCGTCAATCAAACCAGCGCGACGCAATAGCAGGTCGTCGTAGTAGCTGGTGAAGCCCTCAAAGAACCACAGCAGCTCGGTGTGGTTTTCGCGGGTGTAGTCGTAGTGTGCGAACTCTGCCGGACGCAGGCGCTTGACGTTCCAGGTGTGGAAGTACTCGTGGCTGATCAAGCCCAACAGCGTGGTGTAGCCGTCACCCAAGGGTGCTTTGTGGTCTGCGGTATCGCTGATACGTGGTAAGTCCGCGCGCTGACAAATCAAAGCGGTGGAGTTGCGGTGTTCTAAACCACCGTAGCCACTGGTCACGGCATTGAGCATGAACACATAGCGCTTGTGGGGAATCGCTGCACGTTTGCTGCCGTGCCAAAACCGAATCGCGGTTTCGCAAATTTTTTGGCTGTCGCGCAGCAAACGTTCGCCATCGAAAGCCGGCGTGGCACCAGCCACCACAAAGCGATGTTCAATGCCGCAAGCGGTGAAAGTGCCCGACCAAAAATTGCCCATTTCAACTGGGCAATCCACCAACTCGTCGTAGTCCTGGGCTTGGTAAATGCCAAAGCCCCGGCGGTCTGTGTGGACGGGCGTGAGTCCTGTGGCGACTTGCCAATCGGCCGTGTGAGGATGGGCTGTGTGGGGCGAGACCAATTCCAACAGATGAGGCACATGATGTTGGCCCTCCACTTGCAAACACACGCTGGTGCCATTGAAGAAGCCGCGTTGCGCATCGAGCCATGCTGTACGCACCGAGTCGTCGTGTGCATGGACGCGGTAGTGCACGGTGAGCGGAGCATCGTCAAGGCAATCAATCTCCCAGGTGCATTTGTCACGCTGATGCACGGCCACAGCACGGTTGCCTTGGCGTGCGCTGATGTCCAGCACTTGTTTCGAGAATTCACGCACCATGTAACTACCCGCAATCCACACTGGCAACGACACCTGTTGTTGCGTGCTGGGTTGGGCGATGGTGAGCGTCACACCATACAGATGCGCATGCAGGTCTGCGGCTTCAACAAGGTAGTGCAGCATTTAGGTGGCCGCCGCGCCCAACAGACAAGACAAAGTGGACACCACGGTCAGGCGAAAACGCAGCGTCATCCAATCGCGCAAACCCGCTTCGGGCCAAGTTTTGCGATCCACCAAATAGCAGGCGATGAGCAACACGCCCAACACGGGCAAGCCCGCATAGGCAGGCATGATGACGGCAATCCATGCCACCAGCGAGGGCACCACGCCCCACACCATGTGCAGTTTGCGTTGCGGTGCGTTATGGCGCAAACCAATGCCCCAATGGATGCCACCCAAGAACGCACTGATGGTTGCCGCGTAAGCGCTCAGGGCAATCGATACAAACGGGTGGGCCTCGGGCGTGACGATCCACATCAAGAAAGCCATGCCGACGAAGGGAATCAGCCCGGCGTAGCCCAAGCGTTGAATCAAAATGCCCGCGTTGCTATCGGGATCAATGGGGGTGTGCACCATGGTGTGGCTCGCTTATTTGCTGGCGTCGGCCAGGAGTTTTTCAATTTGTGAGGTGTTGATGGCGCCGGGCACGCGTGAGCCGTCTTGCGCAATCAAGGTTGGGGTGCCGGTGATTTTGTATTTACGACCGAATTCAATGTTGCGCTCAATGGCGGCGGTGTTGCACTGTGCGCTGGCAGGCGCTTGCTCGCGGCCCATGAGTTGCGTCCAAGCATGCGCTGGGTCTTTGGCGCACCAGACATTGCGCGCTTTGTCGGTTGAGTCAGCGCCCAAGATGGGATACAAAAACAAGTAGATGGTGATGTTGTCGACCTTGCTTAAATCGCGCTCGAAACGTTTGCAATAACCGCAGTTGGGGTCTTCAAACACCGCCAGTTTGCGTTTGCCGTTGCCGCGTACCAAGGTGATGGCGTCTTTCAAGGGCAGGGTGTTGAAGTCAATCGCCCCTAGTTTGGCCTCGCGCTCTTCGGTGAGGTTGCGTCGGCTCTTGGTGTCGATCAAGTTGCCTTGAATCAAAAAATTGCCTTCAGCGTCGCTGTAGTAAATCTCGTTGGTGCTCAGACGTACCTCAAACAAACCCGTCATGGGGGTGCGGCTGACTTCTTCAATTTTGGGCAGCTGCGGAATGCGGTCGTTCAGGTTTTTACGAATCGTGGCTTCTTGGCCCTGTGCCCATGCGGTGCTCAAGAAGAGCCCCAAGGTGGCAGCGGCAACAAGGCGTTGGAAGAGGTGTGGCATGGTGTCTCGTTTCAAAAAATCAGTTCATGGCTTGTTGCATGGTCCAGCGCTTGATCGCGCTGAGGTTGTCAAACCCATTCATGCCCCAGTTGCGCAGCGCTTGCACGCTGGCGTTGGGATGCGCGAACAACCGCTGCAAACCATCGCAGGCCATCCAGGTAGGCAACATGTGGGCTTTGCGCGCGCGCTCGTAACGGCGTAAAAAGTAGCGGTCACCCACGCTGCGCCAATAGTCCGGGCCTTCGCGTGTTTGCAGCACGGCGGCCAATTCGGCCACATCGGCCAACCCTAGGTTAAGACCCAGGCCGGCGAGTGGGTGGATGTTGTGTGCAGCGTCGCCTGCCAGCGCCCAAGCATTGCCATCGGCAAAGTTGCCCGTCCAACGCTCTGCCCGTGCCAGTTGCAGCGGCCACATCGCGCGTTCGCTGATGAGTTCCAACTGGCCGAGCGCGCCGTGGCTGGCTTCTTCCACCGCATGGGCAAAGGCATGCGTGTCTAAGGCCAGCATTTCTTGGGCACGTTCGGGCGGTAATGACCACACCAATGCAGCGGTGTCACCTTGCGCCCCTCCCAAAGGCAACAAGGCCAGAATTTCCAATCCCTTGCCGTGGTGGGCAAACCATTGCAAGGCCTGCTGGCGATGGGCCATGCTGCCGCGCACACGGGCTGCGACGGCGTGTTGTTCATAGGGCAAGACCTCAAAGTCCACGCCCAGTTCATCGCGTGTTCGACTGCGACGACCTTCACACACCACGGTCAGTGCGGCGGGCACGGGGGCATCCAATAAGGTGATTTCGGCTTGGTAGCGCACGGCTTGGGCTAACTGCGCCTCCAATGTGGGCACGTCTACGATCCAGGTTAAACCATCGGGGGTGGGGCTTTCAAAGTGGGCAAAGCCACCCTCATCGCCCCACACACGCATGTGTTGTACAGGCGTGGCATGCAGAGGGTCAGGCCAGCAGCGCAGATCAGACAGCAAGTCTTTTGAAGCGCTATTGAGTGAGTAGGCCCTCACGTCTTGTGAAGTCTGAGGGGCTTGTGACGGCGTTGCACCTACCAAACCCACCCGCAAACGCTGGCGCGCCAGCAGCAGTGCCAAGGTGCGTCCCACCATGCCATCACCGCGAATACACACATCGAATTTCTGAGCCATGTTGAGGATTGTAGGAGGGCGGCACAATGCAGCATGCCTCTTTCTCAAGTGTCCCTAGACAGCGCCGAATTTCATGCATGCATTGAGCAGCTGTGGGTGTATCCGCTCAAGTCTTGTGCCGGCATTTCTTTGTCAGAAGCTGTGTTGACAGACAAAGGCTTGGCCTGGGACCGCGCTTGGATGGTGGTGGATGTTGCGGGTGAAATGGTGACCCAACGGGATCTGCCGCGCATGGCCCTGATTCAGCCTGCGTTGGCCCCAGACGCCTTGATCTTGCATGCGCCTCAGATGGTGGCTTTGTCCGTGTCTTTGCATGTGCAAGCAACTGCTTCTGTGCGCGTGCGGGTGTGGGACGATGAAGTGCCCGCCTTTGACATGGGTGATGCAGCCTCGGCATGGTTGACGGCCTGCTTAGGCAGCGGCTTGGGGCCTTTGCGTTTGGTGCGTTTTGATGAACGCCATCCACGTCAATCGAGCAACAAGTGGACGCACGGCTTGCCTGCGCTCAACCAATTCAGCGATGGATTTCCAGTGCTGGTGGCCAGCATGGCGTCTTTGCATGAGCTCAATGCGCGTTTGACCGCGCAAGACGTGGCGGCTGTCGACATGCGACGTTTTCGTGCCAATGTGGTGCTCGGCGATGCGCCTGGTTACTCCCTGTTGCCGCATGACGAAGACCGTGTGGGCATCATGACGATCGTCGGCGAGGGTGAGCCCGTGCAACTCCAACCCGTCAAGCCGTGTGCGCGTTGCCCGATTCCAAACATCGACCCAGACACAGCCTTGATCGTCTCTGCGGTGGGTGACACCCTGCAACGTTATCGCCAAGATGCGCGTGTGAAGGGCGGTATCACGTTTGGGATGAATGCCATCACCCTCAGCGGTGTAGGGCAAGTGCTGCGTGTGGGGCAGCCTGTGTCGGCCGCTTGGACGTTCTAAGACGATAGCCCTGTGTTTGCCGTGTGACAACGCGGGTTCCATAGACACGATTAGTACAATCAAGCGCAGCTGCCTTGAATACATAGAACGAGTCGCCGTTTGTAAGACGCGATCTGTTGATGTGGATCTAGGCTATTGATGACTAAGGATATTTGTATGAGTTTGAAATGCGGCATCGTGGGTTTGCCCAACGTTGGCAAATCCACCCTGTTCAACGCCCTGACCAAAGCGGGCATCGCGGCTGAGAATTACCCCTTTTGCACGATTGAACCCAACACGGGTGTAGTCGAAGTGCCCGACCCGCGTCTGCAGCAGTTGGCCGAGATCATCACGCCAGAGCGCATCGTGCCTGCGATTGTGGAGTTTGTGGACATCGCTGGCCTCGTAGCGGGTGCCAGCACAGGCGAAGGCTTGGGTAATAAGTTTTTGGCCCACATCCGCGAAACCGATGCCATCGTCAACGTGGTGCGCTGCTTTGAAGACCCCAACGTGATCCACGTGGCCAACAAGGTCGATCCGATTGCCGACATCGAAGTGATTCAGACCGAGCTGTGCTTGGCCGATTTGGCTTCCGTTGAGAAAGCGATTCACCGCGTCAGCAAAATTGCCCGCTCTGGCGACAAAGAAGCCGTCAAGCAAATGGCTATTTTGGAAAAGTGTCAAACCGCACTGAATGACACCAAGCCCGTGCGCACCATCGACTTCAGCAAAGAAGAGCGTGCTGAACTCAAACAGTTCTTCCTCATCACGGCCAAGCCAGCCATGTTTGTGGCCAACGTGTCGGAAGACGGCCTTGAGAACAACCCCTTCTTAGACCGCCTCAAGGCCTTTGCTCAAGCGCAAAACGCGCCCGTGGTCGCCATCTGCGCCAAGATCGAAGCCGAGTTGTCTGAGATGGAAGACGCCGATCGCTTGGAGTTTCTCAAAGAACTCGGCCAAGACGAGCCCGGTCTGAACCGCTTGATCCGCGCGGCTTACACGCTCTTGGGCTTGCAAACCTACTTCACCGCTGGCGTGAAAGAAGTGCGTGCCTGGACCATCCACGTGGGCGACACCGGCCCTCAAGCCGCTGGCGTGATTCACACCGATTTCGAGAAGGGCTACATCCGCGCCCAAACCATCGCGTTTGACGATTTCATCGCCTTCAAAGGCGAGCAAGGCGCCAAAGACGCAGGCAAGATGCGCGCGGAAGGCAAGGAATATGTGGTGAAAGACGGCGACGTGATGAACTTCTTGTTCTCGTCTTAAGCAACTGCTTTGCAGTAAACAAAAAGCCGCTCTGTGAGCGGCTTTTACGTTTCAAATTTCGACGGTGAGCGGATGCGTTACGCCAGGCTCCAATGCTGCGGAAACACCCACAGCAAACCACCCGTCATCACCACATAGCGCATAAACTTGCCCACGGCCATGTAGGCCACGCAGGGCCAAAACGGCAGGCGCAGCCAACCTGCCACCGCGCACAAGGGGTCACCCACGCCAGGCAACCAACTCAACAAACACGCCTTGGGGCCAAGGGCATGCAGCCAGCGCAGGGCGCGGGCGTCTTGAGCCGAAGTTTCTTGGTGGCGCAGCTTGTCGCGCACTTTGTGCGCGCCGTGACCCATCCACCAGCTGATGGCCCCTCCTGCTGTATTGCCCACCGTGGCCACAAAAATAGCTGGCCAAAACAATTCCGGGTTGAGCTTGACCAAGCCAAACACCACCGGTTCCGAGCCCATGGGTAGGAGCGTGGCGGACACCAAGGACACCACAAACACTGTGCTCAAACCGAATTCGGGCAGTGCCAAAGCGTTCAGTACAGATTGCATCCAAATTTCCATGAGATGGAGTGTAGTGAGCGCTTGATTCGCTTGGGGATATTCGATGACGCATTCGTCATCAAACAACCACCTGCTGAAATTTTGGGCAGCTACAATGGCGCCTCCTTTTTAAGCACCTCACGTCTTTTCTCCCCATGCACATCGGTCCCTACACATTGGCAAACAACCTGTTTGTCGCGCCGATGGCTGGCGTGACCGACCGGCCGTTTCGCATGTTGTGCAAGCAATTGGGCGCGGGCTATGCCGTGAGCGAGATGGTCACCTCGCGCAAAGACTTGTGGACCAGCCTCAAAACCTCGCGCCGTGCCGACCACACGGGCGAGAGCGGCCCCATCGCCGTGCAAATTGCTGGTACCGATGCGGCCATGATGGCCGAGGCGGCGGTCTACAACATAGAGCGTGGTGCGCAAATCATCGACATCAACATGGGTTGCCCCGCCAAGAAGGTGTGCAACAAATGGGCCGGCTCGGCCCTGATGCAAGACGAGCCCTTGGCCCTGTCCATCGTACAAGCTGTGGTCGATGCCGCGCAGCCCCACGGTGTGCCCGTGACCTTGAAGATGCGTACCGGCTGGTGCGACGCACACAAAAATGCTGTGGCCTTGGCCCGTGCCGCTGAGGCGGTTGGCGTGCAAATGATCACCGTGCACGGCCGCACCCGCGAGCAAGGCTACAAAGGCTTGGCCGAGTACGACACCATCACGGCAGTCAAGCAAGCCGTGCGCGTGCCCGTGGTGGCCAATGGCGACATTGATTCTCCCGAAAAAGCCAAAGAAGTTTTAAAGCGCACCGGCGCAGACGCGCTGATGATTGGCCGCGCCGCCCAAGGCCGCCCTTGGATATTCCGCGAGATCGCGCACTACTTGGCCACGGGCGAGCATTTGGCCCAGCCTTTGGTGGAAGAGGTGAGCCGCTTGTTGCTGGCGCATCTGGATGAGCACTACGCCTTGTACGGCGAGCGCACCGGCGTGCGCAGTGCCCGCAAACACATTGCTTGGTACATCCGCAGCTTGCCCGGTGGCGAGGCCTTTCGCCAATACATGAACACCTTGGAAGACAGTGCATCACAGCACCACGCCGTGGCTGCTTTTTTTGATGCGCTGGCTCAAACGCATGAGCGCTTACCTGAACCTGTTGAATCTGTAGAACCGTTAGCTTTGCATGAGTAAAAAACACATTGAAGAGGTGGTGCGCACCAGCCTCGAAACCTATTTGGGTGACCTGCGTGGTACCGAACCCGACAACCTGCATGACATGATGGTGCGTGTGATGGAAAAACCGTTGCTCGAAGTGGTGATGCAGTACACCGATCAGAACCAATCACGCGCAGCGCAATGGCTGGGGCTCAATCGCAACACCCTGCGTAAAAAACTTCTCGATCACAAACTTCTTAAATAAGCCCCTCGCAAAGAAAAGCATGAAAGCACTCATTTCCGTCTCTGACAAAACTGGCATCGTCGAACTCGCGCGTGACCTTCACGCCTTGGGCGTGGGCCTCATCTCGACCGGCGGCACCGCCAAGCTCTTGGCCGAACAAGGCTTGCCCGTGACCGAAGTGGCCGAAGTCACAGGCTTTCCCGAAATGTTGGACGGTCGTGTGAAAACCTTGCACCCCAAAGTGCACGGGGGTTTGCTGGCGCGTCGCGACACGCCCGAGCACATGGCTGCTTTGCAGGCGCATGGCATCGAGACCATCGATTTGCTCATCGTCAACCTCTACCCGTTTGAAGCCTCGGTGGCCAAGCCCGGTTGCACGCTGGCCGATGCGATTGAAAACATCGACATCGGCGGTCCTGCCATGGTGCGCTCTGCTGCCAAAAATTGGAAAGACGTGGGCATCGTCACCGATGCCAGCCAATACGCAGATGTCATTGCCGAGTTGAAAGCCAGCGGAAAACTCAGTGACAAACTGCGCTTTGCTTTGTCCGTGGCCGCGTTCAACCGCATCAGCCAATACGACGGCGCCATCAGCAATTATTTGTCCAGCGTGAACTTTGAATCTGAGAAGTTGAGCGAAGAATACGTGCCTGAGCGCGCCCAGTTCAGTCGTCAGTTCAACGAGCAATACGTCAAAGTGCAAGACCTGCGCTACGGCGAAAACAGCCACCAGCAAGCCGCCTGGTACCGCGACCTAGCCCCAGCCGCAGGTTCGCTCGCCACCGGCGTGCAACTGCAAGGCAAAGAGCTCAGCTACAACAACATCGCCGATGCCGATGCGGCGTGGGAATGTGTGAAGAGCTTCGATAGCTCAGCCTGTGTGATCGTTAAACACGCCAACCCTTGCGGTGTGGCCGTGGGCGCGAACCCGCTGGAGGCCTACAGCAAGGCCTTCCAAACCGACCCGACCAGCGCGTTCGGCGGCATCATCGCCTTCAACCGCCCCGTTGACAAAGCCGCTGCCGAAGCCGTGAGCAAGCAATTCGTCGAAGTGCTGATGGCTCCCGACTTCAGCGCCGAAGCCCTCGACGTGTTCAAGAGCAAAGTCAATGTGCGCCTGATGAAAATTGCCTTGCCCGTCAACTACGGCAACGTGCGCAATGCTTTGGAAACCAAACGCGTGGGCTCGGGTCTCTTGCTGCAAAGCGCGGACAACCACGAGTTGGCGTTGGCCGATTTAAATATCGTCACCATCAAGCACCCCACGCCTGAAGAACTCAACGACTTGTTGTTCGCTTGGAAAGTGGCCAAGTTCGTCAAATCCAACGCCATCGTGTTCTGCAAAAACGGCATGACCATGGGTGTGGGCGCCGGCCAAATGAGCCGCCTTGATTCGGCCCGTATCGCCAGTATCAAGGCCGAAGCCGCCAAGCTCAGCTTGCAAAACACCGTGGTCGCCAGCGATGCTTTCTTCCCGTTCCGCGATGGCCTCGATGTGGTGGTGGACGCCGGCGCGACTTGCGTGGCGCAACCTGGTGGGTCCATGCGCGACCAAGAAGTGATCGACGCGGCCAATGAACGTGGCGTGGCGATGGTGTTCACGGGCGTGCGTCACTTCCGTCATTGATCGCCCACATTGAACATTGACAACACCAACGCGTCGCTCGATGCGGCGCAGTCCGCAGCGGCCGATTCCATGGCCGCTGCGCTGACGCAAGAGCCTGCAATCCTCAGCTTTGCCCAACTCGGCCTCAACGCCGAGCTGCAAAGCTCTGCGGCTCAAGCGGGCTTCACCGCACCCACACCGGTTCAGGTCGAAGCCATTGGCCCTGTGTTGAATGGCCGCGATGTGCTGGCCCAAGCGCAAACGGGCTCTGGCAAAACACTGGCTTATGTACTGCCCGTGTTGCAGCTGCTCATGGCTACAGCCGCCTCGCGTGACGAGGCCCCTAAAAAGCGCATCACCCAAGTGCTGGTGCTCGTACCCACACGCGAACTTGCCACACAGGTGAGCGATGTGCTGCGCGACTTGGCGCGGCCCCTTACGCAGTCCATCAAGGTGGGCACGGTGTTTGGTGGTGTGTCGATCAACCCGCAAATGATGAGCCTGCGCAGCGGTGCTGATGTGGTGGTGGCCACCCCCGGCCGCTTGCTTGATTTGGTCGATCACAACGCCTTGAACTTGGGCCAAGTGCAGCACCTCGTGCTGGACGAAGCTGACCGTTTGCTTGACCTCGGCTTTGCCGAAGAGTTGCAGCGTATCTTGGCGTTGCTCCCCGAGCAGCGACAAAACTTGTTGTTCAGCGCCACCTTCGAGCCCGCGGTGCAAACCTTGGCTGAAGCCCTGCTGCACAACCCTGTGCGCATCACCATGGCGCACACGCAAGAGCACACCCCCGATATTGCGCAGCGTGCTATTTTAGTGGACGAAAAAAGCCGCACGGCTTTGCTGCGTCACCTCATCAAAACCCACGCATGGAAACGTGTGTTGGTCTTCGTCGCCACGCGCTATGCCTGTGAGCATGTGGCCAACAAGCTCTACAAAGCAGGCGTGTTTGCCACTGCGTTGCATGGCGAAATGAGCCAAGGCGCACGCCAAGATGTGCTGGTCGAGTTCAAAGAAGAACGCTGGGAAGTGGTGGTCACCACCGACCTGGCCGCACGCGGCATCGACATTGCTCAACTGCCTGTGGTGGTCAATTACGACTTACCGCGCTCCGCCACCGATTACACCCACCGCATTGGTCGCACGGGCCGCGCGGGCGCCAGTGGCGAAGCGGTGAGTTTTGTGACGGCAGCGACGTTGGCGCATTGGCAGCTGATTCAAAAACGCGCCCAAGTGCAGTTACCGCTTGAGGTCGTCGAAGGCTTTGAACCTACCGACGTGCCACCCCCTGCATCGCCGTTGAACGATGGCACAGGCGGTATCAAAGGCAAACGCCCGAGCAAGAAAGACAAGCTGCGGGCGTTAGCGGCTGCGCAAGCGGCGCAGCAAAAACCTTAAACGTTCAATCGTTGTTGTTGTCATCCAAACCATCGAAGGCATGGCGCTCTTGGTATTCCTGCGCTTCCCCTGCTGGGCGTTTGGTGCGCACACCGTGCTTGGCCAAAATTTCGACATAAAACTGCGTGGCTTGGTTGGCCACGGCGTTGTCGATGCAGGCGATGACGTTGGCCAGGTGCACCACTTCGGCGGTGTCTTCGGCTAAACCAAATTTGCAATCGAAGTCCCAAAAATCCACACCTTCGGGAAGGTCGCGGCGGCGTTCGCGTTTGAGGTATTTGCGAATCTCGTGCTTGATGGCATCCAGCAAGCGATCGGGGTGTTTGCCTTCAACCTGAAGTTGGAATGTTTTTTTCATGAAAGTCCTTGTGGGGAAAAGCGCCCGAAAAGGACGAGAGAGGTAAAAGAATTACGGAGCGAGCTTGTACTTGAGCTGAAACGTGACAGCGCCATGGAGCTTATCGCCTACGGTGGGGATGACGCTGACGTTCAGCCCGAATCGTTGCCCTTCATAGGCCACTGTTGGAACGATGGCGGGAAACCAACCCCCATCACGCATCTTGGGGTAGCCGTCAAACGCACCGATGGCTGCCCCCGCTTTGAATGCCCCCAGCTTGTAGGGCATGGCATAGATGCCGACATAGCGTGATGTTTGACGGTCGCTGTTGTGAAAAAAACCAGCGGTTACCGAGTAGGTGTCTGTCAACGAAGCCTCCACACCTAAACCTGTGTTGACGTTGTTAAACCCTTTGTCGCGTTGCAAGTGATAGGAATAAAAACCTGGGTTGATCCACACATCGGCCATGACAGCAGGCGCTGTTGACGCGATGGCGATGGCAATCAGTGCTTTTTTCATAACTGTGCAAACACCTCAGACGCCGCTGCGACGGTCTGCGCAATATCGGCCTCGCTGTGGGCTGCGCTCACAAACCCGGCTTCGTACAAGGCCGGGGCAATGTACACGCCACGGTCCAACAAGCCATGAAAGAGCTTGTTGAACTTAGGGCTGTCGCTGGTCATCACCTTGGCATAGTTTTGAGGCAGCTCGGGCAGCAAGAAAAAACCAAACATGCCGCCTTGGCAATCTGCGCTGAAGGGTACGCCTGCTTTGGCGGCCGCAGTGCTGAGGCCATCGACCAAGCTTTGTGTGCGAGCGCTGAGTGAATCCCAAAAACCGGGTTTAGCAATTTCTTTCAAAGTGGCCAAGCCGCAGGCGGTGGCCACCGGATTGCCACTCAAGGTCCCCGCTTGGTACACCGGTCCCGTCGGGGCGAGTTGCTGCATGATGGCGCGTGGGCCGCCAAATGCCGCCAGCGGCATGCCACCACCAATGACTTTGCCCAGCACCGTGATGTCAGGTTGAAATCCTGGGATGAGTTGGGCATACACACTTTGAGCGCTGCCCAAAGCGACGCGGAAACCAGTCATCACTTCGTCAAATACAAACAGTGCACCGTACTCGGTGCACAGCTCGCGGCAGCGTTTCATAAAGGGGACGGATGCGCGCACAAAATTCATATTGCCAGCGATGGGCTCAATCATCACGCAGGCCAGCTCTTTGCCGTGCAGCTTGAACGCTTCTTCAAGTTGCGTGACGTTGTTGTATTCGAGCACCAAGGTGTGTTGCACCACTTCAGGGGGTACGCCCGCGCTGGTGGGGTTGCCAAAGGTGGCGAGGCCTGAGCCCGCTTTGACCAGCAGCGCATCGGCGTGACCGTGGTAACAACCTTCAAACTTGATGATCTTGCTGCGGCCGGTGGCCCCACGTGCCAAACGCAAAGCGCTCATGCCCGCTTCAGTGCCCGAACTGACCAAGCGCACCATTTCCATTGAGGGTACGTGTTTCAAAATCTCTTCGGCCAGTTCAATCTCGCGCTCTGTCGGTGCGCCAAACGAGAACCCATCCAGCGCGGCTTTTTGTACGGCTTCCAACACCACCGGGTTGCCATGGCCCAAGATCATGGGGCCCCAAGAGCCGATGTAGTCGATGTACTTTTGGCCATTGGCATCCCAAAAGTAAGCGCCTTGGGCACGTTGCACAAAGCGCGGTGTGCCACCCACGGCGCGGAATGCACGCACGGGCGAGTTCACGCCACCGGGGATCACTTGGGCAGCACGGTCAAACAGGGTTTGGTTCAAATCGGTCATATTTTGTTGATCAATGTTTGGTTTCATGGCGAGGCAAGGAGAAGTCCTCGGCCGTGGCCGGGCCATCGTCTTCGTGACCTTCGTCATCCAATTCGGCCCAGAACAGACGATCGGGCAACAGGTGGCCCATGCCGGGGCGGTAGCCACCGTTGAGGCTTTGGTCCAAAAAGGCCAAGGCTTCGTGGGTGGCGGCTTCCAGGTCGGTGCCTGCGGCCAACAAGGATGCCAGCGTCATGCTCAGGGTATCGCCCGCGCCTGTAAACACGGCGTCAAAACGTTCAAAGCGCTCGGTGGCCATCACTGTGTGGGGTGTGGCCAACACGTTTTCCACGTGTTGATCGGGTTGATTGATGCCCGTCACCAGCACATACGGCACACCCACTTCTGCAGCGGCGCGTGCGATGTCGCGTGGGCCCGGGCTTCGCTCGTTGCTCCAATCAGGCAACAACCAACGCCACAAGGTGTTGTGGTTGCCCACCAGCAGTGTGGTCTGAGGCAAGATCAGTTCGCGGAAAGCATCCAAATAAGCGTCGATCTTTTCGTCTTCCCACCACGACAAATTGGGCATGTAGGCCACCACGGGCACTTCGGCGTAGTCGGTGGCGATCTCAGCAATCGCGCTCAGGTTCTCGGGGTTGCCGCAAAACCCCACCTTGATCACTTGCACCGTCACGTCTTCCAACACGCTGCGGGCTTGTTCGGTCACCGCCTCTTCATCGAAGGCAATGTGGTCAAAAATCTCTGCTGTGTCACGCATGTAGGCGCCGGTCACCACGGGCAAGGCATGTGCGCCAACTGACGCGCATGACAAGGTGTCTGCGCTGATGCCGCCTGCCCCGCAGGGGTCGTTGGCGTTGAACACCAGCACACAAGGGGGGGCGGCCGAACTGTCGTCAGACAGCGCCGTTTCGAGGAGGTGGGGGTGGTTTTCTTGCGCCATGAGTCGGTCGATACAATGCATTTCATTCTATGCGTTGACGAAAGAAATGCTGTGGCAAAAACTTGGATGTGTCTGATTTGTGGCTGGATTTATGACGAAGAGGTTGGCGCGCCTGATCACGGCATTGCGCCTGGCACGGCCTGGGCCGATGTGCCCATGAACTGGACTTGCCCTGAGTGTGGTGCCCGCAAAGAAGATTTTGAAATGGTGCAGTTCTAAGCTGACTGCATCGACATGCGCATTCGCCGTGACTTTGAACACCATCTGCTGACCCTGCTGCGGCATCGGCCGGTGATTCATTTGCCGTCCGTCAAACGACTGCTGGGTTTGTGCGAGCAACAAATGCAGCAAGAGTCTCACATCGGATGGCTCACTTTTTGGTCTTTGGCGGCCCATTACTTCAGTGGCCTGCAACACGATCCGGGGCGTGAATTCACGGCGGCTGAGGCTGCAGCGGCCAGCCAGGTACTGAGTGGCTTGCTGTTGCGCGAGCAATTCAATCCCGAACAAACCCCTTCGACAGACAGCCTACAGGTGGTGAACCATCTGTTGTTTTTAGACCAGGCCGATGTGATCACCCAGCGGCTGGTCAACACCTTGCATGTGTGTGCCACTGAACCCGAGCCAGCCGTGCTCGATAGCTTGCAAGAAGATGCCCGCCGCATGGCCATGTTGGCCCAAGACGTGTCGCTGGCTGCGGTGCAACAAGTGGCTGACGCTTTGGCCTCACAGCTGGCCAGGCTGCGCGCCCAACGCGTGGTGGTCGATCTCTCCGCCAGCTTGCAAGGCGCGCAAGAGGTGAGTCGGCTGTTGCACCAATTTGCGGTCGGCAACGCCCATGTGCCGCAAGAAAACGTGCTCGCAGCCCTGCGCGAGGGCTGATTGGCGCAGGTGGTATCGCGGGTGTTAGCGCTCCGATGTCACGTTTTATTTCACTTTTTTGACCACGGCATAGCGCTGCAGCGTGAGCGCCCGTGCTTGCGCATGGTCCACGATGGGCAGTGGGTAATCGCGCCCTAGCACCAAACCCGCTGCTTCTAGCTCCATGGGTTTGGCCAACCACGGCGCGTGAATAGCAGCAGCCCCGAGCTTGGCCAGTGCAGGTACATAGCGGCGGATGAACTTGCCTTCGGGGTCAAACTTTTCACTTTGGTTGGTGGGATTGAAGATGCGGAAGTAGGGCTGCGCATCGCAGCCACTGGAGCTCGCCCATTGCCAGCCGCCATTGTTGGCGGCCAAGTCAAAGTCGTTCAAATGTTCTGCAAAGTAGCGTTCGCCCCAGCGCCAATCAATACCAAGGTCTTTGGTTAAGAAGCTGGCCACCACCATGCGCAAGCGGTTGTGCATGTAGCCGGTTTGGTTGATTTGCGCCATCGCCGCGTCCACCAGCGGGTAGCCTGTGCGGCCCTCGCACCAAGCGGCAAACAACTCTTTGGCATGTTTGTGGTGGTCCCACTTGATCTCGTCGTATTCGGGCTTGAACGCGCCTGTCACCACGCGCGGGTGGTGATGCAAGATTTGGTGGTAAAAATCGCGCCAAATCAGCTCAGACAACCACGTTTCTGCGCCTTTGGAGCCCGTCAACATGCGCTGGTAAGCGGTGGACGCCAGTTGCCGAATCGACACCGTGCCAAAACGCAAATGCACGCCCAAGTAGCTGGGGCCTTTGACGGCAGGAAAATTACGTGTTTCGTCGTAGCGGTCCATGCGATCGAAAAAATCTTCAAACAGCGCCAGGCCACCTGGGCTACCCGTGGGGACATGCAGGCTGCTCAGATTGGTCACTTCAAAGCCAATCTCTTCCAAACTCGGCACAGGCTGACGATAGGCTTGGGGCCGTGGGGCCAAGGCCTTGATGTATTTGCCCACAGGATAGCTGCGCAAATAGAAGTCGTTGATTTTTTGCAGCCAGGCTTTTTTGTAGGGTGTGAACACGCCATAAGGCTTGCCCATTTGCGTCAGCACCTCGCTGCGCTCAAAAATCACATGGTCTTTGTAGGTCTGAAACCCAATGCCCGCATTGGCCAAGGAGCCACGTACTGCCGCGTCGCGAGCCTGGGCTTCGGGCTCGTCATCGTGGTTGGCAAACACCTCTTGCACGCCCAGTTCACGCGCCAAGCGTGGCACTTCGTTGGCCGCCACGGCATGGCGCACGATCAAGCCTGCGCCGGCCTGGCCCGCCACCGCGTGCAGCTCGGCGTCGAGGGTGACCAACGACTCGCGGATGAACTCCACCCGGCGGTCTTGTCGCGGCAGAGTGTCCAAAATCGTGCGGTCGAATACAAACACGCAGTGCACCTGTTTGCAGCTTTTGAGCGCGTGATACAGCGCAGCGTTGTCAAACGCGCGCAAATCGCGACGGAACCACATCAGCCCACTGGCCACATGGGGCGAATGGTGGGAGGCATTAGGCATGTTCACCCTTTAAAATTGGCATATGACCGCTGATTCTGCCTCCATCAACCTGACGCATCACTTTTTGATTGCAATGCCTGGGCTTGAGGATGCGACATTTGCCAAAAGTGTGGTCTATTTGTGCGAACACAGCGAGCGCGGTGCGCTGGGCTTGGTGATCAACAAACCCAGTGACTTATCGATGACAGGCTTGTTCGAAAAAGTTGATCTGCCGCTGCATCGCCAAGACTTGATTCATGCGCCCGTGCTGCAAGGCGGGCCAGTCCATACCGAGCGTGGTTTTGTGCTGCATGAGGCCATGATTGCCAATCCCCCCGAAACCAGCACCGAAGCCGATGCACTGAGCGCGGTGTCTGAATCCAACGCCACGCCTGAATCGGTGTATGCCTCGACCATGACCATTCCCGGTGGTTTGGAGATGACTACCTCCAAAGACGTGCTCGAGGCCTTGTCCACCGGTGCAGGCCCACGCCGTGTACTGATTTCTTTGGGCTACGCTGCATGGGGGGAGGGGCAATTGGAGTCCGAGTTGGCTGAAAACAGTTGGCTCACAGTGGCCGCAGACACGCAAGTGATTTTTGACACACCGATTGAGCAGCGTTACGAACGTGCTATGGCCTTGTTGGGCTTAGCGCCTTGGATGTTGTCTTCTGAAGTGGGGCACTCATGACGCAGACCCTCGATGTTCAAGCTGCAGGTGCTCCCGATGCCTCTGCACCCAAGCCAGTGGTGCCCGCGCATTGCCAATCGTTCTTGGCGTTTGATTTTGGCGTCAAGCGCACCGGCGTGGCCTATGGCAGCCGCATGATGCGCGAAGCGCAGGCACAAAAAACCGTCAACGCTGAAGGTGATGCGCGTTGGGCTCTGATCAGCCAGCGCATCGCCGAATGGCAGCCCGATGCCTTGGTGGTGGGCGTGCCCTATCACCCTGATGGGGCTGCGCATGAGAACACCGTCAAGGCAAAAAAATTTGCCCGCCAGTTGAATGGACGCTACAACTTGCCTGTGTTTGAAGTGGACGAGCGCTACAGCACCACCGAGGCCCATGCTCAAGGCGCCCGCGATGCAGACGCTGCATCGGCGTGCATCATCCTGAATCAATTTTTTCGAGAGAATTTATGAGTACCCACGGAAACCTCATGCTCGACGCGGAGAGCTTGTACACCGAGCTGCTCAAAGGCGTGCGCAGCATGCTCACGCCCACCACGCGTTTGGTGGGCATCACATCGGGTGGGGCTTGGCTCGCTGCACGTTTGCAAAAAGACTTAGGACTAGAAGGAGAGGCCGGCAGCATTTCGTCAGCCATGCACCGCGATGACTTTGCGCAACGCGGCTTGGCCGATGGTGGCCAAACCAAGCTACCGTTTGAAATCAACGGTGCTCACCTCATCGTGCTCGACGATGTGCTCTACACCGGTCGCACCATCCGTGCGGTGCTCAATGAGTTGTTTGACTACGGTCGTCCTGCCCATGTGCAACTGGCTGTGTTGGTGGACCGTGGCGGCCGCGAGCTGCCTGTTCAGGCCGACTACGCCGCCGCACGGGTGACATTGCCAGCGGCCCAGTCGCTCACGCTGGCCAAAGACGAGAACGGTCAATTTAATTTCTCAGTGAAGGGCTAATCCCAGTGCTCTACAAACGCAACCCCCAACTCAACAAAAACGGCGAGCTGATTCACTTGCTCTCCACCGAAGGGCTGTCGCGCGACATTCTGACGCACATCTTGGACACGGCGGCTAACTTTGTCTCGGTCAACGACCGTGAAGTGAAGAAGGTGCCATTGCTGCGCGGCAAGAGCGTGTTCAACCTGTTTTTTGAAAACAGCACCCGCACCCGTACCACCTTTGAAATTGCTGCCAAGCGTTTGTCGGCAGATGTGTTCAATCTGGACATTGCCCGCTCTTCAGCGGCCAAGGGCGAATCGCTGCTCGACACCATCGCCAACCTGAGCGCGATGGCCGCCGATATTTTTGTGGTGCGCCACAGCGAGTCGGGTGCGCCCTACCTGATTGCCGAGCACGTCGCGCCGCATGTGCATGTGGTCAACGCCGGTGACGGTCGTCACGCACACCCCACACAGGGTTTGCTCGACATGTACACCATTCGGCACTACAAAAAAGATTTCACCAACCTCACCGTGGCCATCGTGGGTGATGTGTTGCACTCGCGTGTGGCGCGTTCGGACATTCACGCGCTCACCACCCTGGGCTGCGCCGAAGTGCGCGTGGTCGGCCCCAAGACCTTGGTACCCAGCGATTTGTCGGCCATGGGTGTCAAGGTGTTCAACAACCTCGAAGACGGCATCAAAGGCTGTGACGTGGTCATCATGCTGCGCTTGCAAAACGAACGCATGAGCGGTGCCTTGCTGCCATCGAGCCAAGAATATTTCAAATCGTTTGGCCTCACGCAAGAGAAGTTGCAACTGGCCAAGCCCGACGCCATCGTGATGCACCCTGGCCCCATCAACCGAGGGGTGGAGATTGACTCTGCCGTGGTCGATGGACCGCAAAGTGTCATCTTGTCGCAGGTGACGTTTGGTATTGCTGTGCGCATGGCCGTGATGTCCATCGTGGCGGGGAATGAAGCATGAACATCCTGATTCAAAACGGTCGCGTCATCGACCCAGCCTCTGGCTTTGACCACGTGGCCGATGTGGCGGTGGCTGATGGTCACATCATCGCCATCGCTAAGACGGGTGAGAAGTTGCCCGCCAACTTCAAAGCCGAACAAACCATCGACGCCAAGGGCTGCATCGTGGCGCCTGGCTTGGTGGACTTGCAAGTGCGCTTGCGTGAACCTGGCTACGAACACGAAGGTATGCTGGCTTCCGAGCTCACCGCTGCGGTGGCCGGTGGCGTGACCAGCTTGGTGTGCCCCCCCGACACCGATCCTGTGTTGGACGAGCCGGGACTTATTGAGATGCTCAAATTCCGCGCAGAAAAGCTGCACCGCGCGCGCGTGTTCCCTTTAGGTGCCTTGACAGTGGGCTTGAAAGGCGAAGTGCTGACTGAAATGGCCGAGCTGACCGAAGCTGGCTGCGTGGGCTTTAGTCAAGCGGAGGTACCGCTGGAAAACACCCAAGTCTTGCAACGTGCCCTGCAATATGCGGCCACCTTTGGCTACACCGTATGGTTGCGTCCGCAAGAAATGCATTTGGGCAAAGGCGTGGCTGCCAGTGGCCCACTCGCCACTCGTTTGGGTTTGGGCGGCGTGCCAGTGGCAGCCGAGACGATTGCCTTGCACACCATCTTTGCTTTGATGCGCAGTACCAAAGCTCGCGTGCACCTGTGCCGCATCTCTAGCGCTGAGGGCGTGGAACTGGTGCGCGCCGCGAAGAAAGAGGGCTTGGCCGTCACGGCGGATGTGAGTATCAACTCCCTGCATTTGAGCGATCACGACATTGGTTACTTCGACAGCCGTGCGCGCGTCACCCCCGTATTGCGCCAACAGCGTGACCGCGATGCCTTGCGTGCTGCGTTGGCCGACGGCACTTTGGATGTGCTGGTGTCTGACCACACCCCCATCGACATCGATGGCAAAACCTTGCCCTTTGCTGAGGCTGAGCCAGGTGCCACGGGCTTGGAGCTGTTGCTCAGTCTGTCACTCAAGTGGGCCCATGACAGCAAGGTCAGCTTGCTGCGCGCGCTCGACGTGCTCACCTCGCAACCGGCCAAGGTTTTGGGCAAGATTGAAGGACAAAGCGAGAGCATGGGCCAATTGCATGTAGGGAGCGTGGCCGACCTCGTGGTGTTTGACCCTGCGGTCGAATGGCAGGTCACGCCTGGCGCCCTGCACAGCCAAGGCAAACACACGCCGTTTGCGTTTGACATGACGGGCATGGTTTTGCCTGCACGTGTTAAAGCCACCCTGGTGGCTGGACGTGTGGCTTACCAAGCCGCTTAAGCCGCGCGCGTCATTGATCCACGGTATGCAAACTTGGCGCGCACTGTGCAAATTTGTGCGCGTGTTGGGTTGGGTGCTGCAAGGGTATTGGCGTGTGCGCACGGTGTTCCCTCAACTCAGCGATGAACAGCAAGCCCGCGCGGTCGAGGTCTGGGCCCGTGGCATGTTGGCCATCATCGGTATTGAAGTGCGTGTCAAAGGTCATCCGGCGCATGGGCCGGTGCTCATGGCCGCCAACCATATTTCCTGGCTCGATATTTTGGTCATGCATGCCGCGTGTCATTGCCGTTTTGTGGCGAAGTCGGAAATTCGTGGCTGGCCTTTGGTGGGCGTGCTCACCACTGGTGGCGGCTCGTTGTACATCGAGCGTTCTTCCAACCGAGACGCCATGCGTGTGGTGCATCAAATGGCCGATGCTTTGCGCCAAGGCCAAGTGTTGGCCGTGTTTCCTGAAGGCGGTACCGGTGACGGCGTGACGCTGTTGCCGTTTCATGCCAACTTGCTGCAAGCCGCAGTCTCTGCAGAAGCGCCGATTCAACCTGTGGCTTTGCAGTTCATTGATGCCGCAACAGGCGCACTCAGTTTGGCACCCTGCTACCACGCCCAAGACACCTTGATCAGCTCGCTCTGGCGTACCTTGTGTGCGCCGCCTCTTCTAGCGCAAGTGCGTTATGGTCCAGTGCAAACGGCGCAAGGCCGCGGCCGTCGTGTCTGGGCGCAAGAGCTGCGCGAGACCATCGCTGATTTGCGCAAGTGATATCCTCTCTTTCCATGGCAAGCACTACCTCTCGTTCTTCATCTCCAAAAGCCAAAGCGGTGACCCAAACCACGCGCAAAACGGTGTCTCCTACCGTTGCTAAAAAAGTCGGATCTAAAACTGCCAAAACACGGACCAAAAAGCCTGCAGCCGCGCCTGAAAATTTTGATCTCATGTTTGAGATGGCGGCGGACACTTTCCGCGTCATGTCGGCGCCCATGCGTTTGAAGATCATCAATTGCTTGTGCAACGAAGAAAAAAATGTGGGCCAGCTGCTGGAAGAAATTGACACCACACAGCCCAATATGTCGCAGCACCTGAACACTTTGTTCAAAGCGAAAATTTTGGGACGCCGTCGTGAAGGTGTGCAAATTTATTACCGCATCATCAACGACCGTGTGGTGACCCTGTGCCGTGCGGTGTGTACGCAAATCGCAATCGACAGTGATTTGCCGCATTGAATACGCTGACGCAGCTTCAACAAATAGGCCCGCATGTGCGGGCCTTGTTATTGGTGCGGTTCAAGCGTCAAGGTTTCAAATACACAAACCCTTCTTTGGCCTGCAAGCGGGCCACTTCGGCCACACCTGATGGCACGATCTTGGCTTCCATCACCACCTTGCCGGGGTCGATGTTGCCTGAGGTTAAGGTGTTGTTGCAAACCCTGAACTGCACGCCTTTGCCAGCCAAGTCGCCCACCAAACCGCTAAATTCACGGCCTTTAGAGTCCTTGGCGCCTTCGAGCAAAAAATCGATGCCGGGCCCATGGGTGACCACGGTGATTTTGGCGCTGGGGTCTGCAGCCAGGTGGTTGCGCACATTGCCCAGGGCAGCAGATGCAGACTCGATCCCCGTGTTGACGTGGTACACCACCTTGATGTCCTGGGCCGAAGCCCAGGTGCAGCTCAGTGCCAGCAAAAGCGCGGCACCGAACGTTTGGATGTGTTGAAAGATGCGCATGATGGCAAGACTTTACAACAAGGTGTCGGCCCAGATGTTTTGCGCCCAGTTCCAAGCGTAAATACCTTCCAGCTCGTTCGGCGCTGTCGAGACGCCACCTGAACCCGGGACGGTTTTATAAGTTTTGTCCTTGGCATCGTACTGGTGCACAGAAGCCACATGCACCACCAATTTGTCGTTCACAAAGCTGTAGCAGGTGTTGCTCAAGAACGGTTCGGGATTGACGGGCAGGTCCGAGAGCTGCGCCACGATGGCCGCCGCCGTGACCTTGCCATGCGAGTTCGCCATGTGGCCCGACTTGGGCATCAGCGGTGCCAACATGATCGAGTCGCCAATCACATGAATGTCCTTGGCTTGGGTGGATTCAAAGGTCTGGTAATGCACGCCGCACCAGCGTGCGTTCACATTGGCCAGGCCCGATTGCACGGCAATGCTGCCGGCACGCATATCGGGCAGCACATTCAGCACGCTGGCCTTGACATCGTTTTGCACGTCAAACTTCAGCACGCCGGCCTTGGCATCGACCGCCGTGACCTTGTGCTGTGGCATGTACTCAAGGACGCCTTTGTAGTTGTCAGCCCAGAACTTCTTGAACAGAGGCCCTTTGGAAGTGACGTCCTGGTTGGCATCTAGGATCAACACCTTCGACTTGGGTTTGTGCTGTTTGAAGTAATGGGCCACTTGGCTGGCGCGCTCGTAGGGGCCAGGAGGGCAGCGGTAGGGTGCTTCGGGAATACTGATGGCATACACCCCGCCGTCCGGCATGGCTTCGAGTTGTTTGCGCAGGTTGGCGGTTTCAGGGCCGGCTTTCCATGCTTGCAAAATTTGGCCAGAGGTGTTGGCCTGTTTCAAACCGTCGATGCTGTTGAACATCAGGTCGATGCCGGGTGACATCACCAGCTTGTCGTAACGAATGCGGGGACCGCTGGCCAAGGTCACTGTTTTTTGGGAGGCATCGACGCCACTGACGTAGTCGCGCACCATCTGTACACCGTGCTTGCCCGACAACTTGTCGTAAGGCGTGGTGATGTCGGCCATGGTCTTGCTGCCGCCAATCACTAGGTTGGAAATAGGGCAGGACACAAAGGCGGATTCGGGCTCGATCAGCACCACATCAATTTGGTAATTCGAGAGCATGCGCACATACTTGGCAGTGGTGGCACCGCCATAGCCGCCTCCGATGACCACCACACGTGCTTTGCTGGGGATGTTGCCTGTGCTGGCACAACCCACCATGCTACCAAGTGCGCCAAAAGAACTCAGAGCCAGCGAGGCTTGAACAAAACTGCGACGTTTCATGTGTGTCTCCTGCGACTCAGCGCTTGGTGTTGGCGTAATAGTTGGCAATGGTGTTGACCTGTGCATCGGTCAGACCTTTGGTGATCTGGTGCATCACCGTGGCAGGACGAGAACCGTCTTTGAAGGCCTTGAGCTGCAGCAGCATGTAATCCTTGGGCATGCCCACCAATGACGGAATGGCTGAGCCCTCGATGGTGCGGCCCTCGGTGCCATGGCAGTTGGCGCACATGGCGGCGGTGACGCGTTGGTGCAAGGTTTCGGCGATTTGTTGCGCCAGAGCGCTCGATGTTGCGCCCAGGCCGAGTGTCAGCGCGCAGGCAAACCTAGCAAAAGAAGTGGAAGAATGAACCATGATGAGCTCCGAAAAGTCGGGGATGTATAAATCAGTGATGGGTAATATATAGAAAAACCGCTCACAGCATCCTCGGGTAAACACCTGGCGGCGCGCACAATGTGACAGCCAGTTTATGCATTTTTTAGGGCTGTATCAGTTGCGGCGCGCTCACAGGTGGCGCATCGATCCAGCGGTCGACCAGGCCTGCGCCCATCCACATGCCAATCAACGCCAGCCACGCGGTGACAGCAAAGATGGCACCACCCGTGACCCCCGCGCCGACCGCGCAGCCGCCCGCCAGCATGGCGCCAAAACCCATCAACACGGCGCCGCCAATGTAGCGGCGCATGCTGTAGCCGTCCTTGAACCCTTCGAGCCGAAGATCGTGTCCTAGCCAAGCCGCGAGAAAGGAGCCGATGAAAACGCCGGGCAACAAACCAAAGTCAAATCCGATGGGGGGTGGATTGGGGGCGAGTACACGCATCAGCCACTCGGCCGACGGGCCGCTGAAGGTGATGCCTTGCACATGCACCACCTCGAAGGAGGCTTGTGACACACGGTAGGAAAACCACCAAGCCAAGGCCACGCTCAAGCCTGCGCCAATGCCACCCATCCACATCCAGGCACGCTGGCTGGTGCGGGTGGTGAAATACAGCGCGGCCAGCATCCACAACAGACCAACCCCTAGGCCTGTGGCGTGGCTCCAACCCAAAATCGCCAGCAAATCGCGGCTTGCGCCGCCTTCCACAGTCCACAAACCGGTGAGTGTCTCGCGCAAGGGCGACAAGGCACCAGACAGCGCCGACTGTGCGGTGACCGCAAAAATCAAACCCGAGAGCAGTGCCCGCAAATTACCGTTGGCCGACAAGATCAGCAGACGGCTGGCACAACCCCGCGTCATGATCATGCCAGCGCCAAACATCAGGCCGCCAATCAAGGCGCCCGACAAGCTGCCGCGGTTGGCCAGCTGGCGTGTAGTGCTCACATCCAGATCGCCCAGCACGATCAGGGCCTGAATGGCAATCACCGCCGAGGCAAATGTCAGCAGCCAAACCGAGAGTTTTTCGCCAAATTGGTGGTGCCAAAACTCGATCACCGCCGCGCGCAGGCAAAACCTGGAGCGCTGGGCAAAAAAACCGAACAGCAATCCCACCACCAGGCCACCCATGGCCAACACAAGCGGTTCGCCATATGTTTCATTCAGTACTGTGAGATTCATATGATTTAGTCTATGCTTATATATACGCCATGCTAAAGCTTGAGTGTGGCAAGAGGTTTGACGCACGTCAAATTGCAAAGACTGGCCAGGATAAGGGAGTTGATCATGAAAAACGCTGCAATGCGCGACTGGCTTGGGGGGCTGTGTCTGGTGTGGGGGCTGACGTGGGGCTGGGGTATGGCCCAAGCGCAACCGCAAACTCCGCAGACACAAACCGCCCAACCTTTCATGCAGGCGCGCCAGGTCACACCGCAGGTGTACTACGTCCAGGGTTTGTCCGAAATGGGATCGTCGGCGAATCAGAACTTCATCTCCAATGCGGGCTTTGTGGTCACGCCTGCGGGGGTGGTGGTGGTAGATGCACTGGGCTCGCCCGAATTGGCACGTCGCCTGATGAAAGAAATTGCCAAAGTCACCGCGCAGAAAGTGCACACGGTGATCGTGACCCACTACCACGCCGACCATATTTATGGCTTGCAGGTGTTCAAAGACGCTGGTGTGCGGGTGGTGGCACACCAGGCTGCGCGTGAGTACCTGACCTCGGATACCGCGCGTTTGCGGATGGAGAGTTCACGCCAGGAACTGTGGCCTTGGGTGGACGAAAAAACTCGTCTGGTGGAGGCTGATCAGTGGTTGTCGGGGCCCCAGACCTTGGTGGTGGGTGGTGTGCGGTTTGACATTCAACCCGTGGGGCCTTCTCATACGGCGGAAGACTTGGTGATTTATCTGCCACAAAAGAAGGTGCTGTTTGCAGGCGATCTGGTGTTTCGCAACCGCATTCCCTATGTGGGTTTGGCCGACAGCCGACATTGGATTGAGGCCATGCAAAATTTGCTCACGTTTGACGCGCGTTGGGTGGTGCCAGGCCATGGGCCGATTTCCACCGATCCCAAAGGTGACATGACGCTGACCCGTGACTATCTGATCTACCTGCGCGAGCAAATGGGACGCGCCGCCCGTGACATGACGCCTTTTGACGAAGCGTATGCGGCGACCGACTGGAAAAAATTCGAGAAAATGCCCTTGTTCAAGTCTGCCAACCGCATGAACGCCTACAACACCTATTTGCTCATGGAGCGCGAGGCTCAGTGAAACCACCCGTCAACTCCCGTCGTCATTTTTTACACCGCCTGTGGGGCGGCGGCGTAGTGGTGGGCGCGTGGACCAGCGTAGCTGCATGGGCGAGCGAGAAGTCATTGCCCAGCACCACCTCGCTGCCCGATTCGCTGGCCAAGGCCTTGCAAGCCAAACAACCCCTGGTGGTGATGGTCAGTTTGCACGGCTGCCCATTTTGCAAGGTGGTGCGTGAAAACTATCTACGCCCTCTGATGGAGGCCGGTCTACCTGTGGTGCAAATCGACATGCGTGACGCCCGGGTGTTGACCGATACCGATGGCAGCACGATGAGCCAAGATGCCTGGATCAAAAAACGTGGCATCAAGCTGGCGCCCACCGTCTTGTTTTTGGGCACCCAAGGGCGAGAGGTGGCTGATCGACTCAAAGGCGCTTACCTGCCCGATTTTTATGGCGCTTATTTGGACGATCAATTGGCGGCAGCGCGTCGTGCGTTGCAGTCCTAGCCTGACGGAGACATCGCATGAAAAAAAACTGCCTTCTTCTCTGGGTATTCCTGTGTACGGGTTGGGCCCATGCGCAGCAACACCCCCTGTTCAAAGATGCCGACGTGGCGCTGGGCGAAAAACTCATCGTCGAGAACAAATGCGAGGAATGCCACATCCGACGCGTGGGCGGGGATGGCAGTGACATCTACAACCCCCAGGGCCGCATTAACACGGCGGGATCTTTGCGTGGCATGGTTGATTACTGCAGCTCCCAGCTGAATTTGGGCTTCTTCCCTGAAGACACCACGGCGGTCGCCGCTGTCCTGAACAGACGCCATTACAAATTCAAATGACCCCAAATGTGGGGCATGGCGCGGATTTCGCGTAAACCCGATGTCAGAATCATTGGCGATGATTTATATTAGCAAGTGTTGATATATTGATCACTCCATGGAAGGACTGTCTGTGAGTACACCAGATGGCATTCAATCAGGGCGCGTTCAAAAAGCCCCTGAAAATTTTCTAGACCGCGAAGGCATTCGAACTGTCGCTGCCGAGGGCAAGAGCGGTCGCCGCAACTTCATACGCCAAGCCTTTGCGGCTGCGGCAGCCGGGGCGGCAGCGCCCATGGCGCTGGCGCAAGGCAACCCGGTGCCGACCGAGGGCGGCGACCCCAATATCCTGAACTTGCCAGAGCACAGCACCGGCCTGGGGCAGGGCGTGGCATCGAATGGGGGTTATGGCGTACCTTCTAAGTTTGAGTCGAATGTGCAACGCCGTCAAAGCCCTGGCTTGACGCAAACCACACAAGCCTCGGTCTCGTTTGCGCCATTGCAGTCCTTGTTTGGCATCGTCACACCCAGTGGTTTGCATTTTGAGCGGCATCACCAAGGTTGGTGGGACATTGACCCTTCCAAGCACCGTTTCATGATCAACGGCATGGTCAAAACACCCAAGGTGTTCACCATGGACGAGATCATGCGTTTGCCCTCGGTGTCTCGCTTTCACTTCATCGAGTGTGGTGCCAACACCGCCGTCGAGTGGGGCAATGTGGCTGTGCCCACGGTGCAGTACACCCACGGCATGATTTCATGCAGCGAGTTCACCGGCGTGCCGCTCATCACCTTGCTTGAAATCGCTGGCGCTGACTTGAAGAACGGCAAATTCATTCTGGCCGAGGGTGGCGATGGGTCGTCCATGACCCGCACCATCCCGATGAGCCTTATCACTTCGGGCGAAGTGTTGGTGGCTTATGGTCAAAACGGCGAAATGCTGCGCCCCGAAAACGGTTACCCGCTGCGTTTGGTGGTACCTGGTGTGCAAGGCGTGAGTTGGGTCAAGTACCTGCGCCGCATCGAAGTCGGCGATATGCCCTATGCCGCCAAAGACGAAGCCGTGCATTACATGGACTTGATGCCCGATGGCCAGCACCGCCAGTACACCAACATTCAGGAATGCAAGAGCGTGGTGACCACGCCTTCGGGCGGTCAGGTGTTGCTCGACAAAGGGTTCTACAACATCACCGGTTTGGCATGGTCGGGTCGCGGCAAGATTCAAAAAGTCGATGTGTCGGTAGACGGTGGTCGCAACTGGCGCACCGCACGTTTGGAAACCCCGGTGCTTAGCAAAGCCTTGACGCGCTTCAATATCGATTGGGTGTGGGACGGCAAGCCTGCCATCATCCAAAGCCGCGCCACCGATGACACGGGCTTTGTGCAGCCCACCTACAAACACTTGCGTGCGGCGCGTGGCACCCGTTCGATTTATCACAACAACGCCATCCAGTCGTGGTTGGTGCAAGAAAACGGGGAGGTCAAAAATGTCCAAGTTTCGTAAGGTCGCGTTCCCCTTCGTCTTGATCGTTGCATCATTCGTCGCGTTGTGCGCTGCGAGCGTGGCACATGCACAAAGCACCCCCTACCCCGGCGTGGGGCGCCTGGCCACCGCAAAAGAAATTGCGGCGTGGGACATTGATGTGCGCCCCGACTTCAAAGGCTTGCTTGCAGGCTCGGGGTCGGTGGAAAAAGGCCAAGACATCTGGGAAGCCAAGTGCGCCCAATGCCATGGTGTGTTTGGTGAGTCCAACGAAGTGTTCAGCCCCTTGGTGGGGGGAACCACTAAAGAGGACATCCAAACAGGCCATGTAGCCAACTTGAGGCGCTCGGACTTTCCAGGCCGCACCACGATGATGAAAGTGGCCACAGTGTCCACCCTGTGGGACTACATCAACCGTGCCATGCCCTGGACTGCGCCGAAGTCGCTCAAGCCCGATGAGGTTTACGCTGTCACTGCGTATCTGCTCAGCTTGGCGGATGTGGTGCCCGACAACTTTGTGCTGTCAGATAAAAATATCGCCGAAGTGCAACAGCGCATGCCCAATCGCAACGGCATGAGCACTCAACACAATCTGTGGCCTGGCAAAGAGTTCAAAGGTACGCCTAAACCTGACACAGCCAATGTGGCGTGCATGAAAGACTGCATTCCTGAGGCCAAGGTCGCGTCCATGCTGCCTGACTACGCACGCAACGCGCACGGCAATTTGGCAGATCAAAACCGTTTGGTCGGTCAGCAGCATGGTGCCAATACGGCCAGCCCAGAGAACAAATCCACCCTCGCCACAGGCGCAACACCTGTGCCTGTGGTGGTCATCAAACCTGCCGTTAAACCTGTCGACCCTGCCTTGGCTTTGCTGGGCAAACACAATTGCACGGCCTGTCATGGGCAAGACCGCAAGGTGGTGGGACCAAGTTTCAACGACATTGCCAAAAAATACCCTGGCAAAGCGGACTACCTGAGCACCAAGATCAAAGCCGGTGGTTCGGGTGTGTGGGGGGCTATTCCCATGCCGCCACAAAGTGCCCCCGATGGGGACATTAAGACCATTGCCAACTGGCTGGCCGCCGGTGCGGCAAAATAAACCCAAACCTTTTCAGGAGATGACCATGCAAACTCGTCGCGAGACCCTCAAACACAGCGCTGCTGTGGCAGGCCTGTTGGCCTCCACGGGCCTGTTCCCGCAGTACGCGCAAGCGTTTGAAAAAGCTGCTTTCGATGCCAAAACCATTGCCGAAGCCGTCAAAGCCATGGGCGGTGCGGCCCCCGTGGAAAGCAAAGACGTGACCATCACCGGTCCCGACATTGCAGAAAACGGCGCGGTCGTGCCACTGGGCGTGAGCACCAGCTTGGGCAACGTCAAGCGCTTGTTGCTGCTGGTCGAGAAGAACCCCTCGGCTTTGGTGGCCATGTTCAACATCAGCCCTGAAGTTGATGCCAATTTTTCAACCCGCTCCAAGATGGGTCAATCGTCCGATGTTTACGCCGTGGCGATCACCAACGACGGCAAAGCTTTCTTCGCGAAGAAAGAAGTCAAGGTCACCCTCGGTGGCTGCGGCGGTTAATTGATACTGAATTTAGGAGAACACCATGGCAGATCCAATGCGCATTCGCGCTCAAGCTTCCGGCGATAAAGCCACCGTTCGTGTGTTGATGAGTCACGAAATGGAATCCGGTCAACGCAAAGACGGCAATGGCAAAACTATTCCCGCTTGGCACATTCAAGATGTCACCGCCACGCTCAATGGCAAAACCGTGATGACTGCTGAATGGGGCCCCGCTGTGTCTAAGAATCCGTTCTTGCAGTTCACCATCAAAGGCGCCAAGGCCGGTGACAAAGTGGGCATCACTTGGAAAGACAACAAAGGCGACAGCCGCACTGACGAAGCCACGATTTCGTGAGCACTGAGAACGCAGCGGAGACAGGCATGAAAAAAATACTCATTGTTTTCGGGCTCATCGGTGCTTGCGCCGCTGCGTTCGCCCAAAAATCGTCCACGGACAGCATTGCCGAATACCGTGCCATGCTGCAAGACGGCAATCCGGCTGAATTATTTGAAGCCAAAGGTGAAGACCTGTGGAAGCAAAAACGCGGCCCTAAAAACGCATCGCTCGAACAATGCGATTTGGGCAAAGGCCCTGGCGTGGTCAAGGGTGCCTGGGTCGAGTTACCTCGCTACTTTGCCGACGCCGCGCGCGTGCAAGATCTGGAGTCGCGTTTGGTCACTTGCATGCAAACCTTGCAAGGTTTCAATGCTGACGAGATTGTCAAAACACCGTTTGGTTCGGGAGAACAAAGCAATGTGACCGCACTGGCGACTTGGATTTCTGCCGAATCCAAAGGCATGAAGTTCAAACTCTCGCAAAGCCACATCGAAGAACGCAAGATGTATGAAGTGGGCAAGCGCCTGTTCTTCATGCGCGGCGGTTCGCACGACTTTGCATGTGCCACCTGCCACTCGCAAGATGACAAACGCATTCGCCTACAAGACTTGCCCAACCTCACCAAGAACCCTGGGGCGGGCAATGGTTTTGGTGCATGGCCTGCCTACCGAGTGTCCAACGGCCAGATGTGGGGGGCGCAACTGCGCTTGAACGACTGCTACCGCCAACAACGTTTCCCTTATCCCTTGTTTGGCAGCGAAGCAACCATCGCTTTGGGCGTGTACATGGGTGTGAACGGCTTAGGTGGCGAGGCCACGGCTCCCGCCATCAAGCGTTAATGCAGCCAAAGGACATGACCATGAAAAACAACTACGCTTTATGGATTGCCGCTGTATCAGCCGCTTTGCTTACCGCTTGCGCTGCGCCACTGCCTTCAAGTGCTGACCTCGACAAGCTCACACAAGACATCATCGGCCGCTCTTTCCGTGCCGAAGGCCAAGCCAAGCTCGACCGCGTCAGCCCTGATGAAGAAAACTTGGCTTGCGCCGAAGCCGATCGCACGGGCGTTGCCTTGGACGCCAAAGTGGCCGAAGCTATTGAAGCGCGCAATATGAAAACCATTCAGCCACCAGCCGATGGCAAGTATTTGGGGGACTTCAAAGAAGGCGAAAAAATCGCCCAAAGTGGTGCCGGTAAAACCTGGACCGACAAAGAAGGCTCGGCCAATGGTGGCAATTGCTACAACTGTCACCAGATCAGCAAAGAAGAGTTGTCCTTTGGTACCTTGGGCCCTAGCCTCTACAACTACGGCAAGCTGCGTGGCGTGAGCAACCCCAATAGCTCGGAAGCCAAACCCATCGTCGAATACACCTGGGGCAAGCTGCAAAATGCACGCGCCTACAACGCATGTTCCAGCATGCCGCGTTTTGCGCACAAGGGCATTTTGAGCGAGACCCAAATCAAACACCTGATGGCTTTGTTGCTCGACCCTGCATCGCCCGTCAACAAGTAACTCTGCCTGAACCCGCAGCGCGTCCTGTGTCTGCGGGTTTTTTCCTTGAAATTAATAAGTGATTGCTGATATGAACTTGACCAAACGTGAATTCATGCAAGTCTTGGGTGCTGGCAGCATGGCTGGCATGAACATGAACGCCTTTGCGCAAGCCGACGCAGGCCGCGCTGCAGAGGGCATGTACAGCATCCCGAAGTTTGGCCAGGTGTCGTTTCTGCACATGACCGACTGTCACGCGCAGCTCAACCCGATCTACTTTCGTGAACCCAGCGTCAACTTAGGCATTGGCAGCATGAAGGGCCACTTGCCCCATTTGGTGGGTGAGCATTTGCTCAAAACCGCAGGCGTGCGCCCCGGCAGCGCCGAAGCCTATGGCATGAGCTACCTCAACTTTGAAACCGCAGCACGCCGCTTTGGCAAGGTGGGGGGCTTTGCCCATTTGGCGACCTTGGTCAAACGCCTCAAAGCCAGCCGCCCCGGCGCCTTGTTGCTCGATGGTGGCGATACCTGGCAGGGCTCTGCCACTTCGTTGTGGACCAACGGCCAAGACATGGTCGATGCTTGCAAATTGCTGGGCGTCGATGTGATGACGGGCCACTGGGAATTCACCTACGGCATGGAACGCGTCACAGAAATTGTGGAAAAAGACTTTGCAGGCAAGGTTGACTTCATCGCGCAAAACATCAAAACCCAAGACTTTGGCGACCCCGTGTTCAAGCCCTATGTGATGCGCGAAATGAACGGTGTGCCTTGCGCCATCATTGGCCAAGCATTTCCTTACACGCCCATTGCCAACCCGCGTTACATGGTGGCCGATTGGGCCTTTGGCATTCAAGACGAGAACATGCAAAAAATGGTCGACGAAGCCCGCGCCAAAGGTGCGCAGGTGGTGGTCGTGCTCAGCCACAACGGCATGGATGTGGACTTGAAAATGGCCAGCCGCGTCAGCGGCATCGATGCCATCCTCGGTGGCCACACCCACGACGGCATGCCTGTTGCCACCCTGGTCAGTAACAAAGGCGGCAAGACCATCGTCACCAATGCGGGCTCCAACGGCAAGTTCTTGGGTGTGCTCGACTTCGAGGTCAAGAACAAACGCGTGACCGACTTTCGCTACAAGCTCTTACCCATCTTTGCCAATATGTTGCCTGCTGACAAAGACATGGCGGCACTGATCACCAAAATTCGCGCGCCGTATGAGACCAAGCTCAGCGAGAAACTCGCCGTCACCGAAGGCACCTTGTACCGCCGTGGCAACTTCAACGGCACGGGCGATCAGTTGTTGCTCGACGCCTTGATGGATGTGCAAGGCGCCGATATGGCGTTCTCACCAGGTTTCCGTTGGGGGACGTCCTTGTTGCCCGGTCAAGCCATCACACGCGAGTGGTTGATGGATATGACGGCCACCACCTACTCGTACGCCACCGTGAGCGAGATGACGGGCGAGACCATCAAGACCGTGTTGGAAGACGTGTGCGATAACCTGTTCAATCCTGACCCCTACTACCAACAGGGCGGCGACATGGTGCGCGTGGGTGGATTGGAATATGTGTGTCGTCCCACTGAGCGTATGGGAAACCGCATTGGCGAGATGCGCTTGAACGGCAAACTCATTGATGCCAGCAAAAAATACAAAGTAGCCGGTTGGGCGCCTGTGGCAGAAGAAGCCAAGAGCCAAAACCTCAAGCCCGTGTGGGAGGTGGTGGAGCAGTGGCTCAAGGCCAGCGGCGGCAAAGTCAAAGCGCGCAAACCCAATACGCCCAAACTCGAAGGTGTGCTGCCCAATCCGGGCTTTGCCGCGTGATGTTTTCTTTTTTTAACTAGGAGTTGATATGACTGTTGAACGTTGGATCCGCGTGCTCGCTGGAGTTTTTATCATGGTGTCACTGGCGCTGGGCGTGGAAGGCAGCCCCGTATTTGTGAGCCGTTGGGCCTTGGCCTTTACGGCGTTTGTGGGCTTGAACCTGTTTCAGTTTGGCTTCAGCAATGTGTGCCCCATGGGATTTTTCTTGCGCAAACTCGGTGTGCCAGATGCTGCGCCTTGTTGCGACAAGCCTGAATAAGCAGTAACGCTTGAGTTCAACATCAGGGTTTGAACACATCGATGGGCATCAGCACCACAGGCGTATGACCTCGGTTCTCCCAGTAGTGTGATACGCCATTGCCGGCCGGAACTATTTCACCGGCTACATGGGGTATTTCTACCCCATTGCGTATTTCAATCACATTGCCTTGCAACACATATTCCAGCGTCGGTCGGTTGACGTGCGTGTGTGCAGCCGTATGACCACCCGCCTCAATGGTCACAGCGCGTGCGCGCAGCTGACGTCCGGCCCCATCGGGGATCTCACCTGCAAGGTCCATGCTGACCAATTCCTTGCTAGTGGCGTTTTTGGTGTTGGTCGGACCACTCGACTGTGCTGAGCTAGCAACGCAGGTGACAATCACTAGCGTCAGCAATGCGTACTTCACCCAAATTGTGGTTGATAGAACGTCCAGACGATTTTGAAAATGAGACATACTGAGACCTCATGGGCGTGGCGTTATGGATGGATGCGTCGCTATGCTAGCGCATCACGCACCTGCATTTCGCATGCGTCATGAGCAACAACTTTTTGTGCCACTTTTGTGTCAATAAAAACCATGAAAAATCAAAAGCAACGTATTGGTGAAATTGCTTCTTTGTGGCGATTTCCAGTCAAATCAATGGGTGGCGAGAAGCTTCAAGAAGTTGACATTTCTGGTAATGGCATCGTGGGTGATCGGGCTTATGCTTTATTCGATGTGGCGACAGGTAAGGTCGTCAGCGCAAAGAGCAGCAAATTATTTCCAGATTTACTGAAATGCCGTGCTGAGTTTGTATCCCCTCCCATTCAGGGTGAAAAAATTCCGCCTGTCACCGTCATGCTGCCTCATGGTGATGTGGTGCGAAGTGATGAGGTGGGTGCAAACGAAAAACTTTCAAAGTTTTTTGGAAGAGAAGTGAAGCTGATTCAAACGGCACCTGATGATTTCACAATCGATCAGTACCACCCTGACATCGCAGGGTTAGATCCCAGCGGAAATCGAAACACCATCGTTTCTCAAAAGCTCGGTGCTGCACTATTTAAGTCAGCAGGTCTGGCTTCGCCTGTTGCGACAGGTTCATTTTTTGATGTTTTTCCCGTGTCGGTCATCACTACGTCCACTTTGCACAAACTCAAAACGCTTTCGCCCGATAGCTCATTTGATGAGCAAAGATTTCGAATGAACGTTGTTGTGAAAACGCTTGATGACGGGTTTATCGAGAATTCGTGGGTGAGCCATGACCTGGCGATGGGGACTGGTGCTCAACTGTCCGTTGCCATGCTTGACCCCAGATGCGTCATGACCACACTGCCACAACCCGGGTTGCCTCAAGACTTAGAGGTTCTTCGGACCTTGGTTATTCATAATCGTGTAGAACTACCAGGCATGGGAAATTTCCCATGCGCTGGCGTTTATGCCGTGGTTCACACGCAAGGTAAGGTGCGGGTTGAAGACCCTGTGTTCATTTGAGCGCGCGATGTGATCAGTGCGACTGCAATGCGTGCCGTCGCTGCATCGCATCACACACCACCATCCCCACCAGCATGGCCAGCACAAACACCACGGCTTTGTCGTAGCCTGCAGC
>Ga0228700_1000217_pt1 | contig 55863 bp, 49 predicted proteins | sample McNCre317_Aug_MG_FD_178019 | JGI IMG/M metagenome (GOLD analysis project Ga0228700, IMG submission 178019) | Freshwater microbial communities from McNutts Creek, Athens, Georgia, United States - 3-17_Aug_MG | ecosystem: Environmental > Aquatic > Freshwater > Creek | place: USA: Georgia...
AGTCAGAATCTACGAGATGGGCCAAAAAGAGAACGCATCTTCTTGGACAGTTTTCCTTGACTGCGCGGTACTTCAAGGCCTAAAGCAGTCCACTAGATTTTCTGGCATGACCGACTGCTTATGGCCCAACGCAGACTTCGCGATCACCCCGCCATTGCCCGCTGAATCAAGCCAAGCAGCGCAAGCTTGCGCGCTTGGTAATGCCCTTCAAAATCGTCCGCCCGCAAGGCGCTCGCATCGATACCATGGCTTGCCACTAGCGCATTCATTTCTTGATCGCTGAGTTGCACCGTTTTCTCATCTTGCAGCTTGCGCAAGTACAACGAAGGTGAATGGCCACCGATCTTCCGATTGGCCTTGTAAGAGATTGGCGTCTTGTTGATGATGGAGTTGTAGCTATCGCGTTTGATACCCTGCTTCTCGCACCAGTCCTGCGGGAATATGTGGTGGATGTCGAGTGCAATATCTTCCTGGTCCAGGTCTTTGATCTCCGCCTTCCAGAAGAAGTCTTTGGCACCTTCACGCAGCACCAGCATGTTGATACCCTTGTAGGCAGCGCTCAGGCGGGATTGCAGCTTATCCAGGCGGTCGGGGCTGAAGTTGGCGTCGGACACGGTGCGTGGCACTTTGCTGTCGTCGTCAAACCATTCCAGCAATTCCGCAACGTCATTTGCCATGCGGGACTCCACGGCACCGCCATACAATTCGCCCAACACGCCGCACCAATACCAGCGCGAGAGCTTGTCATTGATCTTTGGCTCCAGCCACTTCTCCTTTAGCAACGCCAACACTGCCGCCAGCGGAGGAAGCTGGGTGCGATATGGCAGCTCACGCGGATCGCGTACATGCTCCCGACGAAGAAACTTGGCCACCAACATGAAGCCCTGCTCCACCGGATCGGACCACTTCTTATAGTCATCAAGTTCCAGCCCGAGGATGGACACACGCTTGGCACTGACTGGTGCCATGTTTCACCACGACACCTCAGGGGGACATACCCGGACCAAGGTCAATGATGGCGAGCTGCATCACTTTGCGTCGGCGGCGCTTCGATTCATCCAATCAGGCAAGCTGTTTTGAGTGCCTGAAAAGACAACCAGCGGAGCGCGTCAGGGGTAACTTTCTAAGCGATGGAAAACGACGATGTTTGATGATTTGTTCACCCGCGTTGAAATACTTGGTCGTGAACTCAAAGGAGTTTATGACGGTCGACATACGGAAATACAGGAGCTGATTGCTGACGCTCGCTCGGCGATTCACAGAGAATTTGGCCTGGTGCCCGTATGGGAAGGCTATGAGCTCGCCGCCGCCGAAGCCTATACCCAGTCAAATTGGCTTCTTGCATCGCTCGCAGCGATTCAGAAGGCTCTGTTTGTCACTCAACTGCCTGACGAGGAGTACTGGGGAGGCCTTTTGTATACAAAGCCAGACACTCCCCGCACTAAGCGCCGTCAAGTCTAAACAGCTAACGACAAAATTTTTGCTCACGTAGGTGGCATCGGTAAGTCGGCTTACCGTTAAACCTTTTGACGGGATACGTCGCGTTTCAGTCCTTACCGGAAAGCCTCTTTTTGCCTGGTCACTAAAGCTTTCTCAATTTATAGTGCCAGTCTTCTCAGGTTATGCGTCAGCAGGGCGCGTAAGTCTTTGATTTTTGAGGGCTAGGATTTTCAGCTTATGGGTCTGTCTACAAAGTTGCACGTCAGAGCAACTTCTTTGTCACCTTACAGTGGCGGTGCTGGCCAGGGGCAATGGCACGCCCTGCTTGCCAGGCGCAGAGCAAGCTGCGCCACACCCCCGCCTGCTCAGCGCCCCGCAGCTGCCTGCCGGGCCCGGTGGTAGGCCCCCGTTCCTTTGGTGATCACCTGGTCCGTGGCCAGGATCGTGCCCGGGTCCAGTGCCTGGGCGCTTGCCGTGCGCTCGTACAGCGGGGTGAAATCAATGCTGGCCAGCTGCAGAAGCTCTTGCAGATCGCCCAGCACAAAGTAGGTCTGCTGAAAGTCGTCAATGCGGTAGCGGGTGCACATCACACGCTCCAGCGCAAAGCGTATGCGGTTGGGGGACGCGGACTCTACTGCGAAGTGTGTCTCGGTGGCTGACGAGGCAATGCCTGCGCCATACAGGCGCAATTGGCCTTTTTCCAGGAGCAGACCGAATTCAACGGTGTACCAGTACACGCGCGCCAAGTGGTCCAGGAAACCAAGCCCCTTGGCCTTCAGGCCGCCCTCACCATAGGCCTGGATGTAATCGGCCATGACGGGGTTCATCAGCATGGGGGCATGTCCAAACACGTCATGGAACACATCGGGCTCTTCCAGGTAGTCCAGCTCGTGGGGCTTTCGGATGAACTGGCCGGCAGGGAAACGTCGGTTGGCAAGGTGCTCAAAGAACACCTCGTCGGGCACCAGGCCCGGCACGGCCACCACTTCCCAGCCGGTGTGCCGGCGCAAGATCTTTGACAAGGCCCCGAACTCGGGGATCTTGTCGGGCCTTATGGGCAGCGCCTTCATCCCCTGCAGGAAAGCTTCACAGGCACGCCCCTGCAGCAGCTGAACCTGCCGCTCGTAGAGTGTTCTCCACACCCGGTGTTCTTGCGGGGAGTAGTGGCCCCACTGTTGGTCAACCGTCCAGTCTGCACGCTCGGGTACATGGCCTTGCGCTGCGGCGAGTCCATGCTTGCTTGACGCTTTCGTGTCATTGGCCATCGTGTTCACCTTTCCTTCTGCAAACACCTGTGGGCGGCTGCCCCGGCCGCCGGGGTGGCAGGGGGCCGATCTACAGAAACACCCCTTCGGCCGCAAGCTTTGCCCTCTGCCCGGCAACCCCGCCGGGCATGTGCCGGCTGGGCTGGCCGTCCTTGAGCAGGCGCCACCAGGGCACCGGCAGGCTGGGGTGTGCGCCGGCCATGGGCTCGGACAGCAGGGCAAGCCACTTCCAGTACTTGATGGTGGCACCCGGGCAGGTGGTGTCGGCATGGGCCAAGGCGGCCATTTCGGTGCGCAGCTGGGCTACCGTCTTGGTGCTGCCCTTGGGAATGGCGCGTATGGCCTGGGCCACCTCGTCGGGCGAAGGGATGTACATGGTCGCGGCCTTCAGGCGCTTGCTCTTGGCCGCATCCAGCACATGAAAAGACGCTGGTGCCGCGGCCTTCAGTTTTTCAAGTGCCGTATGGGTGTCCATGGTCTGGCTGGGTTAGGTTGCGCTGCAAGGCACTGTGCTACTGCACATGCTGGTTCGTCAACTCCAGCTGCGACACATCCAGGCCCATGGCGGCCAGGCGCTGCAGCAGGGCCTGGTAGCGCGCGCCTTCCAGGGTGGGCGTGCGCGACAGAATCCACAGGTACTGGCGCTTGGGCTCGCTCACCGCTGCCAGGGTGTAGGCCTCGTCCAGGTCCACCACCCAGTAGTCGCCCCAGACAAAGGGCAGCATGGCAAGCCAGGCCGGTGCGAAGCGCACCTTAAGCTGGGCCGCACCGCCCACCCCCACCTGGCGCGCCACACCGATGGCCTGCTGCATGCTGCCGTTGACCAGGCGGCACTGGTTTTGCACGCGCAGCCCCCCCTCGGGCAGCAGGCTGTATTCGGCACTGGTGTCACTGATGCACTGCCTTTGAAAGAAGTTGGGGAACTTGGCGATCTCATACCAGCGCCCCAGGTAGCGCGGCACATCCAGCGGTGCCACTGCCTGCAGCGCGGCTGTTGCGCCAGGGGTTTGGGCGTGGGCCGGGCTGCCCAGCAGCGCCAGGGTGCCCAGGCAGCACCACACGGCACGGTGCAAGGCCCAGGGAGTGCGCGGGCGGCGCAGCGGCAGCCACTGATCAGCAAGGGCCATGGTGTGTCCCAAAAAAGAATGCAGTCTAGCCCGCCGGACTGCACCTTGGCCCAGCCGGGCCCAAACCGGCCATCAATCGGGCAGCGAGGGGCCCAGCACACCCTCGGGGTCGCCGGGTGCGATTTCGCACAGCAGCCGGTCGCACTCCTGCTTCACCACCGCATAGCACTCGCATACCCGCGCCTCCAGGCCGGCGCGGTCCAGCACGGTGATATGGCCGCGCGCATAGCGGATCAGGCCGGCGCGCTGCAGGCGCCCGGCGGCCTCGGTCACACCCTCGCGGCGCACGCCCAGCATGTTGGCAATCAGGTCCTGGGTCATGGCCAGGGAATCACCGGGCAGGCGGTCCAGGCTGAGCAGGAGCCAGCGCGCCAGCTGCTGCTCGATGGCATGGTGACGGTTGCAGACGGCGGTCAGCGTCATCTGCGTCATCAGGGCCTGGGTGTAGCGCAGCACCAGTGCCATGACCGGCCCACCCCGCAGAAACTCGGCCTTGATCAGCGGGGCGCTCAGGCGGTAGCCCCAGCCGGCGCTTTGCACCACCGCGCGGCTGGGGGTGCTCTGGCCACCCTTGAAGGGGCAATGCCCAGCAGCCCCTCGTTGCCCACCACCGCAATCTCGGCCGAGGCGCCATCGGCCAGCACATACAGCATGGAGACGATGGCCGTGGTGGGAAAATAGACATGGTGCTGGGCGCAGCCGGATTCGTAGAGCACATCACCCAGCGCCAGCGCGACGGGTGCGAGCTCTTTTTCCAGACGCTGGTACTCGGCCAGGGGCAGGGTGGCCAGCAGCCGGTTGTAGCGGGGACCGTGCGGGGCTTGCATGCCGGGCAGCTTAGTGCGCAGGCTGGCCCGCCACTTGCGTTAACGCAGGGCGGCAAATGGCCCGCCACCGGTAGGGGAGATTACGCCTCAGTCGGGCAGCTCCAGCAGCACCCTGTGCTGCTGGCCGTCGTCCTGCAGGGGCAGCGCAGGCTCCTGCAGCAGCTCTGCGTCGCAGTGCAGCTGCAGCGCGGGCACGGCGGCATGGGCCTGCACCTCAATGGCGTAGTGGCTGCTGCCAAAGCAGTAGTCCAGGCTGAAGGCCTTCCAGGCCGGATGCAGGCAGGGCGCGAAATGCAGGGCCTGGCCCTGGCGGGTGAGGCCCAGCAGCGACTCCACCACCAGCCGGTACATCCAGCTGGCCGAGCCGGTGTACCAGGTCCAGCCGCCGCGCCCCTCATGCGGCGCCAGCGCATAGACATCGGCCGCCACCACATAGGGCTCGACCTGGTAGCACTGCACCTGCTGCGGTGTGCTGCCGTGGCGCAGCGGGTTGATCAGGGCAAAAGCGTCCCAGGTGCGCTCGCGCTGGCCCAGGCGGGCAAAGGCCATCACCGCCCAGATGGCGGCATGGGTGTACTGGCCGCCGTTCTCGCGCACGCCGGGCAGGTAGCCCTTGATATAGCCGGGGTTCTGGCGGCCCGTATCAAAGGGCGGGCTCAGCAGTGCAATCAGGCCCGGCGCGGGCCGCACCAGATGCTGCTGCAGGGATTGCATGGCCTGCGTCTGGCGCTGTGGCGCGCCCACCCCCGAGAGCACCGCCCAGCTCTGGGCGATGGAGTCGATCTGGCATTCCTCGCTGGCGGCCGAGCCCAGCGGGCTGCAGTCGTCGCAGTAGGCGCGCCGGTACCAAGTGCGGTCCCAGCCGTGGTCCTCAATGGCCTGGCGCAGCTGCACGGCCTCGCTGCGGCAGGTCTGGGCAAAGGCCGCATCGCCACAGCCTTCTGCCAGAGGCGCAAAGCGCTCCAGGGTGTCCACCAGAAAGAAGGCCAGCCACACGCTTTCACCGCGGCCTTGCAGGCCCACCAGGTTCATGCCGTCGTTCCAGTCGCCCGAGCCCATCAGCGGCAGGCCGTGCACACCACGGCGCAGGCCGTGGCGGATGGCGCGCACACAGTGCACATACAGGCTGGCCTGCTCGGGGCTGTGCACCGGCAGGTCGTAGTAAGAGTCTTCCTCACTGCCCAGGGCGCGCCCTTGCAGAAAGCCCAGGCTTTCCTGCAGCACGGCCTGCTCGCCCAGGGTCAGCACCGAGACGCTTTGGTAGGCGGCAACGAAGTGGTTGAGGTTTTCCGGGTCGATCCGGCCATCGCCGTGGGAGATGACTTCCAGCGCCATGTCATACACGCGGGCCAGGCCGGCCGAGGGGCCGTCGGCCAGCACCGGCAGTTCGCGGCCGTAGCGGCGCGAAAAGTGGCTGCGCGCCGTGAGGATCTGCTCTTCGATCAGGTAGAAGTTGTCCAGCAGCCATTCACCGGCGGGGGTGATGCGCTGGCCCTGGCGCGCCTCCTCCCGCAGCAGGGTGCAGGCCGCCTGCAGCAGGCGCTCGTTCTCGCCCAGGCGCAGCAGCAGCTGGTCGCGCCCGTGGCGGGCGCTTAGGCGGTGCAGCTCGGCCAGGGTCTTGCCGTGGCGCTGCATTTGCTCGGCATTGAAAAGCTCGGCCTGCAAGGGCAGCTCGCTGGTGTCGGCACGGGCCTGGGCGGGTTGCAACAAAGCGTGCAGGCCGCGCAGCACCGTGGCACGCATGGAGTGGATACCTGGTTTCACTCGGGAATCCTTTGGACTGCAGCGGCAAGCTTAGGGCGCCCTGGTGACCTGCGTATGTGCGCCACCACACCCCGCCCCGGGCTTTTGCCCTGCCATCCGACCAAGGTCTGAAAGCCGGACGACCATGGGCGTCTGAAAATCGCTCCATTGCGGCCTTTGTGCGGCGCAGGGTACCCACTACAGTTCACCCATGCCCCAACAAACCCGCAATACCGCAGCGATGACCACCGATCTGGCCCCCGGCCAGACGGCAGCCAGCCGCGGTGCTGTGGAAACCCGAATTGCCGACAGGGTGTTGGCAAACCACGGCGCGTAATGCAGGTGCAAAGCGGCCATCTACCTTGAAAGTGAAACGACCATGAAGATCCAAACCAACGTCCGTGCCGGCTCTGGCCAAAAGCGCAACTCCAGCGATAGCAGCACCGAAACCCAATCCGTGTCCGTGCCTGTCGCACCCGTGAGCCGCTGCACCGGTTACCCCATCGTCTGATCGATGCGCCGCGCAAAATAAAGGGCTGCCAGCAAGGTAGCCCTTTTTTTTGGCGGTTCGTCTACTGCCTGGTCCGCACCCTGCCCATACTTCTTTGGGATGAGGGCGGGCACTATTCGGAACTAAGCACCCGTCTGCCTTGAATCGGCATCTGCCGCCGGTTAGTCTTGGGGCATGCGCAGACGGCATTCGCTCTCCACCAAGCTGGTCACCATCGGATCGGTGCTGCTGTTTGTCGCCCTGCTGTCCATCGGCCTGACCCTGTGGGTGACCTGGCAGCTCGAAGGCGGTGCCGCCGCCGTGAACGAAGCCGGGCGCATGCGCATGCAGATCTGGCGCATCAACAGCACGGCGCAGGCCCCGCACTCGCAGCCGGAGGTGGCCGAGCTGGTGCAGGCCTTCAACCACAGCCTGGAATTGCTCAAGGCCGGTGACCCGGCCCGGCCCCTTTTCATGCCCCTCAATGAGACCGTGGCCGAGCGCTTCGCGGCGGTCCAGGCACAGTGGGCCAGCCACCGTGCCATCTGGCTGGGCGAGGCGCCGCCCAATGTGGAGCAGTCGCTGCAGGCCACCTCGGCCACGGTGGCGGCGGTCGATGTGCTGGTGACCGCCATCGAGCAGCAGCTCTCGCGCCTGACGGCCATCCTGAACCTGTTCCAGTTCGTCATGATGGCCCTGGCCATTGCCGGGGCCGTGATCATGCTCTACACCGGCTACCTGTATGTCATCAACCCGCTGGCTCATTTGCAGCAGGCCTTGCACAGCATCCAGTCGGGCAACTTTGCCGCGCGCGTGGAGGTGGACAGCGACGACGAATTTGGCCAGATGGCGCGCGGCTTCAACCGCATGGCCACCGAGCTGCAAGGCCTGTATGAGGGGCTGGAGGCCCAGGTCCAGGCCAAGACGCAGCACATTGCGGCCCAGCAGGCGCGGTTGCAGTCGCTCTATGAGATCAGCAGCTTTGCGGCCAGCGCAGCCAGCATCGAGGAGCTCTCGCGCGGCTTTGCCAGGCGGGTGCGCGCGGTGGTGGCCGCCGATGCGGTGGCCGTGCGCTGGTCGGACGAGGCCAACCAGCGCTACCTGATGCTGGCCTCGGACTGCTTCCCGCAGGAGATGCTGGAGGCCGAGCGCAGCCTGCTGGCCGGTGCCTGCGCCTGCGGCAACCTGCAGCCCGATGCGCGCACCCGGGTCATTACCATCATCGGCCACGAAGCCTCGCCCATGCGGGCCTGCGCGCGCGCCGGCTACCAGAACATCGTCAGCGTGCCGGTGCGCCTGCAGCAGCGACTCTTGGGCGAGATCGACCTGTTCTTTCGCAGCAGCGTGGAGCCGAGCGCCGAGGAAAAAGAGCTGCTCGATGCCCTGGCCAGCCACCTGGCCAGCGGCCTGGAGAGCCTGCGCGCCGCCGCGCTGGAGCGCGAGGCGGCGGTTGGCGAAGAGCGCGCCCTGCTGGCGCGCGAGCTGCACGACTCCATTGCCCAGTCGCTGGCCTTTCTGAAGATCCAGGTGCAGCTCCTGCGCAACGCCGCGCGCAATGCGCAGGCCGAGCAGGTGCAGGCCGCGCTGGATGAGCTGGATGTGGGCCTGCGCGAGAGCATCAGCGATGTGCGCGAACTGCTGCTGCATTTCCGCACCCGCACCAACACCGAAGAGGTGGAGGCCGCGCTGCAGGAGACGCTGCAGAAGTTCAAGCACCAGACCGGGCTGGCCACGCATTTCCAGGTCAGCGGCCAGGGTATTCCGCTGCCGGCCGATGTGCAGGTGCAGGTGCTGCATGTGATCCAGGAGGCCCTCTCCAATGTGCGCAAGCACGCCCGGGCCAGCCAGGTGCAGCTGGTGGTGCGCAAGGGCGAGAACTGGCAGTTTCAGGTGCAGGACGATGGCCGGGGTTTCGGCCCAGAGGTGCACGCACGCCAGCCGCTGCATGTGGGCCTGAAAATCATGCAGGAGCGTGCCAGCCGCATTGGCGCCATCGTGCAGGTGCAGTCCGGGCCCGGCCAGGGCACCACGGTGCTGCTGCGCCTGCCGGCCCACCCGGTGGCGGCCCCTGCTGCCACGGCAGCAGCCCTGGACTAGGAGCAAGAACCATGGCAACCCAAAAGCCCAAGCGCTTTCCCGTCAACCCGGCCAACCCGCAGCGCCTGTGCTGGGGCTGCGACCGCTTCTGCGCGGCCGATGACATGCTGTGCGGCAATGGCTCGGACCGCACGCAGCACCCCGCCGAGCTGTTCGGGCCCGACTGGCAGGAGTGGGGAGCGTCGGCCGAAAATAGCGAACATGAACCCCATCCACCTGCTGGTCGTTGACGACCACACCCTGTTTCGCCGCGGCCTGGTTGCGCTGCTGGCGCAAGACGGCCGCTTTCGCCTGGCCGGCCAGGCCGGCGACCTGGGCGAAGCCCTGCGCTGCTGCACGCAGCCGCCCGATGTCATCCTGCTGGACAACCACCTGCCGGCGGTGCGCGGCATCGACGGCATTCCGGCGCTCAAGCAGGCCTATGGTGGTGCGCGCATCCTGATGCTGACCGTGAGCGAAAACGAGGAAGACCTGGCCGCTGCCATGCTGGCCGGTGCCGATGGCTACCTGCTCAAGACGGTGGAGACCGACCAGCTCTGCGATTCCATCGAGAAAGTGATGGGCGGCGAATGCGTCATCAGCCCGGACATGATGACCAAATTCGTCACGGCTTTTCGCGCGCAGGTGCCTTCGCCGCCAGCGCCTGCAAACACCGCGTCCATGGCCCTGGGCCCGGGCCCGCAGGAAGACGCGCTGCCTGGTTTGCAGCCCCCCGCCGTGGCAGCAGACCCGGCCCTGGACTCGCTCTCGGTGCGCGAGCGCGAAATCCTGCTGCTGATTGCGCACGGCGACAGCAACAAGGGCATTGCCCGTGCGCTGGACATCGCCGAGACCACGGTCAAGGTGCATGTGCAGCACATCTTTCGCAAGCTCAATCTGAGTTCGCGCGTGCAGGTGGCCATCTACGCGGCGGCGCGCGGACTGGCTTGATGCAGATCAGACAACGCCGCGATTGACGCGGAACTACTCCTTTTGAACGAGGGCGCCTCTTGGCGCCCTCGTTCGTTTGGGACTGCGCGCCTGTGCCAAGGGAGGATGTTCAAGGCCACGCCCAAGGGCGAAAGTCATGCCTGTCTTCAAGAGCACAACAGGAGCCGGCATGGCAACAGCAATCAGGGATGCAAAGCGCGCGTGGTCGGTGCTGATCGTTAGCACCATGGCCTTCACCGTCTGCTTCATGGTGTGGATGATGTTTGGCGTGATCGGCATCCCGATCAAGAAAATGCTGGACCTCAATGCCACGCAGTTCGGCCTCTTGATGGCCACACCGGTACTCACCGGCTCGCTGGTGCGGGTGCCGCTGGGCATCTGGACCGACCGCTTTGGTGGCCGCGTGGTGATGGCCGCGCTCATGGCCCTCACCGTGCCTGCCATCTGGCTGATGGCCTATGCCACGGCCTACTGGCACTTTCTGGTGATCGGCCTGTTCGTGGGCCTGGCCGGCGGCTCGTTTTCGGTGGGCACGCCCTATGTGGCACGCTGGTTTCCCAAGAGCCGCCAGGGCACGGCCATGGGCATCTATGGCGCGGGCAACTCCGGCTCGGCCGTCAACAAGTTCGTGGCACCGGTGCTGCTGGTGGCCTTTGGCTGGGCCATGGTGCCCCAGGTGTATGCGGCCGTGATGCTGTGCATGGTGGTGGTGTTCTGGCTGTTCAGCCACAGCGACCCCGGCCACCGCGTGCCCGCCACACTGAGCTGGCGTGCGCAGCTGGGCGCCCTGAAAGATCCCCGGGTGGTGAAGTACTGCCAGTACTACAGCATTGTGTTTGGCGGCTATGTGGCGCTGGCCCTGTGGCTGGTGCAGTACTACGTGGGCGAGTACGGCCTGGACATCCGCGTGGCGGCCCTGCTGGCTTCGTGTTTCTCGCTGCCTGGCGGCGTGCTGCGGGCCTTTGGCGGCATGCTGTCCGACAAGTACGGTGCCCACAGCGTGACCTGGTGGGTGCTGTGGGTGAGCTGGATCTGCCTGTTCCTGCTGTCCTATCCGCAGACCGATTTCAGCATCCTCACGGCCAATGGCCCGCGCAGCTTTCACATCGGCCTGAACGTCTATGTGTTTACCGCCCTGATGTGCGTGCTGGGCGTGGCCTTTGCCTTTGGCAAGGCCAGCGTCTTCAAGTACATCAGCGACGACTATGCCAGCAACATCGGTGCCATCAGCGGCATCGTCGGCCTGGCCGGTGGCCTGGGCGGCTTTGTGCTGCCCATCCTGTTTGGCGCCCTGATGGACTTCACCGGCATCCGCTCCAGCGCCTTCATGCTGATGTATGGCGTGGTCTGGGTCTCGCTGATCTGGATGTACCGCACCGAGGTGCACCAGCGTGATGTGCTGGGCAGCAAGGCCACGGCCGCGGCCCCGGCGAACTGAATCTCCCCTTCTAGAAAGCAAACCATGAACACCTCCATCCGATCTGGTGTGAGCAGCGCCCCCACGGGTGCAGACATCGCCGACTGGCGCCCCGAGGACAACGCGTTTTGGGAAAGCACCGGCAAGAAGATCGCCTACCGCAACCTCTGGCTGTCGGTGCCCGCGCTCCTGTGCGGCTTCGCCATCTGGGGCATGTGGGGCATCATCACGGTGCAGATGCTCAACCTGGGTTTTCCCTTCACCCAGCCCGAGCTGTTTTCGCTCACCGCCATCGCGGGCCTGGCCGGCGCCACCATGCGCATACCGGCCTCCTTTCTGATCCGCGTGGCCGGCGGGCGCAACACCATCTTCCTCACCACCGCCATGCTGCTGGCGCCCGCCATGGGTACCGGCATCGTGCTGCAGCACAAGGACTGGCCGCTGTGGGCCTTCCAGCTGATGGCGCTGTGGTCGGGCGTGGGCGGCGGCAACTTTGCCAGCTCCATGTCCAACATCAGCACCTTCTTTCCCAAGCGCCTGCAGGGCACGGCGCTGGGCCTGAACGCCGGCCTGGGCAATTTCGGCGTGACCACCATGCAGATCGTCATTCCGCTGGTGATGACCCTGGGCATCTTCGGCAGCCTGGGCGGCGAGCCCATGGTGCTGGTGAAGGACAGCGGCTGGATCCTGGGCAAGATTGCCGCCGGCACGCCCACCTGGATACAGAACGCTGGCTTTGCCTGGCTGCTCTCGCTGGTGCCGCTGTCGCTCCTGTGCTTTGTGGGCATGAACAACCTGAAAACGGTGACGCCGGACTCCGGCGGCACGATTGCCGCCTTCATCAAGATCATCTGGCTCTACACCCTGTCCTTCGTGCCGGCCGGTGTGGGCCTGTACCTCTACCTGCCCGCGCCCACCGGCCTGGGCCTGCTGAACATGTGGGTCGCCATGCCGCTGATCATCTTCAGCACGCTGATGGTGATGAAGCTGGCGGCCTTTGGCGCCATGAAGGAGAACATTGCCAAGCAGTTCGCCATCTTCAAGAACCAGCACACCTGGTCGCTCACTCTGCTGTACATCGTGACCTTCGGTTCCTTCATTGGCTTCTCGATGGCGCTGCCTTTGTCGATCACCGTGGTCTTTGGCATCAGCCATGTGCCCGATGCCAGCGGCGTGATGCAGCACACCTTGAAGAATCCGCACGCCCCCTCGGCCCTGACCTATGCCTGGATCGGCCCCTTTGTGGGCGCCCTGGTGCGCCCGGTGGGCGGCTGGATCAGCGACAAGGTAGGCGGCTCCATCGTCACCCAGGCCATCTCGGCGGTGATGGTGCTGGCCTCGGTGGCGGTGGGCTATGTGATGTTGCTGGCCTATGGCTCGGCCACGCCCGAGCAGTACTTCATGCCGTTCATGGTGCTGTTCATTCTGCTGTTTACCGCCAGCGGCATCGGCAACGGCTCGACCTTTCGCACCATCGGCGTGATCTTTGACCGCACCCAGGCCGGCCCGGTGCTGGGCTGGACCTCGGCCATTGCCGCCTATGGCGCCTTCATCGCACCGGTGGTGATAGGCGCGCAGATCAAGGCTGGCACGCCGCAGTTTGCGATGTATGGCTTTGCCGTCTTCTACGCGCTGTGCCTGGTGCTGAACTGGTGGTTCTACCTGCGTGGCGACTCGGAGTTCAAGAACCCATGAGGTCCCTCTTTGTGTCATCACTGCGCACAGCGGGAAGCCGCAGACACGCGGGACACAGGACGACGCGGCACTCGGCTCCGTTCGTGTCCTCCGCCCTGCGGGCTCCCCCTTTACCTCACTGCGCCAAGCGCCGCGTCGTCCTGCGTCGAGCAACAGCCTTGGCGCCCCCAGCAGCAAGTCATCTGAAACCGAAATGACCAGCCAACCGCACAACACCTGGAGCACACCATGAGCCATTTTCTGGACCGACTGGGCCATTTCACCGCCCCCACTGAGAGCTTTTCCGACGGCCACGGTCTCACCACCGGCGAAGACCGGACCTGGGAGGACGCCTACCGCGACCGCTGGGCCCACGACAAGATCGTGCGCAGCACCCATGGTGTGAACTGCACCGGCTCGTGCTCGTGGAAGATTTATGTGAAGGGCGGCATCGTCACCTGGGAGACCCAGCAGACCGACTACCCCCGCACCCGCGCCGACCTGCCCAACCACGAGCCGCGTGGCTGCGCCCGGGGCGCCTCCTACAGTTGGTACCTGTACAGCGCCAACCGCGTCAAATACCCCATGGTGCGCGCGCGGTTGCTCAGCCAGTGGCGCGCGGCCCTGGCCGTGGCCAAAGACCCGGTGAAGGCCTGGGCCAGCATCGTGCAGAACGATGCCGCCCGCAGCCAATGGGTGCAGCAGCGCGGCCTGGGCGGCTTTGTGCGCAGCACCTGGGACGAGGTGAACCAGCTGATTGCCAGCGCCAACGTCTATACCGCCAAGCAGTACGGCCCGGACCGGGTGATCGGCTTCTCGCCGATACCGGCCATGAGCATGGTGAGCTATGCCGCAGGCAGCCGCTTCCTCAGCCTGATCGGCGGCGTGTGTATGAGCTTTTACGACTGGTACTGCGACCTGCCGCCGGCCAGCCCCCAGGTCTGGGGCGAGCAGACCGATGTGCCCGAATCGGCCGACTGGTACAACTCCAGCTTCATCATCGCCTGGGGCTCCAACGTGCCGCAGACGCGCACGCCCGATGCCCACTTCTTCACCGAGGTGCGCTACAAGGGCGCCAAGACGGTGGCCATCACACCCGACTATGCCGAGATCAGCAAGCTGGCCGATCTGTGGATGCACCCCAAGCAAGGCACCGACGCCGCCCTGGCCATGGCCATGGGCCATGTGATCCTCAAGGAGTTCTACTTCGACAAGCGCAGTGCTTACTTCGATGGCTACGTGCGCCGCTACACCGACATGCCCAACCTGGTGCAGCTCGAAGAGCGCGCCCTGCCCGATGGCCGTACCGTGCTGGTGCCCGGCGCCTACCTGCGGGCCAGCGATTTCAATGGCAAGCTCAGCCAGGCCAACAACCCCGAGTGGAAGACCCTGGCGCTGGACGAGCACGACAAGGTGGTGGTGCCCCATGGTTCCATCGGCTTTCGCTGGGGCGCAGAAGGGCGCGCCGACCTGGGCCAGTGGAACCTGGAAGACAAGGAGGCGCGTAGCGGCAACACGGTGCGCCTCAAGCTCAGCCTGATGGAGGGCGCAGGCAGTGTCTACCAGCTGGGCGAGGTGGGCTTTCCCTACTTCGGTGGCCTGGACACGCCGCACTTCCCGTCCAACAAGCAGGAGCAGGCGCAGCATGACATCCTGGTGCGTACCGTGCCGGTGCGCCGCATCAAGCTGGGCAAGGCCGGCGAGGAGCGCTACGCGCTGGTAGCCACCGTGTTCGACCTCACCGTGGCCCACTACGGTGTGGCACGCGGCCTGGAGGGCGAGAACGCCGCCCGCAGCTACGACGAGGACACGCCCTACACCCCGGCCTGGCAGGAGAAGATCACCGGCGTGCCGCGCGAGCAGGTGATTGCGGTGGCGCGCCAGTTTGCCGACAACGCCGAAAAGACCCGGGGCAAATCCATGGTCATCATCGGCGCGGCCATGAACCACTGGTACCACAGTGACATGAACTACCGCGGCATCATCAACATGCTGATGCTGTGCGGCTGCATAGGCCAGAGTGGCGGTGGCTGGGCCCACTATGTGGGACAGGAAAAGCTGCGGCCCCAGACCGGCTGGACCGCCCTGGCCTTTGCCCTGGACTGGGTGCGCCCGCCACGCCAGATGAACAGCACCAGCTTCTTCTATGCCCACACCGACCAGTGGCGCTACGAGAAGCTGGGGGTAGAGGAAATCCTCTCGCCCCTGGCCGACAAGAGCCAGTATGGCGGCAGCCTGATCGACTACAACGTGCGCGCCGAGCGCATGGGCTGGCTGCCCAGCGCGCCGCAATTGCAGACCAATTCCCTGCAGGTGGTGCGTGATGCCACGGCAGCCGGCATGGACCCCAAGGACTATGTGGTGCAGTCGCTCCAGGACGGCAGCCTGAAGATGAGCTGCGAAGACCCCGACCACCCCGCCAACTGGCCGCGCAATATGTTTGTCTGGCGCTCCAACCTGCTGGGCTCCTCGGGCAAGGGCCACGAATACTTCATGAAGCACCTGCTGGGCACCACCCACGGGGTGCAGGGCAAAGACCTGGGTCCGGACGACAGCAAGCCGGCAGAAGTGCAGTGGCACGACAAGGCGCCCGAGGGCAAGCTGGATCTGCTGGTGACGCTGGACTTCCGCATGAGCACCACCTGCCTGTATTCGGACATCGTGCTGCCCACGGCCACCTGGTACGAGAAGAACGACCTCAACACCAGCGACATGCATCCCTTCATCCACCCCTTGAGCACGGCCGTCGACCCGGCCTGGCAGAGCCGCAGTGACTGGGACATCTACAAGGGCTTTGCCGAGGCCTACAGCAAAGTCTGCGTGGGCCACCTGGGCGTGGAGAAGGAAGTGGTGCTCAGCCCCTTGATGCACGACAGCCCGGCCGAGCTGGCCCAGCCTTTTGGTGTGCAAGACTGGAAGCGCGGCGAGTGCGCCCTCATCCCCGGCAAGACCGCCCCCACCATCACCGTGGTGGAGCGCGACTACCCCAACACCTACCAGCGCTTCACTGCCCTGGGCCCCTTGATGGACAAGGTGGGCAATGGCGGCAAGGGCATTGCCTGGGACACCCAGACCGAGGTGCGCCAGCTCGGCGAGCTCAACGGCCGGGTGCACCAGGAAGGCGTCACCCGCGGCATGGCCCGGATCGAGAGCGATATCGATGCCTGCGAGGTGGTGCTGCAGTTGGCCCCCGAGACCAATGGCCATGTGGCGGTGAAGGCCTGGGAGGCCCTGGGCAAGATCACCGGGCGCGACCATACGCACCTGGCCCTGTACCGCGAGGACGAGAAGATCCGCTTTCGCGACATCCAGGCCCAGCCGCGCAAGATCATCTCCAGCCCGACCTGGAGCGGCATCGAGAGCGAGACCGTGTCCTACAACGCCGGCTACACCAATGTGCATGAGCTCATCCCATGGCGCACGCTCACCGGGCGCCAGCACTTCTACCTGGACCATCCCTGGATGCGCGCCTTTGGCGAGGGCTTTTCCAGCTACCGCCCGCCGGTGGACCTGAAGACCGTGGGCGACATCATGGACCGCAAGCCCAATGGCAACAAGGAGATTGCCCTGAACTTCATCACCCCGCACCAGAAGTGGGGCATCCACAGCACCTACACCGACAACCTGATGATGCTCACGCTGAACCGGGGCGGCCCGGTGATCTGGCTGAGCGAGACCGATGCCAAGGTGGCCGGCATCGAAGACAACGACTGGGTGGAGCTGTTCAACACCAACGGCGCCATTGCCGCGCGCGCGGTGGTGAGCCAGCGGGTCAATCCGGGCATGGTGCTGATGTACCACGCGCAGGAAAAGATCATCAACACACCCGGCGCCGAGATCACCGGCACGCGCGGGGGCATCCACAACTCGGTGACCCGCATCGTGACCAAGCCCACCCACATGATTGGCGGCTATGCCCAGTTCAGCTATGGCTTCAACTACTACGGAACCATCGGCACGAACCGCGATGAATTTGTGGTGGTGCGCAAGATGCGCAAGGTCGACTGGCTGGAAGACGTATGACCCCCCTAAGTCGCTTCGCGCCTTCCCTCCAAGGGGGGACGCTCCCGGTGGCCCGGCCGAGCCGGATCCACGGGAGCCCTGGCAGGGGCATTTCAAGCCTGCAAGAAAGAGAGATCTGAAATGAAAGTACGCGCCCAAATCGGCATGGTGCTCAACCTGGACAAGTGCATTGGCTGCCACACCTGTTCGGTCACCTGCAAGAACGTCTGGACCAGCCGTCCCGGCATGGAATACGCCTGGTTCAACAATGTGGAGACCAAGCCCGGCATCGGCTACCCCAAGGAATGGGAGAACCAGGACCGCTGGAACGGTGGCTGGACCCGCAAGCCCGACGGTTCCATCGAGCCGCGCCAGGGCGGCAAGTGGAAGCTGCTCATGCGCATCTTTGCCAACCCGAACATGCCGCAGATCGACGACTACTACGAGCCCTTCACCTTCGACTACGAGCACCTGCAGTCGGCGCCCGAGGTCAAGCATGCACCCACGGCCCGTCCGCGCTCACTGATCACCGGAAAGCGCATGGAGAAGATCGAGTGGGGCCCCAACTGGGAGGAGATTCTGGGTGGCGAATTCAGCAAGCGCAGCAAGGACGCCAACCTGGCCAACTTCGACCAGGTGCAGAAAGACATGGTGGGCCAGTTCGAGAACACCTTCATGATGTACCTGCCGCGCCTGTGCGAGCACTGCCTCAACCCGGCCTGCGTGGCCTCCTGCCCCAGCGGCTCGATCTACAAGCGCGAGGACGATGGCATTGTGTTGATCGACCAGGACAAGTGCCGGGGCTGGCGCATGTGCGTCTCGGGCTGCCCCTACAAGAAGATTTATTACAACTGGAAGAGCGGCAAGGCCGAGAAGTGCATCTTCTGCTATCCGCGCATCGAGGCCGGCCAACCCACGGTCTGCTCCGAGACCTGCGTGGGCCGCATCCGCTACCTCGGTGTGGTGCTGTATGACGCCAACCGCATTCTGGATGCTGCCAGCGTGCAGGATGAGAAAGACCTGTACCAGGCACAGCTCGACATCTTCCTCGACCCGCATGACCCGGCGGTGATCGCGCAGGCCCGCCAGGACGGCATTCCCGAGGCCTGGCTGGTAGGCGCGCGCAACAGCCCGGTCTACAAGATGGCGGTCGACTGGAAGGTGGCGCTGCCCCTGCACCCCGAGTACCGCACCCTGCCCATGGTCTGGTATGTGCCGCCGCTCTCGCCCATCAGCTCGGCGGCGCAGGCCGGGCAGATCGGCGCCAACGGCGAGATTCCCGACATCACGCAGCTGCGCATTCCGGTGCAGTACCTGGCCAACCTGCTCACCGCCGGCGAGACCGGCCCGGTGGTGCGGGCCCTGGAGCGCATGCTGGCCATGCGCGCCTACCAGCGCAGCAAGCATGTGGACCAGGAGCAGAACCTGGCGGTGCTCCAGCAGACCGGCCTCACCGTGGCCGAGGTCGAGGAGATGTACCAGATCATGGCCATCGCCAACTACGAGGACCGCTTCGTGATCCCCAGCAGCCACCGCGAATACGCGGAGAACGCCTTTGACCTGCGCGGCGGCTGCGGCTTCTCGTTTGGCAACGGCTGCTCCGACGGCGCCTCCGAGGCCAGCCTGTTCGGCGGCGACAAGCCGCGCACCATTCCCATCAAGCTGCACGTGTAAGGAGCATCCCCATGAAAGAACTGCGCTATACCCTGCGTGCCCTGGCCGCCCTGCTGGGCTATCCCGATGCCACCCTGCGCGCCCACCTGGGCGAGGTGCTGCAGGCCATTGACCAAGAGGCCGCACTGCCTGCCAGCCGCCGCAAGGAGCTGCATGCCCTGGCGCTGGAGCTCGGCCGCATGGACCCGCTGGAGGTGGAGGCCCGCTATGTGGAGACCTTCGATCGCGGCCGCTCCACCGCGCTGCACCTGTTTGAGCATGTGCACGGCGACTCGCGCGAGCGCGGCCCGGCCATGGTGGACCTGATCAAGACCTATGAAGGCGCCGGCCTGCACCTGCGGCCCCACGAGTTGCCCGACCACCTGTGCGTGGTGCTGGAATTTGCCTCGACCCAGCCAAAGGCCATTGCGGTGGACTTCCTGGGCGAGATGGCCCACATTCTGAGCGCCATCTTCAGTGCGCTGCTGCAGCGCACCAGCCCCTATGCCGCCGTGGTGGCAGCGGTGCTGGAGCTGTGCGGCCAGCGTGTGCAGGCGGTGGCCATTGCCGCCGACGAGGCCCTGGACGATGCCTGGCAGGAGCCCCCGGTCTTTGACGGCTGCAGCAGCCGTGGCCAGGCCCGCCCGGGCCAGGCCCAGCCGCTGCACTTTGTGCGCCACGCCGCCGCCCAATCCCAAGGAGCCACCCCATGAACTACCTCGACAACCTGCTGTTTGGCCTGTACCCCTACATCTGCCTCACGGTCTTTCTGCTGAGCAGCCTGATCCGCTTTGACCGCGACCAGTACACCTGGAAGAGCGATTCCTCCCAGCTGCTGCGCGCCGGCCAGCTGCGCTGGGGCAGCAATCTGTTCCATCTGGGCGTGCTGTTCCTGCTGATGGGCCACACCGTGGGCATGCTCACGCCGCACTTCGTCTACCAGGCCTTCATCAGCGCCGGCGACAAGCAGCTGCTGGCCATGGTCTCGGGTGGCGTTTTTGGCCTGCTGGGCTTTGTCGGCGTGAGCCTGCTTTTGCACCGCCGCCTGAGCGATGCGCGCATCCGCATCAACTCCAAGCCCAGCGACATCGTTCTGCTGGTGCTGCTGTGGCTGCAGCTGGCCCTGGGCCTGGCCACCATCCCGCTGTCGGCCCAGCACCTGGACGGCAGCATGATGGTGAAGCTGGCCGAGTGGGCCCAGCGCATCGTCACCTTCCGCCCGGGCGCGCCCGCGCTGCTGGCCGAGGCGGGCCCGGTGTTCAAGCTGCACATGTTTCTGGGCATGAGCATCTTTCTGGTATTCCCCTTTACCCGGCTGGTGCATGTGTGGAGCGGCTTTGGCACGCTGGCCTACCTGGTACGCCCCTACCAGCTGGTGCGCAGCCGGCGCATCGGCCTGCAGCCGCGCGAACCCTTAAGCCGCACGGCGCGCTAGGTCACAATCCATCCACCATGAAGTCAAAGTGAGCATGACCATGACGACATCACAAGCAACAAGCCACGGTTGTGGCGGCAGCGGCGCCTGCGCCTGCAGCGCCCGGACCGAAGCCCCGGCCATGATCAATGGCATTGCGCTGCATGCACCTGGCCAAAAGCTGGACCCCGAGGAGCTGCGCGAACGCGCCTATACCGAGCTGCTGCGCCAGCAGGCGGTTCGCAGCGGCCTGCTGGCGCGCCAGGCGGTGCTCACCGCGCCCGAGCTGCAGGAAGACGAGCGTACCGTGCTGGAGGCCATGGTGGACGCAGCCGTGCAGGTGCCCGAGCCCAGCGAGCAGGAGTGCCGCCGCTACTTTGAGGCCCGGCCTGCGCAGTTCACCGTGGGCCAGGCCCTGCACCTGCGCCACATCCTGTTTGCAGTGACGCCCGGCGTGGATGTGCAGGCGCTCACCGTGCATGCCGAGAAGGCGCTGATCGGCCTGCTGGGCAAGGACGCGGCCTCCGACGCCTTTGGCCAGCTGGCCAGCACCCTGTCCAACTGCCCCAGCAGCAGCCAGGGCGGCGACCTGGGCTGGGTCACGCCGCAAGACTGCGCGCCCGAGCTGGCCCAAAGCCTCTTCTTCCAGACCGAGGCACCGGTCAACCTGGGTGTGCAGCCACGGCTGTTCCACACCCGCTTTGGCCTGCATATCCTGGACGTGCTGGAGCGCCGCGAGGGCCGTGCCCTGGCCTATGAAGCGGTGCAGTCACGGGTGGCTGCGCAGCTGGGCATGCAGTCGCGGGCGCGGGCCTTGCACCAATACATGAGCATCCTGGCCGGCCAGGCGCAGATCGAGGGCATCGTGCTGGACGCTGCCGATTCCCCACTGGTGCAATGAACCAGCCCACCCGCACTGTGGCCAGCCGGGCGCTGCATGGCTGAAGCGGCCGAGCTCTTGGCCGCCTTGCTGCAGGCGCGCCAGACCATTCTGCCCAAGCGCCTGCTGGCGCCGGGGCCGGATGCGGAGCAGCTGGCGCAGATCCTGGATGCCGCAGCCCATGCACCCGACCACGGGCAGCTGCTGCCCTGGCGCTTTGTGCAGATTGGCGCCGGGCATCGCGCAGCCCTGGGTGAGGTGTTTGCCCAGGCGCTGCTGGAGCGCGATGCCGCCGCCCTGCCCGAGCAGCTGCGGCAGGCGCGCGAGAAGGCCCAGCGCGCGCCGGTGCTCTTGCTGCTGGTGGTCAACGCCGGCACGGGCGATGCTGAGATCGACCTGCTGGAGCGCGTGGTGTCGGCCGGTTGCGCGGTGCAAAGCGTGCTGCTCATGGCCACGGCCCTGGGCTTTGCCTCGGCCCTGACCAGCGGCAAGGCCCTGAAGTCGCAGGTGCTGCGCCGCTTCTTTGGCCTGGCCGAGCAAGACCATGCGCTGTGCTTTGTGAGCCTGGGCACGGCCCTGCAGGCGCGGGCGCAGCGCGTGCGCCCGCACCGCAGCCAATACCTCACCCACCTTTCAACGGACCCTTGATGGAACTTTTTGCACGCCCGGCAGGGCCATGGCCGCATGCTGAACGCTGAAGCCTGGCGCTCCACCCTGGGTGCCTTTCTGGGCATGGGCCTGTGTGCCGGCATCCTGCATGCGCTCAACGGTGCGGCCGGCGCACATTGGATGGTGGTGCCCGTGGCCGGCACCATCGTCATCCTCTACATCCAGCCCCACAGCCCGCTGGCTCAGCCCTGGCCGGTGGCAGCCAGCTACCTGCTGTCCACCCTGATCGGTTTTGCCTGGGCGCTGGCACCCCTGCCGGTGGCTCTGAACGCAGCCCTGGCCATTGCCGCCAGCGTCTGGCTGATGATGCGCCTGCGTTCGGTCCATCCACCCGGTGCGGCCATGGCCCTGCTGGTGGTGATGGACGGCCCCCACACTGCGCCCGTCCTGTTGGCGCTGCTGGGCCAGCTGGTGCTGAACATCGGCATCACCCTGGGCACCACCTGGGTGATCAGCAACTACGTGTTGCGCCGGCCCTACCCCTACCATGCGCCGCCGCCTGCGGCCAATCTGCACCGCACCCAGGACGCCGCACCGCTGCAGCGTACCGGCCTGGACCATGAAGACCTGGCCGGTGCCATGGCCGCGCTGGACACCTTTGTCGATGTGCAGGAGGACGAGCTGGTGCAGATCTACAACCTGGCGGTGGACCACGCCTTCGGCCGCCATGTGGGCCTGCGCTGCGCCGATATCATGTCGCGCGACGTGATGTCGGTGCACATCGACACCCCGCTGGAGCAGGCCTGGACCATGCTGCGCCAGCACAAGATCAAGTCGCTGCCGGTGGTGGATGGCCAGGGCCGGCTGATCGGCATTGCCACCGCAGCCGACTTTCTGCGCCAGATCGATGACACCACCGCCGCCGGCCTGGCCATGCGCCTGCAGGGCCTCTTGCGGCGCACGCCGGGCCCGGGCGGGCAGAAGGCCGAGGTGGTGGGCCAGATCATGAGTGCCCAGGTGCTGACTGCCACGCCCAGCACGCCGGTGTCGCAGCTGGTGGCGCAGGTGGTCGACAAGGGCATGCCCCATATTCCGGTGGTGGATGAGCACCGCACCGTGGTGGGCATCGTCACCCAGTCCGACATGCTGGGGGCACTCTACAAGCGCCTGGCCCTGTCCGAGGCGGTGCCGCGCGCTGCATCAGCCGCCGAGGGCGCCCAAACGGCGACCTAGGCGCGGGGCAGCTACGCCTCGCGGGGCTTGCGGCTGCGCCCTGCCAGCGTGGGGGGAAATGCCACCGTCCTGGCGGTCTTGGCTGCTTTGGTGGAAGGCGCCACCAGCTCCGCCAGGGTGATGCCGTCCAGCACCGCCAGGTAGGCATCGGTGGCCTGCCGCAGCACGCCCTTGAGGCGGCACTGCGGGCTGAGGCAGCAGGTGTTGCTGGCGGCATCAAAGCACTCGACCATGGCGAAATCGGTCTCGGTCTGGCGCACCACGGCACCCACCTGGATCTGTGCGGCCGGCAGGCACAGGCGTATGCCGCCACCGCGTCCGCGCGTGGTGTCCAGCAGGCCATGGGCGCCGAGCTGGTGCACCACCTTGGTCAGGTGGCTGCGCGAAATGCCGTGGCTGTCGGCGATTTCGGTGATGGTCACCGGCTGCTCGCGGCTCTCACAGGCGGCGCAGTACATGAGCACGCGCAAGGAATAGTCGGTCCACTGGGTCAGTCGCATGGTGTTGCCCCCTGGCAGGTAAAAGGATTTTTGCTGTTCTGCAGGTAAAGATGCATTTTAGATGAATCATATCCCTTAGAATAGATGCACGTGAAATGCATCTTTAAAGGAGCCACCCCATGAACGCCCGCCTTCCTATCGCCGCCGACACCGCCGCAGCCACCCCCACGGCGCGTGCGCCCTACGCCCTCGATGCGCAGCAGCCCATCGGCCAGATCGCCGTGCACCTGCCCGGCGCCACCGCCGTGTTTCGCCGCCACAAGCTGGACTTCTGCTGCGGTGGCCAGGTGAGCCTGGCCCAGGCAGCGGCGGACCGGGGGCTGGACTGCAATGCCCTGCTGCAAGCGCTGGCCGGCCTGCAACGCGACAGCGCCCTGCCCGCCTCGGTGGATGCATCGGATACCGCCAGCCTGATTGCCCACATCCTGCAGCGCTACCACGCGGTGCAGCGCGCGCAACTGCCTGAGCTGGTACGCATGGCGCGCAGGGTCGAGGCGGTGCACCGCCACCACCCCGAGGTGCCCGCCGGCCTGGCCGACCTGCTGGAGACCGCCGAGCAAGACCTGCTCAGCCACATGTTGAAAGAAGAGAACATGCTGTTTCCCATGCTGCTGGCCGGCGGCAATTCCTTTGTGAGCATGCCGCTGGCGGTGATGCGTGCCGAGCACAGCCAGCACGGCGCCATGCTGGAGCGGCTGATGCAGTGCTGCAACAACGCCGAGCCGCCGCAGGGCGCCTGCAATACCTGGCGCGCGCTGTATGCCGGCATTGCCCAGCTGCATGAAGACCTGGTCCAGCACATCCACCTGGAAAACAACATCCTGTTCCAGCAGTTCGACGCCCCTGCTGCCACGGCTGCACCCGCGCGCGCCAGCTCGCCCTGCTGCGGCGCCTGCGGCTAAGCGGGCACTGGCAGCAAGGGCTTTGAAGATGGCAGTTGACATGGCAAGGGAACGGGCAGGTGACAGGCGGGCACACAGGGTCATTCCCCTACAGCCGCTCCAGCCAGACAGGCCGCATCCGTCCGGCATGGCAGGGCAGCAGGCGCTGCTCTACGAGAAGACGGCCAAGGTCTATCCGCGTTCGGTGAGCGGGCGCTTTGCCCGGCTGCGCTGGGCCATGGTGTGGCTGACCCAGCTGGTCTTCTACGGCCTGCCCTGGCTGCAGTACAACGACCGCCCGGCGGTGCTGTTTGACCTGGCCGCGCGGCGCTTCTATGTGCTGGGCCTGGTGCTGCACCCGCAGGATTTCATCTACCTGGCGCTGCTCTTGATACTGGCTGCACTGCTGCTGTTCTTCTTCACCGCCGTGGCCGGGCGCCTGTGGTGCGGCTATGCCTGCCCGCAGTCGGTCTACACCCAGATCTTTCTCTGGGTGGAACGCTACACCGAAGGCGACCGCCAGGCCCGCATGCGCCTGGACGCCGCGCCCTGGAGCGCCACCAAGCTGGCGCGCAAGGGCGCCAAGCAGCTGGCCTGGATCGCCATCGCCCTGGCCACGGGCCTCAGTTTTGTCGGCTACTTCACGCCGATCCACAGCCTGCTGGGCGAGTTGGCGGCCGCGCGCCTGTCCTCCTGGGAGGTGTTCTGGGTGCTGTTCTACGCCCTGGCGACCTATGGCAACGCCGGCTTCATGCGGGAGCAGGTCTGCAAGCACATGTGCCCCTATGCCCGCTTCCAGAGCGCCCTGATCGACATGGACTCGCTGGTGATCGCCTACGACGAGCGCCGGGGTGAGCAGCGCGGCTCGCGCCCGCGCTCGGCCGACCCGGCGGCCCTGGGCCTGGGCCATTGCATCGACTGCACCCTGTGCGTGCAGGTCTGCCCCACCGGCATCGACATCCGCAACGGCCTGCAAAACGAATGCATTGCCTGCGCCGCCTGCATCGACGTCTGCGACCAGGTCATGCAAAAAATGGACTACCCCCAGGGCCTGATCCGCTACACCTCGGGGCGCGGCCTGGCGCAGCAGCTCAAGCCTGCACAGATCGTGCGGCGCGTCAGCCGTCCGCGCGTCTGGATTTACGCCTGCCTCTTGCTGCTGCTGGGCGCACTGCTGCTGCAAAGCCTGGGCACGCGCAAGCGTTTTTCGGTGGATGTCATGAAAGACCGTGGTGCCCTGGCGCGCGAAGTGGGGCGGGGTGACATGGAAAACGTCTACCGCCTGCAGCTCATGAACGGCCTGGAGCAGGCGCAGCACTACCGCATCAGCGTCAGCGGCCTGCCGGGCCTGCGCATGGCTTCCGACGCCCTGCTGACGGTGGATGCGGTGGGCATCGCCGCCCTGCCGGTGCGCCTGACGCTGCCGGCCGAGGTAGCCGCGCAGTACCGCGGCAAGACCTTGCCCATCCACTTCGACGTGCAGGCCGCAGACGCCCCGCCGGGCGAATCGGCGCATGAGAAATCCACCTTCTACGTGCTGCCCTGAAGTAGCCCCCTTCAAACGCCAACACGCCTCCCCGCACCATGGCCGTACTCCTTCACATCCAAAACCCCCGGCAAAAGGGCCCGCCGCGCTTTGCCCTGTGGACCCTGGGTTTTCGGCCCTTCTACCTGCTGGCCAGCAGCTTTGCGGCGCTGTCCATCCTGCTTTGGGGCCTGCAGTTCAGCGGCCTTCTGCCTTACGCCTATCTGCAGGGCCCGATCTGGCATGCGCATGAAATGCTGTTCGGCTTTGCCCTGGCGCTGCTCACCGGCTTCTTGCTGACCGCTGGCCAGAACTGGTCGGGCCAGCCCACCCCCAAGGGCGGCTGGCTGATGGCACTGGCCGCGCTCTGGCTGGCCGGGCGCATCCTGGTGCTGACACCCTGGGCCCTGGCGGCCGCGCTGGTCAACAGCAGCTTTCCCCTGGCCGCGGCGCTGGCGCTGGGGGTGCCGCTGTACCGCGGCGGCAACCGGCGCAATTACTTTTTCGTGGGCCTGCTGGCGCTGCTGGGCCTGGCCCAGCTGGTGGTGCACCTCAACCAGATGGGCCTCGTGCGCGTGCCGGCCTGGGCCGGCCTGGGGCTGGGCCTGGATGTGATGCTGTTGGTGCTGTGCGTGATGGGCGGGCGCGTGATCCCCATGTTCACCAACAATGCCATTGCCGGGGCTGCAGCCCTGCGCGACCCGCGTGTGGAAAAACTGGCCCTGGGCCTGGTGCTGCTGCTCATACTGGCCGACAGCCTGCATGTGCAGGGCCCGGCCTTCGCGGTCCTGGCCCTGCTGGCCGCACTGGCCCATGCGCTGCGCCTGGGCCTGTGGAAACCCTGGAAGACGGTCCATACGCCCCTGGTCTGGGTGCTGCATGCGGCCTATGCCTGGATTCCTGTGCACCTGGGGCTGCGGGCCATGGCCGAGCTGGGCTGGGTGGCCACCTCGCTGGCCCACCATGCGCTGACCGTGGGTGCCATTGGCGGCATGGCCATGGGCATGATGACGCGCACCGCCATGGGCCACACCGGGCGCCGGCTGGTGGCCGGCAGTGCCGAGCTTTGCTGCTATGTGCTGGTGGGCACTGCCGCCGTGGTGCGGGTGCTGGTGCCGCTGCTGGCGCCCGCCCTGCTGGTGCAGGCGGTGCTTGCCGCGGCCCTGCTGTGGTCTGCCGCTTTTGGCCTGTACACCGTGCGCTACTGGCCTCTGCTCAGCCGGGAATAAGGGCGGCGCCCGGCGCTGCTTGGGCGCTTTGCGGGTGTGGCGCAGGGTGGCCTGTGTGCGTTTTCGCACGGACAGGCCGGGGCAAACCCCCTACCTTGTGCCTTTCGCTTGCAAAGGAACACCCATGCATAAAACCGCACCTGATTTCATCCAACGCCCCGGCGCGCCTGGCTGGCCTGCTGGCCTGCTGGCCACCACCCTGCTGCTGTGCGCCGCCCCGCTGGCCATTGCCGACACCGGCTTGGACGGCAACCCGGCCTACATCGGCCTGAACGGCGGGCCTTCCGACTTCTCGCGCATCAGCAATGGCAACGGCCTCTACGGGCGCGACAGCTACGACACCGCCTACAGCCTGGCGGCCGGCAACTACTTTCTTTCGCCCAACATGGGCATGGAGCTGGGCTATATCTACTTCGGCCGCATCGCCCGGTGCGGCGGCACCAGCAAGGCCGACGGCATCCAGATAACCCTCATCGGCAAGTGGCCGCTGGGCAGCAGCTTCAACCTGCTGGGCAAGCTGGGCACCACCTACGGCCGCACCCAGACCTCGGCGCAAATCAACTCGGGCGTGGCCTCGGGCAGCGAGAATGCCTTTGACTGGTCGTACGGCGTGGGCGCCGAGTGGATGTTCAACCCGCAGTGGTCGGCCCTGCTGCAATATGACGAGCACTACCTCAAGTTTGCCGGCATAGGCTCCGACCGCGTCACCACCACCACGCTGGGTGTGCGCATGCACTTCTAGGCAACCGGGGGCATCCGGGTTCCGGGGTGGGTGCGCTGCAAGTTGCCTGGCCTTCCACCGAGCGCGTTCGCAGCAGGGTCTTGGCGGTGGGCGGCCACCTGCGCCGGGCCGTATGCAGTAAGCTGAACGCTTCACGCTTTGCTGGAGTTCCGCCATGTACAGCCTGGTTTGGTTCACATCGCGCTTGAGCGCACTGGCCTGCGCCTCCACCCTGTTCTTCACCCTGGGCGTGGCAGTGCCCGCCGCGGCGAAGCAGGCCCCCCTCAACCACCAGCAGGCCCTGCAGGCCCTCGGCCATGCCGACCCCTTGCGGCGGCTGGAGGGCATAGTGCGGCTGGCGGACATTGGCACTGCGGCCGATGCCGATGCACTCATGCCGAGCCTGCAGGACGCCGACCCCACCCTGCGCCAGATGGCCCTGGGGATCATCTGGCGGCTGTGGGGCCGCTCTGGCGACGCGGCCATCGACAAGCTCTACCAGCAGGGCCTGGGCCTGATGCAATCGGGCAATCTGCCCAAGGCGGTGGCGGTGTTCAGCCACATCATCCGCCAGCGCCCGGCCTTCGCCGAGGCGTGGAACAAGCGCGCAACCCTGTACTACATGCTGGACGAGTACGACCTGTCGATGCAAGACTGCGACGAGGTTCTCAAGCGCGTGCCCAACCATTTCGGTGCCTTGTCGGGTTATGCGCAAATGCTGGCCGGGCGCGACCAGCCCGAGCGTGCCCTGGAGTTGCTGGAGCGCTCCTACCGGATCAATCCGAATGTCGGCAACGCCCATGTGATGATGGAAGGCCTGCGCCGGCAGATCGAGGCCCGGCGCAGAAATTCGGTCTGACGCTCGGCTGCGTTCAGCGCGTGGCTGTTGCAGGGGAGCGCATGACGTCGTCATACGCCTGCCTGAGGCGGGGAATCAGCTGGCGAATCTGCTGCACGTCCGCCACGCCGTAGCCCAGCACCAGACCTTGCATGGGCGAGTGGTTTGCCCCTTCTGCGCCGTATCCACTGAGAGGGCGGGCCGTCACGCCCCATGCAGCCGCCTTGCGCGCAATGGCTACGTCATCGGTGTGGGGGGCAAACACGCAGGTCAGGTGCACCCCCGCGTGGCCCCCGAGAATGCGTATCCGGTCGCCAAAGTGCAGCTCCAGCTGCTCGCGCATGCAATGCTGGCGCTCCCGGTAGACGCCCCGCATGTGACGCAGGTGGCGCGCCAGATCGCCAGACTCCATGAAGCGCGCCAAGGCCAGTTGCTCCAGGGCCTGACCCGGTGTGAAAAGCGGCTGCACCGCCTCTGAAAAGCGCTTGCTGATCCAGGCCGGCAACACCAGGTAGCCGATGCGCAAACCAGGGTAGAGCGACTTGCTGAAGGTGCCCACGTAAACCACCGCCGACTGCGCCGCCAGGCTCTGTATGGCGGGAATCACCGCACCGGTATGCTGCAGGTCGCTGTCGTAGTCGTCCTCCACGATCCAGCTTCCGTGCTTTTGCGCATGGCCCAGCAACTCCATCCGGCGCTCCAGCGGTATCACGCTGCCCATGGGGTACTGGTGTGAAGGCGTCACAAGAATCAGCTTGGGCGGATGGCGTCGCCACAGCGCGGGGGATGCCGCCATGCCCTGGGCATCCACCGGCACATCGACCAGCTTCAGGCCGGAGGCACCCAGGACGGCACGGGCGCTGGGGTAGCCCGGCGTTTCAATCCAGGCGGTATCACCCTGGTCGGCCAGAAGCCGTCCGCAAACATCGATGGCCGTCTGCGCACCCGAGGTCACCAGCACCTGATCTGCCGTGCAGGAAATTCCGCGCGTGATGCCCAGTTGCATGGCGATGGCTTCGCGCAGCCGGCGCTCGCCACCGATGGGCGCATAGGCCAGGTGGCGGGCGCCCGCAGACTTCCAGGCGTGCTCCAGGTGCTTGAACCAACGGCGCCAGGGAAAAAGGTTCACATCCGGAACCCCGGCAGCAAAGGGCAGGTGCTCACCGCCATGGCGTTCATGGCGCATATGCTGCCCCCGAACGGACAGCGTCAAGGCGGGTGTGCCCTTGGCCGTGCCCTTGGGCGCTGCCGCCAGGGTCAGTGTGGCCACGCGCGTGCCGCGCCGGTCGTACCGCACAAAGCCCTCCGCACGCAGCAACTCATAGGCGTAGATGACCGTATTGCGTGACAGCCCATGTTCCCGGGCCAATTCCCTGCTCCCTTGCAAAAACCAGCCTTGCGGCAGCACGCCATCCAGAATGGCGCGTCGCAAGCGGTCATACAGGCGTTGCTGGCGCGAGCGACCGGCTTTTTTTCCGGCGTCACCCAGATCCTTCAACAAGGTGTGCAGTGGCATGTGGTTCTATGTTTTGAAGCGCAGTGGGTCTACCTATGGTGCCACAGGCCTTGTAAGCTGGAGGCACGAATACGCGAGAAAGCGGCGAGGAAACGGGTATGAACATACGCATGGCGTGCGAGGCCGACTTCGCACAATGGCTGCCCCTGTGGCAGGGCTACCAGACTTTTTACAAAACGCAGATCGCCGATGCGGTGACGGCCCAGACCTGGTCGCGCTTCATGGACCCGGCTGAGCCCATGCATTGCGCGGTGGCTGAAGTGGATGGCGCCCTGCTGGGCATGGTGCATTACATCTTCCACCGCAGTTGCTGGACCGCGGGTGACTATGTCTATCTGCAAGACCTTTTCACCGAGCCGCAGGTCCGTGGCAAAGGCCTGGGGCGCGCGCTGATTCAACACGTGTACGACAAGGCCGCACAGGCCCAGGCATCGCGCGTCTGGTGGCTTACCCACGAGACCAATGCGCAGGCCATGCTGTTGTACGACCGCATTGCCGACAAGAGCGGCTTCGTCCAATACCGAAAGGTCCTTTAGCCATGCGCACACTGCACTCGGCCCTGTTGTTCACGGGCACCTTGCTCACCGCGCTGGGCTACGGCGCCACCTTCCTGCTGACCGAGCACTTTCGCGCCCTGGGCGGCAGTGAGGTCAGCACCGGCATGACGCTGGCCGGCGCCATGGCCGGCACCTTTCTGGGGGTGCCCCTGGTGGGCTGGTTTGCCGAGCGCCTGGGTGCCGCGCGCATGGCCGCCCTGGGGGCGCTGCTGCTGGCGGCGGGCTACCAAAGCCTGGCCAGTCTGGGGGCGGTAACCCTGTGGACCGTGCTGGCAGGTTTGCTGATCGGTCTGGGTTGGGGCATCTTCTACCTGGCAGCACCTTTGTCGCTGTCGGCCCGCGTGACGGATGCGAACCGTGCCTTCTGGTTTGCACGCTTTGGCGCTTTCCAGATGGCAGGTATCGGCCTAAGCCCCATTGCGGCCACCGCACTCATCGAGCAGCTGCATTTTTCAACCGCCACGGCCCTCAGCGCGGTGGCTTGCGCCTGCCTGCTGGCCAGCATCCACCTGGCCGCGTTTGAATCGGTTTGCAAGCGCGCCCATGCGGCCGTGAACACGGTCAACCAGGGCTGGCTGCGCGCCCTGCCGCACCTGATGGCCACCCGCGCCCGCTTTCCCATCTTCATGGTGGGGCTGGGTGCCTGCGTGTTCACCGGACTGATGACCTTTCAAACCTCGCTGGTGCGCGACACCCATCTGCAGGCCAGCACCTATTTTGCGGTCTACGCCGTGACCGTGGTCGCAGCGCGCCTGACACTGGCGTCCTTTCTGGCTCGGGTACAGGCGGACCGCCTGGCGGTGTCTTTGCTGGTGCTGATGACCCTGGGCGTGCTGGTGGCCAACTTCATGACCTGGGGTGTGGCGGTGCAGGCCGCCAGTGCGGTCTTGCTGGGGCTGGGTTATGGCCTGGTGTATTCGGTCATCCAGACGCAGGTGGTCAATGACGCACCGCCCGAACTGCGCCACGCCGCCTTGACGTGGTTTGTCCTGGCCTACTTTGTCGGCATCTTTGGCTTCCCCCTGCTGGGCGGATGGATCATCGTGCACCTGGGCACAGGGTGGTGCCTGGCCTTGGTGCTGGCGTTTGCCGTGGCCGAGCTGATGCTGGCGCTCCTGCGCAATGGGCGGCTGCCGCGATGAACCTGGCAGCCCGTGCGCGTCGGCGTGGTGGAACGCGCGCTGGATGCGGTCTTCGCCCTCGCTGGCCATCCAGCAGGGCCAGGGGTGAGGGGGGGGGAGGCAGCCGGGTTGTTTGAAAAATGCGCAAACGGGGTTCGAAAAGGTCAACCGGCCCTAGCTCAGCCGCGTGGCGGCCTGGGCCTGCAGACGCGCGTTGAACTGGGCCGGCGTATCGCCCTGGGCGAGTGCGCTGCGCATCAGGTCTTGCTGGCTCCTGGGCGCCAGGCCGCCCAGGGGCGGGTCGCGGTCCAGGTTGGTGGGGAAGGCATAGCCCTCGGCGCAGGCGGCAATGGCCGCATCCAGCTCGGCTGCGCCCAGGCTGCCACGGGCCTTGCCCTGCAGCAGGCTGGGGTAGAGCGTCTCTGCCATGCGCACCCGGTCCACCGTTTCCATGGCGCGGCCGAAGGCTGAGGACACCTGCAGCAGATTGGCCATGCGGCGGATGTCGCGCGAGCGGTTGTGGCCGGCCGCATGCAAGAGCGCCGGGTTGAAAAAGATGCCGTCGCCCTTGCGCAGGGGCAGCTGCACATGGTGCTGGTCGAAATACTGCTGGAAGGCCGGCATGCCCGACACCAGGTAGCCGTGCGCATACTTCTGCGAATGCGGCAGGTACAGTGTGGGGCCGCTTTCCAACGGCATGTCCACATGGGCCACCGCGCCCTGCAGGGTGAGCAGGGGCGAGAGCTGGTGCACATGCTGCGGGTAGTGGCGTGCACCCTCGGTGCCCAGAAAGCCCAGGTGGTAGTCGCGGTGCGCCACCTGCGCCTCGCCGCCGGGGTTCACGCAGTTGATCTGCGAGGTGAGCTGGTAGGCCGGGCCCAGCCAGGCTTCGCAGACCGTGGCCAGGAGCGCGTTGCCGTAGTAGGCGGCAAACACCTCGGGCGCCAGCAGGCAGAGCTTTTCCAGCGCGTTCCATACCCGGTCGTTGGCGCCGGGCTTGGCGAAATGGTCGCCGGCCGGGCCGGCGGCGCGCGACTGCACTATCAGCGCCTGGAAGGCCCCCGTGGCGGCGTCCACCACCTCCAGGTCGGCATACAGCCCCTGGATCACCAGCACCCCGGGGCCATGCAGCCAGACATGGGCCCACTCGGCCATCAGGGCCTGGCGCCAGGCCGGCTCGCGGTCTTGGGCCAGCGCAGCGCGCAGGGCGGCGCCGTCATACACCGGCACCTGCTGGGTGATGGCGCTGGCCTGGGGGCAGTCGCTGGCCTGGGTTGCGGTTTGCACGCAGCGGGCCAGATCGTCCACCTGGCATTGCGCGGGGCTCAGCCAGCCGGTGCGCACAGGGCTGGCGCTGGGTGCGGGAGAAGGGGCGGTGTTCATGCGGTATGGGCCCAAAAAGTAGCGAGGTCTGGAGGCCGCAGTGTAGGAGGGACAGGCCGGTGCAGGTGGTGACACCCTTCAACCTGGACCAGACCGCCGCTGCCTGTCCATCCAATGCAGATCCTGTTGTACGGTCCTGACAGCAGCGTCCACTCTTTGAATTCTCGATCGGAGTTCTTCCCAATCTTGCGACCGGAAGCGCGCCCTGTAATGGTCGTGGTCAGCGGTCCTTTGAAGCCAGTGTTGAAGCTCGGCGCAAACGCGATGAACATCCTGCAGGTCATAGGCAGCTCTTGCAACCCTCTCCTTGATCAATAGGGCATCGACATGGGTTTGCACCTGCATGGATGCAATCTGCGCCAGCGTTTGTTTGCCTTCATGGACGAGTGATGCAAGCCTTTGCTCTTCATCCAAAGATCGTGGGGCATAGCTTTCCATCACTCCTTTTAGAACATCGATTTTTTCGGAAAGTTCTGCGTTGCTGGGGCCATCGGTGGATAGCTCGCCTTCCATGCCTGGCGATCCTTCAAAGCTCTTTGCCAGCAATGCCACCGTAGTCGCCAGCAAGAACAGACCCATCAACTGGTCCAACAGAAATATTGCGCGCGCCGCTCGGTTGATGGGGATGACATCGCTGGCACCCACCGTCGTCATGTTGGAGACGTTGGCATACAGCGATAGACGCCACGGCAACTCGGACATGGCTACCGATTCGGTTGCATCACTTTTCGCCTTGTCTTGAACTTTTCGCGCAATGGCAAAGAGTGGGCTATCCCAGTTCCATGCGGTGAAAAACCCATGGGTGCAGATCAACCATGCAAGCACCAGCCAGACCGCGGGTCCTATCCAGAGAGGCCAAGAGCGCCTGGCATTGGCGGGCAGGTCACGAAAGTGGTCCTTGGTTACAGGACGTATGAGGAACCTGGAGATGTTTCGTTTATCTATTTCTTTCGGTATCACATGCACTCCGCAGTAGGGAAAAGTGGTGTGCATTTTGTCGCATGGCACCAAGGCACCTCTGATGGGCCGGCCTGGCGCTCGCTGCAACAGGGGGCTGAACTTCCGAGGGGTCGGTACGGCCTTTGCGGCGCAGTGGCCTACAGCGCGTAACCGTTGTCGATCTGCTGAATCAGCAGTTCGGCCCGCAGCCACTCGCCATAGCCCGATGCCGGGTTGAGGTGGCCGACCGCGCCCAGATCCACCAGGGTGCTGCCCCAATCACTGGCCATCTGCTCCACGCGCGCATAGCCGGCCAAGGGGTCGTTCCGGCTGACTGCAACCAGACTGGGAAAGGGCAGCGGCGTGGCTGGCACGGGCAGCCAGCCATGGGCCTGCAGGCTGTCGATGCGGGGATAGCCCGATGGCAGCGGGGTTTCAAAGTCCGGTGGGGCTGCCAGCAGCGCGCCCTGCACCGCATGCCGATGCTTTTGTGCCCAGTGCAGCAGCATGATGACGCCGCCGCTATGGGCCACAAAGATGACGGGGCCCCGGATGCCTTGAACCGTGTGCTCTATGGCCTCTACCCGCGCGGCGCAATCCAGGTCTTCTGCGCCCAGCGCTGGCACCGAGACCACCGGGCGCTTCTTTCGAAGCCGGGCTTCCAGCAAGGTCTGCCAGTGCTCGGGCACATGCTTGCGCAGGCCAGGGACGATGACGATGGTTGCAGGGTTTGAACGGAACATGGTGTTTTTCAAAGGGAGGGCTTACAGGCCCCAGCGCAGCAGCAGCACGACCAGCACCGCCAGGAAGATGGTTTCACCCAGCATCAGCACAATGGGCTTGATGCCCACCGTGCTGAGTTCCTTGAGTTGGGTCTTCATGCCCAGCGCGCTGATGGCAATCACCAGGCACCAGCGCGACAGGCCGTTGGCTGCGGACTGCAGCCAGGCCGGCATCCAGCCGGTGCTGTTGAGGGCTGCCAGCAGCACAAAGCCCACCGCGAACCAGGGCAGCAGCGGGGGGCGCTTGCCACCGTCATGCGCGCCACGCAGGCGCGTCACCAGGGCGGCAAAGGCAATCACCGGCAGCAGCATGGCCACACGCAGGAGCTTGACCACGGTGGCGGTGTCGCCGGTTTCCTGCGACATGCCGTAGCCCGCACCCACCACCTGGGCCACATCGTGGATGGTGCCGCCCAAAAATACGCCGGCCTGCGCCGGGCTGAGGTGCAGGGCCCGCACCACCATGGGGTACAGCACCATGGCCAATGTAGACAGGGCCGACACGCCGATCACGGTAAAGAGCGTGGCCTTCTCCTTGCCCGGGTGTGCCGGCAAGGCCGCAGACAGGGCCAGTGCCGCCGATGCGCCGCAGATGGCCGTGGCACCGCCGGTGAGCAGACCAAAAAGCGTTTGAAAGCCCATGGCACGGGCCACCAGCATGGCCACGCAAATCGTCACCACCACCGACAGCAGCACCAGCACGACCGGCTGCCAGCCCAGCGCCGCCATTTGCGCAAAGGTGATGCGCATGCCCAGCAGGGCCACGCCCAGGCGCAGCACTGCGCGCGATGTGCATTCAATGCCCGTCTTGCACGGGCCCTCGGTAGCCAGAAAGTTCATGGCCATGCCCAGCAGCAGGGCGAACAGCATCACCGGCGCCTGGTAGTGCTCCGACAGGAAGCTGGCCGCTGCCGCCACCACCGCAGCGGCCAGGAAGCCGGGTGCCCGCACAGCGGCCCACCCGTGGGCGCGCATCACGATCTGCATCATGCAAGTCTCCAAATTAGGGGGCAATGGGGCGCTGCGCGGGTGTGCAGGCCCGGCCGGCAAGAACCGGCTTAAGCCGCTTGCGGCGTGGCGGAGTCCAGCGCGATGCCGGCCACCTGGCTCACGTCGTGGTCATAGCAGCGGTAGGCCGCCATGAAGAACAGCGCGGCCAGCACGCTGAAGGCCGGCACCACGGCCATGGCCTGCTGCAGGCCCCAGGCGTCGGACAGCACGCCCACCAGAAACGGGCCAATGGCCAGGCCGAACAGGTTCTGGAACAGCGAGAGCACGGCCGAGCCGGTGCTGCGCACGCCGGGGTGGATCACGTCGATCACGATGCCCGAGACCACCCCCACGGTGCAGGTCATGAAGAAGCCGCCCAGCAGCACCAGCCGGATCTGGGCCGCACCACCCTGCCCGCCGGCAAAGGCCGCCAGGAACACCAGCAGGGTGACGATGCACAGCAGTGCCAGGGCGCGCAGCTTGTTGCTGGCCTGGCGCTGCGCCAGGCGGTCCACCACATAGCCCCATAACACGCTGCCCAGCGCGCCCACCAGCACCACCAGGGCCGCCTGTTTGGAAGCCACATCGGGCGCCATGCCATGGAAGCGGTTGAGGTAGCTGGGCAGCCAGGACCACACGGCCGACACCACGATCAGCTGCATGGCCGCACCCACGCAGACCCACAGCAGGGTGCGGGTGCGTGCCAGCGTGGCAAAGATGTGGCGCAGGGTGGCGCTGGCAGACTGGGTGACGGCGTCCAGCCGGGGCGTCAGGGCCACAGTTTTGTAGTCGCGTACCAGCAGGTAGAGCAGGGCCATGGCCAGGCCCGGCACACCCACCACGCCGAAGGCCGCCTTCCAGCCCCAGCGCGCGGCAATGGCGCCGCCCAGCACCACACCTAGCACCGAGCCCAGCGAAGCCGCGGCAAAGAAGGCACCCAGCAGGGCGCCGCGCAGGCGCTTGGGGAAGAGGCTGGAAATCAGCGCGGCGCCCACCGAGCCATAGCCGGCCTCGCCGGCGCCCACCAGGGCCCGTGCCACGAACAGCTGGGCATAGCTGCCCGCAAACATGCAGGAAATGGTGGCAACGCTCCAGGTGGTGGCCATGACAAAAATGCTCTTGACCCGGCTGGCCCGGTCGGCCAGCAGCGCAATCGGTATGCCCAGCACCGCCACCACAATGGAGATGATGGACACCAGGGCGCCGAGCTCCTTGTCGCTTAAGTTCCACTCCGCCTTGATGTGCGGAAACAAGGACACGATGACCTGGCGGTCCACATAGTCAAACAGCATCAGGCCAAAGGTCATGGCAAAGGCAAACCAGGCCTGGCCCTTGCCGATCAGGTAGCCGTCTTGCGGCACGGCGCCGCCGGGGGTGGGGTTCATGGGGTGTCTCCTGTTTTTATGTCTTCACAAGGCGCCGGGGTTCAGGCGCGCTTCAGCTGGCGGTTGGGGGCAAAGCCGTTGGCGGCCAGTGTCTCATCGGCGCTTTGGTAATAGGTACCGATCTTGTAGATTTCTCGGGCCTCCTGTGCATTGGCCACCGGGCGGCCCACCTCTTTGGCAATGCGCACCAGCTGCTCGATCTGTTCCACCGAGCCCATCTTGCGCGCGCGGTCCTGCGTCCAGATGTTGTCCTCGATGCCGCAGCGTACATGCAGACCCATGGCAATGGCCATCAGGTTGACGGGCAGCACATTGAGCATGGAGGTCTCCAGGGTCAGCACCGAGCCATCGGGGCAGCCGCGCACGAAGTTGGCCAGGTTGTAGAGGTTGGGGGCATCAAAGCCGCCGCCGATGGCCACCCAGGTCAGAATCAGCGGCACATTGCAGACACCCCGGCGCATCATGCGCTCCACGGTTTCCAGCTGCGTGATGTTGGCCAGCTGGAAGTGGGTCTGGATGCCCTTTGCCGAGAGGCGTTTGATGTGCTCCTCCACCCACTCGGGGCCGGCGGGAATGGTCATCTCGCGGTAGGCGCGGTAGTTGGCAGGATCGGCCAGCGAGGTGCCGGCCAGATCGGCCGGGCACATCTGCTCCACCACATTCATCTGGTTGCTGTTGATGGCAATGGTCACCTGGTCGGGCCGGGGCTGGAGCTCGGCCAGCATGTGGCGGGTGTCGTCAGACAGCCACTTCGCCACCTCGCCATCGCTCTCGGGCGCAAAGGAGATGGAACCACCTACCTGCAGAATCATGTCGGGCACGCGCGCGCGGATGCCGGCCAGCAGTTCGTTGAACTTGGACAGGCGCTTGGAGCCCTTGCCATCGGCCTCGCGCACATGCAGGTGCAGCACCGTGGCGCCGGCGTTGTAGCAGTCCACCGCCTTCTGGATTTGTGCCTCCATGCTGACCGGAATGTCCTCGGGAAAATCGCTGGGCGTCCATTCGGGGCCGTAGGGCGCGCAGGTGATGACGAGCTTTTGCTGGTTTTCGGGAAACAGCGATCCATCCATGAAGTTCATGATTTTTCCTTGGGTGATTGACAGGTTGGCTGCCGGGCAGCCGGGGGGTGATCAGCGACGGTGGCGCCAGGGCGGCGCGCCGGGTTCAGAAGGGCTTGTCGCCCACAATGGCGGCCCGCTCCATCAAGCGGCGGCAGGGTGGGTAGTCCATCACCGCGTAGTGCTGGGTGCTGCGGTTGTCCCAGATGGCCATGCTGTAAGGCTTCCAGCGCCAGCGCACCTGGTATTCGGGAATCTCGGCCTGCGCAATCAGGTACTGCAGCAAGTCGCCACCGGCCTGGTTGTAGTCCTGCCCGTAGCGCACCTGGCTCTTCTGGTGGAAGTTCACAAAATGCGTGGTGAAGGCGTTGACGAACAAGGTCTTTTCGCCGGTCTCGGGGTGGGTGCGCACCACCGGGTGTTCGGCATCGGGGTACTGGGCCTTCAGGGCCAGGCGCTTGTCCTGCGGAAACTGCGCGGCAAACGAGGCATTGAAGCTGTGGCTGGCCCACAGACCTTCGATCTGCTGCTTCACGGCCTCGGGCAGCTTCTCGTAGGCCAGCACCATATTGGCCCACATCGTGTCGCCACCGACCGGCGGGCATTCCATGCAGCGCAGCACGCAGCCCATGGCAGGGGTTTCGCGCCAGGTGCCGTCGGTGTGCCAGGCGTTTTCGTAGCGGTCTGCCGGGGTCTCGGGGCTTTTGTAGATCTGCACCAGGCCCGGGGCCTCGGGGTGGCTGGGCGCCATGGGGTGGGATTCGAGCGCACCCAGGCGCTGGGCGAAGGCCATGTGGTCCTGGCGCGAAAGCTTGTCCAGGGTCTGGTCGCGCAGGAACAGCACGCGGTGCCTGAGCAAGGCGGCATAGATTTCCTGGAACAGGCCGTCATCGCGCACGGCGTCGCCCAGGTTGACGTCGAGCAGCTCGGCGCCGATGGCACAGGTCAGGGCTTCGATTTGCATGGTCTTGTCTCCTGGGATGGTTTTAGGCAGGAAGGAAGATGGATGAGCCGGTGGTCTTGCCGGCCTCCATGTCGCGGTGCGCCTGCACCGCGTCTTCCAGGGCATAGCGCTGGTTGATCTCGATGCGGATGCGTCCGCTGGCCACATGCCCGAACAGCTCGCTGGAAAGCTCTTCGCGGTCTTGCGGGGTGGCAATGTAGTCGGCCAGGGCGGGCCGGGTGACATAGAGCGAGCCCTTCATGGCCAGCTGCATGGCTTCAAACGGTGGCGTGGGGCCGGATGCCGTGCCAAAGCAGACCAGCAGGCCGCGCCGCCTGAGCGAATCCAGCGAGGCGGCAAAGGTGTTCTTGCCCACGCTGTCCAGCACCACATGGGCGCCCGCACCGTTGGTGATTTCACGCACGCGTTGGGCAATGTCCTCGCGCTGGTAGACGATGACATGGTCGCAGCCATGGGCTTTGGCAATTGCCGCCTTCTCGTCGCTGGAGACCGAGCCGATCACCTGCAGGCCCAGCAGCCGGGCCCATTGGCTGACGATCAGTCCCACGCCACCGGCGGCGGCGTGCAGCAGCACGGTGTCACCGGCTTTCAGCGGCCAGATGCGGCGCATCAGGTAGGCGGCGGTCAGGCCGCGCATGGTCATGGCCGCGGCCGTCTCGCAGGAGATGGCCGCTGGCAGGCGCATCAAGGGGGCTGCGGCAATCAGGCGCTCGGTGCTGTAGGCGCCCAGGGTGTTGTGGGCGCCGGTGTAGGTGACGCGGTCACCCACGGCCACGTTGTCCACGCCCTCACCCACGGCCAGCACCACGCCCGCTGCCTCGGTGCCCACGCCCGAGGGCAGGGGCGCGGGGTAGAGCCCGCTGCGAAAGTAGCTGTCGGCGAAGTTCAGGCCAATGGCCTCGTGGCGCAGGTGTACCTGGCCGGGTCCGGGCTGGCCCACGGGCAGCTCTTCTTTTTGCAGCACTTCGGGTCCACCGGTGCGGTGAAAGCGGATAACGGTTGCCATGGTGTGTTTCTCCTGGGGCTCGATGCCATTGCATGCATCGCTGGGTTGCCTGAACTGTAGAAGACAGCCGCAATTTATATTTATCTTTTGGTGACTAATGATTTACATTTCATGACTCACAGCCTGCAGGAGACCCGCCCCTAGGGTAAACACCATGCCGCTCAAAAAGAAGTCTTCGGCCGACACCCAGGTGCGCTCGGCCGTACTGGCCCACTACCTGGATGTGACCCAGCGCCTGGGTTTCAATCCGCAGGGCTTGCTGCGCCAGGTGGGCTTGGGCAGCGCCGTCTTGCGCAGCCATGACCAGCAGATTCCCTTGAGCGCGGCGGTGGACCTGCTGGAACTCAGCGCCGAGGCCACGCAGTGCGAAACCTTTGGCCTGCTGATGGCCGAGTTGCGGCAATTCTCCGACCTGGGGCCGGTCAGCCTTCTGCTGACGCACCAGCGCACGGTCCGCGACGCGGTCAACACCACCATCCAGTACCGGCACCTGCTCAACGAGGGCCTGGCCCTGCACATGGAAGACGTGGGCAAGCTGACCCTGGTGCGCGAGGAGGTGGTGAGTGCCGGTGCGCGATCCGCGCGCCAGGCCAATGAACTGGCCGCTGGCGTGCTGTGCTTCATGTTTCGCAGCCTGATCGGGCCCGACTGGGCGCCCCACAGCGCCAATTTCATCCACGGTGCGCCGGCCGACACCGAGGTGCACAGGCGCATCTTTCGCAGCAAGCTGCAGTTCGGGGGGGACTTCAATGGCCTGGTCTGCAAGACCAGCGATCTGCAGACGCCCATCCCGGTGGCCGACCCGGTCATGGCGCGCTACGCACAGAGCTTTATCGAGGCCATGCCCGGTGCCAACAGCCACTCCATCACGCTGGAGGTGCGGCGCACCATCTACCTGCTGCTGCCCATGGGGCGCGCCAGCGTGGAGCAGATCGCCAGGACCCTGCGCATGAACGTGCGCACCCTGCAGCGCCGCCTGGACCAGGACGGTGAATCCTTCACAGGCCTGCTCAACGCGGTGCGCATGGAACTCGCCCAGCGCTACATCGTCAACCCCAGCTACCCGCTGGGCCGCATTGCCGACCTGCTGGGCTACTCCAACCACAGTGCCTTCACGCGCTGGTTCATTGCGCAGTTCAAGCAGACGCCACAGGAAGTGCGACTGCACAACCTCAATTTGCAGATGCTGTGAGCCGCAGGCCTGCACAGCCTAGGGTTTACCAGAGGCGGCTGGCGAGTGTCATGAAAAGGAAACTTGGTGTCATCAATTGGCAAGTGCTTTTTCAAGGCTTTTGAAAGAATCCCGCCATGCCTTCACCCACCCCTAGGCGGTTCAGGCATGACGGCAAGCGCGCAGCCCTGGCGAAAGCGGCTTGGTACTCCAACACATCACGAGAGACAACACCATGAAAAAAACACTGATCTGCCTGGCCGCCCTGGCTGCAAGCGGTGCCACCCTGGCGCAGGTAACCATCACCGGCACCCTGGCTTCGGGCTACCGCGCCGGTACCTACCTGGTGACGCCGGCCGGCGTGCGCTATGACAACCTGCTGGGCGGCGCCACCCGCAACAACACCAATGCCGCGCTGGGCAACACCGCCGACTCCTCCGGCCTGGGCATTGACACCTCGGACATTTATTTCAACGTCAGCGAAGACCTGGGCGGCGGCCTGATGGTCAAGGTCCGCATGGGCCTCGTCGGCGCCGACCGCGGTGGCGCCAACCTGATCAATGCCTACAGCGGCACGGGCTCCACCGGCACGGTAAGCGGCGGCGATTCCAGCATCAGCCTAAGCGGCAGCGCGGGTACCCTGGCCCTGACCACCGCGCTCTTCCCGGATTACGTCAGCGGCAGCCTGGGCGGCACGGCGGCCGTGGGCGGGGTGGACATGAGCAACAAGGTCACCCTGCCGCGCTCGGAGCGCGACGGCGTGCTGTTCACCTTCGCTCCTGTGGCCGGCTTCACGCCGCAGGTCTTCCATGTGGAGGCCAACGCGCTGCCCGGACTGGCCTATCCCACCGCCACCGGCGTGCCGCTGGGCCTGGGCGTGGGTGCCTCAGGTGCAGCCGCCACCATCAACCAAAGGCAGACCGGCCTGGCCGTCACCTATGCCAACGCGGGTCTGATGGTGAATGCCCAGTATGTGTCGGCCGACAACCGCTACGACAACCAGAACACCAGCGTCACCGATGTGCAGCGCCTGAGCGGCAACTACAACTTCGGCGTGGCCAAGGTCGGTGCAGCCCTGGAAATCGACAACACCATGACCGGCGGCAAGCTGCAGATGGCCAACTATGTGGTGGCCGTGCCGCTGGGCGCGCTCAAGCTCAGTGCCAACTACACCACCTGGGATCTCAGCGGCATGACGGCTGCCACCCAGGTCGGGGCCGGCCCGGCGGTTCTGAAGAACGGCAGCAAGAGCGGCACCGGCGTGGCCGCCGACTACGCGCTAAGCAAGAGCACCCACCTGATCGCCAACTACGCCAGCTGGGAATATGTGGTGGGGGCCGGCAAGCGCAGCTCGGAGGCCAATCTGCTGCTGTCCTACGCGTTTTAAGAGCGGCACCCTGTCCTGGCGCACAGGCTGCACGCCGCGCCCGGGCAGGCGCAGCCCTGCCCACCTACTCCCATCAACCGCCTTACAGGAAGAGCCTTTCCATGAACGGTCACATGATGCAGCAGTCGCTGCTGATCTCCCAGCTCCTGGTCCATGCCGAGCGCCACCATGGCGAGCAGCAGGTCGTGTCGCGCCGCGTGGAAGGCGACATCCACCGCTACACCTTCAAGGACCTGGCAGCCCGCGCCCGCCAGATGGCCAATGCCCTGCGCAGCCTGGGGGTCAAACCGGGCAGCTGCGTTGCCACGCTGGCCTGGAACGGTTACCGGCACATGGAGCTGTATTACGCCGTCTCTGGCAGCGGCGCGGTGCTGCACACGCTCAATCCGCGCCTACATGCGGACCAGCTCAGCTACATCATGAACCACGCACAAGACCAGATCCTGTTCTTTGATCTGACCTTTCTGCCCCTGGTGGAGGCGGCGGCCGACCGCGTGCCCTCATGCACCACGCTGGTGGTGATGACCGATCGCGCCCACATGCCGGTAAGCAGGCTGCCCGGCCTGCTGTGCTACGAGGAACTGCTGGCCGCCCAGCGCGACGACTATGCCTGGCCCCCGCTCGATGAAAACGCCGCCTCCAGCCTGTGCTACACCAGCGGCACCACCGGCAACCCCAAGGGGGTGCTGTACAGCCAGCGCTCCACGGTGTTGCATACCTATGCCGCGGCGCTGCCGGATGCGCTGAACTGCGCGGCCACCGATGTCATCCTGCCGGTGGTGCCCATGTTTCACGTCAATGCCTGGGGTTTGCCCTATGTGGCCTGCATGGTGGGGGCCAAGCTGGTGTTTCCGGGCCCGGCGCTGGATGGCAGATCCCTGCATGAATTGCTGGAGGCCGAGAAGGTCACCCTCTCGGCCGGCGTGCCCACGGTCTGGCAGGGCCTGCTCACCTATGTGCAGGGCAATGGCCTGCACTTCTCCAGCATGCGCCGCACCATCATCGGCGGTGCGGCCTGTCCACCGGCCATGATGAAGACCTTTCAGGACCTGTTCCAGGTGCACGTGCTGCACGCCTGGGGCATGACCGAACTCAGCCCGGTGGGCACGGTATGCAGTTTCAAACCGGCGCACCGGTCCCTCTCGAAGGTGGAGCAGGAGGCTGTGCAAGCCAAGCAGGGCCGTGTGGTGTTTGGCGTGGACATGAAGATCGTGGACGACAGCGGCCATGAGCTGCCCTGGGACGGCCGCTCCAGCGGGGAACTGCTGGTGCGCGGCCCCTGGATTGTGGAGCGCTACTTCCAGGACGAGGGCGGCGATCCGCTGATCGACGGCTGGTTTCCTACCGGCGATGTGGCCACCATCGATGCCAACGGCTATATGCAGATCACCGACCGCGCCAAGGACGTGATCAAGTCCGGCGGCGAGTGGATAGGTTCGATTGACATCGAAAACGTCGCCATGGCCCACCCGGCGGTGGCCATGGCGGCCTGCATTGCGGCCTACCACCCGAAGTGGGATGAGCGGCCCTTGCTGCTGCTGGTGGTGAAGGCCGGCCAGAAGCTCTCACGGGAAGAGCTGCTGGCCTTTTTTGAGGGCAAGGTTGCCAAATGGTGGACGCCCGATGACGTGGTCTTTGTCGACGCCATTCCCCTGGGCGCCACCGGCAAGATGCTCAAGCACAAGCTGCGTGAGATGTTTCGCGGGCACCGGCTTCCCGGCGCCTAGGCGTAAGGCCGCGCAGCCTGCCGGCAGCCCGGCCTAGAACTGCACCGGCTTGCCGGAGTTGGCGCTCTCGGTTGCCGCATCGGCCAGCTTTTGCGCGGCCACGCCATCGGCCACCGTGGTCTTGAAGGGCTTGCCGCTTTGCAGGCATTCAAAGAAGTGTTCCATCTCCAGGCGGTAGGCGGCGGCATAGCGCTGCAGGAAGAAGGCTTCGGGCTTGTCCGAGCGGATGCCGTTGGCATTCCACAGCACGGCTTCGGTGGGGGTGTGGTTGCCACACTGCAACATGCCGGCAGAGCCCAGCACCTCAAAGCGCTGGTCATAGCCGTAGGCGGCACGGCGCGTGGTGTTGATCTGGCACAGGCGGCCCTTCTTGGTGCGGATGCTCACGGCCGTGCTGTCGTAGTCGCCCAGGGCCTGGATGGCAGGGTCGGTCTGCACCGAGGCGGTGGCGCTCAGCCATTCGGCTTCGTCGCCATCGGAGCACAGGATCCAGCGGAACACGTCCAGGTCGTGGATCAGCATGTCGCGGAAGATGCCGCCCGAAGCCTTGATGTACTCCGCCGGGGGCGCGCCGGGATCACGGCTGGTGATGATGAGCATCTCGGGATTGCCGATTTCGCCGGCCAGCAGGCGGCTGCTGGCATTGTTGAAGGTGGGGTCGAAGCGGCGCTGAAAGCCAATCATGCAGGCCACGCCGGCCGCCTTGACGGCCTCGCCCACGGCCACGGCGCGGGGCACGGAGAGGTCTACCGGCTTCTCGCAAAAGATGTTCTTGCCCGCCGCTGCCGAGCGGGTGATCAGGTCGGAGTGGGTGTCAGTGCTGGAGCAGATGGCCACGGCGTCAATGCTCTTGTCGGCCAGGATGGCATCGACCGAGGCGACTTCGGCGCCCAGCTTCTGGGCCAGGTCGGCGGCCGCAGCGGGCACGGCGTCGGCCACGTACTTGAGGTTCACGCCTTGGAGCGCGGCCAGGTTGGAGGAGTGGATGCGACCGATGCGACCGGCGCCGAATACCGCTACGTTTTTCATGGAAATCCTTGGGTCTTGGAAGTTTTTTCGAAGGTGTGAGCTTGCGCCAAATTCTTGGCGACGGGGGCGACTATAGAGGCAGTTTCGGGTTTTGAAAAGAAATTTCCACGTTTTTCATGTTTTGAATTTCATTTCAATTAAACTGCCACAGAGTGATCAAAAATAATCAAGAAACTGGCTGTGGCGCCGCAGGCTTTTGCCTACAGTTGGGGCCTGAACCTGTGTACGGGCCACTGCGCCCGCGGCGGCCATGCCAGAACTGAAGCGGCGCAAGAGCGGCCCCCGCCTGATCGACATTGCCCAGGCTGCGGGGGTGGGCATTGCCACCGTCAACCGCGTGCTCAATGAAAGCGGCAAGGCCTCGGCCAGCACCCGTGAAAAGGTCATACAAGCCGCCCGCCAGCTCGGTGCCCGCAGGGTCATGCCCGATGTGCACCGCGGCCTGACCCGTTTTGACTTTGTCTTTGCACGCAGCCAGACGCCGTTCTTTGCGCGCCTGCAGTTGGCGCTTCTGCGCCACATGCAGCTGCTGGACCGGCGGGTGGTGGTGCACCGCCATGCGTTCCACCCGCAAGATGAGGCGCAGATCGCCGCCTTCATCAAGAAGCCGCCGCACCGGCGCAATGGCCTGATGGTGGTGGTGCATGACACCCCGCTCCTGCGCGAGGCAGTGCAGAGTGTGCTCAAGCAAGGTGTGCCGGTGGTGACGCTGATGAGCGATCTCGGCGACATGGGCGCGATGGGCGGCCTGCATTACGCGGGCATCAACAATGTGCAGGCCGGTCGCAGTGCCGGCTATTTTGCGGGGCGGCTGTGCCAGCAGCCCGGGCGCGTGCTGGTGCTCGGCAATGACCTCTCCTACCGCGCGCACCGCGACCGCACCAATGGCTTTCTGTCGGCGCTGCAGCAGCGCTTTGCCCATCTGGACTGCCTGCCCGTGGTGCAGATTGGCGACGATGCGGACCGCGCCTTTGCCACCGTGCAGGCCGCACTGCAGCGCCAGCAGGCTCTGCCGCTCCTGGGCATTTACAACAGCGGGGCGGGCTCGCACGGCATTGCCGCGGCACTGCGCAAACATGGCCGCCCTGTGGTGTGGGTGGGTCATGAGCTGACCGATGAGCACCGCAGCCACCTGGTGAACGGCACCATGGACCTGGTGATTGACCAGGACCCGGACGGGCAGATCCTCTCCGGCATGCAGTACCTGCTGCACGCCAACAAATGGGTGGACGCAGCTCCGGCGCTGCGCCCCACCGATTTTCGTCTCTACTGCGCGGAGAACATCACACACCAGGCTTATCTGCCATCACCTTGATGGACGGGTCTGTTCGGTGGCACAGGAAGCTGTAATAAAAATATTTTTCAATTTATTTATGTATGAAAAATTGTTTGCATTAACGCGTGCGGCTTTTTAGAATGGTGGCTCCCGCTCAACTACCGCCCTGGCCGCAACCTCCATGCAAACCTCCGCAAGCTCCTCCATTGTCATCGTCGGCGCCGGCCATTGCGGGGGCCGCACGGCCATGCTGCTGCGCGAAATGGGCTGGGCGGGTGACATTCATCTGGTGGGCGACGAGCCCGGGTTGCCTTACGAGCGCCCACCCCTGTCCAAGGAGGTGCTGACCGGAGCCAAGCAGCCCCAGGAGTTGGATTTGCTAAGCGAGGAGGCCATGCAGGCCCTGGCGGTGCAGCGGCACCTGGCCCGCGTGACTGCGGTCGACGCACAGGCCCGCACCGCGCAGCTCTCCACCGGTAGCACCCTTTCCTACCATGCACTCCTGTTTGCCAATGGCGGCAGCCCGCGCGCCTTGCCCATCGCCGGGGCTGAATTGCCGCAGGTGCTTTGCCTGCGCACCAAGCAGGATGCACAGTGCCTGGCGCCTTACCTGAAAGAGGGTGCGCGCCTGGTGGTCATCGGTGGCGGCTTCATCGGCCTGGAAGTGGCGGCCTCGGCCCGCAAGGCCGGCTGCCATGTGAGCCTGGTGGAAGGCGCGCCGCAGCTCATGGGCCGCGCGGTGCCGGCCCTGCTGGCCGCACGCGCGCAGGCAGTGCACCAGGCCAAGGGGGTGGCGCTGCACATGGGCGCCAGCCCCCTGCACATCACGCCGCAGGGCAATGGGGTGCAGGTCGGCCTGTCCGACGGCACCACCCTCACGGCCGATGCGGTGGTGGTGGGCATTGGCATCATCCCGGGAACTGCGGTGGCCCAGGCGGCGGGTGTGCAGGTGGCGCGCGGCATTGTGGTCGACGCGCAGCTGCGCACCAATGTGCCCGGCATCTATGCCGCCGGCGACGTGGCCGAATTCCCCAGCCCGGTCAGCGGCGCCCTGCAGCGGCAGGAAACCTGGCAGAACGCCGAGTCCCAGGCCCGTGTGGCGGCTGCCAACCTGATGGGCGGAAGCGCAGTGTTCAACGCCTCGTCCTGGTTCTGGTCCGACCAATACGAATACCAGCTGCAGGTAAGCGGTGAACCCGCAGCCGCTGTGCACACCGTGGTGCGCGAGCAGGAAGACGGCGATGTGCTGGTGTTCTACACCGATGCCAGCAACAAGCTGGTGGGCGCTTGCGGCTTTGGCCAGACCAGCCGCATCGCCAAAGACCTGAAGATCGCCCGCACCCTGGTTGAGCGTGGTGTGAGCGCCAGCGCCGACGTGCTGGCAGACCCCGCCACCAAGCTCAAGAGCCTGCTCAAGTAGCGGCCCTGCGGGAGGAGGCGCTCAGCCTCCCAGCGCTGCCTTGAACTGCGCCAGCACCGCGTCGCTCACCGGCACCTCGTGCGCGGCCTCGGGGTAGCTGCCGTATTCCACGTCGGTCTTGAATTCCTTGAACGCGGCCACACGCTCGGCCTGCAGGCGGTCGTATTCGGCGGCGAAGTTGCGGTAGACCTTGGCATGGCGCGGCACGTGGCCGCGGTTGGCACCCAGCACATCCTCGGCAAACAGGTACTGGGCATCACAGCCGGCGCCGGCACCCATGGAGATCATCACCAGCGAGGTGCGCTCGGAAATCAGCTTGGCCACCTCGGCGGGCACCACCTCGATCTCTGCGGCAAAGGCTCCGGCCTCTTCCAGGGCCTTGACCTGCTGCCACACCAACATGGCAGTGTCCAGGGTCTTGCCCACGGCCTTGAAGCCGCCGGTCCAGGTGGCTTGCGAGGGAATCAGGCCCGAGTGGCCGCAGACCGGAATGCCTTCATCGCGCAGGCGGCGCACGATGCCCATGCTGGCTGCGCAGTACACCGCGTCGCCTCCGGCGCGCATGGCGGTGAAGGCGGCGCGCAGGTATTCCTCTGCCGTCACAAAGTCGCCGTACTCCAGGCCGGGAATGGCAAAGCAGCTGGGTGCTGCCTCGCGAAAGGCGGGCCCCAGGAGCGAGGGCGGCACCGAGAGCATGTCCACACCGGCCTGCTGGGCCGCATGTGCTTCATCCAGGGTAAGCACCCGCAGCATGGAGAGTTGGCGCTGGCCCTTCATGGCACGCAGGTCGGCAATGGTGGGGCGTTTGGATTTGGACATGGAACATCCTTTGAAAGGAGATAAAAGAAAAGCATTTTCATTTTAATACTTTGATGGAATAAAATGTGCATCCGCATTCTTTCTTTGTTCACTCTTTTTCTACGGACATTCCCTTAAACACCATGCGCTCCACTTACATCCTGACCCTTTCCTGCCCCGACAAACCCGGAATCGTGCACGGCGTCACCGGTCTGCTGCTGCAGCTGGGGGGAAACATCCAGGAAGCCGGGCAGTTCAACGACCAGGTCACCGGCCTGTTTTTCATGCGCGTGCAATTCGTGTGCACGGCTTCCAGCCAGGAGCAGATCAACGATGCGCTGCAGGAACTCGCCGCGCAGTGGCAGATGGGCGTGGAGCTGCGCCGCGCCGACCAGCGCATGCCCATCGTGATCATGGTGAGCCAGCAGGGCCACTGCCTCAACGACCTGCTGTTCCGTTGGAAGAGCGGCCTGCTACCGGTGGATGTGAAGGCCATCGTCTCCAACCACCGCGACTTCTACCAGCTCGCCGCCGGCTACAACATTCCCTTCCACCACATTCCCGTCACCGCCGCCACCAAGCAGGAAGCCGAGGCGCGCCAGCTCGATGTGATCCGCGGCGAAGGTGCCGAGCTGGTGGTGCTGGCGCGCTACATGCAGGTGCTGTCCGATGCCATGTGCCGGGCGCTCAGCGGCCGCGCCATCAACATCCACCACAGCTTCTTGCCCAGCTTCAAGGGCGCCAAGCCCTATTACCAGGCGCATGAGCGGGGTGTGAAGCTCATTGGCGCCACGGCCCATTACGTGACGGCCGACCTCGACGAGGGCCCCATCATCGAGCAGGACGTTGCCCGCGCTGACCACGCCGACACGGTGGAGGCACTCACCGCCATGGGCCGCGACACCGAAAGCCAGGTGCTGGCCCGTGCGGTGAAGTGGCACAGCGAACACCGCGTGCTGCTCAACGGCCACAAGACTGTCATCTTCAAATGACGCCGGCGGCACCCGCCCTGCTGCCCATCGGCATCAACCTCGATGGCGTGCTGTTGCATGACGGCCTGAGCACGCCGCAGGCCCAGACCCGCATGGCCTGGGTGCGCCACAGCGGCGCCTTTGACTACATCGAGAAAAACATCGATCCCAGCGAAGACTTCCAGCCCTACTTCCGCTGGGTGGATCTCTTTGGCGTGCCCATTCGCGTGTTCGGCGGCATCTTCTGCGCCGGACAGGATGAGCACCGCATGCGCTGGGGTCTGCGCACCGCAGGCCACCTCGGCGCACGCGTGTTCAACATGCAGCTCTATGCCCGCCATGCCGACGGCCGGGCCATCAGCGACCGGCAGGTGGCGGACTTCTTTCTCGATGCCCTGGAACACGGTCAGCAAAGTGGCTGCCAGCCCGCGCTGGAGGTGCATGTGGACATGTGGAGCGAGCGCTTTCACCGCGTGGAGGCGGTGGCCAATCTGCTGGCGCAAAGCCATGTGAACCTGGCCATCACACTGGACCATTCGCATCTTGTGTTCAAGATCGACAACGCACAAGAGCTGGCCGCCAGTGGGTTGGAACCTGGCGGCGATGGAGGCCGCAGCTATCTGGCCCCCGGCCAGGCGAACACCCTGTATGCGCAATGGCTGCAAAACGGCTGGGTCGCCCACGCCCACACCCGCAGCGTGGCCACCGGTGTTTCGCACAACAGCCGCGCCAGACGCACACGCGATCTGCCAGGGCGCGCCATCCAGTACCCGCTGGTGGAGGCTGCCGCCGGGCAGATGCAAGCTACCTGGCAGGCGGATGCGCTGCACACCTGGAAGGCGGCCGTGCGCGACATGCTGGCCTTCATGCACGCCCACCCAGGGCGCGCACCGCAGCAGGTGAGCTGCGAGTTCATCCCCTTTGCCGACTATGGGGGTGGTGCGCGCTATTCCATCTGGGACAACAACCTGGCCTGCGCGCAGTGGCTGCGCCAGGAGTGGGCGGCGCTGCAAGTGCCCGCAGCCGCAGCCTGCGCTTGAACCGCTGCGGCCTGGGCCGCAGCGCAGCCAGGCCTAGTCGAGCTGGATGAGGACCTGCTCGCCCTCCACCCGGGCCGGATAGGTCTTGAGGTTGACGCACACCGGCGCACCCAAGGCGCGGCCGTCGCGGATGTCGAAGCGGCCGTTGTGCTTGGGACACTCGATCACATGCTCCATCACCAGGCCATCACACAGGTGCACGTTCTCGTGGGTGCACAGGCCGTCGCTGGCGTAGACCTTGTCCTCATAGCGGTAGATCGCAAAGGTGCGGCCGGCGTGGTCGAAGCGCTTCACATCTTCGTCGTCAATGTCATCAAAGGCGCAGGCGGTAATCCATTGGCTCATGGCAAGTCTCTCCGGGCTAGGGTTCAGGCAGTAGCGGCAGCGGTGGCCGGGGTGGGGGTAGGGCGCACGGCATGGTGGTGCGGGTCGCGCACCTGGCGCAGCATGGCCGGCAGTATTTCAGCGTAGGCCTGCAGGGTGCTTGCGTAGGGCGGCGGGCAGTCGGCCTTGATGGCTTCGTGCAGCTTGGGTAGCTGATGGTAGGGCACCATGGGGAACATATGGTGCTCCACGTGGTAGTTCATGTTCCAGTACAGAAAGCGCAGCACCGGGTTCATGTAGACGGTGCGGCAGTTCAGGCGGTGGTCCAGCACGTTTTCGGGCAAACCGGCGTGCTGGGTGAGACCGGTGTAGTTGTAGAGCCAGGCGCCCAGCATGCCGGGCAGTAGACCGATCAACAGCACCGGCAGCCAGCTGCCGCTGGCCAGCGCGCTGCCCAGCACCACGGCATAGACCAGCACCCAGACGCGGGCTTCACGCACCATCTTGGGCCACTCCATCTCGGGCACAAAGGTTTTCTCATCGGCGCTGATGTGGCCGCTGGCATTGCAGAGTGCAGCCCACAGTTCCTTGGGGCCGTTCTTGATGGCAAACACATTGAGCAGGGTGCTCAGCAGATCCACCGGCACCGGCGCGGCAATCTCGGGGTCACGCCCGGTCACCAGGGTGTCGGTGTGGTGGCGCGCATGGCTCCAGCGCCAGCGGGTGGGGCGGCGCAGCACCTGGAAGGAGGCGAACTGGTACAGCACGTCGTTGATCCAGCGCGTCTTGAAGGCCGTGCCATGGCTGGACTCATGCCAGCGGCTGTCGGCCGGGCTGCAATACAGGGTGGCATAGGCAAAGTACACCGCGAACAAAGCCGCTGCACTCCAGCCCGCATTCCATCCGAACACAAACAAGGCCCCCGTGCCGATGATCAGGGCGTACCACAGGGCGGTGTCGCGGATGGCGTGCGCATCGTCGCGCTGCATCAGGCTCTTCATCAGGGTGCGCGGCACCGGGCATTTGTACCACTCGGCATTGGCCAGCTTGCCGGCCACGGCACGTTCGCCGGCGCCGCCTATGAGCTGGTAGTCCGCGCGCGTGCGGGACGCGATGGTGGCCGCTTGCGGCAGGGCAGGGGAGGTGCGGGTGTTCACGGAAACGGTCTCCTTTTTGGGTTTCCGAGAATGGTAGCTATTTGAAAAAGTTTTCCAATACGGGACTATCAAAATGCATCAAAACCCATCACAATTTGCGGCACTCACCTTGCAGAACTTGCAGAAAATGGCTACCAAACCCAAAGTCACCATCCAATCCATCGCGCTCGCTGCCGGTGTCAGCACCGCCACGGTGGACCGGGTGCTCAACAGCCGCCTGCCGGTGCGTGAAGGCACGGCGCTGCGGGTGATCGAAGCGGCCGAGCGTGTGGGCTACCACGCGGTGCACCTCATGCGCCAGCGCCTGCCGGTGCGCGGCGCCGCCCGGCGCCTGGGCTTCTGCCTGCAAAAGCGTGCCTCGCCCTTCTACCAGGCCTTTGCCCAGGCCCTGCGCGAGGCCGTGCAGCGGCAAACCCAGGACCGGGGCCGGGCGGTGATTGAATTTGTCGACGACCTGGAGCCCCAGGCCATTGGCGAGAAGCTGCTGGAAATGGGGCGGCGCTGCGATGCCCTGGGCGTGGTGGCACTGGACCATCCCCACGTCAACGCGGCGGTGGCCCAGCTCCATGCTGAGGGCCACCCCTGCCTGGCGCTGCTGACCGACCTTGGCGCCCCGCAGCGCCTGGGCTGTGTCAGCATCGACAACCGCCAGCGCGGCCGCACCGCGGCCTGGGCGGTGCGCCGCCTGTCGCATGCGGCGGGCGTGGTGGGCGTGTTTGTGGGCAGCCACCGTTACCTGGGGCAGGAGGTGAGCGAGATGGCTTTTCGCTCGGCGCTGCGTGAGCAGGCGCCTCATCTGCGGGTGCTGGATGCCCAGGTGAACCTGGAGGATGAGCAAATGGCTTACGAGGCCACGCTGGGCCTCTTGCAGCGCCACCCCGACCTGGTGGGCCTGTATGACTCCGCCGGTGGCGGGGCGGTGGGCATTGTGCGGGCGTTGCGGGAGGAGGGCCAAGGTCGCGGCATTGTGCTGGTGTGCCACGAGCTCACGCCCGCCCACCGCCTGGGCCTGGTCGACGGACACATCGACCTGGTGATACAGACGCCGCTGGCCGCGTTGACCGACACCGCGGTGCGCCTGCTGCTGCAAGCGCTGGAGCTGGGGCAGGAGCCGGCCTTGGGCCAGTCGCCAAGCTCACACATCCTGCCGTTTGAGATCTACACCTCCGAGAACGTGTAGACCGCTGCGCAAGAGGCGCCGGTTTCAGCGACCGCGCTTCTTGTTGCGGTACTGGTCGGCAATCACCGCGGCCACGATGATGGCGCCCTTGACCATCTCCTGGTAGTAGGCGTCGATGCGGATGAAGGTGAAGCCCGACATCATCACGCCCAGGATCAGCACGCCGATCACGGTGCCGGTGATGCGGCCCAGGCCGCCCACCAGCGAGGTACCACCAATGACCACGGCGGCAATGGCATCGAGCTCATACATCACGCCCATGCCAGACTGGCCCGAGATGGCGCGCGCTGCCGTCACGCTGCCGGCAATGCCCGAGAGCAGGCCTGCGATGGTGTAGATGTAGAGCAGGTGGCGGTTGACGTTGATACCCGAGACGCGGGCGGCCTGGCGGTTGGCACCGATGGCATAGGTGAATTTGCCGAAGCGGGTGTAGCGCAGGACGATGTGGAAGATCACCGCAATCACCAGAAAGATGTAGACCGGGTTGGCGCCCGCGCCAATGGCGGCGAAGTCGTCGGTCAGCATGGACACCGGCATGCCCCCGGTGAACCACTTGGCAAAGCCGCGAGCGGCCACCATGGTGCCCAGCGTGGCAATGAAGGGCGGGATGGCGGTGAAGGCAATCAGCGAGCCGTTGAGCAGGCCGATCAGAAGGCCCACCGTCATGCCGGCCAGCACCGGCCAGATGACGGGCAGGTCAGTAAGCGTGGGAAACACGGCGCGCGGAAAGTCCGACACCTGTGCCAGGCTGGCCGATACCACCGCCGTGGCGGCCACCACCGAGCCCGAGGACAGGTCGATGCCGCTGGTGATGATGACCATGTTCACGCCCACGGCGATGATGCCCACCACCGACATCTGCAGGATGATGATCTGCAGGCGCTCGGCATTGAAGATGAAGCTCTGCCCGTTGATGTACCAGCCCAGGGCCTCGAAGAACAGGCTGATGCCGATCAGCACCATCAGGATGCTGGCCTCGGGCGGCCATTTGAAGGGGCTGCCGGCGCCAAGCGCAGGGGCGGCGGAACGGGGTTCGGTAGAGGTCGTCATAGCGGGTTCTTCAAGGGAATTATTTGGCGGCCAGGTCCATGATGGAAACCTGGTCGGCGTCTTTGCGATCGAGGATGCCCGACACATGGCCTTCGTGCATCACCACGATGCGGTCGCTCATGCCCAGCACCTCGGGCATCTCGGAGGAAATCATCAGGATGGCCACACCCTGGCCGGCCAGCTCAGACACCAGGCGGTGGATCTCGGCCTTGGCACCCACGTCAATGCCGCGCGTGGGCTCGTCCAGGATCAGGATCTTGGGGTGGGTCAGCAGCCAGCGGCCCACCAGCACCTTCTGCTGGTTGCCGCCCGACAGGTTGAGAATGATCTCGTCCATGCCCGGTGTCTTGACGCGCAGGCGCTGGGCCATGGCCACGCAATCGGCATGGAGCTGCTTGTGTTCGACAAAGCCGTTCTTGACATAGCGCTGGGTGAGCACGGCGCTGTCCATGTTTTCCTGGATATTGAGGCCCAGGAAGCAGCCGGTTTCCTTGCGGTCCTCGGTCAGGAAGGCCATGCCCTGCGCCAGGGCGGCGGCCGGGTTGTCAATGGTGACGGCCTGGCCCTTGATGCGGATCTGGCCGGATGTGGCCGGCGTCACGCCAAACAGGGCCTCGGCCACATTGGAGCGGCCCGAGCCCACCAGGCCGGCCATGCCCACGATCTCGCCGGCGCGCACATCGAAGCTGACGCCCTGGAACACGCCGTCCAGGCACAGGTCTTTCACCGAGAGCACCACCTCGCCTATGGGCACTTCCTGCTTGGGGAACATCTGGGTGATTTCGCGCCCCACCATCATCTTGATGATGTCGTCGCGCGTGACCTCGCTGGAGAGCTTGGTGGCGATGTATTTGCCGTCGCGGAACACCGAGAACTCGTCGGCGATCTCGAACAGCTCGTTCATCTTGTGGGTGATGTAGATGATGCCCTTGCCCTGCGCACGCAGCGTGCGGATGATGGCAAACAGGTGGGCCACCTCTTTTTCGGTCAGGGCCGAGGTGGGCTCATCCATGATGAGCACATCGGAGTTGTAGGACACCGCCTTGGCGATCTCCACCATCTGCCGGTTGGCCACCGACAGGGTCTGCACTTCCACCCGCACATCGATGTCGATGTTGAGCGTCTTGCACAGGGCCT
>Ga0228700_1000221_pt1 | contig 55071 bp, 53 predicted proteins | sample McNCre317_Aug_MG_FD_178019 | JGI IMG/M metagenome (GOLD analysis project Ga0228700, IMG submission 178019) | Freshwater microbial communities from McNutts Creek, Athens, Georgia, United States - 3-17_Aug_MG | ecosystem: Environmental > Aquatic > Freshwater > Creek | place: USA: Georgia...
CCGTTTTGACCGATCTCACTGCTCCCCCCGTGCGCCTCAAGCCCGCCTTGACCCGTTCCCGTGCCTCGCTCACGCGCACGGTGCAGGTCTGCAATGAGTTCGGTGAAAAGTCCGAGACCCAGATCCCGGCAGAGCGTGCGCTCACGATTTACCTCGACAAAAAAGAACTCGTCACCCTCATGACCCTGGGCGCCGAGCCTGAGTTGCTGGTGTTGGGCTTCTTGCGCAACCAGCGCCTGATCGATTCGGTTGACCAGATCGAGTCCATCACGGTGGACTGGACGATTGGCGAAGGCGAAACCGGCGAGCCCGGTGTGGCCGCGGTCAAGACGCGCCCCGGCGCACACATCACCGCCCAGCGCAGCGCCGAGCGCGTGGTCACCACCGGCTGCGGTCAAGGCAGCGTCTTTGGTGACCTGATGGCGCACATCGATGACATCGTCTTGCCCGAAGCCCGCATCACGCAAGGCCAGCTGTACGCCCTGGTCAACGCCATTCGCGTGCAGGAGACCACCTACAAATCATCGGGTTCGGTGCATGGTTGTGCGCTGTTTCAGGGTGAAGACATGCTCATGTTTGTGGAAGACGTGGGCCGCCACAACGCGGTGGACACCATCGCCGGCTGGATGTGGATGAACGACATGAGCGGTCAGGACAAAGTGTTCTACACCACAGGCCGCCTGACCAGCGAGATGGTCATCAAGTCCGCCCAAATGGGCGTGCCGGTGGTGGTTTCGCGCAGCGGCATCACCCAGATGGGCCTGGACGTGGCCCAGCGCCTGGGCCTGTGCGCCATCGGCCGCGCCACCAACAAACGCTTCCTGTGCTTCAGCGCCCCCGAGCGCATGGTCTGGCAAACGGCATTGGCCAGCGTCTGAAAAGCCCGGCCCAAGCATCGCGCACGGGGTGCTGCTCCTGCAAAGGCAGAAACACGTGAGTAGGAGCCGCACCCTGTGCGCGATGGGTCGAAAAACCGGTTTTACCTGCTGTGATTGCGATCTGCGGTAAGGTCAGCCCATGAACAAGCAAGGATGGATGCACGGATGGACCCTGGGCGCGCGCCAGTTGTGGCGTGACCTGCGGGCGGGCGAGTTGCGGTTGTTGATGTTGTCGGTCGCCTTGGCCGTGGCCGCGCTCACGGCGGTGGGGTTTCTGGCCGACCGGTTGCAAAACGGCCTGTGGCGCGATGCGCGGCAGTTGCTGGGTGGTGATGCCGTGGTGGTCAGCGACCAGCCCACGCCTGCGGCTTTTGCACAGCAAGCGGCGCAACGCGGCTTGCAGATCAATACCAATGTGAGCTTTCCGACCATGGCCCGGGCTTTGCCCGAGCAAGGCGGTGCCAGCCGCCTGGTGGCCCTCAAGGCGGTAGCGCCCGGCTACCCACTGCGCGGACGCTTGGAGGTGGCCCCAGCCCAGGCCGACATCCCACCTGCAGGCGAAGTCTGGGTGGACCCCGCGCTGCTCGACGCTTTGAATTTGCAAACCGGTCAGCTGCTGGGCCTGGGTGAGCGTCAACTGCTCATCAGCGCCACCATCGTGCGCGAGCCTGACCGTGGTGCGGGCTTCATGAGCTTTGCGCCACGCGTCATGCTCAACGCCGCCGACCTGCCGTCCACCGGCTTGGTGCAACCGGCCAGCCGTGTGACTTGGCGCATGGCTGTGGCCGGGTCGGCCACCGAGGCCGACCGCTTTGTGCAATGGGCCAAGACCGAGATCGATAGCCGCTCTGTGCGCGGTGTGCAGATCGAGTCGCTCGACACCGGCCGCCCCGAAATGCGCCAGACTCTGGACCGCGCCTCCCAGTTTCTGAACCTGGTGGCCTTGCTGGCCGCTTTGCTCTGCGCCGTGGCGGTGGCACTGGCTTCACGCAGCTTTGCCGAGCGTCAGCTTGATGCCTGTGCTTTGCTTAGGGTGTTGGGGCAAAGCCAGCGCACACTCATATTGAGCTACGGCTTGGAGTTTCTGGGCGCAGGCCTGATTGCCAGCGCTGTGGGCGTGTTGATCGGCTACGGCGTGCACCTGGGCTTTGTGCAGCTGCTCTCGGGCCTGGTTGACACCCAATTGCCTCCAGCCACGGCATGGCCCGCGCTCATGGGCATGGGCATGGGGCTGACGCTGCTGATCGCTTTCGGCCTGCCGCCCGTGTTGCAACTGGCCAAAGTCCCGCCCCTGCGCGTCATCCGCCGTGACTTGGGTGGTTTGCAAACCCATTCGGTGCTGGTGTTGGCCATGGGCCTGGCTGGCTTTGCCCTGACGCTGCTGATGGTCAGCCGCAGCCTGACCTTGGGCCTCATCACCGTGGGGGGCTTTGCGGTGGCTTTGCTGGTGTTTGCCGGTCTGGCGGCCTTGGCCTTGTGGTTTTTGCGGCGCACTGTGCCTGGCGAGCAAGCCCCGCGCTGGCTGCGCCTGGCCACCCGGCAGGTGGCGGCGCGTCCGGTTTTTGCGGTGGTGCAGGTCAGTGCCTTATCGGTCGGTTTGCTGGCGCTGGCCTTGCTGGTGCTGCTGCGCACCGATCTGGTCGCCAGCTGGCGGCAGGCTACACCGGCCAATGCGCCTGACCGCTTCGTGATCAATGTGCAGCCCGAACAAGCGAATGATTTTCTGACCAGCCTCCAGCGTGCAGGTGTGCAGTCGCCAGACTGGTTCCCCATGATCCGGGGGCGACTGGTCGCCATCAACGGGCGTGAGGTGGGCCCCAATGACTTCACCGCCGAACGCGCCAAGCGCCTGATCGACCGCGAGATCAACCTCTCGCACGCGGCCTACTTGCCCGCGCACAACCCGCTGACGGCTGGCCGTTGGCTCAGCGGCGAAGCCGATGGCCTGAGCGTCGAGCAAGGCATCGCCGACACCCTGGGCCTCAAGCTGGGCGATACGCTGCGCTTTGACATCGCCGGGCAATTGCGCGAGGCGCGCATCACCTCGCTGCGCAAGGTGGACTGGGCCTCCATGCGTGCCAACTTTTTCATGCTGTTTCCGCTGGCCCAAATGCCCGACTTGCCCATGACCTACATGGCCGCGTTTCGCTCGCCCGAGGGCAGCGCGGGCTTTGACAACGCCTTGGTCAAGCAGTTTCCCAACATCACCAGCGTGGACATGCGCAGCACCCTGGCCCAAGTGCAGCGCGTGATGGACCAGGTCATCCGTGCGGTGGAGTATTTGTTCGGCTTCACCCTGGCTGCAGGCGTGATGGTGCTGCTGGCGGCCGTGGGTGCCAGCCGCCAGGCGCGTGAACGCGAATACGCCATCATGCGGGCGCTGGGCGCCAGCCGCCATTTGCTGGCGCAAGTGCAGCGCACCGAATTGCTGGGCCTGGGTTGGCTGGCGGGTTTCATGGCCAGCGCCATGGCCTTGGTGGTGGGCTGGGCATTGGCCCGCTTCGCGTTTGAATTCACCTGGGCGCCGCCACTGTGGGCCCCGCTGGCGGGCGGCGCACTGGGCGCCTTGCTGGCTTGGGCAGCGGGCAGCTTGAGCCTGTCGGGCGTGCTGCGTCAGCCGGTGATGCATACCTTGCGGCAGTCTGTGCAGTGATGGTCAAGATGGACCCCGGATCAAGTCCGGGGTGACAAGCTCGCGTTTTCCTTGGTCATCCCGGGCGAAGACCCGGGATCCATCCGCGCAGACCCCAATCCCCCGGCACAATACCCACCTATGCAAATCGAAGAAAAACCACCGTTTGACACGCCCTTTGAATGGATCGGCGGCGAAGACCGCGTGCGTGCGCTGGTGGACCGCTTCTATGACCTGATGGACCTGGAGCCAGCCTACACCGCACTGCGTGCGGCACACGGCAGCACCTTGCAAGACGCTCGCGACAAACTGTCTTGGTTCCTGTGCGGCTGGCTCGGTGGACCGGATCACTATGTGGAGCGCTTTGGCCACCCGCGCCTGCGCATGCGCCACATGCCATTTTCGATTGGCATTCTGGAGCGCGACCAATGGCTGGCCTGCATGGACCAGGCCATGGGTGAGACCGGTGTCGATCCGGTGCTGCGCGAACGCCTGAACAAAAGCTTCTTTCAAACCGCCGACTGGATGCGCAACCGCGGCGCCTGAGCGTCCGATCTGCTGACCCACCTCATCAGGACCGCCGGTGAAAATCAACTCCCTGCAAGACCTCAAAAAGGTCCAGAAACAACTGGCCCTGGCGCATGAACAAGCCCAGGCCGAAGCCGCTGCACGCGCCGCTGCGGCAAGCTTGCGTGAGGCTGAAAGCAACCTCTTTGCGCGTGCCGTGGGCGCCGTTCAGCGCATGCCCGACACCGTCCACGCGCCTGCGCCAAAAACCAACGTCGCGCCCGTGGCCAAGCAACGCCAAAAAGACGAAGAAGCCGTGCTGCGCGATGCGCTCAGCGACGAGTTCGATGCCAGCACCTTGCTCGACACCGACGACATGCTCAGCTTTCGCCGCCCCGGCATTGGGCGCGACGTGACGCACAAACTGCGCAAAGGCGACTGGGCTATCCAGGGCGAGGTCGATCTGCACGGCCTGCGCAGCGAAGAAGCCCGTGTGGTCCTGGCTGAATTCATCCGCAACGCCCACCGCCAGGGCCTGCGCTGCTTGCGCGTGGTGCACGGCAAAGGACTGGGCTCACCCGGCAAGACGCCGGTGCTCAAGTCCAAGGTGCACAGCTGGCTGGTGCAAAAAAACCAGGTCATGGCCTTTGTGCAAGCCAAACCCGCCGAAGGCGGGGCAGGGGCCTTGGTGGTGCTGCTCAAGCCCGCAGGCTGAGACACGGACCGCGTGCAGAGACTTCCATGTCTGTTTATTTGATCGGTGACATCCAAGGCTGTGACGCCCCGTTAGAGCGCTTGTTGCAGCAAGTGGCGTTCTCGCCCAGCCGCGACCAGCTGTACGCGCTGGGCGATCTGGTCAATCGCGGGCCGGATTCGGCAGGGGTGCTGCGCCGCGTGATGGCCATGGGCTCGTCGGTGCAATGCGTTCTGGGCAACCACGACTTGCACCTGCTGGCCGTGGCCGCAGGGGCCAGCACAAGCAAGCGTCTGGACACCCTGGACGAGGTGCTGCAAGCCCCGGATCGCAGCGCCATGCTCGACTGGCTGCGCCACCAGCGCATGGCCATTTTTGAGCAAGGCATCCTGATGGTGCATGCGGGAGTGTTGCCCGCATGGTCTGTCGAAAAAACATTGGCCCTGGCCGCTGAATTCGAGGTCGTCTTGCGCGGCCCGCATTTGCCTGAGTTTTTGCACCAGATGTACGGCAACCAGCCCGATGCCTGGCGAGACGACCTGCACGGCATCGACCGCCTGCGTGTGATCGTCAATGCCCTGACGCGCCTGCGTTTTTGTTCGGCTGATGGCGTGATGGAATTCAAGGCCAAAGAGGGCGCCAATGCCGCCCCTGAAGGCTATATGCCCTGGTTCGATGTGCCCGGCAGACAAACCGCCCATGTGCCTGTCGCCTTTGGCCATTGGTCCACGCTGGGCTGGCTGGGTCGCCCGGATGTGCTGGCACTGGACACCGGCTGCGTCTGGGGCGGCTGCCTGAGCGCTTTGCGCCTGCAGACCAGCGGGACGCACGAGCTGATTCAGGTCAAGTGCTCGCAGGCTCAGCAACCTGGGTGACTCCACACTGGATCTCCACGTCGCTGCGCTCCTGGCAATGACGGCATATGGGGATGTCACACATCCTTGGCACAATGGCGGCATGGATTTTTTGTTGATTGTTTTCCTCACCCTGCTCAACGGCCTGTTTGCCATGTCGGAGCTGGCGCTGGCCTCCAGCCGCAAAGCGCGTCTGGCCGTCATGGACGAGGCGGGGGACAAAGGTGCTCAAGCGGCGCTCAAACTCCTCGAAGAGCCCACGCAATTCCTCTCGACCGTTCAGGTGGGCATCACCTCGATCGGCGTGCTCAACGGCATTGTGGGCGAAGCCGCATTCAGCGCATCGCTGGCGCAGGTTTTGGTGGGCTGGGGCTTGAGCGCACCTGTGGCCAGTGTCAGTGCCACGGCCATCGTGGTGACCATCATCACCTTCACCACCATCATCTTTGGCGAACTGGTGCCCAAACGCATCGGCCAGCTCTACCCTGAGGCCGTGGCCCGGGTGGTGGCGCTGCCCATGGCCTGGCTGGCCAAAGTGGCCGGGCCCTTTGTCAAGCTGCTCTCCTTGTCCACCCATGGCATGCTCAAGCTCATGCGGATCGACAGCAAAGGCAGCCAGGAAGTCACCGAAGAAGAAATCACCGCCAGCCTGGCCGAAGGCGTCAGCGCCGGCCTGATTGAAGAGCACGAACACCAGATGGTGCGCAACGTGTTCCATCTGGACGATCGCCCCCTGACTTCGATGATGACGCCTCGTGGAGACATTCAGTGGCTCGACGCCAGCTTGACCACCCAGCAAGCCATGGAGCGCATCAACCAGATGCGTTTGGAAGGTAACCATTCCTGGTATCCCGTGTGTCGCGAGGACCTGGGTCACGTGCAGGGGGTGATCAGCGTCTCGCAGCTCCTGTCTTTGCCGACTGACGATGAGCACACCCTGGAGCACTACGCCCAGACGGCCCACTTTGTGCCCGAAACCCTGACCGGCATGGAGCTGCTGGAGCAAATGCGCGACCAACCCAGCCGCATGCTGTTTGTGGTCGACGAGTATGGCGAAGTGCAAGGCCTCTTGACGCCCCTGGACCTGCTTGAAGCCATCACTGGAGAACTCAAGCCCGACACCCAGACCGAAGCCTGGGCCACCCAGCGGGCCGATGGCAGCTGGCTGCTGGACGGCTTGATGCCCGTGAATGAGCTCAAGTCGCGTCTGGACATCAAGGATTTACCAGCCGAAGACAAAGGCCGCTACAACACCCTGGCGGGTCTGATTTTGTATGTCTTGGGTCAATTGCCCGTGGTGGGGCAGTGCATTGAATTGGGTGAATGGACTTTTGAAATCGTGGATATGGATGGGCGCCGTATTGACAAGATACTCGCCATGCATGGGCATTGATGCTGATTGGATAATCTGTCCATCCATCACCAATGAGGAGCCTGAATGCCTGATATGGCTTATCAAAATGCAAACGAAAATAATCTATGAGCCCTTGCAATCCAATGGCTTGTGATATTTTCATGATTTAAAGAAAATTCGTTTGAATCGGTTATATTCACGCATCCCTATCTCTGTTCAGGAGTTTTCATGAGCCAAAGCTACAAAGAATTATTGCAACAACGTGAAGCCCTCGAGCAAGCCATTGCTGCTGCTCGTCAGCGCGAAATCTCTGATGCCGTTGCCAAAGTCCGCGAACTGGTGGCTGAATTCGGTTTGACCGCTCAAGATGTCTTCCCCGGTCGTGCTGCCAAAGTTGCAGGCAAACCAGCCAACAAAGTGGCGGCCAAATACCGCGATCCTGCTACCGGTCAAACCTGGACTGGCCGTGGCAAAGCTCCTAAATGGATTGAGGGCAAAGACCGCAACCAATTCGTGATCGCTTGATTCTTCTCGGATATAAGTTTTCAAGGTCTTCGGGCCACGAATTAAGAAACCCCGCCTTGGCGGGGTTTTTGTTGGCATCATGTATTTCATGCGGTCAAAACGACGACGTTAAAATTGCGGCTTATCTATTGAGCTGTCCAGGCCGTCTCGCACCATCATGACCCTTGCACATTCCGATAATCTCGCGAGCACAGAAAGCCCTGCCCCAAACCGCTGGTATCTGGCTTACACCAAACCCCGTCAAGAACAAATCGCCCTGACCAATTTGGAGCAGCAAGCCTTTGAAGCTTATTTGCCGCTCTATAAAAAGTTCAAGAAAACCGAACAAGGGCCCGTGGCGCAATTTGAGCCCATGTTTCCCCGATATATCCTGTTTCGGCCCAGCAAAGCGGAACAAAGCATCTCGGTGGTGCGCAACACCAAAGGCATCGCCACGATCGTGCGTTTTGGTTTTGAGCCCGCTTTGTTGAACGACGAGTTGGTGCAACGCATTCGCCTGCTTGAAGAAGACCGCAACCACGCCACGCTGCAAGAGCTGAGCAACCTCAAGGCCGGGCAGACCGTGCGCCTCAAACACACCGCCTTGGGCGGCATTGAAGGTCTCATCCAAAGTGTCTCCAGCAAACGCGTGGCCGTGCTGCTGGAAATCCTGGGCCGCCCCACGGTGGTCCAGGTGGAGCACCACCAGGTTGAAGTGGCAGACCACTGACTGGATTGCCACGTCACTTCGTTCCTCGCAATGACTGAAGCGTGTCATCGCGAGCCCTTCATTTGTCATCGCGAGCGAAGCTTGGCGATCCAGGGGCTTACCCCCGTCGTCAGTCAAAGCCACTAAAATCTCGAACCATTCCGAACAGAACGCAGTCCTTTGTCCTCGTCCACCCCCAACAACCCACTGCCGCAACACATCGCCATCATCATGGATGGCAATCGGCGTTGGGCCAAAAAGCGCTTCATGCCTGCGGCCCTGGGCCATGCGGCAGGGGCCAAGCGGGTGCGTGACATCGTCAAGAGCTGCGCCGAGATGGGCATCCCCCACCTGAGCCTGTTTGCTTTCAGTACCGAAAACTGGAAGCGCCCCGAAGAAGAAGTCTCCAGCCTCATGAACCTGTTCATGACCTATTTGCAAAAAGAGGTCGACAGCATGAATGAAAACGGCGTTCGCCTGAAAGTGGTCGGCGACAAATCCCGATTTTCAGAGCCCTTGCAAGAACTCATCGCCCGTGCCGAGGCCACCACCGCCAACAACCAGGCCATCACCCTCACGGTGTGCGCCAACTACGGTGGCCGTTGGGACGTCATCCAGGCTGCACAAGCCTGGCAACAAGCTCACCCTGGCCAAAGCCTGCAAGACCTGACTGAAGAAGCGCTGGCCCAGCACCTGAGCACCGCCTATGCCCCCGAGGTGGATCTGCTGATTCGCACTGGCGGCGAATCACGCATCAGCAACTTCATGCTCTGGCAAGCGGCCTATGCCGAGCTTTACTACACCGACGACCTCTGGCCCGACTTCACTCCCAAGCGGCTGGCCAAAGCCATCGAATGGTTCCAGCACCGCGACCGCCGCTTTGGGTCATCTGCCCCTCTTTAATTTGCTGGCTGCGGATGCATCCGCATTGTGTTTTGGGCGGAGTCTCAACGGTTATCTTTAATGACTTGTTGATTTGGTGTTTTTCACATTTAATACCGTTTTTCTGTTTTAAATACCAAAAACAGAGTAGCTATATTTTTTCAGATGTAATCATTAATGTCTAATATTTTTCGCATCGTAAAAGTTCTCAAGATTACAATTCAATACAAGGCGAACGCTATTTTCATCAATACTGCGCCACTGATGTTCTTGTTAATTTAAGTTTGTCTGATTTGAGTTGCGGACTGCGGTAGCCTGTCCGTTTATCTTTTTAATTTCTATGACCATTCTTGTCACCGGCGGTGCCGGCTTCATTGGCGCCAACTTTGTCCTCGACTGGCTCGCTGGCAGCGACGAGCCCGTCGTCAACCTTGACAAACTCACTTACGCTGGCAACCCCGAAACCTTGGCCGGCCTGCAAGGCGACCAACGCCACACCTTTGTGCAGGGTGACATTGGCGACGCTGCATTGGTCACCCGCCTGCTGGCCGAGCACCAGCCACGCGCCGTGGTCAACTTCGCGGCCGAGAGCCACGTCGACCGCTCCATCCACGGCCCCGGTGACTTCATTGAAACCAACATCATGGGCACCTTCCGCCTGCTGGAGTCGGTGCGCGGCTACTGGAGTGCCTTGGCAAGCTCAGAGCAGCAAAGCTTCCGCTTCCTCCACGTCTCTACCGACGAGGTCTACGGCTCGCTCAGCAAAGACGATCCAGCCTTTGCCGAAACCAACTGCTACGAGCCTAATAGCCCCTACAGTGCCAGCAAAGCCGCATCTGACCATCTGGTCCGCGCCTGGCATCACACCTACGGCCTGCCGGTGCTGACCACCAACTGCAGCAACAACTACGGCCCCTACCACTTCCCAGAAAAGCTCATCCCCCTGATGATCGTCAATGCCCTGGCTGGCAAAGCATTGCCCGTTTATGGCGACGGCATGCAAGTGCGCGACTGGATCTACGTCAAAGACCACTGCAGCGCCATCCGCACCGTGCTGCAAGGTGGCCGCTTGGGCGAGACCTACAACGTCGGTGGTTGGAATGAAAAACCCAACATTGAGATCGTGCAAACCGTCTGCAAGCTCCTGGACGAAATGCGTCCCAAAGCCGACGGCACCAGCTACGCCAGCCAGATCACCTACGTGACCGACCGCCCTGGCCACGACCGTCGCTATGCGATCGACGCCCGCAAGCTTGAAAAAGAACTCGGCTGGAAACCCGCCGAGACCTTCGACACCGGCATCCGCAAAACCGTGGAGTGGTACCTGGCCAACCCCGAATGGGTGGCTCACGTGCAAAGCGGCGCTTACCGTGACTGGGTTCAAAAGCAATACGCAGGATCCGCCAAATGACCCACCGCAAAGGCATCATCCTCGCCGGAGGCTCCGGCACACGCCTGTACCCTGTCACTCAAGCCGTGAGCAAACAACTCATGCCGGTGTACGACAAGCCCATGGTCTATTACCCCTTGACCACGCTCATGCTGGCGGGCATCAAGGACGTGCTGCTCATCAGCACCCCACAAGACACCCCGCGCTTTACAGAATTGCTCGGCGACGGCAGCCAATGGGGCATGAACATCCAGTACGCCGTGCAACCCAGCCCCGATGGTTTGGCGCAAGCCTTCATCATTGGCAAAGACTTTGTGGGCAACGACCCCAGTGCGCTGGTCTTGGGCGACAACATCTTCTACGGCCACGACCTGGTCAAGCTGCTGGCCAACGCCAGCCAGCGCAGCACCGGTGCCAGCGTGTTCGCATACCACGTGCACAACCCTGAGCGCTACGGCGTGGTCAACTTCGATGAGCAGCAACGTGTCAAAAACATCGAAGAAAAACCTCAAACTCCCAAGAGCAACTACGCAGTCACGGGCCTGTACTTCTATGACCAGCAGGTCTGTGACATTGCCGCCGATCTCAAACCCTCTGCCCGTGGTGAGCTGGAAATTACCGACGTCAACAAACGCTACCTCGAGCTCAACCAGCTCAACGTCGAAATCATGGGCCGTGGCTACGCTTGGCTCGACACTGGCACCCACGACAGCTTGCACGAGGCAGCAGGCTTTATTGCCACCTTGCAAAAGCGCCAGGGCCTCATGGTCGCCTGCCCCGAAGAAATCGCCTTCCACCAAAAGTGGATCAATGCGGAAAGCCTACAAAAGCTGGCTCAGCCTCTGGCCAAAAACGGCTACGGCCAATATTTGTTGAACTTGCTGAAGTGATGGATGCCCGATCAAGTCGGGCATGACAAATGTTCTGTCATACCCGCGCAGGCGGGTATCCATCCCCAATCCCCCATGCCCTACACCGCCACCCCCACCCACATCCCCGACATTCTGATCCTCGAACCCAAAGTGTTCGGCGACAGCCGAGGCTTCTTTTTTGAAAGCTTCAACCAGCAAGACTTCAAGCAAGTCACTGGCCTGGATGTGAACTTTGTGCAAGACAACCACAGCCGCAGTGCCAAGGGTGTTTTGCGTGGCCTGCACTACCAGCTGCAACAAGCCCAAGGCAAACTGGTGCGCGTGGTGCGCGGTGCCGTGTTTGATGTGGCGGTGGACATCCGCAAAAGCTCCCCCACCTTTGGCCAATGGGCCGGGGTGGAGCTGACCGAAGACAACCACAAACAAATGTGGATTCCAGAAGGCTTTGCACACGGGTTTGTGGTCCTGTCAGACACCGCAGATTTCTTGTACAAAACCACCGACTACTACGCCCCCGCGCATGAGCGCTGCATTGCCTGGAATGACCCGTCCATTGGCATTACTTGGCCGCAAGGCCTTGTACCGCAAGTGTCGGTCAAAGACCATCTGGGGCGGAGTTTGGTGCAAGCTGAGTTGTTTGCCTGATCCCAAAATCACCTATCTCACTACGAGATGACCGGTAGCCCTTTGCGCAGCAAAGCGCGTTGATCTGCAATTTGCTTCATTGCAAAGTATTGCGCCGTAAAAATTCAAACCATGATTAATCAAAGAGGGCTTGAATGAGCCTTGTACAAAACGCTATTTATCTCGCATGGGCTGATACCAAGGCGCGCTACAAAAAAAGCGTTCTCGGACCTTTTTGGCCAACGCTGACCAATTTATTGGGTGTGGTGGGCCTGAGCTTAGTTTGGGGCACCCTGATGAATCAGGATATGCACACATTTGTCCCGCAACTGGCCATCGGACTGGTTACCTGGCAACTTATTTCAGGTGTGTTGATGGATGGTCCTACCTGCTTTGCTCGTCAAGCACCCATGATTCGCAACGTAGCTGTGCCTGCATGGTTTTTTGCCAGTCGTTTGCTGGCGCGACATCTGATTAATTTTCTGCATAACGCAGCCATAGTTATCGGCATCATGGTGTTTTATTCAGTGCGTGTCACTGTAGAAACTTTGCTATTTTTACCAGGTTTACTCTTGGTCACACTGAACCTTTACTGGATTTTGCACATGCTGGGTTTAGCTGGTGCTCGATTTAGAGATATTGAGCATTTGGTCAGTGGAATTGTGCCGATGCTATTTTTCATCAGCCCGATTATCTATAGAGCAGACAGACTTCCCTCCGGTCTCAACTTGGTCTGGCTTAACCCTTTCAGCTACATGATCGAAGCTGTACGGGCCCCCATATTAGGGTATGCGTTACATCCGGACACTTGGATCATCCTGACGGGCATGCTACTTGTTGGAGGAGGGCTGACCTGGCTTTATCAAGAACGTCAGGGGAAAAACCTCGCATTTTGGGTGTAAACACATGGCCAAAATTGAATTCGACAACGTCAGCCTGCGTTACCCGATCTATGGCAGTCACGGTATGTCCTTGCGTAGCCACCTCATGCGTGTGGCCACGGGCGGCAGTATTGAACAAGACAGCCGCACCACAGTGATTACAGCGCTCAAAGACGTGAGCTTCATGCTCAAAGACGGCGACGCCGTGGGGCTCATCGGGCACAACGGAGCTGGCAAAAGTACGATGCTCCGCACCATGGCGGGCATCTATCCACCCAGCACCGGCAAAGTGATTCGACAAGGCAAAACCGCCACTGTATTTGAAATCGGCGCAGGCCTGGACTACGAACTCTCAGGCTACGACAACATCATTCATTTGGGGATGATGATGGGCCTGAGCTACAGCGAAGCCAAAGCCCTGACGCCCGACATTGAAGAGTTCACTGAACTGGGTGACTTTCTGCAACTGCCTATTCGTACCTATTCATCCGGCATGACCATGCGCCTGATGTTTGCTGTGGCCACGGCGGTCACGCCAGAAATATTGCTACTGGACGAAATGTTTTCGACTGGTGATGCCGGCTTCAAAGAGAAGAGCCAAGCCCGTATCCACAAAATCATTGATGCAGCCAAGATCTTTGTCTTTGCCTCGCATGACATGAGTCTTATTAAAAGCTATTGCAACCGAGTGTTCAGACTAGAACACGGCCATTTGGAGGAGGTCACCCTTGAAACCCTTACGTAAAGCGATTTTCCCTGTAGCGGGACTCGGTAGTCGGTTCTTGCCGGCGACCAAATCGATTCCCAAAGAAATGCTCACCGTCGTGGATCGACCACTCATCCAATACGCTGTGGACGAGGCGGTGGAAGCTGGCATTGATGTGTTGATCTTTGTCACGGGCCGCAGCAAGCGCGCTATTGCCGACTACTTCGACCGCAATCCGGAGCTGGAGGCCGAACTGGAGGCCAAAGGCAAAACAGACGCGCTGGCGCTGGTGCGCAACGTGGTGCCCCCGCATGTGAAGTGCATTTTTGTGCGACAGGCCCAGCCACTGGGGCTGGGGCATGCTGTGCTGTGTGCCGCCGAGCTGATTGGCGATGAGCCCTTTGCAGTGTTGCTGCCCGATGACCTGATCGACGGCGCGCCCAAGGGTGCCATGGCCCAAATGGCAGACGTCCATCGCAAAACTGAAAAAGCTGTCCTGGCTGTGGAGGAAGTACCGCTGTCAGAAGTCCAGAAGTACGGCGTCATCAAACCCGCACAAGCCGATCAGTACCCATTGCAAATTGAAGGCATTGTGGAAAAACCAAAGGCTGAAGAAGCACCATCGAACTGGAGCGTGGTGGGTCGATACATTTTGACGCCCGATGTGATGGAAGCGCTCAAGACTCAGGCTCCCGGTGCCGGTGGGGAAATTCAGCTGACTGATGCGATTGCGCGTTGTGTGCCATCGGGTCAATTTGTGGGCCATGCCTTCCATGGCAAACGCTTTGACTGTGGCAGCAAAAAAGGCTTTCTTGAAGCCAATATGCATTTTGGATTGCGGTTAAATGAATAAATGCAATGAGTAAACAAGCGTTTCGATTTGAATACTTGGATGGTATCAGAGGACTACTTGCCGTTTTCGTTGCCTTGAGTCATATCTATGGTGCGCTTACCGGATATGCGCCGGGAAGACCATTTGAGGGGGCATATCTGGCTGTTGATATGTTCTTTGTCATGAGTGGTTTTGTCCTTGCTAAATCTTTGGAATTTCAGAAAGAAAAATGGATATTTTTCTTTTTAAAAAGATTGGCTAGATTGTGGCCGTTGCATTTCTTGGGTGTTGTCCTGGTATTGGTGGTTCTGCATTTCAATGAGCTGCGAAATCAGTATGTTCCTGATTATTGGAGTTATCTTAATGTTAATTCAATAATTAAAAATATATTTTTTCTTGAAAATATTGGTCTAAGTAAAGATGTTTTGATAAATGATCCATCTTGGTCTATTTCTATAGAGTTTTGGGTTGGTGTGAGTCTTCTATATTTTTTTCAAAAATTCAATCTGAAGTGGTCCGCATTATTAATTTCCTTGGCATCGTATTATGTTGTTGTAAATAAATTTGGAGGTAGTCTGGCTGCTAATCAAAATATATATGATGGCGTGAATGCGGGATTGCTGAGGGGTATCGGTGGGATTGCGTTAGGTTTATTTTTGTCTAATTGTAATTTGACTCAGAGAGGTGGCCGGTTGACACAGGAGCTTGCTGCTTGGCTGGGGTTTTTATTCGTAATATTCTGTATTTGCAATAATGGATTTTATTGGGATTTGGTGGTTGTGTTAGTGTTTTCTTTGCTGGTTTTGTTGTTAAAAGATCAGCATTTATTAATCTCGAGTTTTCTGAGCGCTTCATTTTTAACTTGGCTTGGTGAAATATCCTTTTCAATATATTTATTGCACACTGCAATAATTTTATTTATTGGACCTGCAATTTATATGAAAAATTTTGGAATCCATCTTGTTGCGCTTGGAGTCTTACTTTTTGTATTGTTTTTTTCATGGGTGGTTTATTTGTTTTATGAGCGTCCATCGCGTTTGATGCTGTATTCGCGTATCGGTGTGATCAAAAAATCTTTGAAAGTATGAGATGAAGAAGGAATCGACTGTTTCAGTATATGTTTGTCACCATAAGCCAGGTTACTTGGTGAGTGATGATGTTTTCAAGCCTATCCATGTCGGTGCAGCCTTGAGCGATCGCCGGATGGGGATTATTTCTGATGCTGAAGGCACTTCAATTTCGCTCAAAAATAAAGAGTACTGTGAATTAACAGCAATTTATTGGGCTTGGAAAAATGATAAATCATCTGAGTGGGTTGGGTTGATGCATTACCGACGTTATCTTGCTTTTGATGTCGTTGATAAATCTATGGATATTCATGGGTGTGTTAATTTTGAACGGTTAAATGAAAAATTTGCATCTCGGACCGGATTGGATTCGAAAAATGTTTTGAAATTCATTGCTGAAAATTCCGAATTGAAAGCTATTTTGCCTACGCCCTGGTCTGTGCGGAATGCGGGATTTGTCTCGTTAGATGAGCATTACAGAAAATCCAATCATCATTATGGAAAAGACTTGGATTTGACGCGTCAGGTGTTATCGGAAAAATACCCCCAGCATTTAAGTTTTTTTGATAGAGTCATGTCGGCTGATGTTGGGTATTTTACAAATGTATTTGTATTGCGACGTGATGTTTTCGATCGATATTGTCAATGGTTGTTCGATATATTGTTTGAGGTAGAGCGTCGTACTGATTTAACTAATTACTCTGTGGCGGCTAAAAGAATTTATGGATATTTGGCTGAACGTTTATTTAATGTTTATTTGGCTTCTCTTGAGTTGAAATCAAATGAAAAAATAGAGTTAAAGAGAACATTTTTCGAAAAAACCGAAGCCGACGTGCGTTGCGATATTATTAGTCCGCCATGCACTGATGCAATGACGCTGGTCATCGCATCTGATGATAATTTTGTTCCTCATTTGGCAGCTTTATTGGAATCGATCAAAGAAAACACATCGATGCAATATGAATTGCAGGTGTGTATCTTTGATGGTGGTATTTCCCATAAAAATAAATTATTGCTTCAAAGGCAATTTAGGCAAGGATTGCGCCATAAAGGCAGTTTGTGTTTTTTTGATTGCAGTCAACTTTACAATGACGTGGATGTGCACATGCACTTTTCAACATCCACTTTCTATAGAATAGATATTGATAAAATACTCTCAAATCACAAACGTGCAATTTACATTGATTGCGATACGATTGTTCAAGGTGATCTGACACAACTTTGGGAGCTGGATCTTGAGGGGCATACGGTTGCAGCTGCGCCTGATATAATAATGAAAAGTTTTGTAAAAAATAAAACTTTATCAATGCTCGAAACAGGATCGATGCCTGCGGGTGAGTATTTGGAAAAATATGTTGGATTGGGGGATGGTGTTGATCAATATTTTCAAGCCGGGATTATTGTATTTGACCTTGAGCGCTATCGTTTGCTTGGTATATCAGGGTCCGCACTAAAGGACTTGAGGTCAAAAAAATATTGGTTTTTAGATCAGGATATTTTAAATAAGTATTTAATTGGAAATGTAAAACTTCTTGACACTTCATGGAATTGCGTAAATATGACAATGAACATATTGTCAGGTTTGAATTCTGAATGGGCTGCTAAAGCTCAAGAAGATTTTATGGCTCCCAAAGTAATTCATTATGCGGGTTATGAGGCCAAGCCATGGAATAATTCGAGTGCCCCTTGGGCGGAGGTGTATTGGAGCTATTTGCGTTGTACTTATTGGTATGAAGTTGTCGCCTTGAAGTTTCCCGCATCTAGAGATGTTCCACCTAATTTCCACAAGGGATTTGGCTACCGTGCCATCCGTGCAGTTTGGCGAAGCTGCCCCCACAAAATCAAATTGCACATGAGCAATTTGGCGTATCGTTTTACCAGTTGGTATTCAAAATCTTGAGATGGAAAAAATGAAAATCGCAATCGTAGGCGCCGGCTTCTCCGGCGCAGTCATCGCCAACGAGTTGGCCAAAGCGGGTCACCAGGTCACGGTGTTTGATGGGCGCGCTCATGTGGCCGGCAACTGCCACACTGAGCGCGATGCCCAGACCGATGTGATGATCCACGTGTACGGGCCGCACATCTTTCACACCAGCAACGAGCGGGTCTGGAACTATGTTCAACAGTTCGACGAGTTCATGCCTTTTGTCAACCGTGTCAAGGCGGTTTACAACGGTCGTGTGTATTCCTTGCCCATCAACTTGATGACCATCAACGCTTTCTTTGGCAAGACGTTTTCGCCTGCCGAGGCGGCGGCCTTCATGGCCGAGATTGGTGACAAGTCGATTACCGATCCGCAGACCTTCGAAGAGCAGGCCATGCGCTTTGTGGGCAAGGAGTTGTACGAGGCTTTCTTCAAGGGCTACACACAAAAGCAGTGGGGTTTGCACCCTTCAGAATTGCCTGCCAGCATCCTCAAGCGTTTGCCGGTGCGTTTCAATTACGACGACAACTACTACGCCAGCAAGTTCCAGGGCATGCCCAAGCATGGCTACAGCTACATCGTCGAGCGCATGCTGGATCTTCCGAACATCACGGTGCATCTGAACACCTTGTTCCAGCGCCCTCAGGCGTCTGAATATGACCATGTGTTTTACAGCGGACCGATCGATGCGTGGTTTGGCTACGCAGAGGGGCGTTTGGGTTACCGCACGCTTGATTTTGAAGTGGAGCGCCATCCCGGTGACTACCAGGGCAACCCGGTGATCAATTATTGCAACCAAGAGGTGCCGTTTACCCGTATCTCGGAGCACAAGCACTTTGCCCCTTGGGAGCAGCACGATCAGACCTTGATCTACAAGGAGCACAGCCGTTTGTGTGGTGAGGCCGATACGCCGTATTACCCGATCCGCTTGGTTAAAGACAAGGCGCAGTTGACCAAGTATGTGGAGTTGGCCAAGGCCGAGAAGCAGACCACGTTTGTGGGGCGTTTGGGCACATACCGCTATCTGGACATGCATGTGACCATTGAAGAGGCGCTGAGTGTGGCTGAGCGCTTCCTGGCGTCGCAGGCTTCGGGTCAGCCGATGCCGGCCTTCAATGTGGACCCGTTGGGGTGAAAGGGCTTGGTGACAATAAAAAGGCGACTTGGTCGCCTTTTTTTATGCCTTCACGGTCCTAGAAGACCTGCCACAATCTCAAGCCTATGACTCTTCCTCGCCTGCGTCACAACATTGCTGCTCTGGGCTTGGTTCAGCTGGGCAATTATCTTGTGCCTTTGCTGACCTTGCCTTATCTGACCCGTGTGTTGGGTGCAGAGGGGTTTGGCCGCGTGGTGTTTGTGCAGACGGTGATGTCGTTTTTGATTCTGTGGGTGGATTTCGGGTTCTCTTGGAGTGCAACTCGCCACATTTCGGAGCATCGACATGATGCCAATGAGGTCACGCGGTCTTTTTCTGTGACGTGGTTGGCACAGTGGTTTTTGTTGTTGCTGGCGGCGTTGGTGTTGACGGTCTTGGTGGTGTGGGTGCCTGTTTTGAACAAGGATGCCTGGCTTTATGTGTGGGGATTTGGCGTGGTGGTGGGGCAGGTTTTGTGCCCGATTTGGTTGTTGCAGGGGCTGGAGAACATGAGGTTGGTGGCTTTGCTGCAGTTGGCCAGCAAGGTGTTGCCCTTGCCTTTGTTGTTCTGGATGGTTTCGTCTGCTGATGATGTGGCGTTGACTCTGGGCTTTTTCAGCGTGGTGTCATTGCTGGCGGGTGTTTTGTCCATGCTGTGGATTGTTCGTCAGGATTTGGTCGGGTGGCAGTGGCCCACGTGGGTGGAGTTTGTGGGGGCTTTGCGTTCGGCGGGTGTTTTGTTTTTGTCGCGCTTGTCGATCAGTCTTTACACCAATTTGGTGCCGTTGGTGGTGGGTTTGGTGGCCGGTTCTGCACAGTTGGCATATTTCAACTTGGCTGACAAGGTCAAAACCTTGGTGCAGTCCTTGTTGAATCCGGTGTCCCAAGCGTTGTTTCCCAGAATGAGTTTGTTGTTCAAGACCGATCATGCTGCGGCGTGGGTGTTGCTCAGGCGCTCGGCTGTGGGGGTTTCGCTGTTATCCGCTTTGGCGGGGGGCTGCATGTTTGTCGGTGCAGATGTGATTGTTCGCATCCTGGGGGGCGACGGCTTTGACCAATCAGTGCCGCTCATGCGTTGGTTGGCAGGTGTGCCTTTGATTGTGGCTTTGTCCAATTTATTGGGTGTGCAAATCATGCTGCCTTTGGGCATTAACAAGGTGTTCACGGCTATTTTGGCTGGAGCTTCTTTGGTGAGTGTGGTATTGATTTATCCGATGGTCTTGGCGGGGCAGGCCTTAGGTGCTGTGCATTTGGTGGTGTTGGTGGAGGTGTTGGTTACAGCCAGCATGGCTGGGTATTTGTGGCGTTCTTGGCGTGTCATGCTGGGGTGACCCCTTCTTCTACAATTGGTGAACCCTTGGCGAAAGCCTTCCCATTGACTGTGAGCACGCTGCATACATGACAACGCCTATTAGAAAAAATTTGATCATTCTTCGTGCGGGTGATGGTTCCTTGCATACGACTTGGTTTGGCAAGGGCGAGCGCGAGTGGGATTTGGCTTTGAGTTATTTCGGTGACAAGCCTGATCCGTATCCTGGCTATCGGGATTATTTGCACCCTTTCAAGGGGTCCAAATGGCAAGGGATTGCTGATTTCGTGGCTAAGAATGAGGCGCTGCTGTCGCGCTATGAGCGGATTTGGTTGCCTGATGATGATTTGTTTACCAACCAGGAGACGATCAATCAGTTTTTCCGCAAGAGTGTGGCGTATGGCTTCGATGTTTCTCAGCCCGGTTTGAAGTTTTACAGTTTTGTCTCTCATGCCATCACGATGCAGCATCCTTGGTGTGATGCACGGGAGACGAATTTTGTAGAGATCATGGCGCCGGCTTTCAGTCAGCGTGCGTGGGCTTTGGTCAAGGATACGTTTTCAGAAAATACAACGGGTTGGGGTCTGGAGTGGTTATGGGTACAGCGTCTTCAGGCGCAGTCGATGCGTTTGGGGGTGGTCGATGGGGCCGCTGTTTTTCACTCTAGGCCGGTGGGTGTGGCGGGGCATGGTGGTGGCAATGCGCCTGCCAAGGAGATGTTTGCTGTCTTTGACAAGTATGGGATCAAGATGGCGCCCAAGCGAACGCTCAAGTATTTCGGGTCACGTGTTCCGGGCTTTTTGTGTCCGCAAATTGTTTTGTGGGCGCTGAATTTTGTGATGCATAAACTTTTCCGCTGACCATGGTGCCAGTTCAGGATAGTCATGAGCCCGATGTGACGATTGCCATGTCGGTGTTGAATGGCGGCCAGTATTTGGTTGCTGCTGTGCGTTCTGTCATGGCGCAGACGTTCACGAATTGGGAGTTGTTGATCATTGATGATGGCTCGTCAGATCTCGCGATCGATGACCTCGCTTCGTGGGTGGATGATCGGGTCAAGATTGTTCGTGATGGCCTTAACAAAGGCCTTGCCACTCGGTTGAATGAGGCGGTGGCCATGGCGCGTGGCCGCTACTTTGCGCGCATGGATCATGATGATGTTTCACATCCGCAGCGCCTGGAGCGGCAGTTGGCGGTGATGCGTGATCATCCTGAAGTCGATTTGTGTGGCACGTTTTGTTTGACGATGAATGCGCACGATGGCTTGACCGGGGTGTGGCCTGCCAAGGAGTTTCACGAGGAGATTTGTCGTCGCCCATGGCTGTCGATTCCTATGGCGCATCCGACATGGCTTGGGAAGACGTCATGGTTTCGGGCGAACCCCTATCGGGTGCCAGCGCCTTATTGCAGCGAGGATCAGGAGTTGTTATTGCGGGCGGCTTTGACGAGTCGCTATCACAATTGCCCGGAGTTTTTGCTGGCATACCGTGTTCGCCATCGCACGCCGTTTGGCAAGAATTGGAAGACCCGTTGGGCGGTTTGCCGTTTTCAGGTGGGGTATTTCATGCGTCAGCGTCAGTATCTCAATGTGGCGTTGGCGCTGGCTGCGACTTTGGCCAGGATTGGTAAGGATATTCACGCATTCTTTTTTGCGAAGGATGAAGGGCCTGCGCTGTCTGGTGCTTGGGCTCCAGAGGTGGCTTCTGCTTGGCGGGCGCTGCTGGACCGATACCGCGCGAGTTAGCGCGCGCCATGCCCGGTGAGCACGGTTTTGATGGTTTTGAGCACGATGAGCAGGTCCATCGCCAGGCTGTAGTGGGTGACGTAGTACAGGTCGTAGCTGAGTTTGATGACGGTTTCGTCGGCGCTGGCGGCGTAGCCTTGTTGCACTTGGGCCCAGCCGGTCAGGCCGGGTCGCACCAGGTGGCGATAGGGATAGCTTGGGATTTGTTCGGCAAATTGGTGGACGAATTTTTCTTGTTCGGGGCGGGGGCCGATCAGGCTCATGTCGCCACGCAGGATGTTCCACAGTTGCGGGATTTCGTCGAGTCGTGTTTTGCGGATGAAGTGACCGAGTCGTGTGATGCGAGGGTCATCTTTTTGCGCAAATTGGGCCTGGGCCAGGGGCTCAAAGCGCATGCTGCGGAATTTGTAGATCCGGAAGGGTTTGCCGTGCAGGCCGATGCGGATTTGGCTGTAGATGGCGGGGCCGGGTGAGTCGATCTTGACTGCTAGGGCGACCAGCAGACCCAACGGGTACCACAGAGGCATTAGGATGAGCACGATGCTGAAGTCCAGGATGCGTTTGAACAGGTCGTAGGCGGGGTTGCCATCGGTTTGCCACAGTTCATTGGACAGGGTGGTTTGTGAGAGCCTGCCGGTCATGGATTCGGACAGGGCTTCGGGGCTGTAGAGCCGGATGTGATTGAGCTTGAGTTGTGTCAGCAGGTGGCTGCGCTTTGTGCTGGCAGTGGCTTGCGGGTCTATGAGGGCGCCTTCGCAGGCGGGGGCTTGCGAGAGGTTTGTCCAGTGGGGGGGCCAGGCAATCAGCTGGAGTCTTTGACGGTTGTTGCTGTCGCTCAGCAAGCTTTGCATTTGGCTAGGGATGCTGTCGTCGATGTAGACAAGTTTGACGGGCCGGTGACGTTGGAACCAGCGATCTGCAACCCAGAACCAGAGTGTGGTGAGCACGTAGGTCAGTGCAATGGCGCCTCGTGAATAGGGCTGCTGCAGGAGCGCAAAAATCAGCGGGGTCAGCAGGTAGGGCAGTCCGGTGGTCACCAACAGCAGGCTGGCTCGCTCGGCTGCGGGCATGTGGGCACCGCGGTACAGCAGGTGGGCGGCCAGTGCATAGGGCAGGGCGCAGGCCAGCACGGTGTGGCTGAAGACGGGGGTGGCCAGGCCGGAGTATTCGAGCCCTTGGCTGATCAGGTAGGCCAAGCCAATCATCATCATGCCCAGAAAGCTCCAGATCAGGTGGGTACGTTGGCGATGGGCTTGCTGTGAGGCGAGTTGTTTTTTGTGCTGGCTGGGCCGTGTCATAGGCAGGCTGGCGGTGCGCAGCAGGGGGGCTTCTCGGTAGATGTCGAGCACTTTGCTGGCCATGGCCTGGGGTTTGAATTCGGCCTCATAGCGTGCACGGGCGTTTTGCCCCAGGCGTTGGCGCAGTTGGGGGTCTTGCAGCAGTCGCTGCAGTTGCTGGGCGATGGCGTTGGGGTCATTGTCGACCAGCAGGCCGTGGTGTTCGTCGTCGATGAGTTCCCCAATGCCGGGTAGGCGGCTGGCCAGGATGGCCATGCCTGCGCGCATGGCTTCCAGGATCGACATGGGCAGACCTTCATGGTCTGAAATCAGTACGAAGATTTGGTGTTGGGCCAGTTGTTCGGGGACATTGTGGACGTCGCCCTGGATGTCGATGTGGGGCAGGTCAAGCTCGGATGCCTGTTGTTGTGCTGCGCGTTTGTCAGGGCCGCCACCGAGCAGTCGGGTGGCGGGGCGTATGCCTTGGCTGGCCAGTGTGCCCAGGGCCTGGATGAGCAGGTCTGGACGTTTGGGCGCGGCCAGTCTGGCGACCATGCAGATGCTGGCGGGTTCATGGTCGGCCTGGCTTTGCCAGGGGACGTCGCCTATGGCGTTGTGGATGACGCTGACCCGGTTGGGGTCCATGGGCAGTTGTGCGCTGAGATTTTTTTCGTATTCCGAGACGCAGACCATGCGCGTGGTCCAGGCGGCCATGCTGGCTTCGGCGAGCCAGGCGTTCCAGCGGATCATGCGGGGTGCTTGTGGTTTGAAGCCAAAGCCATGGACGGTGTAGACCACAGGTGTTTGACTGATTTTCCCGGCAACTCGGGCGACGACACCGGCGACGGCACTGTGAACGTGGATGAGGTGTGGCGCATGTGCGTGAATTTGCTGGAGCAGTCCGCGAATCGAGGCGATGATGTGGAGTGGGTTCAGTGAGTTGCGCAGGGCCTGCAGGGGGATGACCTGCACTCCGAGGTCTTTGAGCGCTTCGCCCAGGAAACTGTTGGCGTCAGGGCCTCCAATGACAGCCGTGAAGCGCACCCGGTCTTGCAGTGCGCGGCACAGTTCGATCACATGGGTTTGCGCGCCGCCGACCTCACCTTTGGTGATGACGAGCATGACATGTGTTGGAGTGTGCATCTAGGCATAGAGATATATTTCTTCTAATTCTAATGGGCTTGATGAGCAGTGCTATGGGAAAATCAAATAATCAGTCTGAATTCCAATTGCCATACCCTCGATGCAGTATGAACATAAAAATCAACTTATTTAATTTGGCATTCTGGTTTTTGTTCGGTGCACTTTCAATCAGCAGTCTTAACAGTAAGGCCGCAGGCTTGGCCTGGTTGCTTTTGCTACTTTGCGGACTTGGTTTAGCGATTAGACAAAAGTTTTGTGTCGATTTTTTCAAAATGGAAGGTGCTTCGGTTGCGAAGACTTGGCTCATTTTTAGTGTGGTTGCTTGCTTGTTGAAACTGATTCCCACGATTTATTGGCATGACAGTTGGGCTGAGCGGCATGCAGAAATACGGTTGCTTGCAGGAGCTCTTGGAACCTATGCCCTGTGCCGATGGGACGGAATTAGCATGGGACAACATCGTGCAATGGCTTGGGCGGTCAGCATCAGCTGTGCTTTGGCGTTGGCACTCATGTTGTTCAGTGTGCGAGAGGCGGCCCCGACGAACCCTATTCCCTGGGCTGCAGCGATAGCACTTTGCAGTGCGTGGTTATTACCCATGGCTTTGTCAGATGGGGCATCTCGTTGGGGGCATTGGGTATGGGGCATCGGGTCTTTGATGGGACTGATAGCTGTTCTGATCAGTGAAAGCCGTGGTGCCTATGGCTTGGTACTGCTGTTGCCTGTAGTGTTGATGGGGCACTCCAAGCTGTTTCAGCGGGTTCATTTGTTCAAAGGCAAATTTGACGCCATGCGATTGGGGGCCTTTATTTTTGCTGTTACGGTTGGTGTGGGGTTGCTTACGCAGTCTTCCATCGTTCAACGCCCATTGCAGCGCATTCAAGTCGCGATGCAGGAAATTCAACTGAGCCAAGAGTCATTGGAAGGCAATGTCAACGGTTCAATTGGCGCGAGGTTGTTTATGTGGGCGCACAGCGTTTCATTCATAGAGCAATCTCCTTGGATCGGGCATGGGCAGCAAGCGAGAAAGGCTGAAATTTTGAAATGGGGGAAAGAATCCCATTCTGATCATGTGCAATCACTCGGCCATGTCCACAATGAATATCTGCACACTTTGATGGACTACGGTTTGTGGGGATTAGCGAGTTTGTTGACCTACGCAGTGGGCATGTTCTGGCTGGCCGTAAGGATGTGGTCGATTGGATTGCGCGGCCAAGCTTGGGCGGTGGGAGGGGTGCTTTTCATTCACGCGACGACCGGGCTGACGAATGTCAATTTTGCGCATAACTATTACCCCACAATGCTGTCAATCGTGATGAGCCTTATCTTGTTAACGCCTCATATCAAAATAAAGGCATCGCGCGAAATTCAATAACCGTTGGGGTTTTGCGATTGCCAGCGCCAGGCGTCCTGGCACATGCGATCCAGCCCCAGCTCGGCCTTCCAGCCCAGGGCTTCTTGTGCCAGGCTGGTGTCGGCGTAGCAGGCGGCCACGTCGCCGGGGCGGCGGGCCACAAACTGGTAGGGCACGGGCACGCCGGTCACTTGGGCAAAGGTGTCGGCCAGTTCCTTGACGCTGACGCCCCGGCCGGTGCCCAAGTTCACGGTGATGCTGGCTTGTTGGTCTTGCAGGTAGCGCAGCGCGGCCAGGTGGCCCAGGGCCAAGTCGACCACGTGGATGTAGTCGCGCACGCCAGTGCCGTCGGGTGTGGGGTAGTCCTTGCCAAAGATGCTCAAGAACTCGCGCTTGCCCACCGCCACCTGCGTGATGAAGGGCATGAGGTTGTTGGGGATGCCGTTGGGGTGCTCGCCGATGGTGCCGCTGATGTGGGCGCCTACAGGGTTGAAGTAACGCAGGATGGCCACGTGCCAGCGCGGGTCAGACGCCTGCAGGTCGCGCAGGATGTCTTCGCACATGAGCTTGGTGCGGCCATAGGGGTTGGTTACTTGCAGCGGGCTGGACTCGGTGATGGGCACGTGCTGTGGGTCGCCATAGACGGTGGCCGAGGAGCTGAACACAATGCGGCGCACATTGGCGCGGTCCATGGCTTGCAGCAGCGCCAGGGTGCTGCCCAGGTTGTTGTCAAAGTAGCGCACGGGCTGGGCGACCGATTCGCCCACGGCTTTGAGACCGGCGAAGTGGATGACGCCTTCAATGGCGTGTGCCTGGAAGATCTGGTCAAGCGCAGCGCCGTCGCGCACATCGGCTTGCACAAAGCTGAAGTTTTTGCCTGCGAGTGCTTCAAGTCTGTCGAGCACTTTGACGCTGCTGTTGCACAGGTTGTCCACGATGACCACGTGGTGCCCGGCGTTCATCAATTCCACTGCTGTGTGTGAGCCAATGTAGCCAGCGCCGCCGGTGATCAGGATGGTGTTTTTCATGGGCTCGATTGTAGTGTGACACCTCATTGGGTCATCGCGAGCGCAGCCTGGCGGGACGGTGTTCGAGCACTTTGGGAAATGGATCCCGGGTCAAGCCCGGGATGACATCCTTGAACTGTCATTCACCATCCTTCGCCTTATGTACTCAACAGTGAATGCGTCAGCACCAAAAAACATGAAATGCGTTAGCACCAATAAACGTGAAATGCGTTAGCAGCAACAAACGTCAAATGCGTCATCCCGGGCTTGACCCGGGATCCATGTGTGGCCATCAAGGTCTCAGACCACGACCTTGATTTTCCCCGCCGCGTCCCGCGCACGTTGCAGCGCGTTGGCGCCTTTGGCCAGGGCCACCGCCATGCGGCGGTACGGCCGGGTGGTGGGCTTGCCAAACAGGCGCACGTCCACACCCGGCTCGCTCAATGCGGCTTCAACGCCTGTGAATTTCGGGTCTTTGCCTTCCTTGTCTGCCAGCACCACCGCGCTGGCGCCTTCGACGCATTCGATCACGGGGATCGGCAGGCCCAGCACAGCGCGGGCGTGCAGGTCGAACTCGCTCAGGTTCTGGCTGATGAGCGTGACCATGCCGGTGTCGTGGGGGCGCGGGCTGAGTTCGCTGAAGATGACTTCGGTGGGCGTGACGAAAAACTCCACGCCAAACAGGCCTGCACCGCCCAGGTCTGTGGTGACTTTTTCGGCCATGTCTTGCGCGGCTTTCAAGTAGTCCAGCTTCATGGGCTGGGGCTGCCAGCTGTATTGGTAGTCGCCGCGTTCTTGCACGTGGCCGATGGGCTCGCAAAACAGGGTGGGGCCCTTGCGCTGGCGGATGGTGAGCAGGGTGATTTCAAACTCGAAGTTGATGAATTCTTCGACGATGACTTTCTGGCGGTCACCGCGCATGCCCGCACAGGCGTAGTCCCAGCTGGCCTTGATGTCGGCGGCGGTCTTGGCCACGCTCTGGCCTTTGCCCGATGAGCTCATCACCGGTTTGATGACGACCGGAAAACCGATGTCTTGTGCTTTGGTCATCAGCTCGGTGGCCGACTCGGCGTAGCTGAATTTGGCGGTGCGCACGCCCAGACCCACGGCCACGTCGCGGATGCGGTCACGGTTCATGGTCAGGTTGGAGGCACGGGCGCTGGGGATGACTTCGAAGCCTTCTTTTTCCACGTCGAGCAGCACTTCGGTGCGGATGGCCTCGATCTCGGGGACGATCAGGTCGGGCTGGTATTTGGCAATGGCGGCACGCAGCGGCGCTTCGTCGAGCATGCTGAAGACGCAAAACTCATCGGCCACTTGCATGGCGGGCGCGCCGACATAGCTGTCGCAGGCGATCACGTGGCAGCCCAGGCGTTTGGCGCTGATGACGAATTCTTTGCCGAGTTCACCAGAACCCAAAAGCAGTATTTTTTTCATAACGGTAGGGTGTGTAGATAAGAGGGAAGGCGCTATTGTTGCCCAATTGCCTGACGCGAAAGCTGCACATGGGCTGATCTTGACTTGGATCATGTTCGTGAACTGCATGGCCCAACACAATGGCTTTATGAATGCTGTTTGGACCTGGATTCGCCAACATGGCGGCCAATTGTTGCTGGGCCTGATGGTCCTGTTGTTGGGCGCGGCTTTGCTGCGCTGGTGGATGGGGCCGCAGGTGCAGACCGAGGCGGTGCAACGCCGTGACTTGTTGCAAACCGTGGTGGCCAGTGGCCGGGTGGAGACGCCGCACCGGGTGGACATTGGCGCGCAGATCACCGGCACCGTGGCGCGTGTGCCCGTGGCCGAAGGGCAAACCGTCAAGGCGGGTGATGTGCTGATCGAGTTGGTCAGCACCGAGCTGCAGTCTGCCAAGCGGCAGGCCGAGCTGGCCGTGACGCAGGCGCAGGGCCGGCTGCGTCAGTTGAACGACTTGCAGGGGCCGGTGGTGCAGCAGACGCTGCGCCAGGCACAGGCCAGTCTGGACACGGCGCGGGCCAGCTGGCAGCGCAATTTGGCTTTGTTCGAGCAGGGCTTCATCGGTCGGGCGGCGCTGGACGAGTCGCGCAAGGCTTTGGCCTTGGCCGATGCCCAAGTGCTGTCCGCACAAAAGCAAGTGGCATCGACCCAGGCCGGCGGCGCTGAGCACAGCCTGGCCGTGGGTGCTGTGGCCGAGGCACAAGCCAATGCCGAAGTGGTCAGCGCCAAGGCCCGTTATGCGGTGATCAAGGCGCCCGTGAGTGGTCAGCTGATAGGCCGCAGCGTGGAGGTGGGTGATGTGGTGCAAGCAGGCAAAGTCTTGATGACTTTGTCGCCCGAAGGGGCCACGCAGCTGGTGGTGCAGATCGATGAAAAGAACCTGCGCCTGATCGCGCTGGGCCAGCAGGCACTGGCTTCGGCAGATGCCTATCCGCAGCAAAAATTCAAGGCCCAGGTGGCCTACATCAACCCCGGCATCAATGCCCAGACCGGCGCGGTGGAGGTCAAGCTTGATGTGCCGGAGCCCGTGCAAACCTTGCGGCAGGACATGACCGTTTCGGTGGACATGGAAGTGGCGCGCAAGCCGCAAGCGCTGGCGCTGCAGCTGAGCCAGGTCAACGACATCCATGGCCCCGCACCCTGGGTGTGGCTGCTGGATGCTGGCCATGCGGTGCGCCGCCCGGTGCGGCTGGGCTTGCGCGGTGGCGCGTGGGTCGAGGTGCTGGACGGCTTGCGTGAGGGCGATGCCGTGATTGCGTTGCCAAATGCGCTGCGTGAAGGCCAGCGCGTGCGTGCGCAACCTTGAGCGGGCCGCAGCATGTTCAAGCCTTGGGTACCGTTTGAATGGATTGTGGCGATCCGCTTTTTGCGTGAAGGCCGCATGCAGACGGTGTTCATTTTGGTGGGCGTGGCCATTGGGGTGGGGGTGATCGTGTTCATGTCGGCGCTGCTGGCGGGCTTGCAAGGTAACTTCATTGCGCGGGTGTTGTCGGCGCAGGCGCACATCCAGCTTTTGCCGCCCAAAGAGATCACGCGTACTTTGCACCCGGCCACCCCCAGCGAGGTGGATGCGACCATCGTGCAGCCGCCTTTGCAAAGGCTCAAGTCGATTGACCAGTGGCAATCGCTGGTGACCGATATCCGTCACATGCCCGATGTGACGGTGGTCTCGCCTGTGGCCGGTGGCTCGGCTCTGGCGGTGCGCGGCAGTGCGAGCCGGGCCATCAGCCTGACAGGGGTGGAGCCCGAGGGGTATTTCCAGATCGTCAAGTTGCCCGAAAAAATCGTGCGCGGCACCCCGCGCCTGACGGGGCAGGACATCTTGGTGGGCACCGATCTGGCCAGCGACCTGGGCGTGGATGTGGGTGACAAGCTGCGCGTGGCCAATGCCGCTGGCGTGGCCAACACCTTGACCATCACCGGCGTGTTTGACTTGGGCAACAAAGGAGCCAACCAGCGGAGCACCTTTGTGGCGCTGCGCACGGCACAAAGCCTGCTGGCTTTGCCGGGCGGGGTGACCAGCATCGAAGTCACGGTGCGCGATGTGTACGCCGCCGAGGTCATCGCTCAGCGCATTCAGGCCGCGACCGGGGTGGAGGCCGACAGCTGGATCAAGACCGGTGCGCAGTTTTTTGCCGCCGTGAGTGCACAGACCACGGCCAACACGGCAATCCGGTTTTTTGTGGGCTTGTCGGTGGCCTTTGGCATTGCCAGTGTGTTGGTTGTGTCGGTGGTGCAAAAGTCGCGCGAGATCGGGATCATGCGGGCCATGGGCATTTCACGGGGGCAGGTGCTGCGCGTCTTCTTGCTGCAAGGTGGCTTGCTGGGCTGGGGCGGCGCGGTGCTGGGTTGCCTGGTGGGGGCGGTGGGGCTGGTGCTGTGGCAGCACCTGGCCTTGAATGCCGATGGCACGCCGTTGTTTCCACTGGTGCTGGACCCGAAGCTGTTTGCCATGGCTCTGGGGCTGGCCACGGTGACGGGCCTGGCGGCGGCTTATGCGCCGGCTTTGCGGGCGGCCCGTTTGGACCCGGTGGAGGCGATCCATGGCTGATCCTAGGCAGGATGTGGTGGTGCACCTGCAGGGCGTGCGCAAGGCCTTCAATGTGGGCACCGGCATCGAGACCGAGGTGCTGCACGGCATTGACCTGACGCTGCACCGGGGCGATTTTTGCGCGGTGATGGGGCCGTCGGGCTCGGGCAAGAGCACCTTGCTCAACATCATCGGTTTGCTGGACCGACCCACTTCAGGCTTGCTGCAGATGGCTGGCGAAGAAACCACCTTGTTGGCGGATCAAGCCCTGACGCGCTTGCGCGGTCACCACATTGGCTTTGTGTTCCAGTACCACCACCTGATCTCGGCTTTCACGGCACTGGAGAACGTGATGTTGCCCATGCTGGGCGCGGCGGGTTTTCCGAACCAGGCCATGCGCGAGCGGGCCGAAGCCCTGCTGGAGAGCGTCGGCCTGACGCCCTGGAAGAACAACATGGCCGGCAACATGAGCGGCGGGCAGCAACAGCGCGTGGCACTGGCCCGGGCCTTGGCCATGAACCCGGCTTTGCTGCTGGCCGATGAGCCCACCGGCAATCTGGACACCAAGAGTGCAGACGCAGTGTTTGCACTGCTGCGTCGCATCAACCAGGAGCAGGGCACCACCGTGCTGCTGGTCACGCACAACCCTGAGCTGGGCCAGCGTTGCGACAAGACCATCCAGGTGGTGGATGGCCTGATCCAGAGCTGTTGATCCGGTCCAGTGAAGTTCGAAAATGTCGGGGTGAATCTGTAGCTTCTGTCAGCCCGGATTTGCCTTGTTTGTCATCCCGGACTTGATCCGGGATCCATTGCGCGCAACTGGAGTTCGCAAAGGGCATCGCTGAACAGTGGACCCCGGGTCTTCGCCCGGGGTGACAAGTCACGCCAGACTTCCTTTGTGCGTCAACCCGGACCTGTTTTGTCAGTCATCCCTGACTTGATCCGGGATCCATTGCGTGAAACTGGAGTTCGCAAAGGGCATCGCTGAACAGTGGATCCGGGGTCTTCGCCCGGGATGACAAAACCAAGGGATGCGCTGACATTTCAACATCATCGGGCCGGATCAACAGCCTCGGGCTGGCTCAATATGCCGTTGCAGCTTCGATGGCAATGCCCTGCAATTGCGCCGCGGTCAGGCGGTTGCCATGCTGGCCCACCACGGCAGAGGCTGCGCGGTTGGCCAGGGCTGCTGCTTGTGCGGGGCTTTGGCCGTGGGTGATGCCGTACAAAAACGCGCCGGAAAACATGTCGCCTGCACCATTGGTGTCCACCGCCTTGGTGGGCACGGCGGGCACTTCGATGCGCTCGGTGCCTTGCACAACGATGCAGCCTTTGGGGCCGCGTGTCAGGCAGACCGTGGTGGCCAGCTGCGAGAGCTGGCCGATGATGGCGTCCAGATCGGCAGTGCCGCACCAAGTCTGAGCTTCTTCTTCGTTGGCGAACAGGTAGTCCAGACCGTTGCCGATCATGGCTTCCAAGCCTGCGCGGCAGAAGTTGATCATGCTCACGTCGCTTAGCGTGAGTGCCGTTTGTACCTTGTGCTCAGTGGCGATCTGGCGACCTTTGACGGCGGCCTCCAGCCCGGTGGGCGAAGCGGCCAGGTAGCCTTCCATGTAATAGATGCGTGACTTGGCGATGTCGTGCGGGTGCAGGGCGCTGCTGTCGAGTTGCGAGGTGGCGCCCAGGAAGGTGCACATGCTGCGCTCGGCATCGGGCGTGACCAGCACCATGCAGCTGCCGGTTTGGCCTGCTTGCGCAGCGGTGTGGGTCAGGTTGGTGGCCACGCCGTTGGTTTGAAGGTCCTGGCTGTAGAACGCGCCCAGCTCGTCGTCCGCCACGCGGCACGAATAAAACGCCTTGCCGCCCAGCTGGGCCAGCGCCACCACCGTGTTGCCAGCCGAGCCGCCACCTGTGCGGCGAGCGTGCAGACCGTGTACATGGCCCAGCAGTTCGGCGCGTTGTGCGGTGTCGATCAAGGTCATGTGTCGCTTGCTCACGCCCATGGTGTGCAGCAAGGCGTCAGAGACTTCGTATTCGGTATCGACCAGGGCGTTGCCGATGGCGTAGAGGTGGTAATGGGACATGGCTGGCTCGGAATTGCAAAAGCGCCAAGTTTACCGGCCTCACATTTTTGTCGACCCCGCATCAGTCATCCTGATTTTTCCCTGGTCATTCCGATCCTTTCCAGGTCATCGCAATCCTTTCCAGGTCATCGCAATCCTTTCCAGGTCATCGCAATCCTTTCCAGGTCATCGCAATCCTTTCATGGTCATCGCAATCCTTTCATGGTCATCGCAATCCTTTCATGGTCATCGCAATCCTTTCATGGTCATCGCAATCCTTTCATGGTCATCCCGGTCTCCGAGCCGGGATCCATCTTCATGGGTGATTGCGTCTCTCAAGCATCACAGCAAGCCCTGTTCCGCCATCGACAGCGACTGCCCTTGTCCCACGATGATGTGGTCCAGTACCCGCACATCCACCAGGGCCAGCGAGGCTTTGAGGTTTTGCGTCAAGACCTCGTCGGCCCGGCTGGGTTGTACCGAACCACTGGGGTGGTTGTGTGAGAGCACCACGGCGGCGGCTTGGTGGTGCAGGGCGCGCAAGACGACTTCGCGCGGGTAGACACTGGTCTGGCTGAGCGTGCCGCGAAAGAGCTCTTCCATGGCCAGCAGGCGGTTTTGGCTGTCCATGAACAGCACGGCGAAAACTTCGTGGTTTTTGTGGGCCAATTGAAGCTGCAGGTATTGTTTGACGGCATCTGGCGTGTGAAAGGCTTCCCGCTCTTGCAATCGCTGGCTCAGGGCCCGTCGGGCGATTTCAAAAACGGCCAGCAATTCGGCTTGTTTAGCGGGCCCAAGGCCTTTGATCAGCTTGAGAGCCCCCGCCGTGGCTTGCAAAAGGCCAGCGATGCCGCCCGGTGTAAGCAGTTCTTGCGAGAGTTCAAACACGTTCTTGCCCGCCATGCCGGTGCGCAGCAAGATGGCCAGAAGCTCCACATCGCTCAGGGCCTGCGGGCCACGGTCGAGCAGTTTTTCGCGCGGCCGCGCATCCAGCGGCAAGTCTTTGATGCCCATTTGAAAGCCCCTCCCTGGAGCAGCCTTGGGGCCGACATTCCCCCAAAAGGGGACGGGTCAGTCTGGCTTTTTACAATAGTGGCTTCTTTATGCCCGTTTGGCCGCTTTGGCGGCATTCCAGAAAACCCTTATGTCCACAGTCCAACCCGGTTCCTTTTTAACGCTTCACTACCGCCTGGCGGGGCCGCAGGGGGACATCATCAACACTTTCAACGAAAAGCCCGCCACCTTGTCGCTGGGCTCGGGTGAGCTGACCCCCGGCATGGAGCAGCGCCTGATGGGCCTGGCCGAAGGCACGCGCACGGTGATCGAGTTGCCCGCTGGTGAGGCCTTTGGGGACCACAACCCCGACATGCAGCAGTGGGTGGCGCGCAAGCTGCTCAACGAGCTGGGCGATCCGATGGAAAAGTACGCTGCAGGCGATGTGGTGCAGTTCCCCACGCCCGATGGCATGGGCACCTATGCCGGTACGGTCTTGCAGGTGGGCGACGACGGCGCCGTGTTGTTTGACTTCAACCACCCGCTGGCTGGCCAGCCGGTGACCTTTGAAGTGCAGCTGATCGGGGTGCTGTGATGACGTCCGAAGTGCTGCTGGCCGAGCCGCGTGGTTTTTGTGCTGGGGTGGACCGGGCGATCGACATCGTCGAACATGCGCTGGCCAAGTTTGGGCGTCCGATCTATGTGCGTCATGAGATCGTGCACAACACCTATGTGGTCAATGACCTCAAGGACAAGGGCGCGATTTTCATCGAGGAGTTGTCCGAAGTGCCGCCGGGTGCCACGCTGATTTTCAGCGCCCACGGTGTGAGCCTGGCGGTGCAGCAAGAGGCCGAGCGGCGCGGTTTCCGCATTTTTGATGCGACCTGTCCTTTGGTGACCAAGGTGCACGTGGAGGTGGCCAAGCTGCACAAGGAAGGCTACGAGTTCATCATGATCGGCCACAAGGGTCACCCCGAGGTGGAAGGCACCATGGGGCAGCTCGACAGTGGCATTCATTTGGTGGAAGACGTGGCCGATGTGGCCAAAGTGCAGCCTGGTCAGACCGACAAATTGGCGGTGGTGACGCAGACCACGCTGAGCGTGGACGATGCCGCAGAGATTGTGGCCGCCGTCAAAGCGCGCTTTCCGCAGGTACGTGAACCCAAGCAGCAAGACATTTGCTATGCCACCCAGAACCGCCAGGATGCGGTCAAGCTGCTGAGCCCGCAAGTCGATGTGGTGATCGTGGTGGGCAGCCCCACCAGCTCCAACAGCAACCGCCTGCGTGAGCTGGCCGACCGTTTGGGTACGCCCGCCTACATGGTGGACAGCGCCGCCGATCTCGACCCCGTCTGGTTTGAAGGTGCGCAAAAAGTGGGTCTGACGGCCGGCGCTTCGGCACCGGATGTGCTGGTGCAAGAGGTGATCCAGCGTCTGCGCGATCTGGGTGCGGTTTCTGTCCGCACGCTGGACGGGATTCAGGAAACCATCAAGTTCCCTTTGCCCAAGGGACTCAAGTTTTAACAACTGAATCATCCTGGGCTTGAAGTACATGGCCCTGGACCTCCGATCAAGTCGGGGATGACAATTCTCTGTCATACCCGGCTTGACCGGGTATCCATGGCAGTCGAAGTCTTGGACCCCCGATCGAGTCGGGGGTGACATTCCCATGCTTGCAAGCGCCTGCGGGTATCGAGGCTGTCGGCTTCACTACAATGCAGGCATGCTTGATATTGTTCTTCTCCGCAAAGATCTGGACGCTGCTGTGGCGCGTTTGCAGACCCGTAAAAATCCCCAGTCCTTCCTGAATGTGGACGCTTTCCGTGCTTTGGAAGGCGAACGCAAGACCTTGCAAACCCGCACCGAAGAGTTGCAAAGCCAGCGCAACAGCCTGTCCAAACAGATTGGCATGCTCAAAGGCAAAGGCCAGCACGCCGAAGCCGATGCGGCGATGGCCCAGGTGGCCGCGATCAAAGACGAGCTCGATGCGTCAGCCCAGCGCCTGGATGTGCTGCAGGCTGAGCTGCAAACCTTGCTGCTGGCGGTGCCCAATTTGCCGCACGAAAGCGTGCCGGTGGGCGAAGACGAACACGGCAATGTGGAAGTGCGCCGCTGGGGCACTGTGCGAGCGTTTGACTTTGAAGTCAAAGACCATGTGGACATCGGCGAGAAGCTGGGGCTGGACTTCGATACCGGCGTCAAGTTGTCCGGTTCGCGTTTCACCTTCATGCGTGGCCCGATCGCGCAATTGCACCGCGCACTGGCGCAGTTCATGCTGGACACTCAAACCCGTGAGCACGGCTACACCGAGTGCTACACGCCTTACATCGTCAATGCCGACACCTTGCGCGGTACAGGCCAGTTGCCCAAGTTTGAAGCCGACCTGTTTGCCGCCAACAAGGGTGGCCAGGACGGCAGCGAAGACAACCAGGCGCTGTACCTGATTCCCACATCCGAAGTGACGTTGACCAATGTGGTGCGTGATGAGGTGTTGGCTGAAGCCGATTTACCGATCAAGTTGACGGCACACACACCGTGCTTCCGCTCCGAGGCCGGCAGTGCAGGCCGTGACACGCGTGGCTTGATTCGCCAGCACCAGTTCGACAAAGTCGAGATGGTGCAGATCGTGCACCCCGAGAAAAGCTACGAAGCCCTTGAGGCCATGACCGGTCACGCAGAAGTGATCTTGCAAAAGCTGGGCTTGCCCTACCGCGTGATGAGCCTGTGCACCGGCGACATGGGCTTTGGCGCGACCAAGACCTATGACCTGGAAGTCTGGGTGCCTGCGCAGCAGACTTACCGCGAGATCAGCTCGGTGTCCAACTGCGAAGCCTTCCAGGCCCGCCGCTTGCAAGCCCGCTTCAAGAACGCGCAAGGCAAGAACGAATTGGTGCACACCTTGAACGGTTCGGGCCTGGCCGTGGGCCGTGCCTTGGTGGCCGTGCTTGAGAATTATCAAAATGCCGATGGCTCCGTGACGGTGCCTGATGTGTTGCGTCCATACATGGGTGGTCAAACGCTTTTGAGCGCGTGAGATCTGAACTGTTGATTCAAGGAGCTTGCCTGTGACCTGTCGTTTCACTTCCATCGTGGTGTCGGTGTTGGCTTGTTTCCTGGCGGCTTGCACCAGCCCCGCACCGGCGCCTTCGGTCAGCCTGGGCGCAGATGGACAAGTCCAGAACGCCAACCAGTTGTTGGGTCAATTGAGTTTGCCTGTTGGTGCAAGGTTGTTGGGTGAGCAATCCTTGATCATTGGTTCGGGTGACAACTGGGTGGGTCGCGTGGTGCTGGATGTGGGGCGCAATCCCGATGCCGCCTACGCCTTCTTCCTGGAGACTTATCCGGCACAGGGCTGGACGGTGGTGTCCGCCGTGCGCGGTAAAACCAGCTTGCTGGTCTTGACCCGGCAAGAGCGTACAGCGACGTTGGAGATGGTGGATGGGGGGCTTTTTGGCGCCAGTCAAGTCATGTTGACCATGGCGCCTCGCAATGCGCCTGTGATTTCCCCAAGGAAGCCCTGAGGGCTCTGCTAGAATCTAAGGCCCGACAAGATACTCAGGAGCGATGGCAGAGTGGTCGAATGCGCCGGACTCGAAATCCGGTATACGGTTATACCGTATCGAGGGTTCGAATCCCTCTTGCTCCGCCAATACAAAAAACCCCGCACTGCGGGGTTTTTTCTTGGTGTTTGTGAATTTGAGTGTTGTTCATCAATGGGATTGGCCATGACGTTTTTGAAATTGATTCTTTCCGCCGCGCTGTGCGTTTTTGTTCTGTCCGGCTGCACTTTGCTGGCGATTGCCGACGCAGCGGGATCTGCTGTGGTGTACGGCGTGAAAACCACCGTCAATGTGCTGGATGCCGTGACACCGGACATCGTGAACAAGAAATGAAAAAACCCCGCACTGCGGGGTTTTTTGAGGTGATTTTCGAAGGGCTTAAATACCGAGCCATCCGTTGGTGCGTGCAAAGTGCAGGGCCTGCGTGCGGCTGTTGACGCCCAAGCGGCGGAACAGGCGCCAGAAGTGAACTTTCACGGTGTGCTCGCTGATGCTGAGCTTTTCGGCGATGTCGCGGTTGGACAAACCCTGGTCCAACATCAGAATCAACTGCTTTTGACGTTTGGACAATTTGGTGGGTCCAGCGGTGGATGCCGCTTCTTCGCCAGATTCCTCTTCGGTGACCAGCAAACTCCGCAATGCAGCAATGATTTGCGTGGGGCTGTTGGACTTTTCGATGAAAACATCGGCACCGGCTTCGAGGCAGCGGTCTTCGAACTCACTGGCGCTGGAGCTGGTCACCACGGCCAATGGCACGTCCGGGAACTTGGCTTTGAGCAACTGCACACCAGACATGCCCAGGGTGTCGGGCAATTGCAAATCCAGGCAGAACAATTCAGCCGCACCATTTTTTTCGACCGTGGATTCGACCACGTTCAATTTGGGGATTGGAATGATTTTCAGACCTGGTTTGACACGATGAACCAGCATGGTCAGCGCATCGCGCATCAAAGGGTGGTCGTCGATGACGTAAACAGTCATGATTTGAATCTCAGTGTTAGACGGAAAGTATAAGGATAGCAGCTATTTCGTGGTTTTGAAGAAATTTCGTTGAAATCTACAAAATCATTTATTGGTTTTTTTATTCTCAGTTTGGAGAATTTCGAGACTTTGCTCCACTGACTTCTGGTTTTCTGCGCTCAGGGGTTCCAGCAAGGGCTTCAACTCGGCCAGGCACTTGAGGCCTTCGGTTTGCAAACGTGCAATGGTCTGGCCAGCCTCTTTGGGAGACGCGAAGCCACGGCTTTGCAACAACAACTGACCTTGCGCATCGACCAGTTTGAAATAGAACTGACCGTCTTTTTCGCGGTATTGCTTGAAGCTGGGCAGCGCCACTTTGGTGTCTTTGGCGGACGATGCGCTGCTGCCCGAAGACAGTGCACGCAGACCCACCGCGTGGCGCAGTTCTTTGATGAACGGTGTCGCCATCTGGCGTGCTTTGTCGGCACCGGCCAGCAGGATCTGGTCCAGCTTGGCGGGGTTGTGGATCAGTTCCTGGTACTGCTCACGCATGGGGGCGATTTCGCGGTCGATGCGCTCGAACAGCACTTGCTTGGCATCGCCCCAGGCGATGCCCTCGGCATAGGCTTTGGCCAGAGCGGCCGTTTCTTCGGCGCTGGCAAAGGCCTGGTAGATCTGGAACAGCGCAGAGCCTTCGGTGCTCTTGGCTTCGCCCGGCGCCTTGGAGTCGGTGACGATGCTGGCGATCTGCTTGCGCATTTGGGCTGCAGGTGCAAACAGCGGGATGGTGTTGTCGTAGCTCTTGCTCATCTTGCGGCCATCCAGGCCAGGCAAAAGGGCCACCGATTCCTCCACCACAGCCTCGGGCAACACAAAGTGTTCGCCATACAGGTGGTTGAAGCTCGACGCCATGTCGCGCGCCATCTCGATGTGCTGGATCTGATCGCGACCCACGGGCACTTTGTGGGCCTTGAACATCAGGATGTCCGCGCCCATCAGCACTGGGTACATGAACAAGCCCGCGCTCACATCGCTGTCGGGGTCATGACCAGCGGCATTGTTTTTGTCCACGGCCGCTTTGTAGGCGTGGGCGCGGTTGAGCACGCCTTTGCCGGTCACGCAGGTCAGAAACCAGGTCAGCTCGGGGATTTCAGGGATGTCGGACTGGCGGTAGAAGGTGACCTTGTCGGTGTCCAGGCCCGAGGCGATCCAGCTGGCTGCAATCTCCAGTGTCGAGCGCTGGATGCGGGCCGGGTCGTCACACTTGATGAGCGCGTGGTAATCGGCCAGAAAGTAAAAACCATCGGTGCTGAGGTCGCGGCTGGCTTGCACGGTGGGGCGGATGGCGCCCACGTAGTTGCCCAGGTGGGGCGTGCCCGTGGTGGTGATGCCGGTGAGGACGCGGGTGCGTTGGGTGGAAGTCATGAAAGAAATCAGCGAATGAATGTCAGGAGATGTCAGGAGAAGGGTCAGCGGATCAAGGCGGCGAGTGGGCTGAGCAACAGTTTGAGCACATCAAAGGTCAGGCCAATGAGCGGTTGCATCCACAAGTTGTTGACCACGCCCGTGATGACCAGGGCCATGACGATGAAAAAGCCCCAAGGCTCGATCTTGGAAAACATGACCGCCTGGCGCCAGGGCAGCAAGCCCACCAGAATGCGCCCGCCATCCAGCGGCGGCAACGGAAACAGGTTGAAGGCGAACATGACCACATTGGTCAGCATGCCGGCTTTGCACATCTCGATGAAAAAGCGCTCGCTCACGCCGGCAGCAGCCAGCGCATAGAGCACCACACCCCACAGCAGGGCTTGCAGCAAGTTGGCTGCAGGACCTGCCAGGGCCACCCAGACCATGTCGCGTTTGGGGTGGCGCAGCTGGTCGAAGCGCACCGGCACAGGCTTGGCATAACCAAACAGAAAGGCACCGCCGGTGCTGAAGTAGAGCAGCAGCGGCATCAAGATCGTGCCCATGGGGTCGATGTGCACGAAGGGGTTGAGTGTCACGCGCCCGAGCATCGCGGCGGTGGCGTCGCCCAGACGCTGCGCGGCATAGCCGTGTGCGGCTTCGTGCAAGGTGATGGCAAAGATCACCGGCAGGGCGTAGATCAGGACGGTTTGGATGAGGTCAGAGATGTTCACCCCCCGATTGTCTCAGACCGGGGCGTTGGCTCAGAGCCCCAAGAGCGCGGGATCGCCTTGCCCCTGGCGCAAGACCTCGGGGCTGTCGCCGCTCATGTCCACCACCGTGGTGGGCGCCAGTGAGCAGGCACCGGCGTCTATGACCGCGCCGACCTGGTGCTCCAGGCGTTCGCGGATCTCTTCGGGGTCGTTCAGCGGCCCTTCATCGCCGGGCAGGATCAAGGTGGCGGCCAGCAAGGGTGCGCCGTGCAGGGCCAGCAGCTCCTGCAGCACCGTGTGCTTGGGCACGCGCAGGCCAATGGTTTTGCGCTGCGGGTGGCTGACCCGACGTGGCACTTCCTTGGTAGCTTCCAAAATGAAGGTGAAGGGCCCGGGCGTGGCCTGCTTGATGGTGCGGAACTGTTTGTTGTCGACGCGCGCGTAATTGGCCAGTTCGCTCAAATCGCGGCAGAGCAATGTGAGGTGGTGTTTGTCGTCGACCCCGCGCACGCGGCGCAGCTGGTCCGCTGCACCTTTGTCGTCCAGGTGGCAGACCAGGGCGTAGCTCGAATCGGTGGGTACGGCCAGCACGCTGCCCTGGTTCAGCAATTGCACCGCTTGCTTGAGCAAACGTGCTTGCGGGTTCTCGGGGTGGACGCTGAAAAATTGGGCCATGCTTGCTCAGGATTCGATGGGTTCAATCGTCACGCGATTCTCATGCACCGTCAACCAGGCGCCCAGTGCACCGCACAAGGCGATCAGACCCATGCCCATGAAGGTCCATTCGTCCGGCAAGTGATGGAAGACGACCCAGCCGCCAACCACGCCAAAAGCGATCTGTGCGTACATGTAGGGCGTGAGCGTGGCCGCAGGCGCCCGGCCATAGGCCAGGATCAGCAGGAAATGCCCAATGGAGGCCAGCACGCCCATGATCAGGAGTTGCAGCCAGACGGTCCAGTCGGCAGGCATCTCCCAGACAAAGGGCAGCACAAAAGAGGCCAAAATGGTGCCGATCCAGCCGGTGTAAAAGTGCATGGTGATCGGGTCCTCGGTCTTGGTCATCTGGCTGGTCAACAGCTGAAAGGCCGAGTTGGTCAGCACCAGCATCAAAGGCAGGATCACCGTCCAGTCAAAGTGGTGGGTGCCGGGACGGATGATGACCAGTGTGCCAATGAAGCCACCCACCAGAAGGGTCCAGCGCAGGGGGCGGATTTTTTCTTTCAGCTTCCAGGCGGCGAACACTGTGATCACCAAGGGTGCCAACAAGGCAATGGCGGTGAATTCGCCCACCGGCATGTACTTCAGGCTGTAAAACGCCAGGATCGAGCAGGCAAACAGCAACAGCCCGCGGGCCAGCTGGAACTTGGGGTGCCTTGTCAAAAACACCCTGCGCCCATGCCCTGGCCAAACCACCACGGTGGTGATCACGGCCTGGATGGCGTAGCGAAACCACAAGGCCACCAGCAGTGAAATGCTGGTGCTGATGTGGCGGGTGGTGGTGTCCAGCGTGGCAAAACAGGCCAGGGCCAGCACAACCAGGCCAATGCCTTGCAAGGTGTTGGGGGCGGGCCTTCTCACTGGATGCGATCGGCCAACAGTTCCCACACCGGGGTCAGCTGGCCAGGCAACAATGGCAGAGTCCCCAGATCGATGCGGCTTTCGTCGGGGCTGTGGAAATCGCTGCCGCGCGAAGCGGCCAAGCCAAACTCCAGCGCCGTCTCGGCATAGCGCACCGCCTCTTGCGACGAATGGCTGCCGGTGATGACTTCCACACCGCGTCCGCCATGGGTCTTGAATTCGCTGAACAGGGCGTACTCTTCGTTGGGCGTGAAGCCGTAGCGCGCCGGGTGCGCAATCACGGCCATGCCGCCTGCGCCGGTGATCCACTGCACAGCGTCCTGCAGGCGGGCCCAGCGGTGTGGCACATAGCCGGGTTTGCCTTCGGTCAGGAATTTGCGGAACACCTCCGAGGTGTCGGCGCACACGCCGCTGTCGACCAGGTGGCGGGCAAAGTGGGTGCGCGAGATCAGCTCGGGGTTGCCCACGTACTGCAAGGCGCCTTCGTAGGCATTGAGGATGCCGACCTTGGCCAAGCCATCAGACATTTCCTGTGCACGCTCGCTGCGCCCACCCCGGGTGCGTTTGAGGCCTTCAACCAGGGCGCTGTTGTGGGCGTCAAAGCCCAAGCCAACGATGTGAACCGTCTGGTTGGCAAAGGTCACGGAAATTTCGGTGCCCGTGAGGTAGGGCATGCCTTGTGCCCGGGCTGCGGCCAGTGCCCGGTCCTGGCCACCCACTTCGTCGTGATCGGTCAAGGCCCAAAGTTCGACCCCATTGGCTTTGGCGCGTTCGGCCAGGACTTCGGGGGTGAGGGTGCCGTCAGAGACAACGGAATGGCAGTGCAGGTCAGCGTTCATGATGTATTCCACTTGGCTATTCTAGGCTCAGAGTGTGTGAACCCTTGTGACATTGTGGAATTCGGTGATTCGGCAGCAGCCCTGTCAGGGAGCTGGTTGTTGCGACTCACCGATAATGGTCGCATGAACCCGATTGCGACTTTTGCGGAGCCCTCCACATGGCTTTGATGATCACCGACGAATGCATCAACTGCGATGTGTGCGAGCCTGAGTGCCCCAATCAGGCGATCTATCTGGGCCCGGAAATTTACGAAATCGATCCGTCCAAATGCACCGAGTGCGTCGGGCACTTTGACGAACCCCAATGCGTGCAGGTCTGCCCTGTGGCGTGCATTCCGGTCAACCCCCAGCACGTTGAGACGCAAGAGTCCCTCTGGTCCAAGTACCGCCGCTTGCAGGGTCAGTGAGCGCTCAGGCCGCGTCTGTGGCCTCAGGCGGCACCGTTTTAGGTGGCTTGGGCGGTTTGGGGCGTGGCGGCTTGCTGGTGTGGATCAGGGCCATGGCCTTTTCCATCTCGCCGTCCAGCAGCAAGGGCAAGGCTTTCACAGAGCGCGCAATGCTGTCTTCGATGGCGTTGCGGTGCTCGGCCATCGGTTTTTTGAGTACCCAGCTGACGACTTCGGATTTGACGCCCGGGTGACCCACGCCAATGCGCAGGCGCCAATAGTCGTCCGTGCCCAACTGGGCGTGGATGTCGCGCAAACCGTTGTGACCGGCATGGCTGCCGCCCAGCTTGAGCTTGGCTTCGCCGGGCGCGATGTCCAGCTCGTCGTGCGCCACCAATATTTCCTGTGGCTGGATCTTGAAGAAGCGCGCCAAGGCGCTGACCGACTTGCCCGACAAGTTCATGAAGGTCTGCGGCTCGAGCAACCACACCGTCTGGCCCTTGACGGTGGTGCGGGCCATCAGGCCGTGGTAGCTGCGCTCGGGCACCAATGAGACCTTGAGTTCGCGGGCCACGGCATCTATCCACCAGAAACCGGCGTTGTGGCGGGTGTCTTCGTATTCAGGGCCGGGATTGCCCAGGCCAACTAAGAGTTTGATCATGGGGTGTGATTATCCGTGTCTTATGCCGCATGCCGATTGAGCCGTGGAAATGCAAAAGGCCCGCATGAGCGGGCCTTTTGACATGAGGCTTTGAGCCAAAGCGAGAAGATTACTTCTTGCCTTTTTTGCCCTTGGCGTCTTCAGCAGGAGCGGCTGCAGGAGCGGCCACAACTTCTTCAACGGGAGCGACCACGGACACCAGAACAGGGTTCTTCTTGCCATGGGTTACGGGCTTGCAGCCAGCGGGCAGGGTGATGTCGTTCAGGTGCAGGGAGTTGCCTTTGGTCAGGCCTTTCAGATCCACAGCGATGAATTCTGGCAGGTTGGCGGGCAGGCAAGCCACTTCGATTTCGGTCACGACGTGGTTGATCAAGCACTTGTCGGTCTTGACGGCTTCGGATTCTTCTTCACCGCTGAAGTGCAATGGCACTTTCATGTGCAAAGTGGTGTTGGCATCGACGCGCTGGAAGTCGATGTGTTGCACCAATTGCTTGTAAGGGTGCATTTGGTAGTCACGCAACAGCACTTGGCTGGTTTGACCGTTGAATTCCATCTCGAGGATCGAAGCGTGGAAAGCTTCTTTCTTCAGGGCGTGCCACAAAGCGTTGTGGTCCAGTTCGATCAGTTGGGGAGCCGATGTGGAACCGTAAACGATGCCAGGCGTGCGGCCGGAATTGCGCAGACGGCGGCTCGCACCCGTACCCTGCTTGGAACGCTCAAAAGCGACGAATTTCATAACTATCTCCATCAAAGGGCTCACCGCGACCAGTGATGCCCTGACTCAAAAAAGCCTGCCAGTCCACTTGGACGGCAGGCCGCTGTTGGCCTGAGTAGGATCAGATTTGATCCGAGAACAGGCTCATCACCGACTCTCCGTTGGCGATCCGGTGCATCGTTTCGGCGATGAGCGGGGCCACAGACAGTTGGCGAATCTTGGTGCAGGCGGCAGCTTGTGCCGACAGCGGAATGGTGTTGGTCACGACGACTTCGTCCAGGGCGTCGCCCTTGGAGATGCGTTCGATGGCCGGACCCGAGAAGATCGGGTGTGTGCAATAGGCGTAGACCTTCTTGGCGCCGCGCTCTTTGAGCACTTCGGCAGCTTTCACCAAGGTGCCTGCGGTGTCGATCATGTCGTCCATGATCACGCAGTTGCGGCCTTCGATCTCGCCGATCACGTGCATAACTTCGCTCACGTTGGCTTTGGGGCGGCGCTTGTCGATGATGGCCAGATCGCAACCGAGTTGCTTGGCCAGGGCACGGGCACGCACCACACCGCCGACGTCAGGCGACACCACGATCAGGTCTTCGTAGTTTTTCTGGCGCAGATCGCCGAGCAAAACAGGGGAAGCGTAGATGTTGTCGACGGGGATGTCGAAAAAGCCTTGAATCTGGTCGGCGTGCAAGTCCATGGTCAGGACGCGGTCCACGCCGACGGCTTGCAGCATGTTGGCCACCACCTTGGCCGTGATCGGCACACGCGACGAGCGTGGACGACGGTCTTGGCGGGCATAGCCAAAATAAGGGATGACGGCGCTGATGCGGCCAGCCGAAGCGCGCTTGAGCGCGTCGACCATGATCAGCAGTTCCATCAGGTTTTCGTTGGTCGGTGCGCAGGTGGACTGCACCACGAAGACTTCACGTGCGCGCACGTTTTGCTTGAGTTCGACGGTGACTTCACCATCAGAGAAGCGGCCCACATCGGCAGCGCCCAACTGGGTGCCCAGGTGGTGTGCGATTTCGGCAGCCAAAACAGGATTGGCGTTGCCGGTGAACAGCATGAAGTCGGGGGTGTGAGAAGCAGGCTGCATGGGCATTCCAGCGATCAGAAAAAAGGGCCTGTACGAATGAACGTATTTGGCAGGGGAGAAAGGATTCGAACCTTTGCATGCCGGAATCAAAATCCGGTGCCTTAACCAACTTGGCGACTCCCCTACACAGGTGGACTGCTGAAACAGCGGTCTACCGATAATTGTCGCTGGCTGCCCAACCTACAAGAGGATGAACATCCAAATTGCTGCATGTGCGCACTTGCCAAAGGTTTGGAACCGAAATTGGCGTTGTGCCTGGTGGGCAGTGTGCAAACACTGCGCTGCCAGAACCTGTCATTCTTCCGTTCAGTCCTGCGTTGGAAAGCACTTGGAGCGCTTGCTTCACATCAGGGCAGAGGGTTTCTGCGACAGGTTGCAGATCATTGTGACCGAAGCCATATGCGTCTGCAGCGAAGACCGCTATTGTAGCAGCATTTGTGGCCCGTTGCAGCTGCGGGGCAGCAAAAATTTGAGAAGTTTCGATGCCAGCGGTCGGTTTGATGACGCAGAACCGGGCTGGCGGCAGTTCAATGGGGGTGATTTTTTCGCCAACACCTTCGACCCAGGCATTGCGCCCGCGCAAGAAAAACGGCACGTCAGCGCCCAGTTGCAAACCCAATTTTTCAAGTGTGGGCAAATCCAGGTGCAGGTCCCAAAGCTGGTTCAAGGCCAGTAAACAAGTGGCTGCATCGGACGAGCCGCCGCCCATGCCGGCTTGGGCCGGGATGCGCTTTTCGACGGCGATGTGAGCGCCTGCTGTGCTGCCTGTGTGCTGCTGGAGCAAACGGGCTGCGCGCGTGATCAGATCATCTGCAGGCAGCTGTACCGTGAGGTCTTCGCGGGAAATCTGGCCATCCGAGCGCTTTTCAAAATGCAGGGTGTCGCACCAGTTGATCAGCATGAAGACCGATTGCAGCAGGTGGTAGCCGTCAGGGCGGCGACCTGTGATGTGCAAAAACAGGTTCAGTTTGGCGGGGGCGGGAACATCGTGCAGCGATTTCATGGGTTGATTATCGCCAGCTGGGGCGCGCTTCAGCGGTCAAGCACGATGCGCAAAACAGCCGCAGGTGCAGGCAGGCTTCTTTGGGCCAGCAAGCGACCTTGCGCATGGCCCGACAGATCGGCTTGCCAGCCAGGCACTTGTGCCGGGCGTCCGGCAAGCCATTCGAACAAGGCGGCAATCGGCAAGGCGGTCCCTTGAAGTCGTTCGCTCAGGCTGGACAAGCTGTCACCCTGGATGACGCGGCCGCCTTGCTCCAGTTGGGCGGCATGAGGCGTCCAGCTCAGGCGTGCCAAGGTCGTACCAATAGGGCTGAGCAAAAGCATTTCACCTTGGTCTGCAGAGCCTTGCAGTTCAAAGCTGGCGCTCCATTGCTGTGGTGGTTCGGACTGCACCTGCAGTGCCAGGCGGCCTGACCAATAAGCGCTTGCTGGGGGCGTGCGCGTTGTGGCGCAACCGGTCAGACTCAAGGCGCACAGCCACAACGTGGCTCGACGCTGACGGTGCAGCAAGTTCATGGCTTGAAGTTCAGGCGCTTGAGCGTTTCTTGCAAAGTCTCGTTGTCCGCTTTGAGCAAAAGACCTTCGCGCCAGATGCGGGCGGCCTCCTGGGTCTGGCCCGTTGCCCACAGCACTTCGCCCAAGTGGGCGGCAATTTCGGCATCGGGTTTGGCTTTGTAGGCGGCTTGAAGAATTTTCAGGGCGTCGGCAGATTGACCCTGGCGAAAGACCACCCAGCCCAGGCTGTCCTGAATGTAGGGGTCTTGCGGGGCCAGTGCGACCGCTTGCTCTATGAGTGCGCGGGCTTCGGTGAGTCGGATGTTGCGGTCTGCGAAGGAGTAGCCCAAGGCATTGAAGGCTTGCGGGTCTTGCGGGCGGGTCTTGATCAGTTGCCTGAGCAAGTTTTCCATTTCGTCAAAGCGTTTGAGCTTTTCGGTCACCATAGCCAATTCGGAGGCCAGGTCGGTGTCGTCGGCTTGTGCATTGAGCGCAGCCTTGACCAAGGGGTAGGCCGCTGCAGCTTGCTTGTGCTCGCGCAGCCATTGCGATTGGGTCAGTGTTTTGCGTTTGGCTTGCTCGGGCGTAGATGTTTTGATTTGAGCCAGTACCAGTCGAGCCTCGTCCATGCGCCCTTGTTGGGCCAGCAAATCGGCTTGTCGGCTGGCCAGCTGTATGGGATCGGTCGTGGCCGGCATCTGCGACAACCATTGCCCGGCCCGTTCGAGCTGGCCTTGGCGCTGCGCAATTTGGGCCAGCGTCATGAGCGCTTCGGCTTGGCCCGCTTGATGTTCAGGCTCGGTGTTTTTGGCATTCAGCTGCACAAAGTGGATCAGGTGCTGCTCTGCTTCTGCGGTTTGCCCGGCTTCATGCAGCAGCAAGCCGCGAATCAGCCAACCATCTGCAAACTCCGGATGCCGGTTATTGAGCAGTACCAGCTGCTGCATGGCTTGTGGGTATTGCTGCAGCGCGATCAGCGTGCGGGCATAGCCCAGACGCAATTCGGGCAGCACTTGGCCTTGCATCGCTTCGTCCAGCATGTTTTGCAAGTCGGGCGTGGCGTTGCTCAACAGGCTCAGGCTCAGGATGATGGGGCCAGGAGATGTTGCGTCAGCGGCGCGTCCTTTGAGTGCGGCCTGAATGGCCAATTCGGTCTGACCTGCATCCCGGCGCATGCGCCCGATGGTGGTCCAGGCCGATGCGGCCGTGTTGGCTTGGCCGATGGCACGCTGGAGGGCCTTTTCGACGACATCGGCGGCCCGTTTTTTGTCTTGCAGAGGGCTGAAAATGCGGGGCACCGAAGCGATCGCACCATTTTGTTCGGCAAAGGGCAAGTCATGAATCGACACTGTCAGCGCCAGGCCTGCCTCTTCCACCCGGTTCAGTGCCAACAGGATTTGCAGGATGTAACGGTTGGGTTCAATCGCTTGAGGCAGCTCCCGTTTCCATGTTTGGGCGGCTTGCAAAGCGGCATCGCCTGAACGTGCCTGCAGTGCAATGTCCACAGCGCGCTGGAACAACGCAGGGTCGCGTGTTTTGCGTGCAGCGTCCAGCATGATGGAAAAACCGGCGCCAGGTGAGCCTTGGCGGGTGTTCATCTCGCCCAGCAGGATTTGATAAAACAGCACGGCATCCAAAGCGGATTGCTCAACAGGGGGCTCTGTTTGAGGTGCTGCAGGTTGGGCCCAAGCACCAGCGATGCAAGAGGACAAGATGGCGAGGCGGAACCACAATTTCATGCGGACCATCATAATCCAGCCACCTTTTCACGTTGTGTGCCCGCCATGGATGTCCATGGCGGATGCAGGACAAACGCATGCCAGAACTCCCGGAAGTTGAAGTCACCCGTCGAAGCTTTGCCGACCGCATTCAAGCGGCCCGCATTTTGGCACTGCACATGGGCAAGCCTTTGCGCTGGCCTTTGGGTCTTGCACCGCAAAGTCTGGTGGGGCGACGCGTGGCGGGCGTCCGCCGTCGTGGCAAATACCTGCTGCTTGATCTCGATGAGGGCTTGTTGCTGTTGCACCTGGGCATGTCGGGTAGCCTGAACTTTGCGCCTGCTCAGCCTGAGGCAGGACCGCATGACCACATGGATCTGGTCACCGACCAGGGCGTGTTGCGCTTGCATGACCCGCGCCGTTTTGGCGCGGTGGTGTGGGCACCTTCGGAAGGCTCGGTACAAGCACAAAAGTTGCTGGGCCATTTGGGCGTTGAGCCTTTGGACGGTGGTTTTGAGGTGAACGCTTTTGCGCTGGCACTTAAAAAGCGTCAATCGGCCATCAAACAGGTTTTGCTGGCAGGCGACATCGTTGTCGGGGTGGGCAATATTTATGCCTCCGAAGCCTTGTTCATGGCCGGTATTCGTCCGACCACAAAAGCTTCCCGCCTGTCCAAACCGCGCGTGGCCCGCTTGCATGCGGCGATAGTTCAGGTCTTGACGCGGGCTGTGCAGCAAGGCGGCAGCACGCTCAAGGATTTCGTGAGCGCTGAAGGGCGTACGGGATACTTTCAGCTGGAAGCGGCGGTTTATGGCCGCGCTGGCGAGCCTTGCCGGGTGTGTGCCACGCCCATCCGTTCTTTGCTGCAAGGGCAGCGCACCACTTTTTATTGCCCCACATGTCAGAAACCTTGATTTCATTGCCCGTCGACTTTGCGCGTCAGATGGTCGATTGGCAGCGCCAACACGGCCGCCAAAGCTTGCCCTGGCAAAACACGCAAGACCCTTACCGCGTCTGGCTGTCCGAGATCATGTTGCAGCAAACGCAAGTGAGCACGGTGCTCGATTACTTCCCGCGCTTCTTGAGCCGCTTTCCGGATGTGGCGGCCTTGGCCGCAGCCGAGCAAGACGATGTGCTGGCCTTGTGGAGCGGTTTGGGTTACTACAGCCGCGCCCGCAACCTGCACCGCTGCGCGCAAGAAGTCATGACTCGTTTTGGCGGTGCGTTTCCGCAGCAGGCCGAAGCCTTGCAAACCTTGCCCGGCATTGGACGCTCCACAGCCGCCGCCATTGCCGCCTTTTGCTTTCAGGAGCGCGCAGCGATCTTGGACGGCAACGTCAAACGGGTGCTGACCCGGGTGCTCGGGTATGCCGATGACCTGGCTGTGGCCAAGCATGAAAAACGGCTTTGGGATTTGGCGCAGAACCTGTTGCCAACCGAGGCTTCAGACATGCCGCGCTACACCCAGTCCCTGATGGATCTGGGGGCCACGGTGTGCCTGCCGCGCAAGGTGCAATGCGAATCCTGTCCGGTGACCGGTTTGTGTCAGGCCAAAAGGCAAGGCACGCCTTTGGCTTATCCGGTGAAAACCCGCAAATTGAAACGCAGCAGTGCCACGCTGTGGCTGCTTTGGGCGGTCAATGCCAAGGGCCAAGTCTGGTTGCAAAAACGGCCTGACACAGGCATTTGGGCGGGCTTGTTCAGTTTGCCGGTGTTCGATTCGGAAGATCAACTTCTGGCCGCCTGGCCTCAGGGACAAGATGCGCAATACATTGCGCCTTGGAAGCATGTGCTCACGCACCGCGATTTGCATCTGCACCCGGTGCGCTTGACGGGGCCTGTCAAACACATGCCTGTTGGCGAGGGCCAGTGGGTCGATGCGAAGGCTTGGCCGGATCTGGGATTGCCTGCGCCGATCAGGACTTTGTTGATGTCCTGATCCACTGCAAGTCGGCGGCTTCAGAGCGCGTCCAGTTCCCGGTGTCTTTTCAGGGTAAGCCAGCGAGCACCAAAGCTTTGGGCCAATTGTTCAACCATGAACACCGAGCGGTGTTGGCCCCCTGTGCAACCAATGGCCACGGTGACATAGCTGCGGTGGTCGCGTTCAATGGCGGGAATCCATTGCTTGAGGAAGCCTTCGATCTGCAATTGCATTTGAACGAACTCTTCGGACTGGCGAAGGTATTCCTGCACCGGGGCGTCGCGACCAGTCAGTGGCTTGAGTGCGCTTTCATAGTGTGGGTTGGGCAGCATGCGCACATCAAACACATAGTCGGCATCGGTGGGAATGCCCCGTTTGAACGCGAACGACTCGAACACCAGGGTCAGCTGGGCTACGGGCGCGCTGACCAGGGTTTTGATGTAAGTCTGCAATTGGGCCGAGCGCAGAAAGCTGGTGTCGATCACATGAGCACGGTCGCGCAGATCGGCCAACAACTCGCGCTCGAATTGGATGGTTTCGAACAGGGCCCTGTCGCCTTGAGGTTTTGATCCGCCCGACAGAGGGTGCTTGCGCCGTGTTTCGGAATAACGACGTTGCAAGGTGTCCGATGAGGCGTCCAGAAAGACCGACTTCACCGACATGCCCATGTCGCGCAGGATGGCCATTTGCTCGGGCATCAGGTGCAGTGAGTTGGCGCTGCGCACATCGATGGCGATCGCCAGGCGTTGTTCCTGTTGTTGCTCTTCGAGTTTGACAAAGGGAATCAACAACTCGGGCGGCAGGTTGTCCACGCAGTAATAACCGGCGTCTTCCAGGGCGTGCAGCGCCACCGATTTGCCGGAGCCGGACATGCCGGTGATCAAGATGATGTCCATGTTCAGTTTTGGGGTGTGCCCAGCATTTCGCGGGCATGGGCCAAGGTGGTGGCCGAGAGTTTTTCGCCGCCCAGCATGCGGGCAATTTCACTGACGCGTTCTTCGCCGCTGACCGCACGCACCTGGCTGCTGACCTGGCCTTGGGCAGCGGCTTTGCTCACCAGCAGGTGGTGGTCGGCACACGCGGCCACCTGGGGCAGGTGGGTCACGGCCAGCACCTGGCGGTGTTGGCCCAGTTGTTTCATCAGGCGGCCCACGGTTTCGGCCACGGCGCCGCCCACGCCGGAGTCGACCTCGTCAAAGATCAAGGTGCCCGCTTCGCCCAACTCGCTGGTGGTCACCGCAATGGCCAGCGCGATGCGCGAGAGCTCGCCGCCCGAGGCGACTTTGCCCACGGGGCGCGGTGTGCTGCCTTCGTGGCCAGCGACCAGAAAGCTCACCTCTTCCAGGCCGTGTTGTGCGGGGGCTTCCAGCGTTTGCAGGCTGACCTCAAAGCGGCCACCTTGCATGCCCAATTGCTGCATGGCGGCCGTGACGGCTTGGGCCAGAGGCTTGGCGGCTTTTTGGCGCTGTGCCGAGACCTGTTGCGCCGCTTGCAGGCAGGCCAAGCGCGCGGCTTTTTCGGCTTTGTCCAGCGCGTCCAGATCGGCTGCAGCGTCCAACCGGGCCAGCTCTTCACGCCATTGGCTCAGCACCTGTGGGAGCTCTTCGGGGGGCTTTTTGTAGCGGCGGGCCAGCGAGAGCCATAGGCCCATGCGCTCGTCCAGTTCGGCCAGCGTCTGCGGATCCAGGTCGGTCTTGCGCAGGTAGCTGTGCAGGCTGTGGGCCACGTCTTCGGCCTGGGCCTGGGCCGATAGCAGCACCTCGGCCAGGGTGTTGAATTCTGGCTCCACATGGCTCAGCGCTTGCAGGCTCTGGATGGCGCGCGAGAGCTGGCGCAGGGCGCCGCCATCGTCGTCGCCCTCCAGCAGCACGGTGGTCTCGTTGGCCGCGTCGATCAGGGCTTGCGCGTTGGCCAGGCGGCTGTGCTGGGTGCTGATGTCTTCCCACTCGCCAGAGGCGGGCTTGAGCTTGTCCAGCTCTCCGATTTGCCAGGCCAGGCGCTCGCGCTCGTTGGCCAGGGTGCTTTGCGCTTGCCGGGCATCGGCCAGGGTTTGCTGGGCCGTGCGCCAGGCCTGCCAGGCGGCTTTGAGGGGGCGGGTGTCGATGCCCGCGTAGGCGTCGAGCAGGCCGCGCACCGCGTCGGGTCGGGTCAGGCTTTGCCAGGCGTGTTGGCCGTGGATGTCGAGCAAGTGCTCGCCCAGCTCGCGCAGCTGGGTGGCAGTGGCGGGGCTGCCGTTGACCCAGGCGCGGCTTTTGCCGGTGCTGTCCACGGTGCGGCGCAGCAGCAGGGCAGCGTCGTTTTCGAAACCGGCTTGGTGCAGCCAGGCCGCCACAGCGGGTGTGGACTCGAACTCGGCGCAGACTTCGCAGCGGCTGGCGCCTTCGCGCACCACGCTGGTCTCGGCGCGGGCACCCAGGGCCAGCTGCAAGGCGTCAATCAGGATGGATTTGCCCGCACCGGTCTCGCCCGTCAGGACGCCAAAACCGGTGTTCAGGTCCAGTTCCAGTTCGCGCACGATCACAAAATCGCGCAGGGTGATGTGCGTCAGTGCCACGGCAGGTCAGGCTCCCTCGTTCCAGTGCATTTTTTTGCGCAGCGTGTCAAAGTAGTTCCAGCCCTCGGGGTGCAAAAAGCGCACGGTGTGCTCCGAGCGTTGGACCATGATCCGGTCTCCCAGGGTCAGGTCGGCCAGCGATTGCATGTCGAAATTGGCGCTCACATAGCGCCCGGCCACGATCTCGATGCTGATTTCGGAGGACTCGGGCAACACGATCGGGCGGTTGGACAAGGTGTGCGGCGCAATGGGGGCCATGACCCAGCCACCAATGGCCGGGTGCATCAGCGGACCACCTACCGACAGCGAGTAAGCGGTGGAGCCCGTGGGCGTGGCAATGATCAGGCCGTCAGCGCGCTGGTTGGAGACAAAGCGGCCATCGACTTCGACCCGCAGCTCGACCATGCCGGAGGTGCCACCGCGGTTGACGACCACGTCGTTCATGGCCAAGGCACTGAAGACCATGCGTTGGTCGCGCAGCACGTGGGCTTGCAGCAAGCTGCGGTCTTCGGTCTGGTAGTGGCCCTGCAGCATGGGGCGCAACACCTCTTGGTAGCTTTGCAGGGGAATGTCGGTGATGAAGCCCAACCGCCCCTGGTTGATGCCCATCAACGGCAAGTTGAAACGGGCCATTTGGCGACCGATGCCCAGCATGGTGCCGTCGCCGCCAATCACCAGGCCCAGGTCGCACTGGGTGCCAATGTCGGCCATCTCCAGCATGGGGTATTGGTTAAGTCCGGTGTGCAGGGCGGTTTCCTTGTCCAGCACCACATCGCAACCCTGCCGCGTCAAGAACTGGGCCACGTCGTCCAAAGCACGGCGTGAATTTTCCAGCGCACCGCCCTGGGTGGTCGTGTGGTACTTGCCAAACAGCGCAACGTGACGGAATTGGGATCTCATGCGCAAATTACATCATTAAAATGGCACGATGCTCGACGATCGTGCCAAGTTATTGCTCAAAGCCCTGGTGGAACGCTACATCGCGGATGGCCAACCGGTGGGCTCGCGCACGCTCTCCAAAGCCTCTGGGCTGGACCTGTCGCCCGCGACCATCCGCAACGTGATGGCCGACCTGGAAGAGCTGGGCTTGATCGCCAGCCCGCACACCTCGGCCGGGCGCATCCCGACCACACGCGGCTACCGCTTGTTTGTGGACACCATGCTCACGGTGGACCGCAGCGGACTGCAAGCCCCGGCGCTGACGCCCGATCAACCCCAGAAGGTGATTGCCAGTGCGGCCAATTTGCTGTCGAGCCTGTCACAGTTTGTGGGCGTGGTCATGGCGCCCAAGCGCGCCTCGGTTTTCCGGCACATCGAATTCCTGCGCTTGTCTGAGCGGCGTTTGCTGGTGATCATCGTCTCGCCCGAAGGTGATGTGCAAAACCGCATCCTGTTCACCGAGACCGATTACTCGCAAAGCCAGTTGATCGAGACCTCCAATTACCTGAACACGCATTACGCGGGCATGGCCATCGAGCAGGTGCGCAGCCGCGTGCAGCAAGAGTTGGTCAGTCTGCAAGGCGAGATCGCCACCTTGATGCAGGCCGCGGTTCAGGTCAGCTCGGAAGCCATGGCCGATGACCACAACGAGGTGGTCATTTCGGGCGAACGCAACTTGCTGTCGGTGAGCGACTTTTCCAGCGACATGGGGCATTTGCGCCGGGCGTTTGAGCTGTTCGAGCAAAAGACGCAGCTCATGCGCTTGCTCGATGTGTCCAGCCAGGCCGAAGGCGTGCGCATCTACATTGGCGGCGAAAGCCAGATCGTGCCCATGCAGGAACTGTCGGTCGTCAGCTCACCCTACGAAGTCGATGGCCAGATCGTTGGCACCCTTGGCGTGATCGGCCCGACCCGCATGCCCTATGACCGCATGATCCAGATCGTCAACATCACCTCGCGCCTGGTCAGCAACGCACTGAGCCAGTCCAAATAAGCGCCATCAGGCCACTACAATCAGGGCTTCGGTTGGGGCGATAGCTCAGTTGGTTAGAGCAGAGGACTCATAATCCTTTGGTCCACGGTTCAAGTCCGTGTCGCCCTACCATTTATCACCCGCGAACTGCTCTCTACGCCGTTCGTCCAGCGCGCTGAGGCCCAGTATTGGCGCCATTCCTGAAAAATTCTCTTGGTCGTTGA